>ERZ773242.2895-NODE-2895-length-13229-cov-16.783285_pt1 | contig 13229 bp, 13 predicted proteins | sample MGYA00511077_ERZ773242 | MGnify/ENA primary metagenome ERZ773242 (study PRJEB29015, sample SAMEA2737754) | human gut metagenome | biome: human gut; feature: human-associated habitat; material: faeces | place: China | collected 2012 ... | reverse complement strand
TAACCCCTCAAGATTGAGGGGAAGGGGAGCTGAATAGGCGAAGCCTATTTTTTATCGTGCTAATAAATGTTTATAAAAATAAGTAATGAATACTTTCATTTACTTTCCAGTAGTTGTCTGATAAACTTGTGAAGTAAAAAAAGGAAATGAGAGGCAAGAAAATTTTATGCTGGAAAAATTGTTTAAGTTAAAAGAAAACAAAACAGATGTCAGGACGGAAGTGGTGGCAGGTATTACGACATTTATGACAATGGCGTATATCCTGGCGGTAAATCCAAGCGTGCTGTCAGCAGCCGGAATGAATCATGGAGCAGTGTTTACGGCGACGGCGATTGCGGCATGTATCGGTACTTTGCTCATGGCTCTGTTTGCAAACTATCCGTTTGCACTTGCACCGGGAATGGGACTGAATGCATACTTTGCATATACGGTTGTACTGAACATGGGATACACATGGGAGGTGGCGCTTGCAGCTGTATTTGTGGAAGGAATTATTTTTATTCTGTTATCAGTTACGAATGTGCGTGAAGCAATCTTTAATGCAATCCCGATGAATTTGAAATCTGCAGTAAGTGTCGGAATTGGTCTTTTTATCGCGTTTATCGGTCTGCAGAATGCAAAAATTGTTATCAGCGGTTCTACATTAGTGCAGTTATTCTCGCTGGAAGGTTACAACAGTACTTTGGCAGAAGGTGCTGCAAAGGCGACGATGAATGATGTCGGAATTACGGTATTACTTGCGGTGATCGGCGTGATCATTACAGCGATTCTTGTAGTAAAGAACATTAAAGGTAATATTCTTTGGGGAATTTTAATTACATGGATCCTTGGAATTATCTGTCAGCTGACAGGATTGTATGTGCCAAATGCAGAACTTGGAATGTACAGCTTGCTTCCGGACTTCAGCAACGGTATTTCAATTCCGAGTCTTAGTCCGATCTTTGGAAAACTGAGTTTTTCAGGAATCCATATCGGAGAGTTTATGGTTGTAGTGTTTGCGTTTTTGTTTGTGGATATCTTTGATACACTCGGCACATTGATCGGTGTTTCCACAAAAGCAAATATGTTAGATGAAAACGGAAAACTTCCAAGAATTAAAGGTGCTCTGATGGCAGATGCGGTTGCTACAACGGCAGGTGCAGTGCTTGGAACATCTACAGTTACAACATTTGTTGAGAGTGCTTCCGGTGTGACGGAAGGAGGACGAACAGGTCTTACAGCAGTCACAACAGCAATTTTGTTTGGATTGTCGTTATTGTTGTCACCAATCTTTTTGGCGATTCCATCTTTTGCGACGGCGCCGGCATTGATTGTTGTAGGGTTCTATATGCTGACCAATGTAGTGAGTATTGATTTCAGTGATTTTGGGGAAGCGATTCCTTGCTATATCTGTATTGCAGCAATGCCATTTTTCTACAGTATTTCAGAAGGAATTGCAATGGGTGTAATCTCTTATGTTGCAATCAATCTGTTTACAGGAAAAGCAAAAGAAAAAAAGATCAGTGCATTGATGTTTGTGTTAGCATTTTTGTTTATCGGAAAATATATCTTATTATAAAATATAGATTTTTAGGGAAAGATGAGAGTCTTTCCCTTTTTTTAGAACTAAAAACATGGTATTATAATTCATACAAAAGCAGCAGATAGGAGAAGAGAATGGCAATTAATAAGGCAATGCGAAAAGTATTGAAAGCACTTTCGTTTGATGGAATTGAGGTGGATGCGTCCAGGCATTTGGCAAATTTAAAGGCGTTGGATCCGATGCGAATTTTTCATAAGACGATTGATTATAAAATATATAATGGCACACATGAGATTCCTGTCAGAATTTATCTGCCTGGCGAAGAGATTGAACACAAATATCCGGTTCTTTTATTCTTTCACGGCGGGGGATGGGTCACAGAGAGCATAGATAATTATGAGAGGATCTGTGCAAGGATGGCATTGGCGACCAATCATATTGTTGTGTCGGTAGAATACAGGCTCGCTCCCGAGTATCCGTTCCCGACAGGATTGGAGGATTGTTACGCCGCAGCGAAGGCGGTCTATACGAATGAGTTTATTTTAAATGTGCATCCGGACGATATCACGATCATCGGAGACAGTGCCGGCGGTAATCTGGCGGCTGCAGTCTCTCTTCTTGCAAAAGAGAGGGGAGAGTTTATGCCAAGACAGCAGATTTTAATCTATCCGGCGGTGAATAACGACTATACAGAGACTTCGAGATTTCCGTCCGTCCATGAAAATGGAAAGGATTTTCTGTTGACGGCTGGAAAGATGCAGGATTATATTGATTTATATGCAAGAGATGAGTCGGACAAACAGAGTCCGTATTTCGCTCCGATTTTGCAGAAAGATCTCACGGGACAGCCGAGGACACTGGTTATCACCGCGGAATTTGACCCGCTTCGAGATGAAGGAGAGGCTTATGGTAAGGCGCTTGAGGAAGCAGGAAATGAAGTGGAGGTTCATCGTATCAAAGATGCGCTGCATGGATTTTTTGCACTGGGGATCAAATATTTTCATGTGCAGGAGAGTTTTGAAATTATGAATCATTTTTTAGGGGAGGGGTAAGAGATGTTTCATTCGAAAAGGTCATATTGGCGAAAGCTTGACAATGCCGCAAAATTATTTCCGGCGACAAGCAACAAAAAGGACACTCGAGTTTTTCGTTTTTATTGTATTATGAAAGAAGACGTCAGAGAAGAGATTTTGCAGCAGGCAGTGGAAAAAGCGCTTGAAAAATATCCGCTTTTTTTGTCGGTCATGCGAAAAGGCTTGTTCTGGCATTATTTGGAAAAGAGTAATTTAAAACCGGTTGTCACAGAGGAATTTAAAGAGCCTTGCAGCAATCTGTATGTGCGTGACAAGAAAAGTCTGTTATTCGAAGTGACGTATTATAAAAGGCGGATTAATTTTGAAGTATTTCATGTGCTGACAGACGGAACAGGTGCCACATGTTTTTTAAAAGAGATTGTCAAACACTATATTGTGCTGGCATATGGTGAAGCGGATATTTCGCTTGATAAGGAGCACATTACAATTCAGGATCAGGAATCAGATAGTTTTCGAAAGTATTATTCTGATTTACGGCGAGAGAAGAAGGAAAAGGTAAAAGCATATCAGATTAAGACTCTTCGGAAGGCGAGAGGACCGCTGCAGGTGACAGAAGCGGTGCTGTCGGTAAAAGAAGTGCTGGCAAAGGCGCGGGAATATCAGGTGTCGATGACTGTTTTTTTGACGGCAGTATTCCTTTGTGCGATCCACAGGGAGATGCCGAAAAGACAGGAAAAGCATCCGGTTGTTCTGATGGTCCCGGTGAATCTTCGCAATTTTTTTCCTTCAGATTCGATGCTGAATTTCTTCGGATATATTGAACCTGGGTATCGTTTTCGAGAAGGGGACACTTTTGAGCAGGTGCTTGCACAGGTGAAAACATATTTTCAGGAGGAGCTTACGAAGGAAAGACTTTCGATGCGCATGAATGAGCTGATCGCGTTGGAGATGAACCCAATTCTGCGGGTGGCACCTTTGGAATTGAAAAATCTGGGGATTTTGGCGGGAGCAAAGATGGCGGCAAGTGATGTGACTGCAATTTTCTCTAATATGAGTGTTGTAAGAATGCCGGAAGCGTATGTCCCGTATATAGAGCGGTTTGGCGTGTACACAAGTACACCGAAGACGGAACTTTGTATGTGTTCATTTGAAGACAAACTTTCCCTTGGTTTTACATCGCGGTATGACAGTATGAATATTAAGAGAAATTTTTTTCAGATATTGTCAGAGCTTGGAATACATTCGAAAGTGGAAGAACCAGACTATCCGGAGGAGAGACTTGCGAGTGCGGCGGCTGTAAAATTTTTCGAGTGGTTCTCATTTGCCTGTATTGTTTTTGCAGTGATTGCAGCAGTTGTGAATATTACACTGACACCGGGAAAATATTGGGCGATCATCGTATCCGGTGGAATCTTAAGTATGTGGACAGCGCTGGCAATCGGGTTTGTAAAGAGATATAATCTTTTGAAAAATGCAATGTGGCAGTTGATTCTGATCACGGTTGGATGTCTGATTTGGGATCTTGGAACCGGATGGCATAAATGGTCAATTGATTTTGTTTTTCCGGGAATTAGTGTTATAATAATGATGTCCATGCTGATGATCACAAAGCTGCAGAGGTTAGCTGCGAATGAATACATGATTTATTTTGTGATGGCGGCGGGATATGGATTTGTGATACCATTGATTTTATTATTGACGGGAGTGCTTGGAGTTACATTTCCATCGGTTATCTGTGTGGGATTTAGTTTCCTGTTTTTTATGGCGCAGGTCATTTTTAAAAGACGGGAATTAGGGGAGGAATTAAATAAAAAGTTTCACATTTGATTAGTAAGGAGGAAGCAGTATGAAATGTACAAGATGCGGTAAAGAGATGACGATTAAGCCGGTGCAGTCCGGCACGGACGAAGGTGGGGAGTCTGTTTTTACACGATATGCATTTTGCTATGACTGCAAGATAAAGGTGAATCTGGACAAGAAAAAAGAAAGAGACACACAGAAAAAAGTGACGGCAGAAGATGTGGTAGAGACGAAAACAAAGAAGAAGAAAAAGAAAGGGAAAAAGCTGCCTTCCGTTTCGCTTCCGAAAAGACGAGGCGGAAGAGGAAAGACGAAAACGAAGAAAGAAAGACGAGGCGGCGGATTGCTCAAGTTCTTGCTCTTTCTGATCGTTGTTGCGGTGCTCGGGTTTGCAGCATATACCTACCGGCATCCCATTGCCAAGTTTGCACAGCAGATGCATGATAAGTATATGAATCAAACAGAAGAAAATCAGCCAGAAGATTCCAAGAATAATGATTTGAATATGGATTCCGGTAATAACAATACCACGCCTGATGCAGATACAAGTGATGAACCCCAGAATCAAACAGAACCGACAGATCAAACACAAGGGGAAAATGGCAATAATACACCGGAAAACAGTGATGATAAGACACAGGATACTCCAGCGACACCTTCTGACGGAACAGTGACGGAACCATAAAGATAAAGAATTTCTACATATTTTGGTCAGATGGGCAATATGATATGTAGAAATTCTTTTTTTGGATGATTATGTTTGAGAAGAAGGTAAAATGGGCAATTGGGATTGAGATTTTTGCGTTGATAGTGCTTTGTGTTGGTATCATTTTCGGAAAGATATCTGCCTCAAAGATACAAAGAGTGGATGGGGATTTTATAAAATGGGTGGACTTTAACATTCCATGTGAGGCATTGGAGAGGGCTTATTGGTGGGATGTAGAGACGCATGAAAAAGAGGTTGAGTTGGATTGGATAGAACTTTTGGCATATCTGGCAGTGAAATATGGGGGAAACTATAAGCTGTATAAAGAAAGTGATTTAAATGAATTGGCAGAAGGACTTGTAAAAAAGGAATACACAATGGAGGAAATAACAAAAGACAAAAAGTATTATGATTATTACTTGGAGTCGTATACGGCGGTATTAGATGAATTTGTGGGAGATTATGAAATTCAGGTTCCGGTGAAAGGAACCAATGAAGTCAGATGGGAAAAGCGATATGGGCTGAAAGCATTTTCACCAATTGCAAAGGGTTATGCATATAGTGATTATGATGACTTTGGAACATCAAGAAGCTATGGCTATAAGCGTCAGCATTTGGGGCATGATATGATGGGACTTGTGGGGACTCCGATTACGGCAGTAGAGTCTGGTTATGTGGAGGCGATTGGCTGGAATCAATACGGAGGATGGCGTCTTGGAATACGCAGTTTTGATAAAAAGCGATATTATTACTATGCACATTTAAGACAGAATTTTCCGTATAATAAATCGCTTAAAGAGGGAAGTATTGTACAGGCGGGTGATGTGATTGGATATATGGGGCATACTGGATACAGCAAAAAAGAAAATGTGAATAATATCGATGAGACCCATTTACATTGGGGATTACAGATTATATTTGACGAATCTCAGAAAGAGGGAAATAATGAAATCTGGATTAACTGCTATGAAATTACAAAATTTTTGTCAAGGAATCGAAGTGAAACAGCTAAAGACTTGGAGACGAAGGAATATCATAGGGTATATGAGATGAAAGAAGAGTGAACATGTAATGTGTGAACGGGGAAGATTCCCCGTCACGCATTTTTATTTTGTAGCTTTTTCGGCAAAATCAGTTGTTACAAGGTCTTCGTAAGGTGCTCGCTTAGCGAGTTCATCAGCAGATTCCAGAATGTTTTGCAAAAGTTCAAAGCTTTCTTTTTCAAAGATTAGATTTTCTTTCCAAGTCTCCTGCTCATAGTAGCGGGTTACAATCGTTGTGATAGTGTCTAAATCTGTCTCTTTGAACTGTGGTGCAATGATTTTTGCAATTTCTTCCGGAGTATGTGTTTGTACGTAGTCCATTCCTTTTTGCAGTGCATCCGTGAATCCCTGAATGACTTCTTTGTTTTTTTTGATATAGCTTTTCTTTGCAGAAAATGCGGTGTAAGGAACATATCCACTGTCCTCGCCGAGAGAAGCGACAACATATCCCTTTCCACCTTTTTCCAAAGTGGTAGCTCCTGGCTCAAATTCAACTGTAAAATCCGCCTGACCTTCTGAGAAAGCGGCTGCAGTGGAGCCAAAGTCAATATTTTGGTTGATTGTCAGATCTTTTTCAATGTCGATTCCCTTTTGTTTTAAGATATACTCAAATACCATTTCAGGCATACCACCTTTTCGTCCCCCGAGCACGGTTTTCCCTTTTAGATCCGTCCATGAAAAATCAGGAATTTCTTCTCGCGCCACGAGAAAATTACCGGCACGTTGTGTAAGCTGAGCAAAATTGATAACATAGTCGTTTGCACCTTCATTATAGGTATAAATAGAAGCTTCTGAACCCATGAATCCGATATCTGCTTCTCCGGAGAGTACAGCGGTCATTGTTTTGTCGGCCCCAAATGGAATTATATAGTTAGTATAAGACGAATCACAAAAAGTCTACTTCTTTCACGGTACAGTCATCGTTTAGGTGTATCTGCAAAATTGTAGAGCGCCAAAAAGCACGTCTGTTTTCAAGAGTGAGAGAGTTATACATTTCTTTAAAATCAGTTTGCAGCAGTTCGTCTAAGTAAGAGAGATCTCGATCAGGTTCGATAGGAGTTGCATTAATAGTGCTAAGCTCTTGTTCCAAACGAGTATATTCCTCATCGTAGTAATCAAAAGAGATCCGCCCTTTTTGAAACAATAAGTTAAGACGTTCCAGCTCCTTTCGGATTTGTTCGGGAGATCTATCTACCTTCTTTTTCTTGTTTTCCTCGTTAATTTTATTATTCCTGATTTTGTACCTGTGATATTCATCTGATAAGTTTTCTAATAAATATTTTTCGATAAGATTTTGACTTACGCGGTGTCTGTTAGTGCAGATGTGATCTACTATAGAGCGATTACACCGGTAGTAGCAGTAAGTTCTTTTCTCTCCTGTTTTACGATTAATGATAGACGAGCATCCAGTACCGACTAACTTTTGGCCGCACACAGGGCAATGCATAAGGCTGGAAAACAGATATACTCTGCCCGATGGTGTACGCTTTATATTGCGATTGGAAATTGCTTGTATATCGTTCCATTCACTTTCTGTTAAATACGCAGGGCAGTATGGGAATCCTCTGTAAGTGCCTTTGTAAAATTCACTAGAGAGCATTGTACGTAACATTGAATAGGAAAAGTTAATACCGTATGTACTTTGCATGTAGCGAATAGCTCCCTGTTTTGACTGATGCTTTTTAAAATACAGAAAAAAATCCTCTACCATGTGCTCTGTATCAGGGTCTTTTATCATACATTTTTTGCCATCTGCAATACCGGACTTATAACCCAAAGGCATATTGGCATCACCGAAAATAAGTTTCTTCTGCCGGATGGAAGCTTCGTTTACAAATTTGATTCTTTCGGAAGTAGTGTCGACTTCGTTCTGCCCGATGGACAACACAACATTTAATTGTAAACGTCCATCTCTCGTCTCCATGTTAATTCCGGGCTCAGAGGCAGAGATCCATCGCACACTGTGCTCGTCAAGAATATCCTGAACCTTGTAAAAATCAGAAAGATTACGAAACCATCTGTCTAGTCGCCAAAAGAGTATCACGTCTATTTTATCTTGTTTTACATCATTTATCAGTGCGTGGATAGCTTTTCTCTTTTTTAATTCCTTACGTGCCGTTTTTCCCTCGTCTGCATATACACCAACAACGATCATACCGTGTTCGGCGGCGTAGCGTTCCAAAAATTCTTTTTGTGCCTGTAGAGACTTTCCATGCACACTTTGCTCGAAAGTAGACACGCGTATATAAATAGCACATCTTAGTATTTTGTTAGCCATAGTATCTATCCCCTTTGTAAATTATATTAAAAAAATGTATAAAAATAACACCCAACGAAAATATGTTCCGTTGACGGGTGTATCCGAAGATGTTACAATATATGTGCAAAATAAAAGAGCATCTTCGGATGTAAAATATTATCGTGAAGTAGGTTATTGCAATATAGCGAAAGTCCGAGTCACGATGGCGTCTCGGTGTTGGTAGCACCGAGGCTTTTTATTTTGAATTTATTCTATAGGCATATTCTTAAAGGCTATTTAAAATGCGCCAATTTTGAGGGAATCCCATCTCGTTTAAAACTTCGTCTCGAGTTAAAAGACAGAGTTTCTTATCTAAGGTGCCTATTGCACGATAGATTTCTTTGCTCATTCTCTTGTAGTCATTATTCGATAAAAGACTTTTCAGCGCAATTAAACAGGCGAATAAATCACGTTTGCCTTTTAAATATTCACCGTTTTTATTTTGCTCGATACCAAGTTGTTTGTGGTATGGAGTTGTAGACAAAGGTTTCTTTGTCCGAAAACAGTAAATGCGATTTCCGTGAGCACAGAAATTTCTAACGATTGAAATATAGGCAAGAGCATTTTCAAGTTCGTTATCCATTATATTAAAGCGACGAGATATAGATTGTCGCTCTTGCGGAAGCATCAAGCTATAAAATTTGCTAATTGTACCGAGGGTTAAGATGTTGTTTAAGACCCATAGCGGAATATAACCATGTGCTTTTAAGTAATGAGATATACTAGGATCATTACTATGATTTGCCGTTTGTCTTTGTATTTCGGCGATAAGGTTTGTTATTTTGGATTCGGAGTCTCGCAATGTTGTATTAAAATTAGTATAAACTAAATAATTTTTATGTCCATGAGACTCTGAAAAATAGTATGAAATTAAACTTTTTATATGTGTTTCCACTTCTAAAATATATCTAAAAAAGATATCGCGAAGAACTCTATCAAATTGATAAAGCGCGTTGATTTCATTCATTGTTGTCCCTTGACGATATCTAACAGTATCTGATTCGATATCTAAAAATAATTTGTTATAACCATTTATAAGATTATAATAGCCGTGTTTTTCTAATACTCGTTTCGCATAATCGCGAGCGGATGAATCTTGAATCTCAACTCCGCGTTCTTGTAAAAGAGTAACGAGCTCATCAAGTGTTTTAAAAACTTTTTCCTCCATAAAAAGCCCCCATAAATTAAAAAGACCCGGGGCCCGAAGGACACCCGAGTACGTTCCATAATATTATATTCACTCATAAGAAATATATTCTTTTAAGTGATGCAATCATAACACGTAGATTCGAAAGTGTCAAGTGTTTTACGGAAATTTATTAAAAACAATATCGGAAATTTGTACAAAAAAATACTTTTTATAAAGGTATTAATTTGGATATTGTTCTGTGTTGACAAAATATTTTTATTGTGTATTACAAAGCATTGCCTGCTTAACTTCCATTATTTACCTGTAGTATTTCGTAGCACAGAAGCCTTGTAAAAAAAATAGACTATTCAAGATTTTGAATAGCGTAATCAGCTTCTTCTGCTGTAAATTTCTCTCCGTGTTCGGAAGTTAACTGATCACGGATAGCATCAGGAGACATTGCCATTGAGTCTTGATAAGACTTTGCTTTCTCTAATGCGTTTGCGTTCCAGTCTGCGTCGACATTATCGACAGCGTATTGAGCTTCTTCTGCCGTAAACTTTTCCCCATTTTCGGAAATGAGCTGATTGTAAATTCCAGCTTTAGACATATGCATCTGTTCGCTATAATCTTTAGCTTTTGCTAATGCGTTTGCATTCCAATCTGCCTTCACGTTATCAACAGCATATTGTGCAGCTTCAGGGCTAAATTTTTCGCCGTATTCAGATGTTAATTGGTCGTAAAGCCCTTGTTTAGACATAGGCATTGTTTCATTATAGATTTCTGCTTTTCTAAGAGCGTTCTTGTATTCTATAGGGATTTCTGGTTTCTTAGATTCTTCTGGTTTTTCTTCCTTTACAGTTTCTGTTTTTGGAGTTTCTTCTTTCTTTGTTTCCATGTTTTTTACTCCACTTGAAAATGATATAGTTTTAACTATTTCTTCAAAATCTTTCATATGACTAACATAAGTTTCGCTTCCGGAATAGTCAGAAAAAACAAAACCATAGCAATGTTCGGCATCTGAAAATATATAATATTTACCGTTGAGCAGCTTCCCAGATATAAATCCTTCAAATTCCAGAACTAATGTATCAACATTATTAATCGTTGTTGTATACCTATCCTTTTCTTGGTAATTTTCAACAGAAGACCTAAATCCCTCAATAAAATTATCTTGTAGTTCTGTATCTCCCATTGAAACAGGTGAATCATCTGCATAAGTATATAGCATCCCATTTTTTGCATGATAGTAATATCCGTTTTTTGCGTCTTTGCGACTCCAAGAACCAGGCACTTGATAAGAAATATTAAATAAGGTTTCTTGTGCATTTGAAGAACTATCAAAATCATGGGAAAATGATTCAATCTTTCCAGATGTTGTGGACGTATCCATCACAGTTTTACCAGTCGCTGTATTACCACTGTTACAAGCTGTAGTAGTAAACACTAATGCCATTAAAGGTGTAAGTAAAATTTTCTTTTTCATTTTGTTTCCCTCGCTTTCTCTTTAGGACCTACATCATTAGGGAACCACCCCTTTTATATAATCGCAATGCGGTTATATCTAATAGTTATGTATATATTTATTCTCAAATCTCATTATAGCTCTCTTATCTTCAGTGCTGAATAAATAGCTGGGACGTTTTAAGTTAACTTCACAAGTTAATATACACCCATTTTTACATAATGGTTTATCTGAATTGTAAACAGGCTTGCCGCAAAATTCGCAAATCCTTTTTGAGTAAACGAAACCATTATAATCTTTGTTATAGAAATGCTCATATAATTTTCGGTCAGAGTCAGTCATACGATTTCTGCATATATCTAAACACCAAAAATAAAAATCATCAGCAGCACACTTAGAAGCAGCAGTTGATAAAGAAAATGTTCTTTTTATATCATATATAGTTTTGCATTTTGCATAATAAATGGCCATTCTTGGCGCAAGAATATTACTTGCAAAATAATTCGCTTCTGCTTCATTTCCAGCAGAATTATTTCTATGTTCTAAAATATGATGCCCTAATTCATGCATAAGAGAGAATCTAATGCGTGAATCAGGTTTTTGGTCGTTGTATGCTATTAGAAATTTACTTCCAATGCGAAAAGCATCCTCTGAGTATGAGATACACATATTGTATAGTTCTTCATTTTTGTGTTTCAGTTCAGCGTATGTATATATTTTATATCCATAATGCTGTAATAAGTTTAAGCAATTAAATGGAAAATATTTAATTCCACAATCAATAAGCGTCTGGTTCGCTTTCTCTCTTATATAGTCTCGATTCAATAAAATCAGTCCTTTATTAGTCTATTTCGGACAAAAGTTTGATTAATTTCATTTTCTGTTCAGTTGAAAAATCTTTTCCATTTCGTGCTATTAAAGATTCTACATCTTCGTAAGAAGGTTCGTAAGTAGAGGATGGAATGCCTTTTGACATTTCATCAAGCTGTTCTACTGTTATTCCTAATATTTTACACATAACGATTATGTTATTTACATTTGCCTTTCCAGCTCCGTTCTTCAGTATTGTATATACAGTTGTATACGGAAGTCCACATTTCTCTGCAAAAGAGCGAGCGTTTAGACCTTGTTTTTTAATTAATTCTTCAAGAACTCTAGCTTTTTCCATGTTTTCACCTCTTTCTAAGATGTTTTAATTATATATGAAAAACTGGAAAAAGTAAATAGAAATATTCGGAAAACCAAATATTATTATTTTTTGCGAAAAAAATATTTGTAATTCCGAATATTTTGTATTGACAAAATACGAAATATCAAATATAATAAATGCAAGAAATACGAATTTCCGTATAAATTTAAAAGGAGGGATAGCATGTATTCAAATCTTATTAATGCAATGAAGATGAAAAAAATCACATTTACGCAGGTCGCAGAACTTCTAGGTTGTCAATTAAATACTGTATCTGATAAAACCGACGGCACAGTAAAAAGTGGCTTTTCTATTGATGAAGCATTGCAGATAAAAAAAATATTTTTCCCTGAGTATGATGTTGAATATCTCTTTAAAAGAGATATCGAAGCAGCATAAAAGACAAACTTGTGTTCGATAAAATTATTATATCACTTGTGGGATGGAAAATCAATTAAGAATTTATGGAAAAGAAAGGAGAGTGATTAGATGGAAACAGTAGCATTATCAGTTTTATTCTCGGCTGTTACTACTATTGTAATAACAGCCCTATTTAGAAAAGAAGTTTTTGATTATGTTGAGGAGATATGCGAATTAAATGTTGAAGCTGTTAACGAAGTAAAACGCATAACCATATCACAGATTGAAAGGCTTGTTGCTAGTATTAATCGAAACAAGAAAGAATAAAGGATTGACCAAATGGTGTTATGGTACTTATTTGAGCAGATATGTTGGAATTTTGATATTTTCCTTCTTTCATAATTACTTGGACATGGCGGTGTCCTGTGATTACAGTATAGGAGAATTTGGTGGACAACGCAACAAGTACAAACAGCAACACATAGATATTAGAGAGGTGAAGAAAATGAAACCAGATATGGAAAAAATCATACGGGTGCTCATTTCCCTAATAGAAGAGCAAGAGAGTGTGAAAATTGATTACACGCTCGAAAAGAAAACAAAGGACTAAACCGCTTAGGCGGTAAAGAGGTGAGGACAAGCAGTGACATACAAAGAGTATCTAAGATACAAACGCAACAAA
>ERZ773242.2881-NODE-2881-length-13261-cov-3.649629_pt1 | contig 13261 bp, 16 predicted proteins | sample MGYA00511077_ERZ773242 | MGnify/ENA primary metagenome ERZ773242 (study PRJEB29015, sample SAMEA2737754) | human gut metagenome | biome: human gut; feature: human-associated habitat; material: faeces | place: China | collected 2012 ... | reverse complement strand
GACGATGTTCTGCATGTGCTCGAGCAGGTGCAGGAGCGCAGAGGGCAGTGGTATTATTACAGTGCCTTTGCCAATTATCGCGTCGGCAACAATGCGATCGCGCTGGAGCATGCCAAGGCAGCCTGCGAGTTTGAACCGAACAATCCGTATTATGCCAGTCTTTTACAACGCTTACAGGGCGGCGAAACGCGTTATCAGCAGCGCAGCGCCCGCTACGGCGGCAATCCGTCCATGCAGGGCTCCAATTACTGCGGGCAGTTCTGCACGAGCCTGCTCTGCATGAGCATGTGCTGCGGTGGCGGCGGCTACATGGGCGTGCCGATTTTATGCTGTATTTAGGCTGCCTGCGGTGGGGGACGACTGCTGCAATGCATGATACCCTCCGTTGACAAAGGCGCGTGCACCTATCAACGGAAAATAACAAAAAAGAAAACCCGTATTTCGCAGCGTCACAAGGAAGCTTGTGTGCGTCTGTAAAATCCGGGTTTTTGTGTTTCAGCTTGCGTGCGCCTGCCGGGCAGTATCACAAGAGTGACCGCCGGGCGGCGCTGTCGATGCGCCTTGGCGGCACATCGCGGCGGTTTGCGTCCTTACCTATACGATGCGGTTCAGATCGCCGCCTGTAAGGAAGCTTTTGAGATTGGCGGCGCTGGTTTTGGTGATGACCGCGCGTGCTTCTTTGGTGGACCAGGCGATGTGCGGGGTGATATACAGGTTCTCAAGACCGATGAAAGGATGCCCCTTGCGCGGCGGTTCGCCGTTTACCACATCGACAGCTGCGGCAGCCAGCTTGCCGCTTTTCAGCGCGTCGGCCACGTCATCTTCGTTGAGCAACGCACCGCGGGCGGTATTGATCAGAATCGCACCGTCCTTCATTTTGCTGATAAAGTCCTTGTTGACAAAGCCCTTGTTATCCGGGGTGGCAGGGCAGTGCAGGGTAAGCATATCGGATTGCACAGCTGCCTCCGGCTCTTTGCTGTAGATGTGGACGGTCATGCCGAAAGCCTCCGCGATCTGCGCGACGCGTCTGCCGATGGAGCCATAACCGATGATGCCCAGCGAGCGGCCGGACAGCTGCAGCAGCGGGCGGTCGATAAAGGTGAAATCCGGTGCGTTTTCCCACTGGTGTTCGCGTACCAGCGCGGTATAGCGGCCGACATGGTTCGTGAGCTCTAAAATCAGTGCGAACGTATGCTGCGCGACGGATTCTGTGGAGTAGGCAGGTACATTGCAGACCGCGATGCCGCGTGCTTTGGCAGCCGCAAGGTCGATATTGTCGTACCCGGTGGCGGTTACGCCGATGAACTTCAGCTTCGGGGCGGCATCGATGACCGCCTTTGTGAATTTCACTTTGGAGGTAAAGACAGCCTCTGCGTTTTCAATTGCCGGAATGACATCCTCCGGTGCGATGCGATCGTAAGTGACCAGATCGCCAAGCTGCGCAAGCTCGTTCCAGTCCAGGTCGTTCAGGTGGATCGTGTAGGCATCTAAATTGACAATTTTCATACTGGGTTCCTATCTGCGGAGAAACAACGATGCTCCGCAGTCCTTTCATTTGTGAGATGGCAGGAAACGCACGTCACGCGCTGTATCCTGCAGTGCATACCTACATTATACGCGCAGACACTGCATTTTGCACGAATTTTTGGTGAAATTTTTTTTGAAGTGTGGTAAAATAAACTATACGTTTGCTTGCATAAAGGATCGAAAAGCAAGCAGAAATCGGAGGCTTTAACATAGGAGGCGACGGAGATGAAACAAATCAGTGAAAACGTCATCGTTATGGCGTCACACAATCAGCATAAAATCAAAGAAATCGAGGCGATCACAAAGAAATTCGGCATGCCGGTGATTTCCCGCGATGAAGCGGGGGTGCCGCCTGTGGAAATCATCGAGGACGGAGAGACCTTCGAGGAAAATTCCTTCAAAAAGGCAAATGAGATCATGAAGCTTTGCGGCAGGATCACGCTGGCCGATGATTCCGGTTTGGAGGTCGACTATCTGGACGGCGCACCGGGGGTCTATTCGGCGCGCTTTGCAGGGGAGGACGGCAATGACGCCAAGAATAACGAGAAGCTGCTCAAGCTGCTTGATGGCGCAGCGCCGGAGGCGCGGACGGCGCGCTTTGTATCTGTCATTACGATGGTGTATCCGGACGGTACGGTGCTGACTGCCAGAGGAGAATGTCCGGGCAGGATTCTGGAAGCACCTGCCGGAGAAAACGGTTTCGGCTATGACCCGCTGTTTGTGCCGGATGGCTGTGATGTGACCTTTGCACAGCTTGGCGCAGAGGAAAAAAACCGCATCAGTCACCGGGCAAAGGCGCTGGAAAAGCTGGAGTATCTTTTACAGGAAAGGAAATGACTGCCTATGAAAGAAAAAACAAGCTATGCAAAGCAAAGAGTGAAACGCATGATCATTTTGGGCATCTATCAGTTTCAAGATCCTTATTACCAGGGCGTGGCGGCGCAGTTGGCATTTTTCTTATTTCTTTCCATTTTGCCGACGCTGATCCTTTTGTCACAGGTCTTAGGCTTGTTTTCCCTGTCGCTGGAGGAGCTGCAGTCCTGGGCGGACATCAACATCAGCGGAGAGGGCGTGGATTTGATTGACGATATGCTCAACTATTCACCGTCCGGGGCGAACAGCCTGTTCCTGGCGATTACGGCGATATGGGCGGCTTCACGCGTGCAGTTTGCGCTGATTCGTGTAACGAATTACACACTGACGGACGGCGCATCGACCGGAGAGGGCTATGTCAAGGATCGCATTCGCTCGATCAAGACGATTCTGGTTACGGTCTTTACGATTGCCTTTTCTCTGGTGGTGCTGGTCTACGGGCCGACGATTCTGAAGCTGGTCTTCGGCAGGGTGCTGGGCAATGAGATTATGAACGCGGCATGGGTGGCGTTCCGCTGGCCGATCACCATGGGGTTGTATTTTTTGATGATTTCTTATAACTACTATGTCCTGCCGACAGAAAAAGTGCCATACCGGGATATTGTGCCGGGCAGTATTTTCGCATCGGTCGGATTTTTGGTCGTGACGATCGTCTACAACCTCTATACGAAGTACAGCGCGAACTACGATATTCTGTACGGCTCGTTTTCCAACATTGTCGTGCTGCTGATGTGGTTCTGGTTTATTTCGTGGGTGATGTGTCTGGGAATCACGACCAATCGGGTCTGGTGGGCGACGCGCAGGAGGCATGCGATCCCGATCGCGGTGGATGCAAACCCGCGCCGCAAGCCGCTCAATATCAGCTAGACAGCAGGAAGCAGGCATTAGAGAACAGAAATTATAAAAATCGGAAATTGCAGGAATTAGAAATTCAATACGAGGGGTAAAAAAAGATGAGTAAACGCGCTTTAATTATTATGAATCCATGCTCGGGGACGAAACGGGCAAACAAATATCTGACGGATATTGTGGAGACCTTTACGGTCAATGATTATGTATGTACCGTGTTGACAACAACGAAACGCGGAGACGGTACGCTCTACGCGCAGACGTATGCGCCGCAGGTGGATCTGATCACCTGCATCGGCGGCGACGGCACCTTCAATGAGGTGGTTTCGGGACTGGTACATAGCGGTGCAAAGGTGCCGATCGGGTATATTCCGGCGGGCAGCACGAATGATTTCGCAAACAGTCTGCATTTGTCCAAAAATATCGTCCAGGCGGCGCGGGATATTGTACTGGGCAATCCGGTGGCGTTTGACATTGGCAGCTTCAACGGCAGAGGATTTTCCTACGTGGCATCGTTCGGCGCATTCACGAAGGCTTCTTATGAGACGCCGCAGAATGTCAAGAATGCGCTGGGGCATCTGGCGTATATCCTGGAGGGCATCAACAGTATTGCCTCCATTCGCGCGGAGCATATGGTGATCGAGGCGGACGGTATGACCTATGAGGATGACTATATCTTCGGGGCGATCAGTAATTCGACTTCGATCGCGGGGATATTGACGCTCAAGCCGGAGCTGGTGGATATGAGCGACGGGATGTTTGAACTGCTTTTGATCAAGGCGCCGCGGGATTTGATCGAGCTTGCAGAGATCGTGCGGATGCTGACAACGCAGAATTACGAATCCGACATGCTGACCTTTGTCAACGCGCGCGAGTTTTTGATTCACGCGAATGCGGAGACCTCGTGGACGCTGGACGGTGAATACCAGGAGGGCTGCGAAGAAATCAAGGTGGAAAATCTGCATCACGCAATCAATCTGATGATGCGGTAAAAAAGGAGTTTGGACAGAGCGATGAATGAGTTTTTGAAATTGGCATTTTTGTTTTTTATGGGCTGCATCCTGGGCTGGGGACTGGAGGTGCTGTACCGGCATTATTCTCCGGCGAATCAGACGCATCGCTGGATCAATCCGGGCTTTCTGGTCGGACCTTATCTGCCGCTGTACGGCTTCGGTCTGTGCGCACTGTATCTCTTAGCCTCCCTGGAAAACACTTCTCTGATTGCAGAGGTCACCTACGGCAGCAAGCTTTTGCTCTTTCTCGTCATGGCGATCGTGATGACGCTGCTGGAATACATCGCAGGGCTGATCTTCATCAAGGGCATGAAGGTCAAGCTCTGGGACTATACGAACGAAAAATTCAATCTGCAGGGCATTATCTGTCTGCGTTTTTCTGTTTATTGGGCGATTTTGGGTGCGGTCTACTATTTTCTGATCCATCCGCATATTCTGAATGCGTTGGAGTGGTTCTCGCATAATCTGGCATTTTCGTTTGTGGTGGGAATGTTCTACGGCGTGTTCTTTGTCGACCTTGCATACTCACTCCAACTGGTCGCGAAGGTGCGGGCGTTTGCGAAGGAGCACGAGGTCTTGATTCGTTACGAAATGCTGCGGCAGCAGATCCGCGACAATGCCGAGGAGCACAAGGAAAAGATTCACTGGTTCTTCAGCCTGAAGTCCGGGATCGCGCTCAGAGAGCATCTCTCTCGCTATCTGGAGCTGGAACGTACGCTGAATCCGACGATGAATTTACATCAGGTACGGAAAGAGGTGCGAGAGCAGGTGCGCAGAGAGGCGGAGAAACTGAAAAATGAACGAACTGACAAATAAACGGCTGTTCCTTTTGGACATGGATGGTACGCTGTATCTGGACGATCGGCTGTTTCCGGGTGCGGCAGATTTTCTTGCCAAAATCCGGGCGTGCGGGGGCAAATATCTCTTTTTGACGAACAATTCGTCGAAGGGTGTGGATGCTTATGTAGAAAAGATGACGCGCATGGGCGTTCCGGCAGCGCCTGCAGATTTTTTGACCTCGGTCGATGCGCTGATCGTGTTTTTAGAGCGGACCTACGGCGCAGCGGTCAAGAAGAAAAAAATGTATGTGGTCGGTACGCGCTCGTTCTGTGCGCAGCTTGCTGCGGCGGGCTTCCTGCTGACGGAGACGCCGGACGACGATACAGAGATTTTGATCCTCGGGTTTGACCGGGAGCTGACGTACCGGAAGCTGGAGGATGCCTGCAGGCTGCTCGTGCGCGGCGGACAGAAGTCGGACGCGCGGCAAGCGAAAAACGCTTTGCCCGCGGTCGATTATTACGCGACGAATCCGGACTGGGTGTGCCCGACAGCGTTCGGCTCGGTACCGGACTGCGGCTCGATGGCGTGGATGCTGGAAAAGGCAACGGGACGGCTGCCGAAGTTTATCGGCAAGCCGGAGCCGGAGATGGCACTGCTGGCGATGGCGCAGTGCGGCTGCAGCGCGCCGGAAACCTTGCTGATCGGTGACCGTCTTTATACGGACATCGCTTGCGGCAACCGCGCGGGCGTAGATACGGCGTTTGTGCTCAGCGGCGAGGGAACGCTTGCCGACCTCGCCAAGGGGCAGGGCAAGCCAACCTATATTTTTGAGAATATCGCAGAAGTCTGCAAGGCTGTGTTCGGATAGGCGCACACATGAGAAGATATGCCTGCCGCATACTGCAAGCACCGGGCGCTAGTCCTCGCTCGGTATGATTTCAACAAGTCGCTCACCGTCCTTTGGACATTTTGCACCGCGCAGACAAAGCGCTGCTGCGAATCGATATCACTTGAGAGACAAAATAGGAAACGAGGGAAAACATCATGAAACTGGATAACAAACGGACCATTTTGATTGGGTTTGCATTTCTGGCGATCAGTGCCTTTTGGCAGGTGTATGACAACATCATTCCATTGATCTTGAAATATACCTTCCATATCGGCGATACGCTGTCCGGCGGTATCATGGCGCTGGATAACATTCTGGCGCTGTTCCTGCTGCCATTTTTCGGCGCGTGGTCAGATAAAATCAATACGAAGCGCGGCAAGCGGACGCCGTTTATCTTTGTCGGTACGATTTTGGCAGTCATCTTCATGCTGCTGCTGCCGGCAGCCGCGAACGCGCGGAATCTGATCCTGTTTGTGGCGGCGCTGTTCTGTACGCTGCTGTCGATGGGTATCTTTCGCTCTCCTGCGGTATCGCTGATGCCGGATGTGACGCCGAAGCCGCTGCGCTCTAAGGGAAACGCGATCATCAACCTGATGGGCGCGGTCGGTATCATCGCGGCACTCGGTTTGATTATGCTGCTGGTCGGTGACGGTGATACGCCGAACTACGAACCGCTGTTTATCTCGATCGCGGTGATCATGCTGCTTTCTCTGGCGATTCTGCTTTGGAAGGTCGATGAAAACAGGTTTGTCGCGGAACGCATAGAAATTGAAGAGGCTTGGGGCATCGAGGAGGAAGAGACCGAGATCGATGAGAAGGGCAACGCGGTGCTGCCGAAGCCTGTCAAGCGCAGTCTGACCTTCCTGCTGCTGTCGGTGGCGTTCTGGTATATGGCGTACAATGGGGTGACAACGGCGTTTTCCAAATATGCGACAGAAATGTGGGGCATGGCAGGCGGCGGCTTCGCGAGTGCCTTGATGGTTGCTTCGATCGGTGCGCTGATTTCGTTCGTTCCGGTCGGTATCATATCCAGCAGGCTGGGACGCAAAAAGGTCATTTTGTTCGGTGTACTGCTGCTCGCAGCCAGCTTCTTCGCTGCTTTTCTGTTTCAGACGCCGAACTTTGGCATCAACATCGTTTTCCTGCTGGTCGGTATCGCTTGGGCGTCCATCAATGTCAATTCTTATCCGATGGTCGTCGAGATGTGCAAGGGCAGTGATATCGGCAAATTCACCGGGATGTACTATACCTTCTCGATGGCAGCGCAGGTCTTGACGCCGGTGCTTTCCGGCGCGTTTTTGGAGCATATCGGGTATTGGACGTTGTTTCCTTATGCGACAGTTTTTTCACTGATTGCGTTTTTGACGATGCTGATGGTGCGCCATGGGGACAGTAAGCCGCAGCCGCCGAAGGGCAGGCTCGAAGCCTTTGATGTCGATGATTAGATCGGTGCGGCAGGACCGCCGCTTTCCAAACATGCAGGCGGTATGCCGAATCGACAAATAAATGGTAAATGAGGGGAATATGGAAAAGAGAGTTTTGATTCAGGAATTATTAAGGCATCGCTACGCGCATCGGGGGCTGCACGCAAAGCCAACGATCCCGGAGAACTCGATGGCGGCATTCGCGCGGGCTGTGGAGGCAGGATACGGCATTGAGCTGGATCTGCATTTGACGCGCGACGGCAAGCTGGCGGTGATTCACGATGCCAGTCTCAAGCGCACCTGCGGTGTCGATCTGAAAATTGAAGATTTGACACTTGCAGAGGCGCGGGACTATCCGCTGGAGGAAAGCGACGAACGCATTCCAGAGTTCTGCGATTTTTTGCGTCTGGTGGACGGCAAGGTGCCGTTGGTCGTGGAATTGAAAGCGGAGGGGCGTAACGAAAAGGCGCTGACAGACGCGGCGATGCGCGCACTTGCGGATTATACGGGTTTGTATTGCGTGGAATCCTTCAGTCCGGCAGTGGTGGATTATCTCAAAAAAGCTTATCCCGCGGTCGTGCGCGGGCAGCTCGCCGGGGCACTCAACAAAGAGAAAAAGACAATTACACGGCTTCAAGATATCCTGCTTAAAAATCTTTTGGTCAATCTGGCAGGCAAGCCGGATTTTGTGGCTTATCGGTTTGAGGACCGCGATGAGCCCGCGTTCCGTCATTTTAAGGGTGCGAAGTTCATGTGGACGATCCGCAGCTATGAGGACCTCAAAACCTGCGAGGCCTGGGGCGCGGCGCCAATCTTCGAGCAGTTTGAGCCGAAGGAGTATGAAAACGAGGTGTAGAAAAGGATTCGGAATAAGCATTTTAGAAAATAAGGACCTTTTGCTGGAGACAGGAAAAGGTCCTTTTTTTTGGAGCGCGATATGGACAAGGCAGGTGATTTGATGATAGCTGATTTGCCGTATGAATATAGAAATCCATAGATATAAAACTTTAATAAAATTTATACTGACTTTAACAAAAACAAAGAGTACGCTAAAAAAATGGAAGATACGGATTTTGAAGCGGGAAAGTAAAAAGGAGGAAATCATGAAAATCGGCTGGAATGTGATTGCTTTATTACTGGTTCTGAGCGTTACCGCAGCATTCTTTGCAATGATACTGTGGCTTGCCAAAAAATATCTAAGCAGAAGACCATAAGGATTTCATATAGCAAGGCAGACTTATCGTTGACACTGCTGCATAAGGACAAAAGTGTGTATAACAAAATCTGAGATTTCTATACGCACTTTTGTCCTCATTCTTACAGTCTTGACTGCAGTTGCCTATATTTCTGCAGCGTCAGAGGTGTTTTCGCGGGGCGGATTTTTCGTCGAGTTCAAGAGAGTCTGAGATGTAGAGCTGAAAGCCTTTTTTTTGGCAGTAGTCTTGAATCTCAGCAATCAAACGGCGGTCGCGCGTATATTCTAAAAGATAGATTTCCGCGCCTTGGGAGGCGTAGCGTTCGATATAGTCTAAAAAATAGTCTCGATCTTCCGGAGAAGCGGCAACGAAACGATCCTCGTCCCAAAGTATTTTGGTAAAGACGGATTCTTGATTGATTCCGGTGAGCACGTCCTGCCATTGCCCGCCGCTTGCGCAGTAAGCGTCCAGATAAACGTCCCCGCCGTTGATGAGAACTGCTTTTCCTGTGCCTACCAAAGTATGCAGAATTGTGCTTAAACCGTCCAGCATCTCCCTTGTGGGCGCATATGCATACACATCACAATTATCGACGAAGAATCCGTCGATGTGCTTTTCCAGTAAAGCGGGAATCAGCGTTTCCGTCAAGAAACGCTGCCAGCGCTGGTCGGCAACATCGATCCAGCGCTCTTCGTCCCAGTGTTCATAAGCGCCCAGCGTGAGAGGCGCGTATGTAGCATAATAGTCGCGAAAATTTTCGAGAGAGCCCACGTTGAGGTAGCTGTAAACAGTGTGGCCGTCTGCGCGAAAGGCCTCGATCTCCGCGCCGGAAAAGTACTGCGCATCGATGACGACCGTTTTGTAATCGCGCAGCGCAGACAGATCTTCTGTGACGCTGAGAAAGACACCGTAGTCTGCGGTCTGTGATTCTGCGGTCTGTGATTTTGCAGTGCAACCGACAAGCAAAAGTGTCAGGCAGAGCGCGAGCACCATGCAGATAGATCGATGGTGAAGATAGTGTTTGATGATCATGCGGGTGGAGTCCTCCGAATCAGGGTAATGGGTGGAAAGTCATGTAAAGCGGGCGCGCGTTTAACGTCCGGCTTTGAGCAGGTCGCGGATTTCGGTCAGAAGCTGGATATCCGCGGGAATCGGCGCAGGTTCTTCCTGCTTCTCCGCAGCGCTGTCCTTGGACTTGAGTTTATCCTGAAACCCGTTAAAAAGCTTCATCATCATAAAAATAACCAAGGCGGTCAGTAAAAAGACGATGATGGCCTGGATGAAGTTGCCGACCATGATCTGCGCGTCACCGACGGTAATGGAAACGCCGGTAAAGTCAATGCCGCCGGTTATCACGCCCAAAAGCGGGGTGATGATGTCTCCGACCAGGGAGTTGACGATGGCTGTGAACGCGCCGCCGATGATGATACCGACGGCCATGCTCATCACGTCACCCTTGGCGATAAATTCTCTGAATTCTTTTGCAAATTTTTTCATGTGTCAATGCCTTTCTTTCCTTTTTTATTTCTGTATATTTGTTTTGTTCGGTCTCATGTCATGCAGGGCGGATTTCGGTTCTGTAGCCGATTCTTGCGCATCGGTACAAGGAGAAAACGCGGCGAGCAGAGACAGCTCTTTTTGTATGCGTTTCCATGGAAATCCAACGACATTGTCGTAATCGCCCTCGATATGGTCGATGTATTTGGCAAAGGTGCCTTGAATCGCGTAGCAGCCTGCTTTGTCGTAGGGTTCTTCTGTGGCGAGATAGGCGCGAAGTTCTTCATCGGTATAGTTTTTGAAATAGACGCGCGTGACCTCTGTAAACACGCGGGCGTTCTGTCTGCCTGCCTCTACCAAAGCGACGCCGGTTGCCACATAGTGCATGCCGCCGCGCAGCTTGGAAAGCATACGAAAACCGTCTGCGGCATCGCTTGGCTTGCCCATGATCTCGTCCGCATAGACGATGGTATCGGCGGCAAGGATGACGGGTGCGGGCGTCTGTGATATCTGCGCGGCGGTCGGTACTGCATGTTCCGGGACATCTGCGCACACAACAAGCTTTGCATCGCGGGTTTGATGAGAATCTCCCTCCTGCCTATGACACGCCTGCTGCAGGTATTCGCTTTCGACCCATTTCGCTTTTTTGAGTGCCAGAAACATGACCGTTTCGTACATATCGTGTCTGGGCGGGAGAGCTTCTTCAATCTCGGCAGGGCAAACCAGCGGCTCGATGCCATGCTGACGCATCATTGCAATCCGGCGCGGCGAAGCGGACGCCAAGATATAGCTTGAAAATTTTCCTAAAACATTTTCTGCACTATTTTCCTTTGTATCCATTGTGTGTACCATCTCCTCGTGCGGCGAAAGCTGCCGCAAATTCTCTCAATCATTATGACATATTTTCGGCGAAATGGAAACACTAAAAAAAGAAAAGTGTGCAGCAGGGAGGGAATTTTATGATGACGCGAAACAGCAGCGAGGAAAAAACCAAGGCACAGGAGCGGCAGAAGAAGGAGATTGCCAAGGCTTACGGCAAATATGTCAAGGCGTTTACGCCACGGCCGAAATACGTTTCCAATTGCCTGCGGGCGTTTGTGGTCGGTGGGGCGATCTGTGCGGCGGCGCTGTGGTTTCGGAACGCGCTGCAGGCGCGGGGGCTTTCCGAGGAGGATGCCGGCACCTTTGTGACAATCACACTGGTTGCGTTGGCGCAGCTTTTGACCGGGCTGGGGGTCTTTGATGTCATCGCGAAATTTGCGGGCGCGGGAGTCATCGTGCCGATTACGGGCTTCGCCAACTCGATGGTGGCACCGGCAATCGAATATAAAAAGGAAGGTCCTGTGCTGGGCGTGGGCGGTAAGCTGTTCAGTGTCGCGGGTCCGGTACTGGTCTGCGGGATCAGCGCTGCGACGCTGGTGGGCGTGCTTTACTGGCTGTTTCGCTGAGTATGCTTGCATACGGCTGAGAAAGGAGAACTGGATGGAAGGAGTCGGAATGAAAGAGATGTGCACAAACAAAAAAATCGGCAATCAGAGCGTGCGCTTTGCGCATAGACCGTATTTCATCGGACGCGGCAATATTGTCGGTCAAAAGGAGGGTGAGGGACCTTTAGCGGCATGTTTCGATGAAATTTTAGAAGACGATATGTATGGAGAAAAGTCATGGGAAAAGGCAGAGTGCAAGATGCTCAAGGGCGCGATGGAAAAGGCGCTGCAGCGCGCGGAAATCACAAAAGAAGAAATTGACATCATGCTCAGCGGTGATCTGCTCAATCAGATTATGTCATCGTCGTTTACGGCGCGGAATCTGCACATTCCGTTTTTGGGACTGTACGGTGCCTGCTCGACAATGACGGAATCTATGCTGGTCGGGTCGATGCTGATCGACGGCGGATTTGCAGGGAATATTCTTGCGGGCGCGTCCAGCCATTTTTGTACGGCGGAGCGGCAGTTCCGGATGCCGGTGGAGCATGGCAACCAGCGACCGCCGTCGGCGCAGTGGACGGCAACGGCAGCAGGAGCGGTGGTGTTGTCCGCTGCGCCGCGGATGGTGTCGAATGCGCGTGTGATTCGGGCGACAGAGGCAACTGTCGGCAAGGTCATCGATGCAGGCGTCAAGGATGCCAACCAAATGGGGTCTGCAATGGCGCCGGCAGCGGTGGACACCTTGCTCAATCATCTGCAGGATACCGGGCGGGATCTCGATGATTATGATTTAATCGTGACCGGAGATTTAGGCTTTATCGGCAGAGATATTATGAAAGATTTGCTTATTGACGCGGGTTTGCATGCCGAAAAGGTTAATGCACGCTATGATGATTGCGGTACGATGCTGTTTTCGCGGGAACAGGATGTGCATGGCGGCGGCAGCGGCTGCGGCTGCTCGGCGGCGGTGCTGACGGGCAGTCTGCTGCCGCGGATGGAACGCGGAGAACTGAAACGTGTCCTTTTCATGTCTACGGGTGCATTGCTTTCGACGGTATCGCCGTTTCAAGGGGAAAGTATCCCCGGCATCGCGCACGCAATCTGTTTGGAGGTGGAATAGATGGAATATCTATGGGCGTTTTTGATTGGCGGCGCGTTTTGCGTGATCGGACAGATTCTTTTAGATACGACACCGCTGACCGCACCGCGGATTTTGGTGATTTTTGTGGTATTGGGCGTGGTGCTGCAGGCAATGCACCTGTATGAACCAATCGTGGAATTGGCAGGAAGCGGCGCGACGGTTCCGCTGCCGGGCTTTGGCTATGCGCTGGCAAAAGGCGCGATGGAGGGTGCGCAGAAAGGCTTCTTAGAGGCGATCACAGGACCGATCAAAGCGACAGCAGCCGGTGTGGCGGTTGCGATCACCTTTGGTTACATGATAGCCCTGCTGTTTAATCCCAAGTCCCCAAAACGTTGAAAAATCAGCATTGCGATACAAAAAAGAAAATAATTTGAAAAAAATCAAATTCAGGTGAAAAAAATGTTGACAGAAGGCAAAATATTTGGTAATATAATTCTTGCAGTCAGCAAATTGGAAATGGAACAAACACTTCCGTTTGCAAGTGTGGCGGTGTAGCTTAGTTGGCTAGAGCGTCCGGTTCATACCCGGAAGGTCGGTGGTTCGACTCCACTCGCCGCTACCATTTTTTCATCAAAGAGCATTATGGGAGTTTAGCTCAGCTGGGAGAGCATCTGCCTTACAAGCAGAGGGTCATAGGTTCGAGCC
>ERZ773242.2872-NODE-2872-length-13289-cov-12.301647_pt1 | contig 13289 bp, 12 predicted proteins | sample MGYA00511077_ERZ773242 | MGnify/ENA primary metagenome ERZ773242 (study PRJEB29015, sample SAMEA2737754) | human gut metagenome | biome: human gut; feature: human-associated habitat; material: faeces | place: China | collected 2012 ... | reverse complement strand
TTGATACCTGAAAGGATTCGGCCAAAAGCGCCCCTCGGATGAGGGGCGCCGACGCTTATCGCTGGCTCTCTTCAATCAGAGAGTTGCGCAGCAGATCCAGAAACCGCGTCAGCCGCAACTTGCGGTTGATGACCCCACGGCGGCATTGGATGGGGTTGTTGATGCGGACATTGAGCATCCACGAGAACAACTCGACCAACTGTTCCACATTGGCACGGGTACCATCGATACGCCGTCCCACGCCGGCACTATGCAACGCCGTAATCAGCTCCATGAGGTCCGTCGGCGTGAACGGCTCGGCCAGATAGAGCGCCGAGCAGGGTTTTTCGCTCCGTGGCAACCGGTCCATGACCGCAGGATGCTCGATACGCAGGTAAACCATCCGTATCTCGAAGTCCAGATGTGCCACAGCTCCTTCCCAAAGCGCGACAAGCGCCGCCGGATGCCGTTCCTCGCAGGAGCGCAGCCGCACGAGCCGGTTCCGCGCACGGGACAAGGCGTGCAGCATGTCGAGCGGCGTACAATGCTCCGATGCAACGAAACGTTGCACACTTCCTATAAAACGCGCATAGGACGCTTCCAAGCGTTTAAAATCACACGGTCCAGCACCGTCCTCCAGCGACGTGCAAAGCTGTTTCACAAAATGACTCTTTTCCAAAAGGCGCAGATTATGCGATATATTCTTTTTATCGGGTTTCATTTTTCAAGATTTTTTTGTTTTCCGTTTCTGACTTACAATTCCGTGTGGGCAAAGTCGCAGGGCGGACCCCGTGCACGCCAACGGAAGGCGGCGTCACGACAGAAAACAGCGAGCCCCGGAGTTTTGGACTCCGGGGCTCGATAACGAGCAGGCAAACCAACGCTCAATATTATTTCATATTAAGGGCAATACAGACAGTACATTCTACACGAGGGAGGATTCAGAACACGGCGCAGGCTTCGAGCGAGATGGTTGCCAGATGCAGACTCCTACCGGCGCCTGCGACGGCAAGAGGAGCCATATCATAGTCCAGCGATAAGCGCACCCCGAAATTACGGGTCGCCAGAAACGTCGAGCCAAGACCCGCACCAAGGGCAAAGCCCTCACGCCATCCTGCCGGGAGGGTCCCCGCGGCTTGTTGCGCTGGAAGCCACTGCCGCCCAGCAGGCGTCCTCCGAGAAACCAGCGCGCCGAAAAAGGCCACGAACCCGCAACGGGCGTGGGATTGAAGAGATGTAACAACTTGATTTATAAAGTTGTTACATCTTTGTATGAGAGAATAGGTAACGAGATGGCAACGGTTTATTTTCAGCCTATTGCGCTCAAATACCGCTGCGAACTTGCAGGTGTTGCAATCATAGAGATCGTTCAGTGTTGTACAACTCGATCAATGTCCATAAGCTACACACAGAAAATAGGGAAACCATATCCCACCGTGCATTTCAGTCGCAAATTATCCCGAAGGACAACTTCCAGCAGCTACAGATACTCAGTTGGCAAAAGACGACTGGCTCGACTTCTTATGAACTGGCTCCCAAAACCACTACCATAATAGCAAAAGGCGAGAAAAAGCAGTTGCTAAAATTGAAATCTCAAGTCGTAATACAAACGAAACAGTTTCATGAAGTGACGTTGGGCACATTATCGTATTATAGACAATGCCGATTTTACACGCGCCTCTTGTATGGTTCGCTTCATTCCAACCATCTTAATATCGCCGTGATTCGGAAATAGTGTATGGCTGCGATCATGTGATAAGTCAAGAAGCCATGCTATATACAGAATTAATTCAGGGCTTTTGGGGCGGATAGACATAAACTATCATCCGTTGGCTAGAGTCAATTCTTTGTGTGGGAACACACTGCATCGGAACACCTATTTCGAGGAGATGGAGAATATCATGAATGCTTTCGCCGCTGAATGTAGCATGATAGCGCGTTTCGGCAAGAGATGAATCCTGAATGACGAAATCGACAGGATATATTTGCGACAGACGCGCAAGCACAGCGTCAAGACGGTCGTTGTTGAACATCAGTTTACCGTCCTTCCAAGAGTATTTTCTTTTATTTTCGGGGTCCTGCGATAATTCCGCGGAATTACCTCTAATACATAGACGCTCTCCGGGTGATATGACGAAATGCCTATTGGCACCGACATTGACATCAACGTGCCCTTCAACCAGAGTGACGTCAACCGAAGACTTTTCGTAAGCATTGACATTAAATGCAGTACCAGTGGCTATTATGTCAATGTCGCCGGTACATACGATGAATGGATGCTTTTTGTCGGCTTTGACCTCGAAATAACCTTCGCCCTGAAGAACGACACGCCGTTGGTTCTCGTCGAACACAGCCGGATATTCGAGCGAACTGTTTGCGTTGAGCCATATGTGTGAACTATCGGGCAACTGAGTCTGCAACAGTCCCCCGAACGGTGTCGATAAACTCAACATAGGGATACTGCCGCTTTCCGAAGGCGTGCGTAATAGCAGGTAGGCTACTGCCACGGATAAGATAGGTACCATTGCCGCAGCAATACGCAACACAGACAAGCGTCTGGGAAAACCTTTACTCATCTTTCGGTGGAGATACGACAACGCCTTCTCGGTGTTGATGCTGTCAGGAGCAAATGGAGGATCCAACACTTCATGCAGGGCGCGTTTCTGTTCGAAAATGCGCCGATTGTCAGGCGATGCTGCCAACCACTCTTTGAGCAGAGAAGACTCACGCTGGTCGGCGGTACCTTTCAGAACGTTTTCGATTATGTGGTCTATCTCAGGAGATAGCTCGGTGTATGTATTCATATCCATATCAGTTCAGGAATAGAAATAATAAAACAATCAACCAATAGCGGTTAAGTATTTTTCGAAAATGGTTTTTAGTCCGTGCAATGCGGTCTTCGACTGTGCGCACCGAAATACCCAATGCAATGGCAATTTCGGTGTATTTCATGCCCTGATGGTGGCTCATGTACCATGTTTCAAACTCATTTTTGCCCAAAGTTGCTTCGGCAAAGGATATGAGCCTTACAAGATCGCTGTAGAACAATGGTCTCGAAGTGTTATTATCGTCTATAAGATACGGTAACATTGAGAAGTACTCCGAACTGTAGCGTTGAACTATGGCCTGATGATGCAATTTGTTGAGGCATGCGTTCTGAACGCTTCTAAGTAACCAAGATTTGAGGTTCAAGACTTCCGGCATTATCGCGCGTTTCTCCCATAGTGTGAGAAAAACCGTTTGTGCGATGTCTTCGCAGTCTTCACGTCGTCCCAAAAACCGGCCGCAGAACATCACGATATCAACATAATATCTTCGGAAAATACAATCGAAAGCCCGGCGGTCGCTTTCGCATACCGCCGACAGCAGAAACTTATCTTCATTATCGTAATTATCTCGGCCCATTATACGATTTTTGCCTTTGTGTCACTTTAGTGGGGTGATGGATGCATGTGGGTTATTCTTTACTAATTTTTGCTGCGAAACCTCCACCGGGAGCAAGGTGAATAGTCTTTACAAATCCGACTGGCTCTTTTTCGCGTCTGTAATCGGTGGCGTCACGATGAGCGTTGCGACCGTCAACATACCAGTCGCCAACATAATCACCGTCAGGCAGGAATGAAAGGTCGATTGTAATGTCTCGCGCTGTCCAGTTGGTGATTCCGCCAATATACCAGTCGTTACCTTTGCGGCGCGCCGTTACACAGTATTCGCCCATTTTTCCGTCGAGTACTATCGTTTGATCCCACACTGTGGGAATGTCGGCTATGTAGTTAGTACACTCTTGTTCGCTCTCATAGTTTGTAGGCGAATCGCAAAGCATGTTCAAAGGAGAGTCAAGCACGGCATAAAGAGCGAGTTGGTGGCAGCGCGTGCCCTGACTCATAGGTTGAGAGTTGCAGGGACGGTAAGTCTCGCGGGTACCGTTGAGCATAGCCCCCTGAGTATAGTCCATAGGGCCGCCAGCTTGGCGTATGAACGGAATGAAGGTATCATAGCGAACTTGGTCAAGGCTGATATCGTAGCCTTTAAGACGTTCGAGGCCGTTAACGCCTTCTGTGTTGAGTACGTTGGGCCATTTGCGGTTTATTCCGGCCGGCATATGAAAGCCGTGCAGGTCGAGCACCAAGTGATATCGAGCTGCCGTTTCGGCAGCCTTGTCGATAAACTTTTCCAGTTTTTGGTCGTTGCGGTCGAAGAAGTCGACTTTAAAGCCTTTAATACCCATGTTGGAGTAATGCCGGCACACTGCTTCAAGGTCTTTCTCGAAGGGCGCGTAACCTGCCCACAATATGATACCCACTTCTTTGTCTGCAGCATATTTTACTAAGTCTGGCAAATCAATTTGTGGCGCTACGCTGAATAGGTCGCCACATCCGGATACGCTCCAGCCGTCATCCATGATTATGTATTCTATGCCGTTTTTGGCGGCAAAATCAATGTAATATTGTAAGTATCCGTTATAGTACACATTTCGAAGAAATCGTTTGAGAAAAATAGGATTACAAGAAATAATTGTCAAAACATTTTGAGAGGCAGTAAAAATTGTCTAAATTTGGTAGAAGAAATACCTGTGCGACTATAATCAGAAAAGATCATAGTTGCAGCTGTTTGTCGAATCAACAAGGCCAAATTATTAAAAACAGCAGACAAGCAGTTTGGAACGCGTATCAAACATGCGCGATTCCTGACTGTTTTGTATTATGCTGTTCCGTTTAGGCCACGGTTGATTCATCAATACGTCAGTCGGTTTCGCGCACTTTTTAGGATAGTACAAAAAAAGTGCAACAATGAAGAAAAGAAACCCTTTCACGGAACATTCCAATTTGCCTTCGGGCACCCTTTATCTGTTTCATCGCAGCGACAGGAGGTGTCCTGCAGCAGACAGCCTGTTCGGGCTTATCGACAAAACGAGTATGGGCATCATTTATCTGGAATCGAGCAGTCGGGATCTGCGCCGGTTTCGCTTCTGGCATCGCTTGCCGAAGCATTATCGCTATCATCGTCTGGCGAGTCGTTCCGAATTGCGGGATTATATATTCAATCTTGCTTATTATGAATGCGCCGCTATACAGGGCGGTATAGGCCGGACTTGCCGTGCTGCTCGTAAGATAGAATCCTGCACCCATTTATGAAGATTCCCCTGCGGGGAAGAGTGACGCGACTCATTGCAGGAGGGAGGGGGCGGCAGTGCCCCCCCCGATTTTATATTCCGGCTTTCCGGATCTACCCGAAAAGTCATTTCAATCTTGCGGCTTCCATTTATGCGGCAGCAGTTCTTCGAGCCGCCTTAGGGAGCAGTCCTGAATGCGTGAGAATACATCGGCCAGCCATTTTACGGGATCGATACCCCACAGTCGGCATGTCCCCAGCAGGGAGTAGACGACGGCCGTATTGTATGCCGCCTCGTGGTTGCGACAGAAGAGGTAGTTCTTGCGGCCCAATGCTAACGGCCGCACGGCTTGCTCCGCGAGGTTATTGTCGATGCGGTATCTGCCGTCGATGACGTAGCGCGCCATGCGCGGGTATAGCGCATAGGCATATCGGAGCGCTTTGCCTATGGAAGACTGCGGCGCAGTCGATGTCCTCTCGTGTTCGATCCACTTTTCGAATTCTTTAATGAGCGGATAGGCCTCTCTCTCACGTATGATTTTAACCTCATCCGGGGGCATCCCATGCTCTTTCACCCGGCGCTCTATGGCGTATAGCTGCCCGATCACCCGCAGGGCGTATTCCGCTCTTTGAGGATCGTCCGCTAAGGCATGCTCGAACTTGCGCCGGATATGCGCCCAACAGCCCAGCAGCAGGACTCCCTGCTTATTCTCGTAGATGTCGTAGGCTCCGTAACCGTCGCTCTGCACGGCGCCCCGGAAATCCTGCAGCAGCTCTACGGCCACATACTGCGCCCGGGAGCCTTTGTCGTAATGGAAAAACAGGGATTTCAACTCCGGCGAGCGCACCACCCAATGATACCCTTTACGAGTCGCTCCCGGCTTATCCTTGTCCAGCACGGGAATCGTCGTCTCGTCGATCTGGATGTAGTCGCAGCCCAGCACTCTTTTCTTCAATTCCCCGTATAGCGGTTCGAGCAACTCGGCCACACCCTGCACCCAATCCGATACGGTCGAGGCTTTGAGCTGTACGCCTGCGCGGGCGAAGATCCCTATCTGACGATGCAGCGGCAGATGATCCTGATATTTGCCTACGAGCAGCTGCGCCAGCAGCGACGGCCCGGCATTGGCGCGGGGAAGAGATAAAGAAGGCAACGCCCCGATAACGATCCCCTCGCCATTCGGCAAGGCATATTTGGGACGTATCAGACGTCTGATATAGAGCTCTCCGGGCTTGTATTCCAGTAGTTCGGTGATCTCCTCGCCGATGCGCTTGCTCTCCGCAGGGAGTTCGTCGGGTTCGATGATCTCGTCACAACGTTCCAGATGCTCCGAAAAGATACGCCGCTGACGGTCTTCGGTCAGTCGTTTGATGCGTGGCGCCGGCTCCTTACGGACGGCCTTCTCTTGCAGGACGGCATACTCCCGCTCCTCCTTTAACTCGGCTATGCCTTCGAAGTCCAGCTTGAGCTGCGACGGATCAGATGGAATGAAGCGCTCCGACTTGCGACCGAACAACATCCGGCGAAGCTGACGCAGCTCGTCCCGCATCTTCTCCACCACGCCTTGAAGATTGTCGCGTTCCGACGACAGACGCTCGGCCGTGGAGCGGAGCGAATCCCGTTCGGCCGTAAGAGCCGCGAGGCGTCGTTCCAAACCGATGGTATAAGTATCTGTCGTATTGCCATTTCCTATACCCCGAAGATACGAAAAATAGATGGATTTACAAAGAGATTCGAGCGCTATTTATGCTGTTTTTCAAAGAAATATCGTAACGCTTGCGGGACCGTATGCGCTCCAACTCTACACCCTCGACCATCAATACCAACTCCCGCCACGTGACCCGATAACCGCCCTCGCGGGCCTCCAAACGAGGCAAGGTAAGAATACCCCGTTCGAAGCGCTTGTGATAGAGCACGAAGCCCCCGCGCTCCCAATGTAGAAGCTTCAAGCGCGTACGGCTCGAATTGTAGAAGATGAACACCTCCCCGCTTATCGGATTCCGGCCCATGCCACGACGAACCTCGCCGCACTGTGCATCGAAGCCCTTGCGCATGTCCGTTGCCGTGCGGCTCAGGTAATAGACCTCCGAATCTCCCAATGAGAACATACCCCCTCTCTCTTCGACTAATAGAGCTTGATCAGCATGGAGAGCCGATCTGCAGGCGTGGTCGACGCAACATGAAGCCGAACCCCGTTCGGATAAGATAACTCATAGCCCTCAGCGGTCTCCGGGACTACGGACGACTCCTTAGAAGCCGCGACGCGCATGAAGCCGCTGTTTGCCGGAGATGCCGATTCGCCCGATGAAACTCGCGTTCGCGGGGGACGTGAAGGCGTACGAGCCGGTTTAAGTACCACGCCCAGTTTCTTCGCCACGGACGGATGGTCGCGCAGATAGCGCTGGCGCCATGTATAAAACTGGCTTTCGCTCAAGCCCTCGCGCTTGTAAAATACGCTCGGCAAATCACCGCTCGAATAATAATTCTCTATCAACGGATAAACCAGGCTCTTTGTCAAACGGTCGTATTTCTTATTGTCCATTAATCCAGATCGACCGGCTTTTTATTCTTCCGATCTGTGGCAAAGATAAAAACATGCTAAAGCTTGGACAATATGTACTTTAACGGATATTTACACAGATGCGACGGCAAGAAGCTGGGGCGCGAACCGATGGAGCAAGGGCTCCTTTCGCGTTCGGGATGGGCCGTCGTGGACGACAGCCCGCGCCACGTGCTGACGCCCGACGGCTCCGTGTGGAAGGAGTGGGTCGAAGCGCGCCCCGCAGGCGACCGACAGGACCTGTATCTCTTCGCCTACGGGCACGACTACAAACAGGCGCTGGCCGATTTCCAGCTCGTCGCAGGTCGGGCGCCACTGCCCCCGAAGTACACCTTCGGCTACTGGTGGAGCCGCTACTGGCAGTATTCGGACAACGAGTTCATAGATCTGGTGCAGAAACTCAAGTCGATGGACATGCCGCTCGACGTGCTGATCATCGACATGGACTGGCACGAGACCTGGGGGCTGCGCAAGAAGAACCCTCTCAGGGACGAATACGGACAGCGCATCGGCTGGACCGGCTACACCTGGCAAAAAGAGCTCTTCCCCTCGCCCGCGAATTTCCTCCGATGGACCGAAAACGAACAGCTGAAGGTCGCGCTCAACCTCCATCCCGCCTCGGGCATCCAGCCCTGCGAGGATGTCTACGACGCTTTCACCCGGGAATACGGGTGGACCGAAAAGGGCAAGAGCGTGCCGTTCCGCATCGACGACCGGAAGTGGGCCGACGCCTATTTCAAGACCGTGCTGAGCCCGATGGAGCGTGACGGCGTGGATTTCTGGTGGCTCGACTGGCAGCAGTGGACCGAATCGAAATTCACCCCCGGGCTGTCGAACATCTTCTGGCTCAACCACACCTTCTTCCGCCATGCCGAGCGGCAGAATCCCGAACTGCGGCCCTTCATCTACCACCGCTGGGGCGGACTCGGATCGCACCGCTATCCGCTGGCATTCTCGGGCGACACCTACGCCACGTGGGGCACACTGGCCTACCTGCCGCAATTCACCGCCACCTCCTCGAACGTAAACTACGGCTACTGGGGACACGACATCGGCGGCCACTTGTTCCGCGCGGAGCAGACGCACACCGATCCGGAGCTCTACACCCGCTGGCTCCAGTACGGCGTCTTCACCCCGATCTTCAAAACCCACTCCACGAAGGACCCGCGCATCGAACGTTACATCTGGTGTTTCCCCGACCAGCTCTTCATCCTGCGCGACGCCATCCGCCTGCGCTACACCCTGGCGCCCTACATCTACGCCGCCGCCCGCGAAAACTACGACACCGGCATCGGAATGTGCCGCCCGATGTACTACGACCACCCCGAGCAGGACGCGGCCTACGAAGTCCCCGAGCAGTTCATGTTCGGCAACGACATCCTCGCCACGGCCGTCGCGGAACCAGCCGACAGCGTCACAGGGCTGGCCGCGCGCCGCATCTGGTTCCCCGAGGGACAATGGTACGACTGCGCCACGGGAGCCATGTACGAGGGCGGCCGCACCGAGGAGCTGCACTACACCCTCGCCGAAAATCCCTGGTACGCCCGGGCCGGAGCCATCCTCCCGATGAATCCCCCGACGGTCAAAAACCTCCAGCAGCCCTGCGACACCCTCGTGCTGACCTTCATCCCGGAGGCCGACGGCGAGTTGAACCACTACGAGGACGACGGCATCAGCCAGCACTACACGACCGACTATGCGGTCACGCGGGTCACGAAGAAGCAGGAGGGCAACACCGTCCGCGCCGTCATCGCACCCCGCGAAGGCTCCTATGCGGGAGCTCCCGAGAGCCGCAGCTACGAACTGCGATTCCCCGCGACCTTCCCGCCCCGGACGGTGAAGATCGACGGCCGCGAAATTCCCTACGCCCGCTTCCCGAAGGCCGGCCAATGGACCTACGACGCCTACACGCTCGCCCCGGTCATCTACACGGGCGCCGCACCCTGCGATAAGCCCCTCGCTGTGGAGCTCATCCTCGACGACGACGCGGCGGCCCGTCAACCGGAGCTATACGGCAAAAGCGGCATTTTCAAACGCTGCACGGAACTCACCGTCGAATTCAAACTCGAACAGGGTCGCTTCGGGGAAACCTACCTGATGCTACCCAAGGAGTATCTCGGCGTTTCGCAATGCCCCAACTTCATTCAGGAGGAGCCCTTCCGCATCCGCGAATTCATCGACGCTTTCGACGGCAACCGGGCGGCGCTGTTCCGGACAACCGACAAGCTGGAAATCATCGGAGAAAACTTCAAAAAACGACTGAGAGAACAGATCGGAACATTGTAATTCATCCCTCCCGTAAAACAAGAGAACATGAAAAAGATCATCGGGCTGTTCCTGGCCCTTGCGATCTGCCTGCCCGCTTCGGCCCGGCAGAAGCCGAAAACGAACCGGAAAGCGCTCGTACGTACGGTCGCGGCCCTGACTGCAAAAATCGACAGTCTGAGAGGCGTCGTCGATGCCCTGGAACAGCAATGCGTGCCGGTCCGCAAAGAGATCGACCCCGCCTGGGAAAAATGGCAGGACGTGCGCTACAACTACGGCTTCGACCCCGAAGAACAACCCGTCTACAATACGGTGGAAGGTGTTCTGGAATCCACCTCGATGCTCTCGGTGCGCGGCGGCCGGGGCCGTTGGCACAGCAATGCGGCCAAGCCCCGAACCTCGTTCATCGACGGAGGCCACCTCTTCGAAGGGTGGAACGGCTCGGAAACCTGCCGCCTGACCATGCTGATCGGCAAACAGGCCCCCGACATCGCCTGCATCCAGGTCTACTCCCCGAAAGGACTCTACCGCCCGGTCCGGCACTTCGGATGGGTCAAACTCGGCTCCGACGACCGGAACGAAGGCGTGGATTTCGGCCGCCGCTGGGCCGTGTCGTTCGTGCCATTCTCTTTGGCCGCGCTGGACGACGCCCCGACCGACATGTGGTATGAAAATGCACAGTTAGGCGGCAAGTCGATCCCGGTCGGAACGCTCTACTACGACCGGAGCGTTGACAAGGTGCGCTGCTTCACCGAAAGCGGCTGGAAATACCTCGCATTCGAATAATACGCGATCACTCAATCTCTTGCAAAATTCATTAATAAAACCTGCAAATGTGCGAAAGCACAAGGCGACCTTCGGAGACGGGTTTTCGAATCCGTCCTCTTTTTCGTTCGTATATCCGGCCGGAAAACCGGGCATACGCCCCCGAATTCGACTAGGTCGGACAAACACACTTTTTCGAATTATTCACGAAACTTGCCGAATTATTCCTAATTTTGTATCGGAACCGGAATCTTACCGGACATGAAAATAATACAACAGAAGATCATCCCGACCATACGATTATGAAACACACACTGCGCCTTTTGCTGACCGTAGGACTGTCTCTGGTCTGCGTCAGCCTGTACGCCCAAAAACGCCCCAACTACCCGATCCCGCAACGGCCCGACACGCTGCGCATCCTCGGCATCGGCAACAGCTTCACCGACGACGGCATGATGTACCTGCCCGAACTGCTGGAGGCCGCCGGAATCCGGAACGTCGTATTGGGGCGCCTCTACATCGGAGGCTGTTCGCTCGAACGCCATTGCAGGGAGTACGCCGCCGGCAACACTTCGTACACCTATTCCAAATCGACGAACAACCGCTGGGAAACCGTCTCGAAGAAAGCCACCCTGCTGGACGGGCTCACCGACGAGCGGTGGGATGTCGTGGTACTTCAACAGGCGTCGGGCAAGTCAGGCATGTACCAGACCTACCGGCCCTGGTTCGACCGGCTGGCGGAGATCGTGCGGTGGCACTGCCCCAACGCAGGGGCCTGCATCGCCTGGCAGCAGACCTGGGCCTATGCCCGCAATTCGGAACACAGGGATTTCGGACGCTACGAGAAAAGCCAGCGGCTGATGTACGATGCGATCACGGCCTCGGTCGGGCAGCTCCTCGCGGACACCTCCGTCGAGGTGGTCATCCCCTCGGGAACGGCGATCCAGGACCTGCGCGCCACCGAACTGTGCGACTCGCTGGACCTGACGCGCGACGGCTACCACCTGAGTCTGAAAGCGGGACGCTACACGGCAGCCTGCACCTGGTTCCAGTCGCTCGTAGCCCCGGCTTTCGGGACGAGCGTCGCGGAAAACGGATGCCGTTTGGAGGGTACGCCCCACGCCCTGACGGAACGCGAAGCCGAACTCTGCCGGGAGGCCGCGCGGAGGGCCTGCATCCGGAGGTTCAGCGTCTGGAACGGCACCCCGGCCGACGAAATCCGTGCTGCGGCACAGTAAGGGCCGCCGATATTTGGCACAACGCCGAGAATCCGTTATCTTTACGCCGCATTGAAATCATTCCGATTATGCAGGATCTGACAAACGGCCGCTGCGGTTGGTGCGGAACCGACGAACTGTATGTGAAATACCACGACGAAGAGTGGGGCGAACCCGTCACCGACGACAGAACGCTGTTCGAATTTCTGGTGCTGGAGAGCGCCCAGGCCGGATTGAGCTGGATAACGATCCTTCGCAAGCGCGAAGGGTATCGCAAGGCTTTCTGCGATTTCGACGCCGAACGGGTGGCCCGAATGACCGACGAAGATGTCGAACGGCTGATGCACACGGACGGCATCGTGAGAAACCGGCTGAAAATCAAGGCCGCGATCACGAACGCACGACTGTTCCTCCTTCTGCAAAAGGAGTTCGGGAGTTTCTACGACTACACGCTGTCGTTCTTTCCCGACCGGAAGCCGATCGTCAACTCGTTCCGGTCGCTGAGCGAAATCCCGGTGTCGTCGCCCGAGTCCGACGCCATGAGCAGGGACATGAAAAAACGGGGATTCAAATTCTTCGGGTCCACGATCTGCTACGCCCATCTGCAAGCCACAGGGTTCGTCAACGATCATCTGACCGGCTGCATCTGCCGGAAAAAGAGCGCCGCAGAGCGCTAACCGCCGGATTTCAACCGCAGTCCGGCCGGCGAAAGCCGCGGCGAACCGTCCGGTTTGGTACGCAATTTGCCTGGGAACCGGCAAATCCATATACCATGAAGAATTTCACCACACTGATCGAAAACTCGAAGCAAGCCGTCCGCTACTGGTGGCTGCTGCTGATCGTCGGCATCGCGCTGTTCGCAGTCGGCGTGCTGACCTTCGTCTACCCGGCCCAGAGCTATCTGGGCATGTCACTCATCTTCGGCTGGCTGATGCTGATCTCGGGCATCCTCGAGGTGGTGCTCTCGTCGGCCAACCGCCATTTCATCACCGGCCGCGGCTGGATGATGGCCGGAGGCATCATCGAGATCATCCTCGGCATCATCCTGATCTTCAACGTCGCGCTCTCGGCCGCCACGCTGCCCATCTTCCTGGGCTTCTGGCTGATGCTGCGCGGATTCAGCTCCATCGGACTGGGCGGGGACATGAGCGCCCTGGAGATTCCCGGCGCCGGATGGACCGTCTTCACGGGCGTCCTGCTCCTGCTGTGCTCGCTGTGGATTCTGTTTCAGCCGCTGGTGTTCGGCACCGCAGCCGTCATCGTCTGGGTCGGCATCACCCTGCTTTTCGCGGGTGTCGCGGCCTGCTCGCTGGCTCTCCAGCTCCGCAACGCCCACCGCTGCCTCAGCGGCGACTGTTAGAGTTCGCTTCCTATGACAAGCGGGGCGTCA
>ERZ773242.2867-NODE-2867-length-13305-cov-64.966340_pt1 | contig 13305 bp, 9 predicted proteins | sample MGYA00511077_ERZ773242 | MGnify/ENA primary metagenome ERZ773242 (study PRJEB29015, sample SAMEA2737754) | human gut metagenome | biome: human gut; feature: human-associated habitat; material: faeces | place: China | collected 2012 ... | reverse complement strand
TGCTTTCGGCTGCATGGGAAAGGTCTATCATTATTCCCAGCCGGTTCATTTCTTTCACCACTTTTCTACCGTAAGGACTTAAGCCGTTCCAACGGGCAGTCGTGTCCGAAGAACTGTCGCAGATGTCATTGTTGCGGGTGTGGCAAAGGGTGATGTAGGTAACGCCTGCATCATGGAAACGGGTGATATTCTTCAAATCCTTGCCGATGCCGTATCCGTTTTCGATGCCAATATAAAAGGCTTTCTTTCCTTCGGTCTTGAGCCTGGACAAATCATCGGGCGTGCGGGCTATGGCACATTGCTCCCCGTTCATCTCCACTTGTCGGTAGATGTGGCGTATCAACTCATCCACTCGGTCAATGGCTTTCAGACTGTTCTCTTCATCGCACGGGCCTTGACGCACCCAGCATGCCAGGTATTGTCCATCCAATTTCCCTTCTCGCATCTTGGGCAGGCAAACCTGCGTTTTTTCGCGCGTACCTATATTATAGGAAACGTCAAAATCAAGTGGGGTGTCTGTATGCGTGTCGAGGGAGAGGATGCGGCGATGAATCTCTTTGGCATGCCGGTAGGTAGCTGCCTTTTGAACCAGAAAATAGAAGAATCTGGCAGAGATGCTGTCGCCTGCCGTAGCCAGAGCTTCGGGATGGAATTGCACACCCCATATCGGATATTCGTGAGAAGACTCTATAGCTTCGGGAATACTGTCTGACGACCAACCCGTTACGCTGAATCCCGGGGCAACTTGCTTGACCGCCTGGTGATGGTGAGTATTGGTGAAAAGTTGTGTCTGTCCGGTTATGGATGCCATGGCAGAACCGGGAGTGAGGTGGACGGTATGAGTTGGTATACTGCTCGGTTCCTGCTGCTGGTGGCAGACAGTGGTGTCGGGATGCTGGGTAGGGATATCCTGATAAAGGGTTCCGCCGAAAGCTACATTGATTAACTGTTCTCCCCGGCAGATGCCAAACATCGGAATGTTACGCCGGGTAGCCAGGCGGATGAGTGCCATGTCGTATACATCACGCAGGGAGTCCACCTCTCCCAGCTGTTCGATGGGCGATTCATTGAAATAGGAAGGGTGGATGTCTCCTCCTCCTATCAGAATGATACCGTCCAGCCGGTTGGCAATGTCTGTCAAGACAAGGCTATCGGTAGTGATGGAAATCAGTATAGGTGTTCCACCTGCCTGGATTACAGACTCGGTATACGTCATCTGTGTGGATGAGCTTCGGCCCGGATGTGAGCAGGAAATGCCGATGAGAGGGGCTTTCCTGGTTGTTTTTTGGTTGGACTGTCCCATTGCCAAATATGGACATAGAACGAGCAGTGCTGTTAACAGTAGTTTGTTCATGGTTTTCGGGGGGATTCTTTTTCCTGCAAAGTTATCGGAAATCTTTGGAATAACCGACAAAAGAGGTTGAAATGTCACTGAAATGCCTATCTATAAAGCGTTTATAGTGCCAGGTGAAGCCAACCGCAAAAAACGGGAAACGCAAAGGAAAGCAGTTCTATGAAGCAGAACGGTTTTCAAATCGTTACCCGAAGCGGGATGCATTTTTAACGCTCCCTGCATTGATTGCGCCGTTCTGCTCCGATTTGCTTATCAAGGTCTAACTCGTTGAGTAATAACTTTGCAAACAAAAAACGAGTATGGCAAGAAGTACATTCAAGGTGCTGTTCTACGTGAACGGCAGCAAGGAAAGAAACGGTATTGTCCCCATCATGGGACGAGTGACAATCAACGGGACTGTGGCACAGTTCAGTTGCAAGCAGAGTGTTCCGAAAACGCTTTGGGACATCAAGGGCAACCGAGCCAAAGGCAAGAGCAAGGAGGCACGGGACATCAATTTAGCTTTGGACAACATCAAGGCGCAAATCATCAAACACTATCAGCGCATATCCGACCGTGAAGCGTTCGTGACTGCGGAAATGGTGCGCAATGCCTATCAGGGTATCGGCAGCGAGTACGAGACACTGCTAAAAGCGTTCGACCGTGAGAACGAGGTTTTCAAGAAGCGTGTCGGCAAGGACAGAGTAATGGCAACCTACCGTTCACGGGTAGTGGCAAGAAACCATGTGGCAGCGTTCATCAAGTCTTTCTACAGACGGACTGATATGTCCATGCTGGAGATTACGCCCGACTTCATCAAGGAGTTTGCCGCCTACCTCTCAACGGAAGCAGGACTGCGCAATGGGACGATATGGGAAAAGTGTATGTGGCTGAAAGGTGTAGTTATGCGTGCGCACTTCAACGGACTGATACCGAGAAACCCGTTTGCCCAATTTCACATCAGCCCGAATGTGAAGGAACGTGAGTATCTGACGGAAGATGAACTGAAAGCGTTGATGACGCATGAGTTCGGGGATGCAAAGCTGTCCTATATCCGTGATATTTTCGTCTTCGCCAGCTTCACCGCCCTGTCTTTCGTGGACATCAAGGAACTGACCAATGACAACATCGTGGAAGTGAACGGTGAGAAGTGGATATTGTCCAAACGGCACAAGACGAAAGTGCCGTTCCAAGTGAAACTGCTGGATATTCCCTTACAGATAATAGAGCGTTACCGCCCCTGTCAGGAGGATAACCTCGTGTTCCCCAATCTCAACTACTGGTCTATTTGTAAACCTCTGAAAAAGGTGATGAAAGAGTGCGGGATAATAAAGGACATCTCGTTTCATTGCTCAAGACATGGGTTCGCGACCCTTGCTTTGAGTATGGGTATGCCGATTGAAAGCGTAAGCCGTGTTTTGGGGCATACGAACATAGTCACGACCCAAATCTACGCCAAAATCACAACGCAGAAATTGGACAACGACCTTACCATGCTCGGCAACAGGCTGAACCAATCGTTTAACAATGTATCAATGGCAGGACAATGAAGAGGAACATAATCGAAATCACAGAATGCGGTACTGTGATTATACCTGACAGGGATATACGGATGAGTGAAGCAGAGCTTGTCAGTCTGTTCGGGGTTATCGCTCCTACCGTCCGTACTGCAATCCGAGCCGTTTATAAAAGCGGAATACTGAAAGAGCATGAAGTACAGCGGTATATCCATCTGTCGGACAAATGTAGCATGGATGTTTACTGCCTTGAAATGGTTGTCGCTCTCGCTTTCCACATCCGTTCATACGGAGCGGAACGGGTACGCAATGCCATACTTGAAAGGTTGTGCTTGCGAAAAGAGAAAACAAGCATCTTCTTTTCGCTGGGTGGTAGAATGGAAACAATTAAATATCAAGCATGAAGTGTATTGATATGACGACATGAAGTAATGAAACCGATGCGTATTCCCATTGCCGACAATTCATTTATACAAGTGTTTGAATAGGCGCATTGCCATTCATTCACATGAATGCGACAATCCCGAAGAGTCAGCCATCATAGTGTAGTGCTTCTTCGGGATTTCTTATGGTTATGTTCTCCGATATACTGCAAGTTTTTAATACCGTGTGTTTTTTGCACCGTTCTGCTGTGATTTGCGTATCAAGGTTTTAAGCGGCTCACTCTAATTTTGCATACGATTATTTATCAACCGTTTAAGCGTATGAATAATGAGTAAATCAGACATCTGCAAAGAGGAGTTTATCCGAGTGGGTACAACCCTCTACAAGTTAGTGAACCAGCCCCGACTGAACGGCGGCTATGTGAAGAAACGCATCGTGTGGAATAACGAGACCCTGCGACAGGACTACGGCAAGCACTTTCTCGCCACCGTTCCCAAGTATGATGGCTTCTGCACAGTTCCCGACCATGTGAATTACCGTCCTGTGGTGGACAAGTTCCTGAACCTCTATGAACCGATAAACTATAAGCCGATGGAGGGTGATTTTCCCTCTATCCGTTCGTTAGTGGAGCACATTTTCGGGGAACAATACGAGTTGGGCATGGACTACCTACAACTGCTTTACCTGCAACCCATTCAAAAGTTGCCAATCCTGCTGTTGGTATCAGAGGAACGCAATACAGGTAAAAGCACGTTCCTGAACTTTCTGAAAGCCTTGTTTCAGAACAACGTGACATTCAACACCAACGAGGACTTCCGCAGCCAGTTCAATTCCGATTGGGCAGGCAAACTCCTTATTGTGGTGGATGAAGTGTTGCTTAGCCGCAGGGAGGACAGCGAACGGTTGAAGAACCTAAGTACCACACTCTCCTACAAGGTGGAAGCCAAAGGTAAAGACCGTGACGAGATAGCGTTCTTCGCCAAGTTCGTGCTGTGTTCCAACAACGAGTATCTGCCCGTCATCATAGACGCAGGGGAAACACGCTATTGGGTGCGGAAGATAGACCGCTTACAAACAGACGATACCGACTTCTTGCAAAAGCTGAAAGCGGAAATACCTGCTTTCCTCTACCATTTGCAGCACAGGCAGCTATCCACCGAGAAAGAGAGCCGTATGTGGTTTGCCACGTCACTGCTGCACACCGAAGCCTTGCAGAAGATTATCCGAAGCAACCGCAACAGATTGGAGATTGAGATGTGCGAACTTATACTTGATATCATGGCAAGTATGGGTATCGACACTTTCTCTTTTTGCTGCAATGACATTCTCACGTTGCTGGCAAACACGTATGTCAAAGCGGAGAAGCATCAAGTAAGAAAGGTATTGCAGGAGTGTTGGAAGCTCATACCTGCACCGAACGGGCTGACATATACCACTTATCAGCTTAACTACAATCGGGAGTGTCGGTATGAGCCGATAAGGAGAGTGGGACGCTTCTATACCGTCACAAGGCAGCAACTTGAAACGCTGTAATTCCATTATCTTTTTGTTGAATTGTTGAATAAGGATATAATCATACTGATAATAAGCAATATATACTCTCAACAAAATCTCAACAGACCAAAAGAGAAATTGAGCATAAAGCCACGACCTATTGTCGGTTTCTCTTTTGGTGAGTGGTTTGTTGAGCGGATGTTGAGCATCTATTTGTATGTATATAAACATATTACATATACCATTCAACGAATCAACGATTTTCATTCACCATTAAAACCATAGGAAGATTATGACTACACAGGAAGCAAAGAAGATACATATCGCAGACTATCTGCAAAGTTTGGGCTACAGCCCCGTCAAGCAGCAGGGGAAAAGCCTTTGGTACAAATCACCGTTCAGGGAGGAAGCGGAAGCATCGTTCAAGGTGAACACCGAACTCAACCAATGGTACGACTTCGGAACAGGTAAGGGAGGCAACATCATCGCTTTGGCGCAGGAGCTTTACGGTTCGGACTATGTGCCTTACCTGCTTGGTAAGATAGCGGAACAAGCACCGCACGTCCGTCCCGTGTCTTTCTCTTTTCGCCAGCAAGCATCCGAACCGAGTTTCCAACATTTGAAAGTGGGCGAACTCACGCACCCTGCATTGCTCCGCTACTTGCAGGAACGTGGGATAAACACCGCACTGGCGCAGACGGAATGTAAGGAACTGCACTTCATCCATAACGGCAAGCCCTATTTCGCCATCGGGTTCCCGAATGTGGCAGGAGGCTATGAAGTACGCAACCGTTTCTTCAAGGGCTGCATCGCCCCGAAGGACATCACTCATATCAGACAACATGGCGAACCGAGAAACGTGTGCTATCTATTAGAGGGCTTTATGGATTACCTCTCGTTCCTTACCATCAGAGTGAAGAACAATCCACAATATCCACGATTGACAACGCAGGATTATATCATATTGAACTCCGTTTCCAATCTCGCAAAGGTGGAAAGCCTATTGGCAAACTATACACAGTTTGGCAGTTACCTTGACAACGACACGGCAGGACGGAACGCTTGCGAGACCTTGAAAGCGAAGTTCGGGGAACGCTTGCTTGACAAGTCGCTATACTATCGTGAGTACAAGGATTTGAATGACTACCTATGCGGTAAGACCTTGTTCCAATCGGCAGAACCGATAAAACAGGATAAGCGAGTCCAATCCGCAAGGCGGATGATACAGCCACCGAAAAAGCGAGGGATGAAAATGTAGGAAGAGGATGCTTGTAGCGACACGGATATTTGCTAACGGAAAATACCATAGCTTACTAGGGAATTTTCCGAGCCGCATTGCAAGCAACGCTGAAAATCCCACAATAAGCCAAAGAGGTTGCACCTCTCTGGACACTCCCCAGCCAACGGCAGAAGCCGTATGGAAGTAAACCATCAACCATTGTTTCACAAGTTAAAAAGAAAGGATTATACATGGGTTATGCAGTATTACACATGGAAAAGACAAGCGGAACGGATACCGCCATGTCAGCGCATATCGAGCGCACCATCAAACCAAAGAATGCTGATGAGAGCAGGACGCACCTCAATCGGGAACTGATAAGGTTTCCTGATGGTGTGGAAAGCAGGACACAAGCCATACAGCACCGATTGGACACCGCAGGACTGACACGCAAAATCGGCAACAACCAAGTGAGGGCTATCCGTGTCCTGCTCACGGGAACACACGAGGATATGGAACGTATCACCAATGAGGGCAGGCTTGATGAATGGTGCTGCGACAATCTGAAATACCTTGCCGATACCTTCGGTAGAGAGAATATCGTGTCGGCAGTCCTGCACATGGACGAGCAGACACCGCATATACACGCCACCCTTGTACCGATAGTCAAGGGAGAGCGCAAGCGCAAGAAGAAAGAGGAACAGGTAAAGAAGCGATACCGCAAGAAGCCGACAGACACAGCCCGATTGTGTGCTGATGATATTATGACACGAGCCAAGCTCAAATCCTATCAGGACACTTACGCCCAAGCCATGAGCGGTTACGGATTGCAGCGTGGTATTGACGGTTCGGAAGCGAAGCATATCTCCACACGGAAGTATTACCGTGATTTGATGCAGCAGACGGAGCAATTACAGACCGATATAGCACAACTCCAAGACCGCAAGGAAACGGCACAGGAGGAACTCAGGCAAGTAAAGAAAGAGGTACAGACCGAAAAACTGAAAGAGGCTGCCACAACAGCCGCCACCAACATAGCCGAAAGTGTAGGTTCTCTTTTCGGAAGTAACAAGGTCAAGACTTTGGAGAAGGAAAACTCCGTATTGCATCAGACGGTAGACACCCACGAGGAAACCATCGAAACGCTGCAAACCAAGATACAGACCATGCAGGCAGACCACAGCCGTCAAGTGTTGGATATGCAGCAGAAACACATCAACGAATTACAGGTGAAGGAAATCGAACACAAGAAAGAGGTGGCAGGGTTTACTAACTTGTTTAACAAGGCAGTAAGATGGTTCCCACAAATAAAGAATATGCTAAATCTTGAAAGGTTATGCCTTGCCGTAGGTTTCAACAAAGAACAGACTGCAACCTTGCTGACGGGTAAACCTATTGAGTATAGTGGTGAACTATATTCGGAAGAATACAAACGGAAATTCATGGCAAAGGATGTCAAAGCCAAAGTGTTCTCTGACAATGGTAGGCTTATCCTTACGATAGATTTGCGACCTATTGGGGAATGGTTCAGAGAGCAATTTGGTAAGCTAAAACAAGGTTTCAATGTTCGGCAAAGTCGATTCAAACTATGAATCGAAGTGAAAGCCGTGATATTGGGTGTTTTATGAGCGCTATATCACGGGTATTTTGTGAAATGTATTTTTTCAATAAAAATAATTCAATAAAGATATTCTATTTACATATAATGTTAGTATATTTGCAGCAAACTTTAATATATAAGCAATGCATGTAATTAATAGAATAAAAATAGTTCTTATTGAACAAAGGCATACAGGTAAATGGCTTGCAGAGCAACTTGGAGTTAGTGTCACGACAACAAGTCGTTGGTGTTCCAATGCAGCTCAACCTGATCTTTCAACACTTGTAAAAATAGCATCACTATTAGACGTAGATGTTAAGGAATTAATTGTTTCTACGAAGAAGTAAATTTATGAAGCATACTGTTTATTTCAAGGCGGCACAGAATATGAATCTGTTAGGTGACAACACTATTGATATTGTTGTTACATCTCCTCCGTATCCTATGATTGAGATGTGGGATGAGATCATGAGCAGTCAAAACTATGAGATTAAAAAAGCATTTGAAGAGAACAAACCGCGTCAGGCATTTGAGTTAATGCATCAAGAGCTTGATAAAGTATGGACTGAATGTTGGAGAGTTCTTAAAGAAGGGGCATTCTTGTGTATCAATATCGGGGATGCTACAAGAACTATCGCTGGTGAGTTTGCACTATATAATAATAATACCAGAATTATTCAGGCTTGTGAGAAGTTAGGCTTTACAAATCTTCCAAACATACTATGGAAGAAAACAACCAATGCTCCAAATAAATTCATGGGGAGTGGAATGCTTCCATGCGGTGCCTATGTCACACTTGAACATGAATGGATCTTGATATTCAGAAAAGGAAGTAAGCGGTCTTACAAGAAGGCTTCAGAGAAAGATACACGTAGAGACAGCTCTTTCTTTTGGGAAGAAAGAAATGTCTGGTTTTCGGATATTTGGGAAATAAAAGGAGTAAAACAAACTATTGATAAGGCTCCTTCGAGAGAACGCAACGCCTCATTCCCATTGGAACTTCCCTATAGACTCATCAATATGTACTCGCAAAAAGGTGATGTTGTACTTGACCCATTTATGGGTTTAGGAACCACAGCGTTAGCAGCTATTTTATCAGAAAGAAATAGTGTTGGATTTGAAATTGACAAACTATTAAAGCCCTTGCTCAAGAAAATATTAAGCTCTATTGATATTGTCAAAGCCAACTCTCTTATTTATGATCGATATAAAAGACATTTGCTATTTGTTGATGATAGAGTTAAGCAAAACAAAGAAGTTAAGTACGATAATGACCATATTCAATGCAAGGTAATGACAAAGCAAGAAACAGACCTTACTTTCCACTACATTAAAAATGTCGAACTTATCAACGAAATAGACAAGTTGGAATTCAAATCTAATTATCTATTGGGAAGAAGAATCAATGATATGCCTATAGAGGAGAAAGGAACATTATTTGAGTAAATGAATAAGGGGCTTCAAAGCCCCTTATTCATTTATCTTATTTCATCAATCATTTTTTTTATCTGTCCAATAATCTCCTGATTTTGAATTTCACCTCTACTTGTAGATATTACCGTTAAAACAGGTACACCATATTTTTCTTTGTAAGCCGCATATTTATTGGCATTTGCAGCCCTCGCTTTTTTTATGTATGGTGCATTCTGAAGATACGATTTGGGCTTAACCTGAATTGCACATATTAAACAGCTGGTATCATGATTGTATACCTGAAAATCAACCGCATAAGTATGATCCATCTCGCCTTCTGCTTTCTCAAAACGCAGATTTGGGAATAATCTATGCAAAGTTTCTATCGTATTGTTTTCTCTGAGAATAATTCCATTCCAAGTTTCACAAATTACACGAAAACGAACACATTCAATACACTCGTCAAGAGTAAGACCATAGCCATTATTCTTAACAGCTTCATAAAGGATCTTTCCCTTTTCTTGAAAATCCTCTTTGGTTCTTCCCCTTTGTGTGTTGATATTCTTGATATCCCAGCTAAGTTTATAATACTTCGACTTATCATATGGAACAGTAATGTCATTAAAAAACTCTTTAGAACACCCTAAGTTTTCTGCCTTTTGTTCAATCAAAGCATTACGAACTTTTCCACTTGCATAATAAGTTTCCTCCCATTCTTCTTTACTTTTCCAGTCGGCAGCTTCGATAAGAGTAGAAACATAACCAACCGACCAAGGATCGTTTAGCATCAGTTCATTCCACTTCGCATTGGTAGAACGAAACTTGTCCTTGTCTATTGATAATACAAATTCATCCATATCTATTTCTAAAAAATATCAGTATCATACTCAATGTTAATGCCATCCTTCTTCTTATCATAATACACAATAGGAACTTCTATTGTTTCAGACAAGCGAGCTTCTATTTTGTAGGTAATAGATTTAATCTGTACAGGAATATCACCAATAAAACCATCTATTCCTTTTGCTTCTTCTTCGACACTTGCCAGACGCCATGACTTGCCAACTTTTCCGGCGAGAAATGCAATAATTGCACTTTGAAATTTAAGCCCACAATATGTTTTAGTATAAACTAAATCTTTTACCCATTCCTCTATCATCTCACGAGTAACAGCATTAAAAGCTTCACTCATGAGTTGATACATGTTGTAAATTTTTTCTGTAGCATTGTGAACCGCATCAGGTTGGCGTTCATTATACCATATAATCCATTCCTCCAATGACTTTCCTTGAAAATCCTGAATAAGTTCAGACATTTGCCCTACAACAGCAGGGCGAGTACCTTGTGCATTACTATTCAATAAATTGATAATTTGAGTTGCATACTTCGGAAAGGCATATTGTGAGGCATTTGAAAGCTGTTCAACCTCACTATTTTTCATTTTAATTTTCTTCAGCATAGTTGTATTTTTTTGTACTATCTGAAGGCTAAAGCCCTCTTTTTCTATTAAGAAAAAGGGCGCAGAAGAAATCAAGTTGATACCAAGGCCTTGCACAGCCCACATCAGACAACAATCAATCTGTCCACGCCCATATATTTAGAGCACAGATATCCATTGTCCTAACCTAACTGATGTGTTTTGAAGTGCAAGTTCTGGTATCTCAGTTGAGCCAAGGATGCTTAAAAACTCTTTTTAATTCTTTTTTGTCAATAGTAATTTTAAGTTAAACTTCAAGTGAACTATATCAAGCATATAATGCCGTGCAAATATACGATTTTTTATCCAAACGACCTTAGTTCCATGAGGTATTAATTTTTTTGTCGTATAGTTTATGTCAAAACCTGCGTATTTTTATAGAACGCAACACATATTTGAAAGAAATGTATTACCTTTGTGGCACAACGAGATGCCAAGAAAGCATATCAAAGCAGAATGCAGCAACAAGAACGGTTGGCAATTCGTTACCTCAAAATCGGACAATCCTCCCAATGTCCTTATTATAAAGGGATAAAGATTATATTCCAAAATTATAAGAAATATTTAAGCCGTCCAAGAAGTTGGATGACTTGTGAATTCGGGCAGTTTATTGGCAGAAGAACATTATATTCTTTGTTGGTGGAGGAAGTGTGTTATATAACATGCTTCCCGATGTTGCTTTTCTTTGAATTAATGCCTAATTTGCGCCTCACAAAAAGTTAACGGCATCATCGTATGTCAGGTTATTCACTTAAAATCTTAATATATCATGAAAGTATATCAGACGAATGAAATTAAGAACATTGCCCTCCTTGGCAATGACGGCTCGGGTAAAACCACTCTCACGGAAGCGCTGCTCTTTGAGAGTGGTATTATAAAACGCCGCGGCAGGATTACTGCCAAGAATACAGTCAGCGATTACTTCCCGGTGGAGCAGGAATACGGCTATTCTGTGTTTTCCACCGTTTTCCATGTGGAGTGGAACGGCAAGAAACTGAATATCATTGACTGCCCGGGTAGTGATGACTTTGTAGGGGCTGCCATGACGGCGCTCAACGTTACAGATACTGCCATTCTGCTGCTGAACGGGCAATACGGTCCCGAGGTAGGTACGCAGAACCATTTCCGCTACACCGAGAAACTGGGCAAACCGGTTATTTTCCTGGTAAACCAGCTCGATAATGAAAAGTGCGATTATGATATGGTGCTTGAGCAGTTGCAAACCATATACGGTCCGAAGGTGGTGCCCGTGCAATATCCGCTGGCTACCGGACCGAACTTCAATTCGTTGATCGATGTACTTTTGATGAAAAAATATTCGTGGGGACCCGAAGGTGGCGCTCCCATTATTGAAGAGATTCCGGCCGAAGAAATGGAAAAGGCTACAGAACTGCACAAGGCTTTGGTAGAAGCTGCAGCCGAACATGACGAAGGCCTGATGGAAAAATTCTTTGAGCAGGACTCTTTGACAGAAGACGAAATGCGCGAAGGTATCCGCAAGGGACTGGCTTCACGAGGTATGTTCCCGGTATTCTGCGTCTGTGCCGGCAAGGATATGGGTGTACGCCGTCTGATGGAGTTCCTGGGTAATGTGGTGCCGTTTGTGGACGAAATGCCACCGGTGCACAATACACGCGGTGAGGTGGTGAAGCCGGATTCTAACGGACCGACTTCCTTGTATTTCTTCAAGACTGCCGTTGAGCCGCATATCGGTGATGTTCAATACTTCAAGGTTATGAGTGGTAAAGTGCACGAAGGTGATGATTTTACCAATGCAGACCGCGGTTCCAAGGAACGCATCGCGCAGATTTATGCTTGTGCCGGTGCCAACCGTATCAAGGTAGAGGAAATGGTAGCCGGTGACATCGGCTGTACAGTGAAACTGAAGGATGTACATACCGGCAATACATTGAACGGTAAGGGCTCTGAAAACCGTTTCAACTTCATTAAATATCCGAACTCCAAATACTCACGTGCTATCAAGCCGTTGAACGAGTCGGATACAGAAAAGATGATGGTTGCTTTGAACCGTATGCGAGAGGAAGACCCGACGTGGGTGATAGACCAGTCTAAAGAATTGCGTCAGACTATTGTACACGGACAAGGTGAATTCCATTTGCGTACCTTGAAGTGGCGTCTGGAAAACAATGAAAAACTGCAAATCAAGTTTGAAGAACCGAGAATACCGTATCGCGAAACGATTACCAAAGCTGCCCGTGCGGATTATCGCCATAAGAAGCAGTCGGGTGGTGCAGGCCAGTTCGGTGAAGTTCATCTGATTGTTGAGCCTTACTACGAAGGCATGCCGTTGCCCGAAACCTATAAATTCAATGGTCAGGAGTTCAAGATGAACGTCAAGGGTACCGAAGAAGTTCCATTGGAATGGGGTGGCAAGCTGGTATTCGTCAATAGTATTGTGGGTGGTTCCATTGATGCACGTTTCATGCCGGCCATCTTGAAGGGTATCATGTCACGTATGGAGCAGGGACCGTTGACTGGTTCGTATGCTCGCGATGTACGTGTCATCGTATATGACGGAAAAATGCATCCGGTTGACTCCAATGAAATCTCCTTTATGCTGGCGGGACGGAATGCGTTCAGCGAAGCGTTCAAGAATGCAGGCCCGAAGATTCTAGAACCCATTTATGACGTGGAAGTATTTGTTCCGTCGGACAAGATGGGTGATGTGATGGGGGACTTGCAGGGACGCCGTGCCATGATTATGGGTATGAGCAGCGAGGCCGGTTACGAAAAACTGAGTGCTAAGGTGCCTTTGAAGGAAATGTCATCCTACTCTACGGCACTTAGCTCACTGACCGGTGGACGTGCTTCGTTCATCATGAAGTTTGCCAGCTATGAACTCGTTCC
>ERZ773242.2862-NODE-2862-length-13329-cov-5.053262_pt1 | contig 13329 bp, 12 predicted proteins | sample MGYA00511077_ERZ773242 | MGnify/ENA primary metagenome ERZ773242 (study PRJEB29015, sample SAMEA2737754) | human gut metagenome | biome: human gut; feature: human-associated habitat; material: faeces | place: China | collected 2012 ... | reverse complement strand
GCCTTTGCAGCCACCAGGCGAACAACGCCACCGCCATCAGCAGCAGCGACAATAGCGCGGCGCCAGGGAGATCCACCGGCCAGTCGGCCAGCTTTTTCTCAATACCGACCGTCAGCATCACCACTCCCGCCCGGCTGCCCAGCGCCGCCGGTACGCCAAACTCCTCGATGGCGAGGGTAAACGCCAGCAGCATCCCCGCCGCCAGCGCCGGAGAGAGCATCGGTAGCGTCACGTGCCAGAAGGCGCGCCAGGCGCTGGCGCCATGGACGCGGGCGACCACCGCCAGCCGGGTCCCGCTCGCCAGCAGGCTGCGGGAGACGGCAAAGTAGACCACCGGAAATATGTTAAAGGTCATCACCAGCACGATCCCGCTGCGGCTGAACAGCAGATCGTTCAGCTGCCAGCCGGTCAGCTGCTGCAGATAGCCCTGGCTTTGCAGGGCCAGCATCCAGGAGAGCGCCGAGATATAGGGCGGCGTCAGAAAGGGGATCAAAAACAGGAGATCCCACAGCCGGGGCAGCGGCAGCGAAAACATACCGCGCAGGATGCCGAGCGGCAGGCCAATCATTACGCTGACCAGCGCCACGCCGGCGGCGATCCACAGCGTACCGCCGAGCATCGCCGCCAGCTGAGGATCGGCCAGCAGCGCCGGGATGCCGCCAAAGGCGTCCCCGAGCGAACCGGCGCTAAAATGGGGAAAAATCGCCTGCAGCAGAATAAACACTAACGGTAACGCGACCAGCATCACCAGGGCGGCAAGGGTCGCGCCGGAAAGGAATGTTTGTTTCACAACCGGTTCCTGAAGCTGAGGGTCCTCCGGCGGCCAGCGCCGGAGAAACGGGATCAATTACTGCGCGTACAGCTGACTGAAGCGGGCGAGCACGGCGCCCCGCTCGCTGCTGCCCTCGCTGGTGGTGGGCAGCACCTTCAGCGCGTCCAGTAGCGGACGTTTAGCCGCCACGTCGCGGCGGGCGGGCATCAGCCAGGCGTCGGCGACCTTCGCCTGACCTTCCGGCGACAGCACGTAATCGATAAAGGCTTTAGCCTCGCCGGGATGCTGGCTGGTTTTGAGGATCATCATCGGGCGCGGGGCAATCACCGTTCCGCTGGCCGGGAAGATCACCTTCAGCGACTCGCCCTGCTGAATATTGCCGTAGGAGACATAATCCACCGCGCCAAACACCGCCGCTTTCGCTCCCTGCATCACCGGCGTCACCGCCTGGGCGTTGGGTCCGCTGACTACCATGCCGTTCTTTTTCAGATCGTCAAACAGTTGCCAGGCCTGGTCGCCCATGCTGTTTTGCAGCCCGATCAGCAAATCCAGCGACGCGCCGGAGAGCGCCGGGTCGGGGGTTGTCACCTTGTCTTTAAACGCCGGCTGGGTGAGATCCCGCCACTCTTTCGGTTCCGGGGTGCCGCTTTTACTGTTCCAGACAATACCCAGGGCGGAGACGCCCTGGGCGATATAGTCCGCCGATTTCAGGTTCGCCGGTACCTGGTCGGCGTTGACGCTCGCAAAAGGCAACAACCAGCCCCGCTGGTGCAGATCTTCGGCGGTATCCCATGAGGCGGAGATCAGTACATCCGCCTGCGGGTTGGCCTGCTCGGCCTCCAGTCGGGCCATCACTTTGCCGGTGGTGGCCTGAAAAACGGTCACCTTCACCCCGGTCTGTTGTTCAAAACCGCTGGCCAGGCTTTTCGCCAGCGAGCCGGGTCCGGCGGTGTAAACGGTCAGCGCATGGGCGCTGGAGAGCATCATGGCGGAGAGAGCCATCGCGAGTACCACTCCTTTCTTAACGGTCATAACGGTGTTCATGCAACTTCCCCTGAGGTTGGCGTAACGGCGCGGACAGCGGCCACGCGGCCCGCGGATAAATAGACAATCTGGTCGGCTAACAGCTCGGCTTCACGTCGGTCATGGGTGACATACAGGGCGGTGATGCCGAGCTGTCGCAGCAGGCGGCTCATTTCGCCACACAGCGATTCGCGCAGTTCGCTGTCCAGGTTGGAGAGCGGTTCATCAAACAGCAGCACCCGCGGCGCGGCGACGATCGCCCGCGCCAGCGCCACCCGCTGCTGCTGACCGCCGGAGAGGCCTGAAGGCTTACGTTCGGCAAAGCCATTGAGGCCTACCCGCGCCAGCGCCTCGCTGACCCGGCGCTCGCGTTCGCTGCGGGAGACGCCGCGCATGCGCAGCGGAAAGGCGACGTTCTGCGCCACGCTCATATGCGGCCAGAGGGCATAATCCTGAAAAACCATGCCGATATCGCGCTGCTCCGGGGGCAATCCCCATCCTGCGCGGGCGACCAGCCTGTCGCCAAAGCGGATTTCGCCGCTGGCCGGCACGCTCAGCCCGGCCAGCAGACGCAGCAACGTGCTTTTGCCGCAGCCGGAAGGGCCCAGTAGCGCCACGATGCGGCCGGGTTCGATATGCAACGTGAAGCGGTCAAGAATAGGGGTCTCTGCGAAGGCGAAAGAGACCTCCTGCAGGGTGATAGGGGTCAGCGTGCGCATCATCGTCCTCCCTTTCGGGACAGCGAGACCAGCCCGGCGGTCGACATCCGACGGGGCACGCTCACCTGGGATAGCATCAGGGGAGCCAACATATTGTGATCCTCTTTGGGACTTAGTGCTGGCGACTATAGTCAGACGAGATGACGTATTGATTACATTTTCATTGCGGCTTAACGTGTTACCTGCCAACCGACCCATTATTCAAGGAACGCCTATGAGCCGCTTTCGCCACGTTGAACTGCAGTACGCCAGCCGTCTGCTCAACCACGGCCCAACCATTTTGATCACCAGCTACGATGCCCCGTCCGACCGGCGCAACGTTATGGCCGCCGCCTGGTCAATGCCGGTGGAATTCGCCCCGCCGCGGGTGGCTATCGTGGTGGATAAAAGCACCTGGACGCGGGAGATCATCGAGCGCAATGGCACCTTCGGCATTGTGGTGCCCGGCGTCGCAGCCGCCAGCTGGACCTACGCCGTCGGCAGCGTCAGCGGCCGCGATGAGGACAAATTCAATGCCTGGGGGATCCCGGTAGTAACCGGTCCGGAGCTGGGGCTGCCGCTGATCGAGGAGAAATGTCTGGCATGGATGGAGTGCCGGTTGCTGCCGGCGACGGCGGCCCAGACATGACTGCCGGCCTGCTGCCCCATGTAGACGGGGAAGATCAGGTTTCCAGCGCCGAAGAACATGCCGAAGAGCATACTTGCCACGGTGATATATTCCCGGGAGTTCAGTTTCGTTTTCATGCACAATCTCCTCTTCTATAACGGTCCGCCCCGCGGGCGGCGCACTTTGACCAGTATAGCGTATCGGACAAAAGCTGTCAACAAAATGGCCGGAAAAGGCGCAGAAATTAACAAAAAATTCGCACCGGTAGAAACAAGTTTCGCCGTGTGACGCGCGGCGTCGTCGGGGGAGAGGGGGAAGCTGGCAAAACGACGGTTTTGTGCGGCGGCGGGAGGGCGTTCGTTGTCGGGTTTGCGCTGAAAAACGGGAAGAAATGAATACAGATCGTCGAACTATGATAAAATATTACGGATTGTATTGGACTTCGCGCCGGCCGGCGCGGCGGTACAGCGAAAATGGGGGTTGACAAAACCGCCGCCGTCCTGTAAGGTAAATAGCACAACAAACGACGACCAAATGCAATGATAGGGAGAAAGTTTCTTCGCTACGCTTCAGAGAGCTGCCGGATGCTGCGAGGCAGCGCAGAACGGAGAGACGTCACTGGCCCTTGAGCTTTTTCGCTGAACCGGGGTTTGCCCGCGTAGGCGGAAACGGGTTTCCTCACCGTTATCCATGAGGCAGGATTCGTCCGGCAGCGCCGGGCCGATACTGAAAAGCGGACACTCTGCCGCAAGGGCAGATGTCAATAAGAGTGGTACCGCGGAAGTTCAGGCTTTCGTCTCTTACAGGAAGTAGGAGACGGAGGCCTTTTTTGTATGCCTTTGGCCGGAAGATCATCAGATTCAGGAGGAAAAACAGTATGAAACGCATCAAGATTTTTGACACGACCCTTCGCGACGGTGAGCAGTCTCCCGGCTGCAGCATGAACTTGAACGAGAAGATTGAGATGGCCCGCCAGCTCGAAAAGCTCGGCGTGGACGTCATCGAGGCGGGCTTCGCCATCGCGTCCCCCATGGACTTCAAGAGCGTCCAGACGATCGCCTCCGTCGTGGAGAACGCAACGGTCGCCTCCCTCGCCCGCTGCACGAAGGGCGACATCGACGCCGCGTGGGACGCGGTGAAGGAGGCCAGACATCCCCGCATCCACGTCTTCCTTGCCACGAGCGACATCCACATGGAGTACAAGCTGCGCATGACGCGCGAGCAGGTGCTCGCGACGATCACGGAGATGGTCGGCTACGCCCACTCCAAGTGCGCGGACATCGAGTTCTCCGCCGAGGACGCGTCCCGCTCCGACCACGCCTTCCTCGCCCAGTGCTACTCCAACGCCATCGCGGCGGGTGCGACGACGCTGAACGTCCCCGATACCGTCGGCTACTCCACGCCGCAGGAGATGGCGGAGCTGATCGGCTTTTTGCGTGAGAACGTCGTCGGCGCGGAGAACGTCGACTTCTCCGTCCACTGTCACGACGACCTCGGCATGGCCGTCGCGAACTCCCTCGCCTGCGTCAAGGCGGGCGCGACGCAGGTGGAGTGCACCGTCAACGGCATCGGCGAGCGCGCGGGCAACGCCAGCCTCGAGGAGATCGTCATGGCGCTCAAGACGCGCAGCGACTTCTATCAGGCCGAGACGGGCATCAACACCAAGCAGATCTACCAGAGCAGCAAGCGCCTGAGCAATATCACGGGCGTGCCGATCCCGCCGAGCAAGGCGATCGTCGGCGCGAACGCCTTCGCGCATGAGTCCGGCATCCACCAGCACGGCGTCATCGCCAATGCCCAGACGTATGAGATCATGAAGTCCACCGACGTGGGCATCCCGAAGAACACGATGGTGCTTGGCAAGCACTCCGGCAAGCACGCCCTGCGCGAAAAGCTCGAGTCCATGGGCTATGAGCTGACGGATGAGGAGCTCAGCGATGTGTTCAAGAACTTCAAGGAGCTCGCCGACAAGAAAAAGACGATCACCGGCTCCGACATCGAGGCGCTCGTCCTCAACCGCCGCAACACCGCCGCGGCCGCCTGCGAGCTGGTCAGCCACGTCGTCAACGCCGGCGACGGCCTGCCCAACACCTCCTGCGTCAAGATCAAGCGCGACGACAAGGTGCTGCAGGAGGTGGCCATCGGCTCCGGCCCGCTGGACGCATCGTTCAAGGCCATCAACCGGATGCTCCACATGGACGTGAAGCTCGACAGCTTCAGCCTGAACGCCGTCACCGACGGCGAGGACGCCATCGGCGAGGCCGTCGTGAAGATCTCGGACGAGTCGGGCAAGACCTTCACGGGGACGGGCCTTTCGACGGACATCATCGAGTCGTCCATCCGCGCATACGTCAACGGCATCAACAAGATGATTGACGCCGCCAGCTGAAGAAAGGGGAACGAAGTCTCATGGCAATGACAATGACGCAGAAGATCCTCGCCCGCCACGCCGGGCTGGAGGAGGTACGCGCGGGGCAGCTGATTCAGGCGAAGCTCGACCTCGTGCTCGGCAACGACATCACGACCCCGGTGGCCATCAACGAGTTTGAGGCCGCGGGCTTTCAGAAGGTATTCGACAAGAGCCGCATCGCGCTGGTGATGGATCACTTCGCGCCGAACAAGGACATCAAGGCCGCGACGCAGTGTAAACAGTGCCGCACATTTGCGCGGAAGTTCGACATCGACAACTACTACGACGTGGGCGAGATGGGCATCGAGCACGCGCTGCTGCCGGAGAAGGGGCTCGTCGCCCCCGGCGAGGCCGTGATCGGCGCGGACTCGCACACCTGCACCTACGGCGCGCTGGGCGCGTTCTCCACGGGCGTCGGCTCGACGGATATGGGCGCGGCCATGGCCGTGGGCCAGACGTGGTTCAAGGTGCCCTCCGCCATCCGCGTGGTGGTGGCGGGAAAGAAAAAGCCCTTCGTCAGCGGCAAGGACGTTATTCTGACGCTCATCGGCAGGATCGGCGTGGACGGGGCGCTCTACCAGTCGCTCGAGTTCTGCGGCGACGGGATCGGGGAGCTGACGATTTATGACCGGCTGACGATCTCGAACATGGCCATCGAGGCGGGCGCGAAGAACGGCATCTTCCCCGTGGACGACGTGACGCGGGCGTATGTCGCCGGGCGCGTCAGCCGCCCGTGGACGGCGGTGGAGGCCGACCCAGACGCGGAGTATACCCGCACGATCGCGCTGAACCTCGATGAGATCGACTGTACCGTCGCGTGGCCGCATCTGCCGGAAAACGCACACAGCGCGCGCGACGGCGCGGACGTCGCCATCGATCAGGTGGTGATCGGCTCGTGCACGAACGGCCAGATCGACGACATGGCCGCTGCCGCGGCCGTCCTGAAGGGTCACCACCTCGCCCCCGGCGTGCGCGGGATCATTATCCCCGCGACGCAGAGCGTCTACCGCGAGTGCATGCACCGCGGCTATACGGACATCTTCCTCGACGCGGGCTGCATCGTCTCCACGCCGACCTGCGGGCCGTGTCTCGGCGGCCACATGGGCATTCTCGCCGCGGGCGAGCGCTGCGTCTCCACCACCAACCGCAACTTCGTGGGCCGCATGGGTCACGTCACCAGCGAGGTCTATCTCGCCTCGCCCGCCGTGGCCGCGGCATCCGGCATCGCGGGCCACATCTGCCATCCTGAGGAGGTTATGAAGTAATGAGTATGCAAGCACACGGCACCGCGCGCAAGTTCGGCGACCACGTCGATACCGACGTCATCATCCCCGCCCGCTATCTGGCCTCGCAGGATCCGAAGGAGCTGGCCTCGCACTGCATGGAGGACATCGACGCGGCGTTCGTACAGAACCACAACGAGGGCGACCTAATGGTCGCCGGGTGGAACTTCGGCTGCGGCTCCTCGCGTGAGCACGCACCCATCGCCATCAAGGCTGCGGGCATCAGCTGCGTCATCGCCAAGACCTTCGCCCGCATTTTCTATCGCAACGCCATCAACATCGGCCTTGCGATCCTCGAGTGCCCAGCGGCGAGCGACGGCATCGCGGACGGCGACGAGGTGTCCGTCGACTTCGACACCGGCGTCATCACGAACGTCACGAAGCACGAGACGTATCAGGCGGAGCCGTTTCCGCCGTTCATCAAGGACATGATCCGCAGCGGCGGCCTGATGGCCTCCCTGCGCGAAAAGGAGGGGCACTGACATGGAAAAGACCATCGCCGTGATCCGGGGAGACGGCATCGGCCCGGAGATTGTGGAGCAGGCCATCGCCGTGCTCGACACGGCGGCCAAGAAATTCGGCCACAGCTTCTGCTATACCGAGGCGCCCATGGGCGGCTGCGCCATCGACGAGTTCGGCGTGCCGCTGCCGGAGAGCTCGCGCCAGATCTGCCTTGCCAGCGACAGTGTGCTGCTCGGCGCGGTCGGCGGCCCGAAGTGGGACGCGCAGCCGCCGGAAAACCGTCCCGAAAAGGGCCTGCTGAAGCTGCGCGGCGCAATGAACCTCTACAGCAACATCCGCCCGGCGCACATGTTCCAGGAGCTTGCGAGCGCCTGCCCGCTGCGCGCGGATATCGCCGCGAAGGGCGTGGATTTCGTCGTCGTGCGCGAGCTGATCGGCGGCGTCTACTTCGGTGAGCATACCTTATATGAAAAGAACGGCGAGCCCGCCGCGCAGGACATCATGCCCTATACCGAGCACGAGATCCGGCGCATCGCGCACGTCGCGTTCCAGACGGCCCGCAAGCGCCGCAAGATCGTGACGTCCGTCGACAAGGCGAACGTCCTCGCGACGTCCCGCCTGTGGCGAAAGACGGTCAGCGCCGTGGCGGAGGAGTATCCGGACGTGGAGCTGTGCCACATGTATGTCGACAACGCGTCCATGCAGATGATCCGCGACCCGAGCCAGTTCGACGTGATCGTGACGGAGAACCTCTTCGGCGACATCCTCTCCGACGAGGCCAGCCAGATCACCGGCTCTGTCGGCATGATCCCCTCCTCGAGCATGGGCGACGGCACGCGCGGCCTGTATGAGCCGATCCACGGCTCTGCGCCCGACATCGCCGGGCAGGACAAGGCCAACCCCATCGGCACGATTCTGGCGGCGGCGATGATGCTGCGCTACAGCTTCGACGTGGCGGCCGAGGCGGACGCCGTGGAGGGGGCCGTGAGCCGCGTGCTGCAGGCGGGCTATCGCTGCGGCGATATCATGCAGCCCGGCGCGAAGCTCGTCGGCTGCCGCGAGATGGGCCGGCTGATCTGCGAGCAGATGTAATTCACACAAAAAGGCGGAGCCTTTTTGTGTGAGGGGGATTCGCTCCGAACCGCGTATTTTTGTGCACTGCGCGCACGAAAATGCACTCTCTCCGCGCAAAGTGTTTTTTGCGGCGTACATGCCGCCGCAAAAAACGATGAAATCTTATTCGCGGCTTCCGAGCCGCGAACTCTGTGAGACGTTTGATAGACAGAGAGAATGAGAGCAGTTGCTCTCATTCTCTCTGTTTTTTGATAGCGGATTTTTCGTTTTCGCCTTGCTGCGTGTGGGAAGTTTTCGTATAATGAGGATAACGCAGTTTGCGTGGAGATATGGAGGAGAAGACCGCCATGAAGAAACTGAAAACGCATGACAAGTATGATGATCACTGGATTTCAAAAACAAATTCTCCACATCTAAAAGAGTTTACAAAAATCATTAGGCTGACAGGATGTTTTGCGCTTTTAGATGTCATTTCTCTGTCGGTTTGCTCGTGGACAAGTAAGCCGGAAATTGTTGATAACTGTATACAGTTAGGGATTATTTATTTCGGATGGTGCTGGATTCAAAGCATGAGCAATCTGAAAGCTGATCGCAATGCAAGCGCACTAATTTGGCATATATTAGGAATGGCAATGCTTGTTGGATATTTTTCGTATGCTGCTGCGTGCTGCTGGATGTTTATTCCGCTGGTGATTGAGATCGGTATTTGTGTCTGGCTTTATATAAGAGCTGTGCGAAAGAAAAAGAACCCACCGCCCATAAAGGGGAAATAGAGACCACACGGACAGTGTTCGCGCTCTGCGGACGCTGTCCTTTTTTGCGTTTTCACAGGCTTTGCGCAAGGCGCACAAAAAGCAGGTGGTATCACCGCTCTAATTTGGCAGCGCATTATCGAACTAAAGCGTTGACAAGCTAAAGCGGCTATGATAGGATATACCCAACAAACGCGGCGGCGATGGCCGGCCGGGAAATCACATAAGAAATGAGGAAACTACGATGAAAAAGATTGTGACATTTCTGCTGGCGGCCATTCTGGCGCTGGGCTGCACCGCCTGCGGCAGCAGCGGCAGCGCGAAGAGCGACCGTCTCTCGCAGATCAAGGAGAAGGGCTGCATTGAGCTGTGCACCGAGCCGTACTTCGCCCCGTTTGAGTATGTCGACCCGAACCAGAGCGGCGACGCGCAGTATCAGGGCGTGGATATCGAGATCGCCAAGTACATCGCGGACAAGCTTGGCGTGGAGCTGAAGATCACCGCGCTGGACTACACCGCCGTGCTCTCCGGCGTGGCCGACGGCAAGTATGACTTTGCCATCTCCGCCATCGCCTACGCGCCCTCCCGCGCCGAGGCCATGCGCCTGTCGAACGTCTACTACACCAGCAACAACGGCTATGGCCTTCTCGTCCGCGCCGAGGACGCGGGCAAGTATAACAGCATCGAGTCCCTGCAGGACGCCGTCGTCATCACGCAGAGCGGCTCCGTGCAGGAATCCCTCTACAACCAGTATGTTGGCGGCGCCTGCAAGGAGTTCAAGCTCGTGGCCAACATGACCGACGGCTATCTCGCCGTCGCGCAGGGCAAGGCGGACGTCTGCATCTGCGAGACCTCCTCTGCCGGGCTCTATGCCGAGGCCAACGGCGGCCTTGCCACGACCGACTTCCGCTTTGAGGTCGACCCCAACATGAACGGCACCTGCGTCGCCATGCCGACGGACGGCACCGAGTCCCTGTGCGATGTTGTCAACGAGTGTATCCAGGAGCTGAATGCGTCCGGCCAGATCGAGGCGTGGTACGCGCAGTATGAGGCGGCGGCCAAGGCGCTCGGCGTCGAATAAGCCGCCGGAGAGCGGTACAAATCTCGGATTTAGGAGCGCAAAACCATGGGAAAGATCGTAAAGCTGCTGGCCAAATATTATCCCGTGTATCTCTCCGGCCTGTGGGGGACACTGTGGATTTCGGCGGTGACGGTGCTGCTCGGCCTTGTGCTGGGCATGCTGGTCGCGCTGATGCGCATGAGCCGCAGCAAGCTGCTCAACGCCGTCTCCGGCGTCTATATTGAGGTGCTGCGCGGCACGCCGATTCTGCTGCAGCTCTATTTCTTCTGGATCGGGCTGCCGAAGCTCGTTCCCTTCGAGCTGAGCGATACGCAGTGCATCGTCGTGGCGCTGGCGGTCAACGCTTCCGCGTTTATCTCGGAGATCATCCGCGCGGGCATCGCCGCCGTCGACAAGGGCCAGTGGGAGGCCGCGCGGAGCATCGGCCTTTCCGAAACGCACGTCATGACGCACGTCATCCTGCCGCAGGCGGTGAAGAACATTCTCCCCGCCCTCTGCAATGAGTTCATCTCCACCGTCAAGGGCACGTCGCTCGCGTCCGTCTTCTTCGTCGGCGAGCTGATGACGAGCTTCAAAACCGTGCAGAGTGCGACGTTCCTCGCGCTGCAGTCGCTGACGATCGTAGGCGTGATCTACTTTATTCTCAACTTTGTACTCTCCAGACTTCTGAAGATTTTGGAACGGAGGCTGATGGTCAGTGACTGATATGATCCTGCAGACGGAAAATCTGAAAAAGAGCTTCGGAAAGCTCGAGGTGCTCAAGGGCATCTCCACCGGGATCCGCCGGGGCGAGGTTGTCTCCATCATCGGTCCCAGCGGCGGCGGCAAGTCGACGTTCCTGCGGTGCCTGAACCTGCTGGAGACGCCCGACGAGGGGAAGATCCTCTTCAAGGGCGAGGATATCTCCGCGCAGAAGCTGCCCATCAGCAAATACCGCCAGAGCATCGGCATGGTGTTCCAGCATTTCAATGTCTTTCCGAATATGACGGTGCTCGACAATGTAACGCTTGCGCCGACGCTGGAGAAGAAGATTCCCAAGGCACAGGCGCAGGAGGAGGCGATGGCCCTCCTGCAGCGCGTGGGGCTGGGCGACAAGGCGGGCGAGTACCCCCGCAAGCTCTCCGGCGGCCAGAAGCAGCGTCTCGCCATCGTGCGGGCGCTCGCGATGAAACCGGAGGTCATGCTCTTTGACGAGCCGACATCCGCGCTCGACCCGGAGATGGTCAAGGAGGTTCTGGGCGTCATCCGCGAGCTGACGCGCAGCGGCATGACGATCCTCATCGTCACGCACGAGATGGGCTTTGCGCGGGAGGTATCCGACCGGGTGCTCTTCATCTGCGACGGCGTCATCAAGGAAGAGGGCGTGCCGGAGCAGATCTTCACCTGTCCCCGCGACCCGAGCACCATCAGATTTTTGAGCATGGTACTGTAAACAACACGAAAGGAATGGGCGGATATGGCAGACACGGTACAGACGATCAAGCAGCTCGTTGCGGCCAAGGCGGACACGGCCGCGGCGCTGGCGAAGGAGATTTGGAACTATGCGGAGCTCTCCTACGAGGAGACGCGCTCCGCCGCGGCGCTCATCGGTGCGCTGAAAAACGAGGGCTTCACGATCGAGGAGGGCATCGCCGGGATCCCCACGGCGTTCACCGCGACGTATGCCGTCGGCAGCGGCAAGCCGGTGGTGGGCTTTCTCGCGGAGTATGACGCGCTCGCGGGGCTGAGCCAGAAGGCGGCCTGCCCCGTGCAGGAGCCGGTCACGCCCGGCGGTGCGGGACACGGCTGCGGCCACAACCTGCTCGGCACGGGCTGTTACGCCGCGGCCGTCGCGCTGAAGGACTACCTCGAGCGGGAGAAGAAGGACGGCACGGTGATCTTCTTCGGCTGCCCCGCCGAGGAGGGCGCGGGCTCCAAGCAGTTCATCGCGCGCGCCGGGTATTTCGACGGCGTTGACTTTGCCTATACATGGCACCCGGCGACGATCAACGAGGTTGGCTCGAAGGGGAGCGTCGCCATCATGGGCGCGAACTTCACCTTTGACGGCGTCGCGGCGCACGCGGGCGCGGCTCCGCATCTCGGACGCAGCGCGCTCGACGCGGTGGAGCTGATGAATGTCGGCTGCAACTACCTGCGCGAGCACATGATCGACGCCGCGCGCATCCACTATGCCTACTCCGACCCCGGTGGCTCCATGCCGAACGTCGTGCAGAGCCACGCGGTCATCAAGTACGAGGTGCGCGCACCCAAGGTCAGCCAGGTGCAGGAGCTGTTCACGCGTGTGGTCGACGTCGCGCGCGGCGCGGCGCTCATGACCGGCACGAAGATGAACTACGAGATCACGATGGCGTTTTCCGACTATGTCCCGAACCGCACGCTCGGTGTCGTGGTGGACGAGTGCCTGCGTGAGCTGGGCGCGCCGGACTGGACGGACGCGGACGATCAGCTGGCGCTCGAGCTGCTGCACAGCTATCCGCGCACGACGCTCGCGGGGATCCGCGAGGAGCTGGCCGGTTACTTCGCGCCCGACGAGCTGGATCGGGCGCTTGAAAAGCCGCTCGACCGGCTCGTCCACCCCTTCAATCCGCGCGAGACGAGCTACGACTCCGGCTCGACGGATGTCGGCGACGTGGGCTACGCCACGCCGACGGTCATGTTCAACGTCGCGACGGCCTGCCTTGGAAACGTCGGCCACTCGTGGCAGAATACGGCCTTCGCCGGTTCCGAGATAGGCAGGAAGGGCATGCTCCGCGCGGCGGAGGTGCTGACGCTCGCCGCGGTGCGCACGATGGAGCAGCCGGAGCTGATTGCCAAGGCGCGCGAGGAGCTGCTCGCCAAAAACGGCGGCAAATACCGCTGCCCGCTCCCCGACTACACCACCCCGCCGATCGGGAAATATTAAATTGCCAGAAATGCCCGGACGCTCTGCGTCCGGGCATTTCCGGCAATTTAAGAGTGTCTCACAGATTGCGTTTTAAGCCGCGTATTTTTGCGTGCGCAGTGTGCAAAAAAGCGTGGTTCGGAGCGTAGCTCGTTTACCAAAAGGCCGACGTTTTGGTAATAAATTGGTAATAAAAAAAGAACCCTGCGGCTGTGAACTGCTCCAGTTTGTGCGGACAGCACAAAAAGCCCCCATGTAGGCGATA
>ERZ773242.2855-NODE-2855-length-13352-cov-2.820937_pt1 | contig 13352 bp, 14 predicted proteins | sample MGYA00511077_ERZ773242 | MGnify/ENA primary metagenome ERZ773242 (study PRJEB29015, sample SAMEA2737754) | human gut metagenome | biome: human gut; feature: human-associated habitat; material: faeces | place: China | collected 2012 ... | reverse complement strand
TCCTGCGAGTATGACAACTACACCGCCAAGAACTGTTCTGCCGTCAATATTATCGGAAACACCAGTGTTAGGCGTGTCAGGAACTTTTTCGTTGAACATATCAGTATCAATAGTCTGAGCATATGCTACAGTCACTTGCTTTGAGTCGGCAACAAGATAGCCATAAGGCACTGTTGAGCCGTCCTCTGTGATAGTGTATGTGCCAACTGGAACGCCCTCAAACTTCGCAAGTCCGTCCTTGTCGGTGACGGCTTCAATGCGTATCTCTCTGCCAGTATCGGAAACTCCCGAAAGAATAAAACGAATGCCCTCAACGTTAGTCATATCAGCAGTTTTCTTGTGTACCTTTATAGAGCCTGTCTGCTCGTTGTTGAGTATTTCTGCGTCAACAGTTTCTGCATAGATAACTGTGACCTTTTTTTCCTCGGCTACAAGATAACCGTATGGAACGGTCTTTTCGTCCTCGATGATACTGTATGTACCGATCGGTACGTTCTCAAAGACTGCTACGCCGTCTTTATCGGTAGTTGCAGGAATGTTTATCTCACGTCCGCTGTCTGATGTACCCTTCAGATAGAATGTGATACCCTCAACATTCTTCTGACCCTCAGTCCTTTTCTGAACCTTGATAGAGCCTGTCTTTTCCTCGTTGGTGACCTTGACTTCTGCGGTTGTGTTGTACTCGACCGTCACTTCCTGCTCGTCAGCTACAAGATAAGCCGCAGGAACTGTGCTGCCGTCCTCTGTTACTGTGTACTTACCGATAGGGAGGTTTTCAAAGAGTGCCTCGCCGTTTTCATCGGTGAAAAGCTCACGCTCAATGTCGCTGTTGGTGTCGGAAATGCCCTTGACAACGAATCGTATATCCTTAACGTTGAGGTTGCCTGTTGTACTCTTTGTGACCTTGATAGAACCCTCTTTGAGATAGTTCGTCATTTTGGCATAAACAGATACGCCCTCTTCGGTTATCTCAAAAGGATACAATGTATCGTCAATGATGTACTCTTCAGGTGCTGCAATCTCGTGGTAAAAATACTTGCCGTAGCCAAGTGAGAACGTTGCAATGCCGTTTTCATCAGTAATGCCTGTCGTTATCTGACGTTCGTTTTCGTCTAAAATCTCAAACTCGCAGTTTGGCAGCAGCTCACCGCCGAGGTTTTTCTTTGTGATGATGAAAGGTGCTGTCCAAGGTGTGTTTTTAACAGAAACTTTTGACCCAAAGTCGGCGGTATCTGTTGCTATCTTCACGGTCTGAGGCTCAGAGTTCAGGGAGTAGCCTGTCGGTGCTTCTATCTCAGTTACTGTGTAGCTGTAGCCCTGATAGATGTCCTTTGTAATAACAGCTTTTCCGTTTTCATCGGTTGTAACTGTGTCGATAATGTCGCCCTTTTTGCGTATCGTTATGCCGCCGCTTACTACTATATCTTCGGCTGCTGTTATCTCAAACTTGGCTCCGCTGAGATATTTTTTGCCGCTTTCGTCAGTTTTGTAGATAACAAGCTCGCCCTTGTCTACAGATGTTCTCTGATTATCTACTACTGTTTTGCTTGTTTTATCAGCCTCAACAGTTACGTCTGTTTTGGTTTTCAGTGCATAGCCATTAGCTGTAGTTGTTTCCTTCCAGTAATAGCTGCCCTGCGGCAGACCTGAAACGTGGATATTTCCGTCAGCGTCAAGTGTCATATCTGTAGCGTTAGCCTGTGAAACAGTTGAGCTGAATGTATACTTGCCGTCGCTGCCTGTTGCCTTGATGAATAGATCGCTGTCGCCGTTCTTCATAACAAGGTTGAATTTAACAGCTTTCAGTTTGTCGGCAACGTTTGTTTCCTCGTTTCCGAAGAAATCAATGAAGTTCTTTTCAAGGTCAGCGTTGCCTGTAGGCATATCAATTTTAAGCTTGATATATGCCTGCACAGGGTCTTTGCCTGAAATGTAACCGACTTTCATCTGCGATTTAGTCGAGTTGTCCTTAGTCTGAAAAACAAGTGGCACGCAATCTTCGATCTTACCGCTGTTCTTTGCCTTGGTCTTTGTCATCGTGATAGTGTGAGTGCCGACCTTAGCTTTTGCTGTTGCTGTGACTTTGATATTGTTTCCGCTTTTCTGGAATGTCACACCGTCAAGAGTGGAAAAATCAAACTGAGCAAGGTTGCTGTCTGACTTAATTGTGCCCTCGAACTTGTTGTTGGAAGGGTTGTATTTCAGCTCATATGTAGGGGCTGTTCTTGATTGAATACTTGTTCCACTTGGTATTTTCAAGTGACTAAGTATATCACCCTTCATTTTTTTGTAGCAATTAATAAGGTCTTTATGCTCGTCATTTGTAGGAGCGATTATGTGACCTAGCAGTGAGCTTTCGTTTGTGGAAAGGCTTTCTGAACTGCTGTCAAAGTAACCGCCCGAAACAGCCCATATCATAGCCTGTGAAGCTACCAATTCCACATTCCCACTGTATCCGTATTTTGATTTGCCTTTATAGGCATAAATTGTAGCTGCTCTTACTCGTTCACGTTGATTTCTGTCACTATAGAGTTTTACCATAGCATTATCATTAAATGTTATGGAACTCATCACAGCACTGTCCTCATGGTCTGTGCCTAGCTGTACGCAGTAACAGTAGTTTCCGTTGCTGTCTGTCCAATAGAAAAACTCCTGCGCCCATTTGTAATTAAAGGCATCGTTTGTCTTTTCTCCTGTGAGTGGGTCATAAGCATTGGCAAGTCCCGAATTGCTGAAGTTGTAGCCCCAGCCGTACAGAATGTGTTCTGTGTTCTTGCTGTCAGCGGCAAAGCTTACAAGTCCATCTGAAAAAACAGACACAGCCATGAGCATTACAATAAGCAGGGAACTCAGTCTTTTAAAAATGCTTTTCTTCTTCATTTTAACATCGTCCTTTCTAAATTTTCTCTATGTCAAATCCTTGCGGATATTATTTTTTAGGCACAAAAAAAGACGATTGATTTTTAATTTCAATCGTCTTAATTATTCTCTATATTTTAATATCATACGGCAAAGTATATCTCGTAGCAGAAGTTTCCATTGTAATCTGTTGAAGTATCACAAAGAATAACAACTTGACTTACCTCATAGTCTAACCAATCATTATAGGCAAAATTAACTTCTGCCTTGCAATTTGAAAGAACGTCTTTATAATTGTCTGTTGGATATACGATCTGAGGTGAGAACCAAGTGCTGTTATCTATTGTAATGCTTGAAATGTCATTCAAAAAATCATCAACTGATGAATAACCGTTTTCAGCATAAATTTTTTCAACTCTTGGTCTTGCAATTTTGTTGCTATATTCCTGCAATTCTTTCTGAAGTCTGTCTATATCACTCTGAGTAAGGTTTACCTTTGGTTTAGCTGTTGTAGTTGTAGTCGGCTTTGGCTTCGGGGCTTGTGTTTTCTTTGCCGTTGTGGTGGTCTGCTTTTTAGTCGTTGTCTGACGCTCTGTCTGTCTTTCTGTCTGACGTTCCGTCTGCTGTGGCTGATAGCTGTTGTTATTGTTATTGTCACTGTTGTAGCTATTGTTGCCTGAGCCGTTGTTTGCGGTGCTGTGGCTGTAGCTCTGATTATTTACTGTTCCACCATTACTAGCCTTAGAGCTGTTCGCCTTTGCGGTCGAGCCACCCTTGGTAGTTGTCGAAGATTTACCACTGCTTGTAGAAGTGTTGCTCGTTCCAGATGTAGTTGTGGTAGCCGAAAGGGACGTTGTTTCCTCACTCTGAGAGGTCAGTGTGGCTTCCGTTGTGGTAGTTGCCGAAGCTTCTGTGCTTGAAGCCGTTGTGGTTGCCTTTGGAGGGGCTGATGATGTGTTGTCTGTGTTGCCACAGGCGGTTATGCTTATCATTGTCGCACTGATTATCAAGGCGGCTATCGTTCTTGTTATATCTGTTCTTTTCATTGTGGAGTCCTCCTTTTGCTTTTCTTGCTATCATTATATCATATATTCTTTTCGGTGTAAATGCTAATGGTAACTAATCTTTTTTGGTCATGTTTACCAAAATCAGCCGAAAAATATTAAAATATGAAACTCACATATGAAGTGAATTTCCGTGTCCCATATCTTTACCTTTTGATAATTCAGATCTAAGCTCCTTATTTGCCGCCTTCAACTTGTCAATTTCGTTTTTCAAAGCGATAGTTTCATTAAAAAGCTTTGCATTCAGCCCGATGACCTTTGCATAATCCCGTGAGAAGTTGTCGAGTGTTTCCTTGAGGTCAAGCTGCTGTGCAGTAAATTTGCGATAGCAGTCATCTTCTTTTTCATAGCGCCCGTTTATTACCTGAAAATCCTTTTGCAGCGTGTTGAGCATATCTTGGTGCTGTCCTGTGAGGGCTTTGTCATTTGGCGTCTTGCCGATATTGTCCATTATTTTATTGTACTGTTCTGAAAATTCAGCGTGAAATGTCTTTTCATCATTAACACCCAACTGACGAGCAAGCTTCTTGATCTCTTCTGTGTTTTTTACTATCTGCGATTTTCTTGACTGTCTTGCCGAAAATAGATAAGTTACAATGCCTGTTAAGATAACAGAAATCAGTATTGGTAGGATTTTTTCCATAAAATACTCCATAAATGTTGTACACTCCTTGTCATCATTTATTATATACACCGCATTTGCTACATTAGTGATAAAAGCGATTGCGTATATTGGATAATTCTTCATTTTACCTCTCCATTCTACCATAATTTTTGTGATCCGTCAAGGTATATTATCGCCCTCTTGACTGGTGTCCTCTGTTCTTCTTGATAATGTTATCATTGCTTTCTGACCGCACAAGCGTTTCAAGTGCCTGTTTTTTTGAGGTGCATTGACTCTTGTGTGCCCAGTCTATGCGGTGCCCACTGAGCTTACAGCCGTAAGCAATGTAATTGCCGCCAAATGTGTTTTCAAGGACCGCTGTTGTGTGTCCGTCAGGCTCATTTCGTACAGCAGATATTCTGTAAATCATATTTTCTTTTTCGGCTTGATAATAGCTTTCCGAATAAGGCTTAAATTGCATTTTCATCTTTTAGGACTTCCTTTAGGCTTAGGCTTGGCTGCGGCTCTTTCAGGTGTCTGAATCGGTGTTAGCTCCTCAAATGAGATGAAATGTACCTCACATCTGAATGCCTCACCGATCTCACGCTCTGTAAATCTGTCTGGCTTTTTAAACATCTCAAGATACTTTTTGACTTGGCTTTCTGTCAAAGATAAGCTATCTTCACCATTATCTCCGGTTATAAAGAATGTTCCGCATATCGCTTGCTTGCCGTCAAACTTTCTGTTTGGCTGCATTTCACATATACGGGCTTCTTCATTTCCCCAGGCAAGTGCTTTAGGGTCTGAGATATAGCCGTAAAGAGGCTCTATGTAGCCGTCAACGACCTTTTGCATTGCTCTGAGTTTGCTCTCAGAGCAATCAAGAAGCTTTTCATATGCAGGCTTGTTCGGCTCAACGACCACTACTCTCAAAATATCGTCACGCTGCTTATTTAGCTCGTCGAGTTTTACATCTGTTCTTCTGATCAGCTCTGTAAACTCATATGGTTTATTCTTATAAGCAACGTTACATTCCTCAACGGTCTGTTTGGCAACTTCAATTACTTTACTGAGATCCAGCTTGTAGTCCTTGGCAAAACTTCCGTATCTGTTTACGTTTTCAGAATATCTGTAGATATTCTTATCGAGATCCAATGTGACATACGTACTGATCTCATTGCTTTGGTCAAAAACTCTTTTGTAAAGCGGTAATTCATCAGCATTTATTTTCTCAAATACATTCTCGCTTTTTTTTGCTGTCATAAACTCATTTGAATAGGTTATCGCTTCAAACGCCTTATTAAGAGCGATATCATTATGCTGTGCATATTCGATCGCCTGATCAAGTCTTAGCGGACCTGTTACGCAATTGCCGCCGTGGTGAGTATAGTAATAACTGTTCTCACCGTTGTTTATGACTTCATAAATTGCATTATTCAACTTTGGACCTCCTTACACCCTACCACGTGTGGTAGGGTAGTGTGATATGAAACATTTGTTTTATTTTCTCCCTGCTTGATTTTTGCCTAAACTCACATTTTTCTTCGGCTTTTCAATTCCTTTTGCAAAGCAAGGATCTTCAATAGCAGCATTGATTATATCAAGCATTTCCATCTTCTGTTCTTTGGTCATAGTGTAGTGAAAAACAGGACCCTTGTCCATACTCTCGTCATTACTGAGCGTTGAGTAGTTTTGCTCAGAGAGCATATAGAAAGTGTGCAGTCCTGCCGATGAGCCGTGATGACCTTCCTGCTTAGTCACATATCCTACAGGTATGCCAAGTTTGACAGCCTGTACGGCTTGCTCTTCCGAAAGAAAAATATCATTTTGTGACTGCTTGTCGCACAGCTCACAGGCGTTGCGGCAATTATCCGCTATGTCTGAGATACGCTGTTTGGTTTCGTCAGCTCTTGCAAATGATTTAAGACTCTGTTCTTTTTCGTTTTCAACTTTTTCTTGCGGCAGCATTGCTTTTTCATAGTCTGAAATGTTTTTTTCGGAAAGCCATTCAGGCTTAACAACAAGCTTTGAATACAACTCTTTCATTTTTTCTATTTGTTCTTTAGGTGTTCCTGCCCAAAGATGTTTGGAATTTCTGTTGCCAGCACCAAGATAGTAGTTACAATCCATTTGCAAGCGACCTAAAAGCATATATTCACTCTTTTGATTTTTTATCACTTCGTTGATTTCTTTGTAAACGTGGAGCGTAGCATAGCAGTCACCCAAGCTGTTATGTGCTTCTTTATGCTCGGACCAATCATAGCCGTAATAGTCTGCGGCTATAGTGAGTTTCTGCCATTTGTAGCTTCCTCTTTGGTCATTCCATTCTCCATAAATTGGCGCAAACATTTTCATAACGTCAGCATATTCTGTGCTTAAAAACTCTGCTCCGTTATTTTCAAGAAAAGCTTTATCAAACTTGAGGTTGTACCCAACGATTTTATCATATCTGTTTAAGATATCATTTATCTCTGGCATGACCTCCGCTATAGTCGGTGCGTCAGCTACCATTTCAGGCGTGATATGATGAATACGTTCCGCTTCTGCCCACTCAGTATGCTGTGTGGGTTTTATGTAGCTGTCAAAAAGAACTGCGCCCTCATTATCAATGATTGACACCTGAAGAATCTCGTCCTCTGCTGCGTTCAAGCCTGTTGTTTCAGTGTCCAAAACTATATATTTGTTTTCCATGTTTATTTATTATCCTCCAAATCCGTTTTCTCATACAGTTCATCAAGTTTGTTGCGTAGCATATTACAGCGTGAATTAAATTTAGAAACATCAGTTTTGGGAATAAGCTTTATAAAGTTATATGCAAAGATTGTTGTTTCTAAGCTATCAATTCGGTGTAAAATAATATCATAGTAACGTTTGCTCTTTTCCCATTCATCAAGCGAATTTTCTAAACTCTTAAAGTGGTAATTTATATAATAATACGCAATGCGAATCATTCTTTCTTTAGTCATTATATCAACCCTTTTGTTTGCCATAATTGCTCCCTATGTCTTTCTTTTTATATTAAACATAATCATCTTCAAAGTCCGTAACCCAAAAGCCACCAAAGTATGTATAGTACCAATCTTGAAATTGCGCATTGAGTTCCCAATTCTCGCCATAATAGTAGTTTGCGAGGTAATCGAGCTTATCGTCTGCATCGCCTGTTTGGTCAGAGTCACAAATAAATCCTTCAATATTGTCAAAACTACAATTCGTCGGATCTTCGCCACTCGAAAAGACTTCATTAAGATAGTCTCGCCATTTCTCCTCTATCTTATATTTTTCCATAACACGCTTGAATGAAAAGAACATACGCTCATCAAGTTCAAGACTTTCATCATCACATATAAACTCCTGAACGTGTTTTCTTGCATCTTCTCTAAAAGCACAATCGTTGCACATCAGCTCGGTTGAATTGTCAACGTCTATATTGTTCACATGCAAGTGATACAATTCATCACAATTATCATCATTTAGAATAGCACCGCATTTTTTGCACTTTAATTCAGCCATTGTCATATCACTCCTTTATTAAAATCTTCTCACATTAAAATCTCGAACCTGATTTTGATTGACTCGAAGTAGTACGGTGCATAGGTGCAGTTGAAAATAGTGTCGGGCGCATAATACTTGCTCGGCACATATTTTTTCTCACCATTCGTGTCGATATAAGTTTCAGGTTCATCTGAGTCATAAACCGTGCCGTTCCACAGGTTAAAGGCAAGACGTGTTGTTTTCAAGCTTGTGCTTGTCTGAAACGGCTTATTCAAACCCTCGAAAATAATCACGTCTTTTTTAACGTCATACAGTGCGCCAATATGATAACGCAAAACAGCGTCCATCGTGAGGAGATAAGCAAGTGACAAGTGATATCCGTCAAGATAGGGCATTTTCTTGCACAACTTATTAAACAGTTCCTCGTGTTCTTCATCATAGAATATCATTTTTATTTCCTGCCTTTCTTGAAAAGTCTGTATTTCTCAGGAATAAATGCGCTTATAATAGTCCAAATTCCTGTTATACAAAGAGCTATTCCCAGTGAACCATAAAATATTCTTTCCATTGTCCAATCACTCCTTTTTGTAAAAAAAGGACACCTGAAACTTCAAGTGTCCTAGTTTTCTTCTGCCGCAAAATGTTCCGCAAGCAGCTTGACTATAAGATCATCCATATCGTCCTGTGAAGAACTTTCAAGGGACGGAAACATGGTTGATATCTTCGTGTATATACTTGTTGATACCTGCTCAGTTTTTTTAGCTTTAGGCTGATGACAGATATCGTATACCTTGTCAACGGTCAGTTCTTCGTTTCCGTTTTCGTCACAGTACGCACAGACTGCATTGATGTATTTGCCTGGGAACGTTCTGAGGTCATACATCTCAATGTAGTCCGCTATGATATTCTGTTGTTCTTCAGAAAGGTGCGCTAAAAGCATTTCATATCTTCCGAAAGGAATAACCTTATTATCAACCATTGGAATAAGCCTTGCGGATAGCTTCAGCAGATGTACATATCTGTATACTGTCGTGTTGGAAACTCCGAATTTCTCGGATATCTCATTCAGTGTAGCGGTTTCATTGTCCATACCACGTTTATCCATGTACGTTTTGAAGATCTCAGCATTTTCTGAGGGAAGAACATCATCTGTTCTTGTATTAGACTCTGCAACGATCATATATGCCGTAAAGTCGTCTATGTTGTCCTTGATCTGGCATGGAATAGTCGTCAGACCGCACAGCCTAGCCGCATAGTATCTATGATGACCTGCAAGTATCTCATATTCATTTTCTTTTCTGCGAACTATAACTGGCTGCAGGACACCCAGGTCCCTTATAGAGATAGCCAGCCGCTCGACCTTGGATTGCCTTATCTTGTATGGCTGTTCTTTACCCTCAGGCGTTCTGTATGGTTTGATACTGTTTATATCCAGCTCAACGATCCTCTGAGCTGTACCTTGCCACTGATCAAGATACTCAGCGGCAAGCTCATGGTTGATGTTTTCAGCCTCAGATTGCATATTCTCCTGATGTTGGCTGCGTCTTTCAAGCAAGCTGCACATTATCTATTCACCCTTTCCATTACTTCTTCTGCAAACTCTGTGTACTTTTCAGCAAGCGTATTGCCTGTCAAATTAACACATCCGGCATAGCTTTTCACTGTTTTGTTGACCTGCTCAGGACGAGCTGGGATGACAGTATCAAAAACTGTATTTCCATATATCTTTCGGCAGGCAATGTCTATCTCTTTAGACGTTGTGGTTATATTGCTTCTATTTTCGAGAATGCCAAGTATTTTAAGCCCAGGGTTTGTAGTCGCTCTTATAGCATTGACTTTTTCTGTTATGAGGTCTATAGCGTCAAATGCGAAAATACCAGCGTCTATAGGTATAATAACGAAGTTTGAGGCATTGAGAGCATTCTGCGCAAGGAGATCAAGGTCAGGACGATTATCTATGAGTATGTAGTCATAGGTATCTGTCAGAGCCTTATCACGGAGCATAAGCTTGAGTATATAGTTACAGTTGGCGGATGAGGCGATCACACTGTTAGCCGAACCGAGCATACGTCCTGCAGATATATAGTCAACGTTTGGATTTTTCTCAGACTTCTTGATATACTCTGCATAGTCTATAGAAGTATCACCAGACGCTGAACTGTAGATAAGATCTGCTATGGTCTTTTTTACTGCGGATTCTGAGCAATACGAAGTGAGGTTGCCCTGCTTGTCAAGGTCGATAAGTAGCACTTTTTTGCCGAGCTTTCCTAATGCGCAACCTAGGTTGAATGTTGTAGTTGTTTTTCCTGTGCCGCCTTTTTCAGTTATGATCGAAATAATAATTGTGTTCTCCATAATGAACATCCTTTCTTGATATCATTTTGTGTTCTCCGAATGATGACATAGAAAAAGCGGCAGGGGAGAACACCGTCCTGCTGCTCAGGGAGCTACCCTGTCTATGCCTGATAGTCAAGCTATCAAAAAAGCTGCCGATATTCTCAGCAGCAATTTTCATAGCTTAGCTTCCCGAAAAAGAAAAAGCCAATGAGTATTGTCTCATCAGCTTTTTGTTTTCTATCTGTACCAGAGATTTTCCATTGTAAAAGGATTAGGAGGATTGTTACCCTTTTTCTTTTCAATCTCATAGTCTATGAACATCTTGTATCTTTTAAGCTCATCAAGGTCAGCTTCAGCAGCTACTCTCATGATAGCTTCTGTTCGTTCCTCAATCTGTGCTTCATGAAGCTCTGTGTCCATTTCTCTGTTCTTTCGGATGAATGTTTCTTCAAGGTCCTCAAGATCGTCAAACTCGGCAGTAGCTTTTCCCTCATCGATCTTGTAGATCTTGCTGCCGTTGAAACCAAACCTTGTAGGGGTATACTCAAAGAAATCATGGCAATACTTGATAGCCTCATCATGTTTGAGCATTTTAGTCAGCTTTTCGGGCTTGATCAGTTCATTGCAGCCACCTGCAAGTGTAGTTGCTTCCTTTTTGTTTTCAATAAGTCTCATAATTCTTCCTCCTTGTATTTTTTACTATATCATAACATATTTTGACGATTTGTCAAGTGCGATTAAAATGCGGGATTGGTAAATATCTCCAAAACCGCGTGCCGAGGGTTCGAATCCTTCTGCCCCTGCCATATTGTTTGCATGAAATAGATATCATGCCCGAAAAGCGCGTAAATACGCGCTTTTTTCATGCTCTGACGCTGAAAAAATTAAGGTGAAAACCGTAGATGAATTTTTATGATTTTTAAGTACCGGAAGGGATTGAACCCTCTACAATTGAATATTATCAAACATTTCGGCAGGTTTGGAGCAAATCTTGTTCTCAACTTACCGGATTTATATAAAAAAAGTTTCACAAAGTTATAAAGGCTGTTTTGTCTAATATCACGAATTAATGTGATGTTAAACGAAACAGTCTTTTTTGGTTAGCACTAAAGAACATGGGGTGATTCCAATGTGGTAATACCATTTATAAAAGCAAATATTTTTTCAGAAGGAGGCTATATGATATACAATCAAAATAAAGTAGAAATGCTAAGACAGAGATACCCCGAAGGAACAAGGATATGCGTGGACTCGATGGATGACTACTGTCCCATTGAAAGCGGAACTTGCGGTACTGTTGAGTTTGTGGATGATGCGGGTACTCTCCATTGCAAATTCGATAACGGCAGAACGCTTGGCGTTATTCCCGATGTGGATGATTTCCATGTAGTCAAACAGGAACAGCAGCAGATAAATGAGCAAACGGTAGAATCCACCGAAAGTGAACAGACCACTGAAACGGAGAATAATGAAGAATCCGAAGAAATGAATATGTCAATGTAACGGTTAAGTTTTGAAAAAGACTTAGCCGTTTTTTTATTACAAAAAGGAAAGGAACGGTGATAAATGATAAAATATTTCGAAGCGTTTGCAGGAATAGGAGCGTTCCGTTCGGCTTTTGAAAAAGTAGGCGGGTTTGAGTGCGTCGTATGGTGTGAAATTGACAGATTCGCACAGAAAGCCTACAGAACGCTGTATGACACAAAGGGGGAAATTTTTTATGAGGACATCACAAAAATCGATTACGGAAATATGCCGGATTTTGATCTGCTCGTTGGAGGCCCGTGCTGCCAATCGTTCAGTGTCGCGGGGCGCAGACTCGCTTTTGAGGACGATAGAGGAAACCTGTTTTTTAACTATATCCAAATCCTTGAAGCCAAGCGCCCCCATTACTTTATCGCTGAAAACGTACCCAACCTGCTTGGTATATCGCAGGGGGAATGTTTCAGAATCATCCTTGAAAAGATTTCTGAACTGGGGTATAGTATGTGCTGGCGCGTGCTTAACTCTGCCGGATTCGGAATACCGCAGTCAAGAAGAAGGCTGTTCCTTATCGGATATCTTGGAGACAAATGTCCCTCAGAAATACTGGCTTTCGGAGGAAATGATGAGGAAAATTGCGAAAAAAGAAAACCTGAACAGCTGATAGGCGGCAGTCAGGGTTCGAGGGTGTATTCCACAAACGGCACAGCGGTTACACAATGCAGCGGTTCAGGCGGCATGGGAGGTAAAACAGGACTTTATTTTATAGACTGTAATCCAAGTCCTCAAATGACGGACGCAGCAAGATGTATTACTGCAAGGCAGAACAGCGGAATAAGTCATCACAAAGGTGAACATTCCGCTGTTTTTGTGGATGATGCGCCGAGAGCCATTCTCAATCCGTTTAAGGAGCATACCCGTCAGAACGGCAGAAGAATCAAAGAGCCCAACGAGCCGATGTTTACACTTACGGTGACAGACAGGCATGGAATTGTTCACAGAGGACGGATTCGTCGGCTTATGCCTGTGGAATGCTGGAAATTACAGGGGTTTCGCAAGGATCAATTTGAAAAGGTTGCGGCAACGGGAATGTCCGACGCTCAGCTTTACAAACAAGCCGGAAATTCGATTACGGTTGCTGTCGTGGAAGCAATTGCAAGAAATTTATTGAAATTTGACGAGGAGGTAAGCAGTGGAAAATATGATTAAAATTTTTGAGAGTGAAGAGTTTGGCAGAGTCAGGACAGTGATAAAAAACGGTGAACCGTGGTTTGTTGGAAAGGACGTTGCAGTTATTTTAGGGTACTCTGATGTCAACAAAGCTGTTGCAATGCATGTTGATAATGAAGATAAAAAACTCAACGACAAAACGTCGTCGAGTTTTGGTCAGCGTGGCGCAACGCTAATTAATGAAAGCGGTTTGTACAGCCTTATTCTATCAAGCAAAATGCCGAGAGCCAAAGAGTTCAGGCGTTGGGTGACCGCCGAAGTCCTCCCCACCATCAGACGCACCG
>ERZ773242.2854-NODE-2854-length-13355-cov-3.275940_pt1 | contig 13355 bp, 14 predicted proteins | sample MGYA00511077_ERZ773242 | MGnify/ENA primary metagenome ERZ773242 (study PRJEB29015, sample SAMEA2737754) | human gut metagenome | biome: human gut; feature: human-associated habitat; material: faeces | place: China | collected 2012 ... | reverse complement strand
CGGCCTCTACCACCCCAAGGTAGCGCGCTACCAACTGCGCCACACCCAGCTATTTTGCGAAGATTATAATACCATACCTTTTTGCAAAAAGCAAGTGTCTTTTTCCATTTTTCTTTTTTCCGCTCTGCCGATTTGTTTCTGAATCTTTGATAATTTGTGAAAGTCCACAATAAAGCAGAGGATTTGGAAGAATTCAGAAGAATTTTTAAGATAAACCCGGTTAAAAATGTGATTTCTTCATGTTTTTTCAGTAAAATCACTGTTTTTGAGAGTAAAATGCGAAAAAATAATTGACAAATTTTTGCATTATTCTTATCCAAAACCAATATACAATAGGATTTTCTTTTATTGCGAACATTCTGCCCAATGAGGCTGCAAAATTAGCGCATTGACTAACTTTAATTATTTCGGCTCCTTTGGGCAAAGCAGCCTTTATCTGAACCTCTGTTCCTAAATCTATAAATGCATTACCTATATTGTTAAAAAATACAGATGTAAACAAACCTACTTTCATGCTAAAATCAGATTGTTATTATATTATTGATAATAGTATACCATTGTGTCTTTATAGAGTCTATTGAGAATACAAGACTTTTTTCTACTGCCATGTTTGCCAGCAATTCTCTTTGTTTATTATCATTACACAGTGATATAACACTATTGTCAAATTCCTCCTCATTAAAAGGATAACCTGTTATTATACCATTCTTCCCTGCATCAATAATGTCATAAATAGCTTCATAAGAGCCATAAACAACAGGAACTACACCATAACTCATTGCCTCAATCACTACCAGTCCAAATCCCTCCAAATCAGAAGTTAACAATAAGATAGAGGCTTTTTTATAAAATTCAATGGGGGGATCTACAGCAAAAGGTTTAAATTCTATTCTAGGTAAATTTTTAGCCTTTTCTTCTAATGCTTGCCTATATGGTCCATCTCCTATTAAAACCATATTCCATTCTGGTAATCTATTATGACATCTAATCCAAAAATCAACAACTCTGTCAACTCTTTTATTAGCATAATCCATTCGTCCAACGTATAGTAAGGTTTTGGTCTTTTCTGTAGAATAGTTATTATAGTCAGTTTTAACCGTTATAGGATTTCCTATCGCATACAGTATTTTATTGTTGTGTTTTCCAATAAATGTTTCTAGGACAGGAATAAATGATGGTGATAAAAGAATATATGCATCATTTACTCTCAAATTATATCTAAGCCCATATTTTATTACACATCGTTTGAAAAATAAAACCAGACGATGCTTTAATTTATCAAATACAGTCTTAGACATGAATATTTTCTCTTTAGTTGTCAATAGTGTTTTTGTAACAGTAGGGGAGCCATGGAGTTCAGAAATTAGAGGTATATTGGGAACTGCAATTTTCAAAAATAAAGATGTATAAAAAGGAAGCCCCCATTGATTAATAATAACATCTATATTATTAACCTTGCAATAACATTTCATCCTTCTCATATTGTGTAAAGATAAGACACTTCTATTAAGATGTAATAAAAAGACACGCTTGTCCAATTGCTCTAAAAGCCCTTCTTTTCCTCTCTCAAAAGATGCTATTGTAACTCTATGTCCATCTTTTATAAACTCATTCGCCAGCACAGTAGTCACCACCTCAACACCTCCATAACTGGGGTATATTCTATATAAAAAAAGTATATTCATATTTAGACTAATGATATTATCGTGAATATAAATGAGGGAAAATTTAAAATTCAAAAATTAAATTACCTGTTTCAAATAGCACAACCTAAACTTCATATTATTTTATAATAGGAGTAGCTAAACCTTTTATCCTTCCTCTCAAAATGCTCAAAGATCTTTTCGCCATATAAAAATCTGCTTTTAACAGAAACAGCAGAATACCCAAAGACGGTCGAAATAAAAGACTAAAAATATATAGCATATTCAAATGATTCTTCTTGGCAATATATCCAGTTCCTATAGCATATAAATATGTCTTTTGTAAGTATTTATCGGTTCTTGACAATGCGTGTATCGGATGATGAACTATTAATAGAGGAGTGAATAGAACCTTATGATTCTTTCCCATGTATCTTATCAAATAATCACTTTCTTCTCCTGACCCTATTCCATATTTAGAGCCTACTCCTATATTTTCATCAAACGTCAAAGATTTATCATACTTTAAAAACATACATATTGATGATGCTCCACAGAGGTTATTCCTTGATAATTCTTTAGAGCTAACAGGATACTTATTGTATTTAATACCATTCTCATTTGTAACCACACCTGTAACCCCATCGTATATATTATCCATAAATACGTCTATGACTTTTTTCAAAAGATTTTTTGGATACCAACAATCATCATCGGGAAAGGATACTATATCCCCTGTTATTTTAGGAATGGCCAAATTACGTGCATGACTTAACGAACATTTATCGGTCTTTATATATACAAAATGCAGTCTTTTTTCAATATCCACAAACAAATCTCTATTATCTGCTTGATCAACGAATATGTATTCTATATCAAAACTTGCATCATGTAATTGTAAATGTAGTGTAGAGATAAAGCGTATTAATTCATTACGTCTATTTCCAGCTGTCTGTATCAGTGTTATTCTCATACTTTCTATTTAAATATTTCACATACATATGGCACTACATCTTTAAAATTATCATCCATAATTCTATTTACAAATAAAACAAGGCAGTAAAAAATGGTAATTGTTTGATACATTACTGAATTTTTGCTGTTTTTCCACTCTTGCCATATAAAAGGTAGAGCCAAAATAATATATATCTTTAGATTATCAGACACTCTAATAAACAGCCATGACAGCGGGCTTAGTAGGACAAGGATTAAAGTGCCTATAGCGTAGATTTGAAGCCATGGATTTCTTTTATGCGTTGTATATAAAAGAAAAATAGCAAATAGAGCATGAAGCGTATTAGAGAAATAAGAAAAACTTTCTTGAACAGTAACGGTTTCCAAATATGAACTATATTTATCACTACCCATAAAAGAAATATCTAACATAGAAATAGCCCTGACTAATAAACTACTTAAAAAGATCGAAGCTAATAAACTAACAATTAATGTTAAAACTAACTTGTTGTTAGATAGAAATTTAGAATGAGTATATTTTAAGATAAATGGGACAATTATTGAAACAACAAGAGACTTATGAAAGAAAAAAGCGATAATTAAAATCCATAATGACGAAATAATGGCATTTCTTAGGCTAAGCTTATGTTTTAAAAATATTGTAATGACCAATAGAGACAATGATATTGCAAATGCTTGTCTAATACCATTAAATGAAAAAAAATAGAATGACAACGAATAGTAAATAAACAATGTTAAGATTGGTTTTGTCGATAAGTTTAGAATACAATAATAAAGGCTTGCAAATGATAACAAAAACAACACTCTTACAATCGTCATCGAATCATCAAATATATGCTTAATGGCTTTAATAAGAAAAATAAAACCGAATTCAATATCACTATACATTAATTGCAAACTGTCAATATGGAAGAAATCTGCAGCTATACCATCAAATAAATTACAATATGATTTTACATCTGTGCCAACACTGTCCGTCCTGAGAAAACCTATCAAAAATAAAGTAAATGAAAGTATTGCAAATGATTTTTTTTTATTATTGCTAATATTAGATAGAAGAAACAACAATAAAATAAAGTAAATTATCATAGCTAAACGTATGTATGTAAATTTCTAAAAGCAAACATAGCCAATGAAGTGGATGATGAAGTTTTCCACTTGTCATTAACCTATTGCATATTAAATCTTATATAACCTCCATTATTCCTATATAACTTCAATATTACAAATGAAAGCAAAATTAAACAGCATATAGATCTATATGTAAAAGAAAGGGAAAAATAGTTACATAAAAATGATAATAAAGAACATATAACTATAGAAACTAATAGGCTTATAGGACATTTGAAATGTAAATATTTACTGGTTTTATTCCACATGAAAACAAATGAAATAATACGAGAAATGCAGAGAGATACGGGAGCTGCTAGTACCCCAATATATTTTATTAGCAGTAACATGGAACATATATTAAACATGCTTCCAAATAGATACCCTAACCCTATGTAATAAGTGTTCCTAGCTATAACAATGCCAGAGGTTGCAAATGGAAAAATCATGTAAAATGACATTGCAATACACAAAATCGGTAAATATAACGAGGCATTAACATAGCTATCATTACTTAATAAAATGATAAACTCTTTAGCTAAAAAAGAAAAAACGATTGATATACCAAGTAACATTGTAGTTATAGTAGAAAATAGCCGAGTAACCTCTAATGAAAAAGTGTCCTTATTATAATTCTCATATAAGTATGGTGACCACACATTTTGAAAAGCTGCACTTATTAGAGTAAAAACGGAAGCAATTTGTAAAGATAAGGAATAAACACCCAATTCCTTTAAATCAATAAAACGTCCAACTATTATTTGTCCTAAAGAGCTATCTATCCATCCTGCTAATATTGCTGGTAGTGTTGGAATGGCAAATAGTAGTGCCCTCTTTAAATATTTCCGTTCAAAGCAAAAATCAATGTAGCTCCTATTTAAAAAAGAAAAATATATAATAGATACAATCTCACCCATTAGTACACCCAAAAATATACTTGGAATTCCTAGCTCAAGATATACAACACCTATTAATGAAATACTAATTTGTACCAATAGTTGAACAAAACTACCAATAGAATATTGAATAGGCTTTTTTTTGAACCTTGTTAATATGGAAAAATATGACATTAAACTTCCTGCCGGGATAGATAAAGCCATTAATATAAATGAACTTTTGAATTCAGCTATTCCCAAGACTTTTTCAATAAAAAAGTTAGTCGATAATAGAACCAATAGTAATGTAAAATTTGAAAAGCCTAAAATCGAGAAAAAACCTGTCGAAATCAATTTTGTCCTATCATCTTCTGTTTCGTAATAATCACGTATAATTCCCGAATGAATGTTTAAATTTGAAAATAAATCTATAATACCCTTACATGAAACTATAAGAGCCATTGCCCCATATTCCTCTTTTGTAAGGACACCTGTATAGACTGGGATGAGTAAAATCGCAGCAAGTTTCCCCATGATAGAAGCAACCCCATATATAAAAAAGTCTTTAAAAAAACGAAACATTAAGATTCAAATTGTTTGTTTCAATAGATTCGAATATGCGGAAGCCCATGGCTTAATACACTCGTTCCATGAATATTTTCCACCACCAATTTTAATATTTGCTTTACACACATCAACATAAGATTTATAAGACCACATGATATCATAAAATTTCTCAATTCCAGAATCTAAACTACCAACTTCCCAATAAATAAAGCCATCTTCTTTCAGAATATGGTAATTAGAAAACCAATTACCACAAATAAGGATTGCTCCACTACTTAATATCTCTTTAATTGAACTTGACAAGCCGTCAAATTCGGATAATTGAAAAGCCAAATCTGTAGCGTATCTTAAAATTGCAACGTCTTTATCAGTTTGATACTCTGATTTTATCATTGTATAACCACAACCTGTTTTTTTCAAGGTCTCTTCAACTTCAACTATATATTGTTCGGTTGCTCCTCTTGTCATAGATACTACAAAATGCAGTCTTTTTTGAAATGCTGCAAATTGCTTGTTAGATAGAATTTTATTTAAAATTTCTACATGTCTGTGGATTGATTTCCCACTATATCCGAGCATTACTGCAATTTTGTTTGGATGTATATTTAGTGTTTTCTTTGCTTCTATTTTTGAAATAGACATATTCTGCATTTCTTCAATAATTGAAGAACCATACATTCCATAAAAAAAATTGCCACTAAAACCTGTTTCATTTTCCACAAACTTTTTACTTTCACCGAGGCCAATATAAAACGAGAATGTAGACAAAAGTTTTTTTAATTTATAACGATAAATACTTTTTGATTGCAACAATCGAAGTTTTTCTAGCTCTCCTCCCCACATGCTGCCGCCAACATTAGACGAATATTTCTTATATTTTTTGGGGAAAATGGTCCATGCCGGTAGTAACCAGTGAAAATGAATAATATCATATTCTTTATTTTGAGATTTCAAAAATCTTTCAAACTTATATCTCTGAATATAAGGTTGTAACCTGCTGCCAAAAAAGCGGAGTTTTCCTAAAGCACTACTTCTATATTCATCAAAGTAAACTCTATCATATGGATATTCCTTTTGAATATGCCTATTATGAAATGGTGAATAAACAGTCACGTTAACATTACAATTAGCTTTTAATGCTTGAACAAACTTTATTATAAAAATTGAGCTGGCATCAGCAACTAACAAAATTCTATACATATTCTAGCCATTAAACACATTTATCATCTTTAAATATTCAGGCCATTCTCCCATATCTTTCCACTGACCATCACTAACCGGAAAACATCCGACACGTCCTCCCCTAATATTAACTTTCTCAATTAAATGAGTGATGTGAAAGAATTCCCCTTGAGGAATTTCTCTTATTAAATCTGCGTTGAGGAGATATACGCCTGTATTTATCATATATGAGATTTCGGGTTTTTCAGTGATTTCTTTCATAATTCCATTTTGACCAGTTTCAATAACTCCGTAAGGAATATTATAGCTTTTAATTGCCGTAACGATAGTTATGTCATTATGGTTTTCTTTGTGGTAATTATATACATCACGAAAGTCTTGATCGATACGAATATCACAGTTACTTACAAAAAATGGAGTTGAGATTTTATCTTTTAGCAAAGAGACACTTCCAATTGTACCTAGAGGTTTATCTTCCATAAAAAACTCAATGTCATAGTTCTTGTCTAATTGGCGAAGATAATATTCTATCATATCGTATTTATAATTTACTGACATATAGAATTTCTTACAACCAATAATCTCAAACTGATCCATTATTTCTTCGAGTATCGTTCTATCACCCACAGGAATGAGAGGTTTAGGAATAATATTTGTAAGTGGCTTAAGACGGGTACCTTTACCTCCAGCCATTATCACAACAGGTAAATCTATCTTTTCACGTTCCGGAACATTTTTAACTGCAAAAAAATCTTTCCAAAAATAAACGTCTACTAATTTGCCATTATCATCTAAAACTGGCATACTTTCAGCGCGCATAGATTGCATTTTCTTTTTGATAAGGTTAATGGGTTGACCTAATTGAGCATATACTTTTTCCTTGTCAAGAATACATGCAATTGGAGTATCAAGTGGAATATTCCTTATTATTGCTCGCTGAATATCACCAATAGATATTAGTCCAACGAACTGTTCACCTTCAAATGCATAGAATAAACGAACGTTACGTTCATCCATCTGCTTCATGGTCTGAAGGATGGTTTTATCTGCTTCAATTTTAATTGAAGCTATTTTTTTATTCAGCATATCATTCTTTATTGTATCTGAGACCAATTACTCAAATTAAAATTTAATAAAAACGCTCGAATTATTCTGTATTACTACTATTATAGTCTATATTAGCTTTTAGATAATGAGCGGGATTACCAACATAAATGGAGTTTGCATTTAAATTCTTAAGGGCAACACTTCCCATTCCTAATACGACATTATCACCTATGGTTATACGGTTACGTATGGTTGCATTTATACCGATAAAACAACATTCCCCTATTTCCACTAATCCCGCTATTGCCACTCTTGCTGCGATAAAAGAATGCTTGCCTATTTTAGAATCGTGACTAACTAAAACTCCAGGTTTTATTGTTACATTATTTTCTATACTTGCACCTTTACAAATAGTCGCGTTTTCACAAACTATGACACCTGCACCAATATTTGATTTTGGACTAACGTAAGCAGTGGGATGAATAATCGTTGCAAATGGAATTTTGTTACTATATAACTCAAATAGTTTTTTCTTTTGTGCAAACTGAGTATATGCCAAACAAATAATGACACAGTCAAATAAACCTTCTCCATACATAATAAATGCATCATTATCATTACCCAAAATTTTATAGCCATTAATTATATCACCTACTGAAGCGTATCCATCAAAATAACCGATAATTTCAAACTTATTTGTTGATTCAATGATATCAACAACTCTTGATGCAAACGCCCCTGAACCAATTAGTGCAATTTTCTTTTTCATTTTATTCCCAAATGACTTCCTTTACAACCCCATCATTCTTAGATTGTATATTAAGTATTTGCTTAATATACACTATTCTATTATTTAATTGTTCGTAACTTTTGGCAGATACAACCATAAAATAACGTGATGTCTTATCTGTGTTTGCCTTAACTTTTAATCCGACATATAGAGTATCAAGATTATTACTATGTATAAAAGGTAATGACAAAATCTCATCAATACCATCACATCTCACACATTCACCAATTGGTAAGAAAAAGGCTACATAGCATGCTATTGTTTTCATATCTTGAACAAATGGTAATGATCTCGCTTGCCCTGTAACAATGTCTATCAAGAATTTCTGAGTATCTATACCTGTCGTAAGAGGAACAAGATCGGAAGAAATATATACACCACCTCCTCTTGCGGCTACTTCAATCAAAAAAACTTTTCCATCACATATAATATATTCACTGTGAGTAAGCCCCTGCTTTAATCTAAATCCTTCAATGATTTTTTTATTTATATCTAAAACTTTTCTTACAATTTTTGGGTTATGTTGAGAAGGAAATATTCTTTTGCACGCAGCAAATACATTATTTGTACTTTTAAAGTAAAATGTATCTCCTATAACAGTATTGATAAAGTTATAATTGAAAGCACAGCCTTCAACAACTAGTTCATCACCATATACAAATTGCTCGATAAGAATTGGTTTATTATTCGCATAGGTGTTTACATAGGGATAATAATGTAAAATATCTTGTTCTGATGCTGCTTTATATATTCCTTTGCTTCCCTGATTACCGATTGGCTTCAGGATGACTTCTTTGAACTGGGAATGCTTAAAGAAATCAATAGCATCCTGAACAGAATAACAGAGTTTGTATGCGAGTGTTTCTATACCCAGCTCTTTACACCTTTCACGCATCAAAAATTTATCTGTAAATATACAAGCCGTTTCATAAGAATTGCCTGGTAATCCAAGTTTTTCTGAAACATAGGCCATAGTACGCACTGGAATATCTGTCTGATCTGTTAGCACTCCAATAACCTTGTATTGTTTGGCAACTTCAAGCATTCTACTCTCATTACAGAAATCATCTTTGACAATTTCATCAGCAAATTTGCAAGCAGGTTCATTAGGATCAAGAGTCACTACTATAGTGTAATAACCCTCTTCGTGAGCCTTCTTAATGATAGGAATCTGTAATCTTCCAGCTCCAAAGATTAGAATAGATTGTTTATCCATTGATAGCTCTATTTAAAGTCTCACAGATGAAGTCAATTTGTTCCATAGTTAGAGACGCATACATAGGCAATGTAATCTCACAATCTGTTACATATTCTGTTTCAGGAAGAACAGTTCCTTCTTCTATATAGATTGTAAATTTGTGGATAGCAGGATAATGAACACTCGTTTGTATGCCTGCTGCATGAATTTTCTCACGAATTACATCACGAGTACCTTTGTTGCTGTTAATGAGAACTACAGGCATAATGTAATTACTTGTAAATTCAGTACAGTCAGCGAAAGGAACTACAACTCCTTTTACATTTGTGAGTTTTTCTACGTAACGTTTGCGTACTTGAATTCGTTTCTCTAAGTCAGCGGGTAATTTCTTTAGCTGTTCTATAGCAATGGCAGCACGAATGTCATCCATGCGAAAGTTATAGCCCAGCTCTACTATGTCGTAAGCTGTAGCGTGTCCTGAGGCTCTTTGATATGACATGGTAGTCATGCCATGTGAACGAAGTAAACGAACTCGATCCGCCATTTCCTTATTGTTGGAGATAAACATACCACCTTCGCCTGTACTAATATTTTTGTTTGAGAAGAAGCTGAATGCGGCACAATCGCCAATGGTGCCCAGTTTTTTACCCTTGTATTCAGAAAGTGGACCATGACAAGCATCTTCTATTACTTTTAGGTTATACTCTTTAGCAATAGTCATTATTTCATCCATCTTAGCAGGGAATCCAGCCATGTGAACAACAACAATAGCCTTTGTTTTTGGTGTAATTTTACGTTTGATATCTTCAGGATCTATATTAATGTGATTAGGCCCAACAATGTCACAGAACACAGGCGTTGCACCTACATATCGAATACAGTTTGCACTTGCTGCAAAAGTGAGGGAAGGGCAAAGAACTTCATCTCCAGGGCCAACGCCACATACTAAACAGCACAGGTGAAGAGCGTCAGTACAATTTGACACGCTGACTGCATAATTCACCTGGAACATATTTACGAACATCTGTTCGAGTTCTGCACATTTCGGACCGGTAGAAATCCATCCTGATTTGATAGTGTCAGCCGCTGCGATAGCCTCTCTTTCATCGAAATTAAGGTTAAATAATGGTATTTGATAACCCATAATTACATCATATCTTTTAATAATATTACATTTTCTGGTCTAAACTCTTTCCCTTCTCTTCGTGTTCAAAATTGGGAATGAAGTGTTTGATGGCTTGCACCACTTCGTCCTTGGTGAAGGCAGGCTCGGCAAAGATGGCCTCCATCTCTGTAAAGAACCGGTCGATTTCCTCCATCGGGCGTTTCTTTACTTCCTCGATAACACCGAGGCTTTGGAAACGGTCCATATTCAGTTTCTCACCGGGCACATAGAATTCTTCGTAGGCCTTCTCACCGGTGGTGTCGCTGCCAAAATACACCACGGGATATTCTTGGTTGTCGAAAGGCATTTCAGCGGCAAACTGCTTTGCCTCTTCGTCCGTCGAAAACTGGCGCTTGGCACGGCCAATGCTCTTTATATACTCATCGCAAATGGCAGAAAAGGTAAGCATTTGCTTCTCGCCCAATTTTGGAAAGAAGATTTCACCGTTTTTACCTAAAATACAAGCTAACATACAAATCTGGCCACTTTCTTCAGGCGACACGAAATAACGTTTCACATCGTTGGGTGCGGCAAGGGGCTGCTTACGCATGACACGATGAATCCAACCATCGGGCAACGAGCCGTTGGAGAAAGCCACATTGGCGAATCGGGCGGTGGTGACCTTAAACCGGGTCGTATATGCCATAATCATATCTTCCATGATGCGCTTGCTAGCCCCCATTATATTTACGGGATTGGCAGCCTTGTCGGTGGACACACAAAAGAAATGGCGGGGTGGAAACTCACAGAGGAGGTCGAGTAAACGCTTGGCCTTGATGTCGTTATTCTCGATAAGTGCCTGAACCGAATACTTGTCCTTTTCGCTACGGACGTGCTTGTGCGCAGAGAAGTTGGCGAAAATGTCGAAACCGTGTTCCTCACGGAAGATACGTTCGAAGATGGGGTCGGCAAAGTTAAGCGTGTAAGTGCGGTAATCCTCGGGCACATACATGCCGTAGGTGGAGCGAAGGTCGCGTGTCAGTTCGGCCAACCCGTTCTCGTTTAGGTCTATTACAACCAAGGTTTTGGGCTTAAAAGTGAGTACGGCACGGATGAAGGAAGATCCAATAGAGCCGGCACCACCTACCACGCATATTTTCTTACCTTCAATTTCACGGTGCAGAGCCTCGCTGTTTGCCTCAATATCTGCAGCGAACATGCTATGAGGGCGGTTTATCACACAGTCAGAGATAAACTTCTGTAAGTTAAACATGTATATATGATTTGATTATTGGAATTAGAGCTTAATATTTCGTGGCAGAGATAGTAGTTAGAAAATTAAGCCTTTTTTAAATGCTTACACAGTAACGATAAGCCCTTTCTGAAAACATGCGTTATGCAGAAAGCTCATTATTTATTCTTCCACTTCCACCCAGGGATATGGATTCTCCTCGATCCCCCTCAACAGTTCAATCATTTCCCTCTCCTCGGGGGCCAATGAGTCCTTGCGCCATCCATCCATGATCGCATGCGCCTCCTCCGCCAAGCCGTCGTCATATACCTCCGCGTAGCAGTAAGTGAGCAGGCGGACTTTCAGTAACGAGGACGGGAGCCGTTCCAAAACGTGCCAGCAGCGGTCCAATACCTCCTGGATTCGCGCCTGTTTGTCACCGTCATCATAGATGGTGGCGTTATAGCCCATCAGGAGGGAGAGGCAAACATCCGCTTCCTCCTCGGGGATAATAGAACCGGCAGCGCGCCAAAGGGAATACAATTCATTGCTCAGCGAAAGGACGGCACCGTTCTGCCGGGTAAAAACGTCCGAATACATGGGGGCATCGTCCTCGAGGAAGAGGAGGCGGTGCGCCTGGCGCTGGAGTTCCAGCGATTTTGCTACAATTGATTCCATCAGAGTGATGTGTTATTTAGATTGTTTAACCGATAATTTTCAAGTAACTCCTGGGGAGCTTGACGCTGGCGGTCAAGACACCGCGAATGCGGATGACCACGTAGGTCCTGTTGGAAACGGTGCCGACCTCTCCTTCGACGCCCGATAGTTCGCCCTTGACGACCTTCACCCTGCTGCCCATCGTGAGGGACGCGTCGTCGAAGCTGACCCCGTCGGGGGAAAGGTCCATCATGAAGCGGAAATCGTCCATCTGCTTGTCGGGTACGACCAACATGCCATGGGTGGAAAGATCCTTCATGTAAAAAAGGGCGACCCCCTCCTTGTTGGGGAGATCCACAGCGACCTGCCGGGTGGCCCTGACGAATATCAGGTTCCTGATGACGGGGACCTCCACCCGTTTCCTCCGGTATTTCAACTGCCGGAAGACCGTCCTTGTGGGAAGGTAATATTCCAGGTCGACACCATGTTCCACCCGCAGCCTTTGCAGCCTTTCGCGGATGGCGAACTCCTGCTTGTCACGGGTGCGGGCGGCAAACCACTGCTTCTGTATATCAACCATTTGGGATGTCTGTTTGAGAGTCCGAACCTTCCCTTCCGGGCGCGCTTCGCGGTTTGAACGGGACATCTCCCCCCGCTCAAACCGTGACTGTTCTGATGATATTTCCAACGTTAAACGAAGCGGTAAAAACAGATGAAAGTGTTTCAATAGACGTTCGTTTAATGGAACGCAAAGATATGGGGTATTTTCATAATAGCAAAATGTTTAATAAAAAAAATGTTTTCAGTTCTGCTTTTTTTCAGCTAAACACTTGTTTATTAATCAACTATGTAATAAATAAGATTGAGAATTTATCTGTCTGCTTTTATGAATATTGTATCGAAAAATCATTGTAAAAAAAGCGTTCCATTAAACGAACGTCTATTGAAACACTTTTCTCCAATCGCATCATCATG
>ERZ773242.2829-NODE-2829-length-13460-cov-21.002313_pt1 | contig 13460 bp, 9 predicted proteins | sample MGYA00511077_ERZ773242 | MGnify/ENA primary metagenome ERZ773242 (study PRJEB29015, sample SAMEA2737754) | human gut metagenome | biome: human gut; feature: human-associated habitat; material: faeces | place: China | collected 2012 ... | reverse complement strand
AGCCCCACTCCCACCCCCACCCAGACCCCTGCCCAACAGCAAGATTTACAGCAGGTGTACGGCAGCTGCGGGCTGCTGGCATGGCCCAGCGTGCTGTACAGCATTTATCTGCAGGACGACGCCAACCCCTGGACCGAGGAAGCCCTGGCCCAGACGCGGCAGAACCTTGCCGTGGCGGTGGACTGGATCACCCAGCAGGCGCAGACCTATAACGCCCAGCCGAAAATCTATTACGATACCGGCGAAAACAATCTGAGCACCTTTGCCGCCTACAAAGCCGGTCTGACGGAAGATACCACCACCGGCACAACGTTCTATGACGATGTGGACACCCTGACCGCACAGGTGGATGTGGAATTCATCCAGCAGCAATACGGCACGGCAAGCATTGGCTACCTGATCTTTCTGCCGGTGGAGGGGGCTTCCTACTCCATTCTGCATTATCTGGAGGATGGCGGTAATTACCTGAATGAATTCAGTTGTCTTTATCTCTATGATTCCTATGCGGGGGAGAAAACCTACAACAGCCCCACCGTGTATGCCCACGAGATCCTGCATCTGTTTGGTGCGGCAGACCTTTACGTTGGCAGCCGGGATACGTTTGTGACCCAGCCGCTGGCGCAGTATGTGCTGAACACCTGGCCGGATGCTATTATGTATTACACCTACAACAGCGATAACGGCATCAGCTATGACCATATCGAAAAAACGCTCTGCCCGCTGACGGCCTACCGCCTGGGGCTGGTGGACAGCTTCCCCGGGAGCGAGCAGTTCCCGGCGGCAACGCAGGACCCGCCCGGTGTGTTCAGCAACGGCGCAGGCCAGAACTGGACCGCAAGCGATGAAGCAACCTGAACAGGGGAGGTGAAGGCGTGTATGGGGATGAATGGCCGCTGCGGGTAACAGGGATTGCCAGCGCGGCGGAATCCGAATGGCGCATTGGCCAGCAAACGCCGGAGCGCACCTGTGAGGGCTGGCTGCTGGTATATGTAAAAAGCGGTATGGTGGAAGAGCTGTGCGATACCCACCGGGTGCTGCTGCGCGCCGGGCAGATTTTGTTCCACCAGCCCGCAGAGCTGTTTGCCATGCGCGCAGTGGGCGAAGTTCCGCCGGAGGTGTTCCGCGTGGAATTTACCGCGGACGGCAGTGCGATGGATTCTTTCCGCAGCTGCCATATGCGGCTCGGCAACGCCGAAAAAAGCTGTCTGCGCCAGCTGGCAGAAACGGTGCGCGAGGTGTTCCAGCCGGTGCAGGATGCCTGCCAGATGCCCGCCCGCCGCGCGGAAATCCCGTTTGGCGGCAAAGAGCTGCAAACCATCTATCTGGCACAGCTGCTGTACCTGTTGGCCCGCCGCAGGCAACGCACCCGCAAACAAAGCCCCCGTGCCCGCGCCGAGCAGGAGCAGGCAGCCCTTGTGGAAAGCGTGCGCCTGTACTTTGCGCAGAACATTGAAAAGCCGCTGGCACTGGACCAGGTGTGCGATGCCAATGGTTGCTCCCGCGTGGCATTGCAGCAGGCGTTCCGCGCCCGCACCCGCATGGGGCCGATGGAGTATTTCTCCTGCATGAAAGCCGAACAGGCAGCGCTGCTGCTGACCCAGGGGTACGGCCCCGGCGAAACGGCCCGTATGCTGGGGTATGGCTCCCTGGCGTGGTTCAGCAGGCGGTTCCACGCCCTGACCGGCCAAACGCCCGGCGCTTACCGCCGCGCCCCGCACCCGCTGCATCTGTGCGAACGGTAAAGGTAACAACAAAGTTACATATCAAACATGGAAACATCTATTTCCATATTGTGATAAAGACGTTAGAATAAAATCAACAAGGGAACGAAGCAAACCCTGCGGATGCCCTGTTGAAGATACAAAATCCCGGCAACAACTTTCCATATTGTGTAAAGGAGCGATCAGTATGTCTATTTTGGTCAGCGGCGGCGCCGGTTACATCGGCAGCCATACCTGTGTGGAGCTTCTCAATGCGGGTTACGATATTGTGGTGGCAGATAACTATTACAACTCCTGCCCCGAAGCCCTGAAGCGTGTGCGCGAGATCACCGGTAAGGATTTCAAGTTTGTGGAAGCAGACATGACCGACCATGCGGCAGTTGAAAAGGTCTTTGCGGAAAATCCCGGCATTGACTGTGTGATCCAGTTTGCCGCCTACAAGGCCGTGGGCGAAAGTGTTTCCAAGCCCATCGAGTATTACTCCAACAACCTGAACTGCACCCTGAACATCCTGGATGTTATGCGCCGTTACGATTGCCATAACATCATCTTCTCCTCCTCCGCAACAGTTTACGGCGACCCCGCCAGCGTGCCCATCCGCGAGGATTTCCCTGTTGGTGCAACCACCAACCCGTATGGCACTACCAAGGTGTTTACCGAGCGCATCCTGACCGACTGCTGCAAGGCAGACCCGGAGCTGAACGTTGCTCTGCTGCGTTACTTCAACCCCATCGGTGCACATCCTTCCGGAAAGATCGGCGAGGACCCGAACGGCATCCCCAACAACCTGGTGCCCTACATCGCCAAAGTTGCCGTTGGCAAGCTGGAAAAAGTGCATGTGTACGGCAATGATTACCCTACCCCCGATGGCACCGGCGTGCGCGACTACATCCACGTTGTGGACCTGGCCCGCGGCCATGTGGCAGCCATCAAAAAGCTGGAAGAAAAGCCCGGCCTGTTCATCTGCAACCTGGGCACCGGCCACGGCTACAGTGTGCTGGATGTGATTCATGCATTCAGCAAGGCCTGCGGCAAGGAGCTGCCCTATGTCATTGACCCGCGCCGCCCCGGCGATATTGCCGAGTGCTGGTGCGATCCCAGCAAGGCTAAGCGTGAGCTGGGCTGGGAAGCTGAGTACGGCATTGACGAAATGTGCCACGACAGCTGGAACTGGCAGAGCCACAACCCCGATGGGTATAAGACCGCTGAATAATTAAAATAGTAAAAAACACAAAACAGGGCGGCCGGGATTTTCCCGACCGCCCTGTTTTGTGTTAAGCAGAGTTTTTTATTTGGTTGACACAATTTGTGATTTGATTCATTAAGGAAGAGCACATATTTTTGCTCTGTAGGGACCGTAGGGGCGCACATTGTGTGCCCGCCGCCTTTGCAGAGCATGCAGCACATAAATCATATTTGTAGGGCGGGATGCCCTCATCCCGCCGCAGAGAAAGATAAATGGTTCGCTGCGTACCCCCATTACAGCCTGTCATGCGGGACGATGCAAGCATCGTCCCCTACAAATTCTTTGCAGGTTTGTGGCAATCGCCAAGGTTCCTCCCCGGCGCGATGAGGGCATCGCGCCCTACAGAATGTTTGTTGGTTGGCAATGCATTGCAAGTGTTCTGTAGGAAACGGTCTATCTCCGGCCTACAGAGCACATACTATCGCATCAAACCACTTTCCCCTTTTTCTCCTGCCCCATCCCCTGAATCTTTGCGTTCAGCCCGGCACCCAAAAACAGCACATTGATGTTCACATTCAGCCAAAGCGTAATCAGCACGATTGCAGCCAAAGAACCGTAAATGTACGATAACTTCCAGAAATGCCCGATGTAAAACGAGAATATTTTGGAAAACAGCGTCCAGACCGCTACCACAGCGGCGGCCCCCGGCAGCTGATCCCGTATGCGGCGCTTGCCGCCGGGCACATAGGTGTAGATCAGTGTTACCGTCAGCAGCGAAAGCGCCAACGAAAGCACAGCACTGATGCTGAGCAGGCTGTGCAGCCGCTGCAGCAGCCCGCCCACCAGGGTATGCAGCGGCAGCAGCCCGGCCAGCCCGCGCAGGATTGGGCTCAGGCTTTGCACCACTATGGCAACCAACATCAGGCCCTCAAACAAAAAGGTATACAGCACAGCCCACAAACGGTCAAACATTGTTTTGCGGGCACCGGGGGTCAGCTTTTGCAGCCCCTTTTGCACCGCGGCCATCCCACCGGAAGCGGAAATCACCGTGGTGATGGCGGCAAAGGAAGCCATGAAGGTGGTGGACTGATTATTCAGGTTGGCAATCACATCCACCGCCATTGACTGGATGGCCGGGATATCCGGCAAAAGCTGGGCAACCAGCGCGGCAATGTCCGAAACCGAATAAAACGGCAGCATGTTAATGATGACCAGTACCCACATCAGCAGCGGCAGCGATGCCGTAAGCAGCAGCAAGGTGGCGTGTCCGGCGTATACGGCCATATCCAGCGCCAGATACTGCCGCAGCAGGCCCAGCAGTGCAGGCAGCAGGGTTGAGGCTTGTTTTTTCATGGCGTTCTCCTGAATCCCCCACGCTCAGGGGCAAAATAAAAAACATTATAACCATTATACAGGCCCGCTCCCGCGCCTGACAATGGGCAGTTGGGGGAAAATGTGCCGCAGGGCAAAGTTTTTCGGTTTTGTGCTGCTAACTGGCCGAACAGCCGCCGGGTGTGCTATAATAAACCATGAATAAAAACCGCCGCCCCGGCGGAAAGGAGAACTCAATGAAAGATTCCATCAAAGCTCTGCGCGAGCTGGAGAAAAGACTGTATGCCTACCAGTACGCAATGGCCGTTGCCGATTATGACAGTGAGACGGTAGCCCCGCCGGAAAGCAGCGCGGGCCGCGCCGAAGCCATGGAGGTGCTGAGCCGCGCCTACTTTGACCAGCTGGTCAGCGCTGACACCGCCGCCCTGCTGCAGCGCGCTGCCGCTGATGCCGAAACCGAACAGGAAAAGGCAGAAGTGCGGGAGTTGCAGCGCAGCTATGACGAGATTGGCAAGATCCCGGCAGAAGAGTACGCCGCGTTCACCAAGCTGACGCAGGAAAGCATGCCCGCATGGGGCAAGGCAAAGCGCGGCAATGACTTTGCCAGTTTTGCCCCGTATCTGGAAAAAATTGTGGAATCCCTGCGCGCGCAGGCCCACTATTTTGCCCCTGACCGCGACCCGTATGAAGTCTGGCTGGACCGCTATGAACACGGCCTGACCATTGCCCAGTGCGATACTTTCTTTGCCGCCCTGCGCGAGACCATTGTGCCGCTGCTGGCTGCCATAAAAGAGCGCGGCAGCGCCATCCGCACCGACTTTTTGTATCAGGATTGGCCCATTGAGCAGCAGCGCAAGCTTTCCAAAAAGATCATGGAAGTGTGGGGGCTGGACCCGGACCACTGCGTATTGGGCGAAACGGAACACCCCTTTACCTCCGGATTCTGGCACGGCGATGTGCGCATTACCACCCATTATATGCCGCAGGATATGTTCTCCAACCTGTACAGCGTGGCGCACGAGGGCGGCCATGCCCTGTATGAGCTGAACGTTGACCCTAAGTATGATTATACCACCCTGGCGGGCGGCGCAACCACCGGCCTGCACGAAAGCCAGAGCCGCCTGTTTGAAAACTATGTGGGCCGCAGCCGCGCGTTCATCCACTATTTGTATCCCACTTTGCTGGAGCTGTTCCCCCAGCAGCTGAACGGCGTGACCGAGGAAGAGATCTACCGCGCCGTCAACCGCGCCGAGCCGAGCCTGATCCGCACCGAGGCGGACGAGCTGACCTACTCTTTGCACATTATGGTGCGGTATGAGCTGGAAAAGGCCCTGATGCAGGGCACCTTGACCGTGGCCGACCTGCCCGCCGCCTGGAACGCCAAGTATAAGGAATACCTTGGCGTGGATGTGCCGGACGATACCCACGGCTGTTTGCAGGATATCCACTGGGCAATGGGTGATATGGGCTACTTCCCCAGCTATGCGCTGGGCAGTGCTTACAGCGCACAGGCGGTGGATGACCTGCGCAAAACCATGGACCTGGACGCCCAGTGGGCCGAAGGCAACATGCAGCCGCTGAAGGACGCTCTGCGCAGCCGCGTGTGGCAGCATGGCCGCGCCAAGGAACCGCAGTGGCTGGTGCAAAGCCTGTGCGGCGGCGCATTTGATGCCGCCCACTACACCAACTACCTGAAAAACAAATATACCGAGCTGTACGGCCTGTAAGCACAGCCGGTAAAAATAAAACAAAGCGGGCGCGCCGTCTACTGTAGGACGGTGCGCCCGCTTTGCGATATAAGTTAGAAAGAAGAGGTGCGATTTATTTTACGGTGTCATCCGGCTTAGTGGGTTCTGTTGGCTGCGCCTGGGCGGCAGCCTTTGCAGCGAGCTTAGCCTGCTTTTTCTCCGCCCGGCGGGCCTTGCGGCGCTTGAGGGCGGGCCGTGCCACCAGCAGGATGGCAAGCACGATCAGTACCACCGGCCACAGGTAAACCACCACCAGGATAAGATCTTCGGCCCCATCCACAAAGCCGCGCCAGCCGCTGGTAACGGCTTCCACAAACTTTTCGCCAAAGGTGGTGGCGGTGGGGGTCAGTACCCGCACTTCCTGCAGGGAAATATCCACGGTGGAATAGCGCACCTGGTTATCCATCAGCCGCATCTGGCCGGTGTAGCTTTCCAGCTGATACTGCACATCCGAAAGCTGGCTTTCAATTTCCAGCAGGTCGGCGGTGGTTTCAGCTTTGTCGGCCAGGGCGTTCAGCCGGTCGCGCTGGTCGTTCAGGGCTTTCAGGCGGGCTTCCACATCTACATACTCAGCAGTAATGTCCTGCGCGCTCTCGTTCAGCGAAGTCACGTTCCCGGCTTCCCCGGCGGCGGTCAAAAAGCTGCGGTAGTTTTCGGCGGGGATGCGCGCGGTGTAATAAGTATAGCGGCTGCCGGAATCCTTGCTGCCGCCCTGGTCAGTGCTTTCCAGGTAGCCGTTCGCGGCGGTTACGGCCTCCTGCAAGGCAGCGCGGGTGGTATCATAGTCGGTGGTTTCCATCCGAACGCTGGCGTTATACACGATCTTGCGGCTGCTTTCCACCGTGGAAGGATCCAGCATCGAGCTGGTCAGATCGTCTGAAGAAAAACTGCTGCTTTCCCCGGCTGCGGCGCTTTCGGCGCTGTAATATTCATAGTCTCCGGCATCCTGGCTGCTAAGGGCGGCGGTATCGTTAGAAACAGCGGCGGAGTAGGTGCTGCGGCTGGTGGAACCGCAGGCAGCAAGGCTGAGCGCCAGCGCGGCGGATGCGGCAAGGCTGGCAAAGCGGGATAGTGTTGTATGTTTCATAGGGCACGCTCCTTATTGTGTTGTGTGGTAAGGGGTAAGCCAAAAGCAATATCTGCTTCCTTTACCAGTATAACACGGAAGTGGCACCGGAATGTTACAGCTTGATGTCAAAAAAAGCGGGGTGCGCCGCAAAACCGGCACACCCCACAAAAATAATTCTAATTATTCAGCTTTTTGACCAAGAACCTTGATGTCGTCATTGTCCGCAAAGGCAACAGCGTTGTAACCAGCGGCTTCCAATGTGCCGAACTGCTTGCCCAGCTTTTTGGCCTGGGGCAGAACCGTCACATCATAGGCTGCGCGCAGGGCATCGGCCTTGGCCAGCACGGCGGCGAAATCGGCATCCTTCAGATACAGCAGAGCCAGCTTCTGCTTGGCACCGGGAATCTGGTAATCCTGCTCCAGCAGAATGCCGCAGACGCGCTCGAACCCGATGGAGAAGCCAACGGCGGGCACCTGCTGGCCAATGAACTTGCCAACCATATTGTCGTAGCGGCCGCCGCCTGCAACAGCGCCGCTGAACTGCGGGCAGGTCACTTCAAACACCATGCCGGTATAGTATCCCTGGCCGCGCACCAGGCTGGGGGCATAGGCAATGCCGTAACGGCCGTTGGCAATCTTTTCGGCGGTGGCGATGACATAGCGCAGGTCGGCGGTCAGGGTCTCGTCCCCAACGCGGGCGGTCACGGCGTCCAGGCTGAAATCCCCGGCGCGCAGGAACTCATCCAGCGCTTCCACAGCGGCGGCGTCAAACTCTTTTTCCAGCAGCTCTTTCTTTACGCCGTCTGCACCGATCTTATCCAGCTTGTCAAAGCTGATGCAGACGGAATCCAGCTGGTCAGCGGCAAAGCCCATCTTTTCCAGCATGGCGCGCAGGATGCGGCGGTCGTTGATGTTGACGGTGAAATCTTTGAAACCGATGCGCAGCAGAGCGCGAGTGGTCACATCAATCAGCTCCACCTCGGCATTGGGGGAAGAATCGCCCAGAATGTCGATATCACACTGCACAAACTCGCGCAGGCGGCCCTTCTGCGGGCGCTCGGCACGGTAAACGCGGTCGGTCTGGATCACCTTGAAGGGGTTGGGCAGCTCGTTGCGGTTGGCAGCGTAGTAACGGGAAAGCGGCAGGGTCAGGTCATAGCGCAGGCCCATATCGGAAAGCTGCTTTTCATCGCCGGAGCGCAGGGCAGCGGCCAGCTTTTCGCCGCGCTTGAGAACCTTGAAGATCAGGTTCAGGTTGTCGCCGCCATCGGATTTGTCCAGGTTTTCCATATCCTCCAGGATGGGGGTGGAAATACGCTGGAACCCGGCGGCACGGTAAGTATCCAAAATCTGGCCCTGAATGTAATCACGCAATGCCTGCTCGCGCGGCAAAAGGTCGCGCATGCCCTTCAACGGCTGTGTTTTCATGGTTGTTCCTCCCTATTGTCTGCGCGGGCAGCGGCCCGCGGAAAGATCAAAAGATATACCTCTTTATCATATCTGTCCCGGCGTTTTTTGTCAACAAAAACGGGGCATACTGAAGCTGTATCAAACTGTGTGGAACTGGAAGGACAAGGAGGAAGAACACCATGCCAAAACAAAACGGCAACCCCAAAATTCTGGCTGCCGGTGCGGCCGTGCAGCTGCTGACCGGCATTCCGGCGGCGTGGGGCGTGTTCCAAAAGCCGGTCATGGCGCAGTACGGCTTTTCCCGCGGGCAGGCCATGCTCAGCTTTGCCATTCTGGTGGCAGGGTATGGCATCGGCTGCGCCATCGGCGGTTTTGTGCAGGATCAGCACGGCCCGCGCTATGCGGCCCTGTGGGGTACCGCGCTGCTGGGCGGCGGCAGCATGGGGGCAGCGCTGGTGCCGCAGGGCAATGCGGCGTTGTTCTTTTTGGTGTACAGCATCCCGGCGGGGGTAGGCAGCGCCTTTTTGGCCCCGGCGGTGCTGGCCTGCGCCCAAAAGTGGTATGCCAGCCGCAAAGGGCTGGCAACGGGGGTCAGCGGTGCGGCTATGGGGCTTTCCGGTGCGTTTTTAACCGTTTTTGTGGGTTTTGTGGAAAACCGCTGGGGGATGCGTGTCTGTTTTGCCGCGCTCGGTGTGGTGGTGCTGGCGGTGTGCGGGGCATCCGCCGCCGTGCTGCAAAATCCACCCCAGCCCGCCGGCCAGCCAAACGCAAAAGCGGCAAACGACCTGCCGCCCCACCAGATGGTGCGCACCACGCAGTACCGCCTGTGTGTTGCGGGGGTGGCGCTGGCAGCCCCGCCCATGCTGCTGTTCAGCCCGGAGATTCTGACCATTGCAGCGGACCGCGGCCTGCCGGAGCAGTGGGCGCCCTTGTGCGTGGCAGTGGGCAGTGCGGCCAGCGCAGCAGGGCGGTTGCTTTGCCCCGCTGCCAGTGACCACTGGGGCCGCAAACCAGTTTTGTACGGGGTGTATGCGGCCCTGGCGGCGGGCAGCATCGGGTTTGCCTTTGCGCAGGGGTGGTGGGTGCTGGCGGCTTACTGTGTGCTGACCTGCTTTTACTCCGGCGGCGCGGCGGTGCAGCCCGCCTTAAATACGGACCTGTTCGGCCTTGCCAATGCGGGGGTCAACTATGGCTTGATCGCCCTTGGCATGAGCGCCGGCAGCTTGCTGAGTTATGTGGGCAGCCAGCTGCTGGACCTGCCTGCCCGGCATATGCTGGCGGTAGCCAGCGCCGTGGCGGGCGGGATATGTTTCCTATTTGTAAAACCTGTAGCAACGGTTGAAAAGCAGCAGGGGAACGGGTAAAATAATACAATACAGTTGCCCGCACGCCGCAAAGCCTGCGGGAAAAAGACCCGGAGGTAATTTGTACCATGCGTTCTGACCAACAGCAAGCGATCAACCGCTTGGCGGGCACCTCGGCAACCGCTTTTTTGTGCGCGGTGCTGTGCGTGTACCCGCTGTACATTGATAAATTTTCCAACCTTGGTGTGACCAAGTTCACCGGCTGTTTTACCCTGTTTCTCTTGTTCCTGCTCTGGCTGGTGGCCTGTACGGCCATTGGGGCCCGTGCGCCCCGCCCGTGCAACGCCAACGCCGGACGAGATGTAACCCTGTGGGGTGTGCTGGCCTTTGCAGGCACTAGCCTGATTTCCACCTTTACATCGCTTTCGCCCACGGCGTCCACCTGGGGGCTGGGGGGCTATTACGGCGGGCTGATGCTGGTGCTGTTTACCGCCGCCGGGTACTGGGCTGTGCGCAGCTACCTGGACCTTGAAAACCTGGATTTTGTTTTCTGGGTGCTGGGCATTACCACAAGCATTGTGGCAGTTTTGTATGTGCTCAACATCTTTAACATTGACCTTATCGGCGCGTATGCAGACACCGCCGTGGTGGAGCGCGCACAGTTTTTCTCAACCCTGGGGCAGAAGGACTTTAACGGCTGCTTTTTCTCGGTAGCGCTGCCCATTGTGTTTTACCAGTTTCTGAACGCCAAAGATACCAGAACCGCTGTCTGGACCGGCATTCCGGCAGCGTTTGGCGCATTGGCGCTGGCCGTTGTGGATTCAGAGGCGCTTGCCCTGGGCATCGGCGCGGCGGTGATGGTGCTGGTCTGCCATAAAAACTTTACCACCCGCCACCTGCGCCGTGCGGCGCTCATCAGTGCGGCGTTCTTCGGCTGGGCTGCCTGGATGCATTACATGCGTGCCAGCGTTTACACCCAGGGCGGCACCGCCCTGCTGGCCAAACTGGGCGCGTGGCAGGTGGCACTGCCCTGCATGGCGGCAAGCCTGCTGCTGTGGCTGGTGCTGTTTGTGCTGGCCCGCAAAGGCATTGCAGCGCAGGCCCCACTGTACCTGCCGGGGCGGGTCATCACCATTGCTGTGCTGGCGGTGGGGGCGTTGGCCTTTGTGCTGGCCAATGCAATGCCAAACCTGCCCCTGCCGGAAAGCCTGCATAACCTGCTGGTGTTCAACGATGACTGGGGTACCTACCGCGGCGTGGCCTGGCGCGCTGCGTTTGGCACCTGGGCGGACGGCAGCCTGCTGCGCAAGATTGTGGGCATTGGCCCCGGCATGATGCATACCGCCGTGGCCGCCTGGGCAGGCGACGCCATGACAGCCCGCATGGCGACATTCTATGCCGCGCATAACGAATATCTGGAACAGCTGCTGACGACCGGCATTCTTGGCTTGGCCGCCTGGCTGCTGCTGGTGGCGGCCCACCTGCGGCGCGGGGAACGGAGCTGGAACACTCCCGGCGTGGCCCCAGTCATGCTGGCGCTGTGCAGCTATCTGGCACAGGCGGTGGTATCCATCCGGGTATCCATGGTGTTTCCGCTGGTTATGCTGCTGTTTGGTGCGCTGGCGGCCCTGACGGCCCCGGAGCTGCCGCAGCCCGCCGCCCCCGCGCCCCGCGGCAAAAAGCAGCAAAAGCCGGAACCGCTGCCGCCTAAGAACGCCTGGTATTTTGCCAAAACCGTGCTGGCTGCTGTGTTGTGCATGGCAGCGGCAAGCGGCATTGCGCCGCTGCTGTTCGGCTTTCTGATGGGATAAAGCAAAGGAGGGGGGGCACTGTGGCTGTGCTGCGCTCCTGCACCCCGCTTTCGTTTCCAATCTGCCGATAGGAATAGATTTTAGAATTCTTTTGACTGGTGAAAACGCCGCCCCGCAGGCAAAACGGGGCGGCGTTTTGCTGAATATGCAGAAAATGGCAATAAAAATTTATCAAAAACAGACGGTTAGAAAAGACTAACATCTTGAAAAAAGGCCACTACCCTCGTATAATAAAATTAGCTGTGAAAAGCTTGACAATGGACGGCCGGAACGCACAGCCCCCGCGCAGGCTTGCTGATGTTTGTGCGGTGCAAATGGCACCGGCTTCCGACAATAATGCAAAGGAGAGAATATTATGATCGAATACTCCGCACAGGTCAACAATATGTGCCCGATCACGAAGGGTCCGAAGCATGGTCCCGCTCCCATCCCTGAAGAGGGCGAATGGGTCAAGGCCTATAAAATTGAGGACATCAGCGGCTATACCCACGGTGTGGGCTGGTGCGCACCCCAGCAGGGTACCTGCAAGCTGAGCCTGAACATCAAGAACGGCATCATTGAGGAAGCTTTGGTTGAAACCATCGGCTGCTCCGGCATGACCCATTCTGCTGCTATGGCTGGCGAGATCCTGCCCGGCAAGACCATCCTGGAAGCACTGAACACCGACCTCGTCTGCGACGCTATCAACGTTGCAATGCGTGAGCTGTTCCTGCAGATCGTTTACGGCCGCAGCCAGACCGCTTTCTCTGAGAACGGCCTGCCTGTCGGCGCTGGTCTGGATGACCTGGGCAAGGGCCTGCGTTCCATGACCGGTACCATCTTCTCCACCAAGGCCAAGGGCGTTCGCTACCTGGAGCTGACCGAGGGCTACATCCTCAAGACCGCTCTGGATAAAGACAACCAGGTCATCGGCTATCAGTTCGTCCGTCTGGGCAAAATGCTGGAAGCAATCCGCCATGGCATGGACCCGAAGGAAGCTTACGAGAAGAACATCGGCACTTACGGCCGCTTCTCTGCTGAGCAGGGCGCTGTCAAGTACATCGACCCGCGTGAAGAATAAGAGAGGGAGGAACATAGATTATGGCAACTTTTGAATCCCAGAATCGCCGTATGCCCAAGATCGAGGCCTGCCTGAAGGCCAACGGTCTGGAGAGCCTCGACGCCTGCAACGAGATGCTGCTGGCCAAGGGCATCGACTGCGATAAGATCATCCGCGGCATCCAGCCCATCTGCTTCGATAACGCCGTCTGGGCTTACACCCTGGGCACTGCCATTGCTGTCAAGCGCGGCCTGAAGAGCGCTGCTGACTGCGCTGCTGCCATCGGCGAAGGCCTGGAAGCTTTCACCATCCCCGGCTCTGTTGCTGAACAGCGTAAGGTTGGCCTGGGCCACGGCAACCTGGGTGCCATGCTGCTGCATGAGGACACCCATTGCTTCGCTTTCCTGGCTGGCCACGAATCCTTTGCTGCTGCTGAAGGCGCAATCGGCATTGCCCGTACCGCCAACAAGGTCCGCAAGGAACCCCTGCGTGTTATCCTGAACGGCCTGGGCAAGGATGCTGCCCAGATCATCAGCCGTATCAACGGTTTCACCTATGTCAAGACCGATTACGACTTCAAGACCGGCGAACTGAAGGTTGTTGAGACCATCCCGTACTCTGACGGCGAGCGCGCTGCTGTTAAGTGCTACGGCGCTAACGACGTTCTGGAAGGCGTTGCTATCATGAAGGCTGAGGGTGTTGAAGTTTCCATCACCGGTAACTCCACCAACCCGACCCGTTTCCAGCACCTGGTTGCAGGCACCTACAAGAAGTGGGCCCTGGAAAACGGCAAGAAGTACTTCTCCGTTGCTTCCGGCGGCGGCACGGGCCGTACCCTGC
>ERZ773242.2828-NODE-2828-length-13465-cov-5.369053_pt1 | contig 13465 bp, 9 predicted proteins | sample MGYA00511077_ERZ773242 | MGnify/ENA primary metagenome ERZ773242 (study PRJEB29015, sample SAMEA2737754) | human gut metagenome | biome: human gut; feature: human-associated habitat; material: faeces | place: China | collected 2012 ... | reverse complement strand
GGCTGTTTTGCAATCATGATAATTTTTCCGCTGAATATGCCCAGAGCGAAGCGGAAGGCATTTCAAACCATCAGCCCTTATACAGCCCGAACAGCTTCAGCAGTTTCTGCCAGAAAGTCAGCGCCACGGGGGCGGCCTCCGGCTCTGCCGCCGGGGCCGGGGCCTCGATGGCCACCGTCTGCAGGGCGAACTGCACGGCGGAAACATCGGTGTTCTCGGCAGAGGTAAAGCTCTCCACCTCGCTGCTGCCGTTCAGGCCGGCCAGCAGGCTGTCCAGCTGGTCGCCCATGTCGATCCCGGAAACATTGCTGCGCAGCTCTCCGGTGCCGGCCGTCAGCTGGGCGGCACCGTCGGTCAGCTGCTGCACTCCGGCTTTCAGCTGGGCCACGCCGTCGGTGTAGGCGTTCAGGCCGCTGTCCAGCTGGCCGTACTGGCTGGCCAGCTGGTTCACGCCGTCGGTCAGCACCGAAAGGTTGCCCAGCATCCCGGTCAGGGCATTGGCCAGCTGACGCACCCCGGCATCGAACTGCCCGTACTGGCTGTTCAGGGTGCTGCTGCCCGCGTGCAGCTGGGCCACACCGTCGTGCACCGTGTTCAGGTAGGTCTCCATCGCGTCGATGTTGGCGCTGGAGCCCTTCAGCAGCAGGATGACGTCCTTGAGCTGGGGCATCACCCTAGCCAGCTGTTCCAGCTGCTCCATAGCTTTCGCGTTGCCGTCCTTCAGCTGGTCCAGGTCCAGCCCGTTTTCCTTCAGGATGGCCTTGTAAGCGTCGTAACTCACCTGCTCATCCAGCTGGGCGGCACCGGCGTCTAGCTGGGCAATGCCGTTCTGGATCTGGGTGGAGGCGTCCAGCAGGGTGGTGAGCTGGTCGGTGGAGGCCGACACGCCGTTCAGGGCGGTCTGCATCTGGGTCAGGGCCGCCTTGACCTTGGCGGACCCGCCGGTCAGCTCGCCGGACTTGCCGTTCAGGGTGTCAAGACCCGCCTGCACCTGGGCAATGCCGTCTGCCAGCGCGTTGGCACCGTCGTCCAGCTGTACCGAACCGCTCTGCAGCCGGTCCAGCATGCCGGTCAGGTCGGCCCCGTCCAGGCCGAGGTTCAGCCGGAGCTTCACGCCGTTCAGCGAGATGGCGTTCATGGCAAAGTCGGTCACGTCGGCGGTCACGGTCACGTCGCTGTCCGAACCTGGCAGCAGGATGTAGGAGAGCTGCTTGTTGCTGCCCACATTGGCCATGGTGGCCCCATCAGCCACGATGTTCTGTGCCCGGTCGGTGTCCAGCGTCATGGTCACCTGCAGGGCATACTGGTCAAAGAAATCTCCGGTGCAGGCCGGGTTGCGGCCCACCTGCAGGCGGATGGCCAGCGCACCGCTTTTGCCGCCCAGCTCTTCCGGGGCGATCTCGGCCCCGTCCAGCGTGTAGGTCAGCTTCACGAGCCACGGCAGCGCGGTGGCGGTGTCCATGGTGCCCTCATAGTAGAGCTTGCCATCCTGTGCTACGGTGGCGGTGATGGTGTCGCCGCTGTGCTCCAGCGGGTCGGTGGTGGTCATGTTGCGCACGGCGGTGTAGCTGCCATGGTCGGTGACGGTGTCCCCCGCCTGCACGGCAAAGCTGTTCACAGCGTACACGCCGGTCACGGTGCCGGACGCATCCAGATTGGCATAGATGACCTCTTCCTTGGCGGAGGCCGCAAGGGCCGGCAGGGCCGCCCCGGCCAGCAGACAGCCTGCCAGCACCAGCGCCGATGCCCGGCGCACAATCTTCTGTTTCATCTCGTCAAGCCTCCTTCGGCTGTTTTTTCGGTTTGATGATGAGCGGGTCGGCCAGATACAGATAGCCCGGCAGAGCCAGCAGCACGATGGACAGCGACACCAGACCGCCCACACCCAGGAAGTTGCCCAGCTGGCCCAGCAGCTGGTTGGTGGAGATGGCCCCCATCAGGAAGCCCACCACCGCCAGCGCACTGCCCGTGGTGATCACCGAGGTGGTCACGGTGGACACGGTGGCGGCAATGGCCTGCTTTTTGTCCAGCGTCTCGCGGAACTCCTGATACCGGTCCGAGAACAGGATGGCGTAGTCCACCGTCGCACCCAGCTGGATGGTGCTGATGATGAGGTAAGCAATGTAGAACACATGGCGGCCCCGGAAATACGGGATGGCCAGATTGATCCAGATGGCCGTCTCGATGCTCAGCACCAGAATGACCGGCAGCAGCAGCTGACGCTTCATGAGCAGCAGGATCAGGAACACGGCGCCGATGGCCAGCAGATTCACCTTGACCATGTCGGCGGTGATGGTGTCCATCAGGTCGTAGGTGCTCACGCCCTGCCCGGCCAGATCATACGCATCCGGGTAATACTGCTGCACCGTGGCACGCACTTTTTCCACCAGTGCAAAGGCCGCGTCGCCCTCGGTGTCGGCGTTCACGGTGAGCACCATGCGGGTGTAGCCGCCGGACACCAGCAGTTTCAGGGTGTCCGGCGGCACGAACTCCGGCGGGATGGACGCGCCCGCATTGTCCACATAGGACAGGATGCCCGTCACCTCCGGGATGGCGTGCAGCGCATCCGAAAGCTCGGCCTGGGTGGCGGTGTCGCCCTCCGGCACCAGCACCACCCAGGTGTCGCTCTTGCCGAACGTCTCTTCGATGGCGGCGGTATCGGCACCCAGACGGGTGTTGGTGCCGAACATATGGGCGGCACCGTAGTAGTATTCGTTGTTGTTGGAGGCCAGATAGCTGGGCACCATGATGACGGCCAGCGCCAGCGCCGCCGGCAGCATGATGCGGGACACAAACCGCCCGAACTTGTCAAAGCCGGGCAGCAGAGGCTTGTGGTGGGTCTTGTCCATCCACGGGTAACACACCAGCGTCAGCGCCGGCATGAAGGTGAACACGGTGACAAGGCTCAGCACCACGCCCTTGGCCAGCGCAAGGCCCAGGTCCGGGCCGATCTGGAACTGCATGAGCACCAGCGCCAGAAAGCCGATGACCGTGGTCAGGCCGCTGGACAGGATGGACCCGGTGGATTTGCACAGGGCCTCCACCATGCAGTCCTCCGCGCTGGCGTCCGGGCGCGCGGCCCGGCACTCGGCAAAGCGGTGGATGAGGAACACCGAGTAATCCAGTGACACGGCCAGCTGCAGGATGCTGCCGGCGGCGTTGGTCACAAAGGAAATGGTGCCGAACATCAGGTTGGTGCCGTTGTTGATGAGGATGGCCGCCCCCAGACCCGCCAGCACCAGCAGCGGCTCCACCCAGGAATCGGTGGTCAGGATCAGGATGAACAGCACATACACCACCGCAATGGCCGCGATCTTGGCCACCTCGGTGACGGTGGAGTTGGTGGCAACGGCGGTGGACACCGCTGCACCTGCCAGCGCGTTATCCTCGCCGATCAGGTCCTGGATGGCCGCCACGGCCTCCAGACGCTTCGCATCCTCCACCGTCACGGTGAACAGCGCGCAGTTGTCCTTATAATAGGTCTCCACCGTGGCGGTGTCCTGCATCTGCAGCGGCACGGTCACGTCCAGGCTGTCGTCCAGCCAGGTCACGGCCTCCACGCCGTCGATGGCGGCAAGCTTTTCTTTGTAGTCCAGCGCCTCGGGCACCGTGACGTCCCGCACCATGACCCGCATGTTGGGGATGCCGCCGGTAAAGGCGCTGTTCATCTGCTCCAGTGCAAGGGTGGAGGGTGAGTCCGGCGGCAGATAGTCGTTGATGTCGTAGTCCACCTGCACCGCCCGGGAAGCAAACACGCTCAGCACGGCGGCCAGCACGAACGCGGCCAGCACCGCTCTGCGCCGGTGCACGATGGCGGTATAGAATCGTTTCAGCAAAACAGGAAAACTCCTTTCCGGAAAAATCAAAACCGTTTATCATTCTAACAGGTCTGATAAAAATGGAAAAGAGATATTTTATGAATTTTCGCTTTTGGGCGTATTTTTTGCTCTTGACAAATAAATGGATTCTGCTATACTCTTTTTCGGTCATCGGAGGACCGTTTCCAACGTAATTTGGACGGGCCGGATAAGATGCCGTGCAGACAGCGCCCCGCCGGAGGCTTCCTTGCCGTAGTGAGGAAGAAGAGGAAGGCCGGGCGTGCACTCGCGGAGCTTATCCGGCCCGTTTTGTTTCCTGTCGAAAGGAGTTTTTCGTGTCCAAGCAAAAAATCCAACTGTCGGATCACTTTACCTACCCGCGCCTGCTGCGGTTCGTGCTGCCCGCCGTGGGCACCATGCTGTTCACCTCCATCTACGGCATCGTAGATGGCCTGTGCGTGTCCAACTTTGTGGGCAAAACGGCCTTTGCGGCGGTCAACCTGATCATGCCGCTGCCCCAGCTTCTGGCCACCATCGGCTTCATGCTGGGCACCGGCGGCAGCGCCATCGTGGGCATCACGCTGGGCGAGGGCGACCAGAAAAAGGCCGACCGCTACTTTACCATGTTCCTGCTGGCCGCTGCCATCTCCGTCTCGGTGCTGGCCGTGCTGGGGCTTGTGCTGCTGCGGCCCATTGCCATCCTGTTGGGTGCCAAGGGCGAGCTGCTGGACTACGCCGTGCGCTACGGCCGCATCCTGATGCTGTCGCTGCCCACCTTTGCGCTGCAGAACATGTTCCAGAGCTTCTTTGTCACCGCCGAAAAGCCGCACCTCGGCTTTTACTTCACGGTGGCTGCCGGCTGCACCAACATAGTGCTGGATGTGCTGATGGTGGGCGTCTGGGGCTGGGGCGTAGAGGGTGCCGCCATTGCCACCTTCCTCAGCCAGATCGTGGGCGGCCTGCTGCCGATCTTCTACTTCCTCGACCACAAGAATACCAGCCGCCTGCACCTGTGCAAAACGCAGCTGTACAGCAAGGTGCTGCTGGACGCCTGCATCAATGGCTCCTCCGAGTTGATGACCAACCTGTCCATGTCGCTGGTGAACATCCTGTACAACTACCAGCTGCTGCGCCTTGCCGGGGAAAACGGCGTGGCCGCCTACGGCGTCATCATGTACGCCTGCTTCCTGTTCATTGCCGTGTATGTGGGCTACGCCTTCGGCAGTGCGCCCATCGTCAGCTTCCACTACGGTGCAGGCAACCGCGCCGAGGTGCACAACCTGTATGAAAAGAGCCTGCGGCTCATTGCGGTGGTGGCCGTCACCCTGACCGCCGCATCCATGGTCATCATCCCCTATGTGGCACGGTTCTTCGTGGGCTACGACCCGGAGCTGCTGGCCCTGACCAGCCGGGCCTTCCGGCTGTACGCCCTGAGCTTTGTCATCATGGGCTTCAACGTGTATGCCTCCTCCTTCTTCACCGCCCTGGGCGACGGCGTGACCAGTGCGCTGATCTCCTTCCTGCGCACGCTGGTATTCCAGATCGCGGCGGTGCTCATCCTGCCCGCCATTCTGGGCATTGACGGCATCTGGCTGGCCGTGACCGCCGCCGAACTGGCTGCCCTGGCCGTGAGCGCGGCCATGTTCGTCACCAAAGACAAGGTATTCCATTACCGCAAGGCGTAACCTTCTCCCCTGCTTTTTGCGAAACGGCGAAAAGCAGGGGATTTTTTTGGTGATTCTGGCTCTGCCGCCGGGGCGAGAATCGTGCTAGAATTGGCATAGCTTTTATTCACCGTTTTGTGAGGAAGAACTATGACGTTATTTCTGACCAGCAGCCCCAGCGGCTGCCCCTTTGAGCCCAGCCCGGCCATTCCGGTACTGGACAGACGCAATCATTTTCTGGAAAATCTGCGGGCCGTGTGGCCGGACCACCCGGTGCGGGGCCTTGCCATCGCGGCAGACCCCCACGCTTACGCCCAGAACGACGAGATGTGCCGGGTATTTCTGCAGAGCTTTGCGGACGCCCACCTGCCCCTGACCGAACTTGTGCCCTGCGACGCCCGCAATCAGGAAGAGATCGGCACCCTGCTGCCCCGCAGCGGCTTTGTGATGCTGTGCGGCGGCCATGTGCCTACCCAGAACCACTTTTTTGCCCAGCTGGGCCTGCCCAATTACCACGGCATCGTGCTGGGCGTGAGCGCCGGCAGCATGAACGCCGCCCGGCTGGTGTATGCCGCCCCGGAGGAGCCGGGCGAAGCCGCCGACCCCGGCTACTGCCGCTGGCTGAACGGCCTCGGCCTGACCAAAACGCGCATCCTGCCCCACTACCAGTTCATCCGGGAGCACATCCTGGACGGACAGCGGATGGAGGACATTGCCCTGGCCGACAGCAGAAAACGGCATTTCCTCGCCCTGCCGGACGGCTCCTACCTGATGTGCTCCGACGGGCACGAAGCATTGTACGGCAAAGCCTGGTACTTTGCGGACGGCACCCTGGAGGAGATCAACGAGGACGAGGACGTTCTGCCGTTGCGATAAGCAAACAAAAAAAGAAGCACGCCGCAGCGTGCTTCTTTTTTGTTTCGGATGCTCTGGCGCACACCTCATTCCGCCGACAGGCGGACAAAGGGTGCAATGGCGTTGGCGTCGCCATGGCGCACGATGGAATAGGTGATGTCGCAGTAGGGCTGGATGGCGGTGCTCTTTTCTACCGTGGAGATCAGCAGCACCTGCAGCTGCAGACGGCGGAACAGCTCCATCATGGGGCGGATGCGGTCGCTGGTCATCTTGCTGAAAGCCTCGTCCAGCAGCACCAGACGGATGCTGTTCTCGCTCTTCTGGTAGATCTGCAGCAGGGATGCGCAGATGGCCACATAGAAGGGTGCCTGATTCTCGCCGCCGGAGGAGTCGCGGCTGACGCGGGACAGGTACGCCTGCTGGCCGGTGACCCGGTTGGTGACCTTGATGTCGTAATCCAGATAGGTGCGGTAGTCCACATAATCCGACAGGGTGGTGGTGCCGGTGCGGCCCTCCTGCCGGGCACGGGTGTTCTCGTCCACATCCGCCATGATCTTTTCCATCAGCGCATCCACCTGCCGCTCGTAGGCGGGGTCGGCGGTGGCGGCAAGGTTGTCCAGCGAGTCGCCCTCGGTCATCTGCTGGTTGCCCTTGTCCACGATGACCTGATAGAACGCAGCCAGCTGCGGGTCACGGCTGGGCTCCAGCTCAAAGCGGTAGACTTCTTCGCCGTAGGTCAGCTGTTCCATCACCTTGTTCAGCTCCCGGAATTGCCGCCGGGCATTGAAGATGTCGTCCTTCATGCGGAACAGGATGTCCTTGCGGAAGCGGTCCTTGCAGTCGCGCTGGGCCTGCTCCAGACGGGCGGCGTAGCGTTCCAGGTCGATGCGCACAAGGCTCTCGTGCTGGGCGCGGTACTGGTCCAGCCCCGCCAGACCCAGCGGGTAATCACAGACGTAGTGCTCGTTGTAGGCCTTCTGGGCGGGTTCCAGCGTGCCGGTGAGGTAGGCCGTCAGGGCATCGTCCAGCCGGGCCTGTGCCTTTTCGGCGGCCTGTGCGGCGGCTGCGGGCTTGTCGGCCGGAGCAAGGGCCTGCATCCGGGTGCGGGCCAGCGGCTCCAGCAGCGGATGGGCCGCAAAGAACTTCCGGGCCGCGTCGGCGCTCTGCTGTGCCGTCTCCCCGGCCTTTTTCTGTTCGGCTTCGCAGGAAGCGATCTGTTTTTCGCACACGCGGATGTCGCCGCCCACCTGCTCCACAGCGGTGCGGGCGGCTTCCCAGGCGGCTTCCCGCGTTTCTTCCTCGCGGTACATCTCCTGCAGCAGGGGGTTCTCGCGGTATTCGGCCAGCTTGCCCACCTGTTCGGCCACCGCATTCCGGGCTTTTTCGGCGGCGGTGCGGGCCTCCCACAGGCCGGCCAGCTGCTGCGGCGCGGTGCCGCGCTGGAAGTTCTGGTACTGGTCGTAGGCGGTTTTCAGGTTCTGCTCGGTCTGGGCGGCGGTGCGGGTGCGCTCGGCCAGAGCTTCCAGCTCTTCGGCCAGTGCCCCGGCGCGGGCGCGGCGGGCTTCCAGGCCGATATAACGCTGCGGGGTGCGCAGGCGCTCCAGCCGGAAGGGATGATGCCGCAGCAGGTCGCGGGTGGCGCTGTCCGGGTACTGTTCCAGTGTTTCAGGGGTGTCACAGCAGACGATGCGCCGCAGGATGGTGTCGGCGTACTGGGCCGCCAGCGGGTTTTCGCTGGTGACCTGTGCCGCCAGACTGTCCGCCGGGGCAGTCTCGGCATGGCGGTTGGCCTTGCGGATGCCCGGCGTGTCCAGCAGGCTGATGGGCCCCACCTTGTCCTTCAGGGCCACAAAGGCGCTCTTGGCGGCCTCGTAATGGGCGGGCGGCACAAGGATGTCGAACCGGCGGTCGCCCAGGCAGGCTTCCACGCAGTCCTGCCAGCTCTCGTCCGCCACGGCCAGCAGCTCACAGAAGATCTTGGCGTCCGGCTGCATGCCGCGGCTCTTCAACTCCGCGTTCACGGCATCCCGCACACGGGTGGCGGCATCGCCGTGGGGGTACACCCACTTGCCGCCGGACACGGCGTCCAGCTCGGCGCGCTTGTCCGCCTGCTCTTTGCGCAGGGCGGCGGTGTTCTGCCGGGCCGCAAAGTAGGCTTCTTCCAGCGGTTTTTCCTGCGCGGCAAGCCAGTCGGTGAGCTGCGGCAGGGTGTCGGCGGTGAGGTTTTCCAGCTTCCAGCCGGAAGCAAACCCGCTGCGGCGCAGGGCTGTGAGCAGGGCTTCGGCCTTGGATGCGGCATCCTCGGCCTGCGCGGCTTTGCGGGCGGCGGCATCCTGCGCCGTCTTGCGGCGGGACAGTTCTTCCTCCATGGCATCCAGTGCCCGGCCCTCGCCGCTGGCACCGGCTGCGCTGTGGGCGGCAAGGTAGGCGCGGCGGGCTTCCGCCTCCGCGTTCTTGGCCTCAGCATAGCGGGCGTTCAGGGCCTCCAGCTGGCGGTGTCCGGCGTTCAGATGGCCCTGCCACACGTCCTGTTCCCCGCCGTCGGCAGCAGCACGGGCCAGCAGGGCCGCGCCCCGGTTCACAAGGGCTTCGGTCTGCTTTCCGGCGGCTTCGCGGCCATCGTTCACGATCTCTTCCAGTGCATCGGCGCGGGTCTGGGCTTCGGCCAGCACAGCGTGCAGGTTTTCCAGCTCCAGCCGGTCGCCCTGCAGTGCTTCCAGATCCAGCTCCGGCTGCGGCAGGATGTACTGGTACAGAAACTCCCGGAAGTTGGGGATCTCGTCCATGCTGGTGCCCATCTGGAACACTTCGTTGAACTTTTTGCCCAGCGGGCTGGACGCCCGCCCGATGCCCAGCGCCCGGCAGATGCGGTCACGGGCTTCGCTGGGGCTGCGGGTGTAGGAGAGTCGGCCGACGGCGGGCTTGAAGTCCTCCTTGGCGCTGGGGGCACCGGTACGCGGGTCGATGAAGGGCAGCTGTTCCAGCGTGCAGCCGTCCTCGGAGAGGTACCAGGTCTGGTCGCCGGGGTGCAGCTCCTGCATGGGGCCTTCCGACTCCACCCGCACCGCGATGACAAAGGGGGCGCGCTTGAGACTGTCGTAGAACTCCGCGCCGATGTAGGCCACGGTATGGCCGGGGCGGCGGTAAGCGTTTTCCCCGCGCTGCTTCGCGTGGACCGAGCCCTGCAGGGTGCGGCCGCTCTTCTTATTGCCCAGGGCATTGAAGTTGCGGTTGGTGGTCAGGCAGTAGCGGATGGCATCCAGAATGGTGGTCTTACCCACGGCGTTCACGCCGATCATATAGGTCAGGCGGGCGCAGTCAAAGGTGACGTTTTCAAAGTTGTGCCAGTTGATGAGTTTCAGGCGTTTGAGTTCGATCATTCTTCTGCCTCCCCTGCGGCGGTGTCGGCCCCTTCCGGCCGTTCATACAGTCCCAGCTCGGTGCGGGTGCGGGCGCTCTCTGCCGCTGCGTCGGCAAGGTCGGCATCCGGCAGGGCCAGCAGCACGGTCGGGAACACCTCGATGCGGCTGTCCAGCCCGGAGAGCCGCCCCACAGGCCGCGCCAGATTGTACCGGCGCAGGGTGCGCATCAGCCGTTCCAGCGTCTGCTGGTCCAGTCTGCGAGGCAGGTTCATCTTCTGCAGCTCGGTCTGCACCTCTTCCACGGTCACCAGCACCTGATCGGCGCTGGCGGCAAGGCTCTCCCGCTTTTGCAGGTAGAGCAGCCGCAGCACCAGCAGCAGGATGCTCTCGTATTTCAGCAGCCGGGCCTGGCTGCCCTCGTGCTCGTTGACCAGGGCCGCCGCCTGCAGCGGGGCCGGGTACAGCAGCACAGCGTAGCCCAGCGGTTTGAACACCGCCCGCACCTCGGGCAGATGATCCTGCACATAGAGATATTTTGCCCGCTGATCCTCCACACTGCCCAGCACGAAGCAGTGGTTGAGCAGGTAGTTTGCGGTCTCTTCCAGCATGTTAATCGTTGCCATCGTTTTCCTCCTTGCGGCGGGTCAGGATAAAATCCTCGAACCGGAAGCCGCCGCGCTCCACCCAGTTGCCCGTGAGCCGGATGTCATAGTTCCGGTGCGGCGACTGGGAATAGGTATGCAGGCCGATGATGCGGGCAAAATCGCCCGGATATTCCTCCGCCAGGGTGGATGCTTCCACCTGCGGGCGGGCAGCCAGTGCCTGCTGTGCCAGCAGGGCCACGTTCTCTTCGGTGACAGCCAGCCGGGCGTAGTCCAGCAGCAATTGCTGCTCCTTGCGCAGCTGGTCCGGGTCCAGCGTTTCCGCCTGCACCGGGGCCAGCGGGGCCGCCGTGCGGGGCGCGGCCGGCGGGTACAGAAACTTTTCACCAAAGGCAGCCGCCGGGTACAGATGCAGATGGGCGGCCACCGGGCCGTCATCCGGCTCAAAGAGCTGGTCCGGGGTGCGGATGTCCTCGGCGTAGCGGCGCAGCAGAGCCGTGACGCTGCCCTGAGACGAGCGGTCGCTCAGCAGCAGGAACTGTGCCCGCTGCACGGCCCGCTTGCGGTAGCGGATGTGGCTGGCGTCGATCTCCCGGATGAGGTTGCTCATCTCTTCCAGCGCGTCCCGCTGCTGCTGGATGAGGGCCCGCACACGGGACGCAGCCTCGCCGGGGGCGCAGCGCTCCACACGAGCGTAATCCAGTGCCAATTGGGGCAGATACGTTTCCTCGCAGGCGTCCAGCCCTTCCTCCAGATAGGCGCGGTAATTGAACAGGTTGTCGCTGGTCTTGAAGCGATGGTAAGCCGCCGCCACCACCTTTTCTTCGTACTGGTCAAACAGCTCCAGCACCTCCTGCGGGGTGCGGTTGCGGGTGAGCCGGTCGATGTAATGGCCGATGGACGCATTGAGCGCCCGCAGGGATTTGTTCAGCGCTTCCAGATCGGAAGCCACCTCCCGCAGCACATTCTCGTAGGGGTTCTTCTCTTCCCCCACGCCCTGCAGCAGCTGCCAGGCCTTGTACAGCTTGCCGGTGTAGGTGACCACACGGGGATTCAGGATCTCTTCCAGCGCGTCCAGCAGCGGGGCCACCTCCGGCACAAAGGCCAGGGTCGGCTCGCTCTCGTAACTGCCGGGCTGCTCTTCCAGCCAGCCGGTGCGGCGCAGCCGCAGCAGAAAGCCCAGCGCCAGCGTATGGGGGTCGCGGGTGGGCTGTTCCTCCTCATCGCCGGCACCGTCTGCGTCCAGCGTCAGGGGCTTTGCCAGTGCCGCAAAATAATCCTCCGCGCGGGAGACGGCCTCCGCACGGGAAATGCTGTAGTCGGCCGTATGGCGGCACTCTTCCCACAGCAGGAGCAGCAGCTCCGCATAAAACGCCCGGTTCGGCCCCGCCAATGGGCGGAACAGCCGTGGGCTGACCAGTTCAAACAGCTGCATGGAACGTTCCTTTCTGTTCACATCAGAATACGGTTTTATTGTATCACAAGCGGCAGAGTTTGTCACAAAAAGGCGCAAAAAAGCCCCGGGAGCGGGTGCTCTCCGGGGCAGGAAGATCCGGGTTTATTTTGCAGCCATCTCGGCAGCCGCCGCGGTGCAGCGCTCCGTCATCGGTTTACCCCCCTCCGGAGCCGGGTGCACCATGCCCGGAACACTCTGTTCTGCGCCCATGGAAGGAGGATGCGCAGTTTTTTTCAGATTTCGTGCCGGAACTTTTAAAAATTACACAGTTCTACCATTTTTTCATGCTAAAATGAGGTCGTAAAAATAACAGGCAAAGGATGATCTCCCCATGCAGCACTGTCCCGCCCGGGCAGCCCGGCAGCTGGCGGCAGCAGCACTTGCGCTGGTGCTGCTGCTTGCTCTTGCCGCGCCCCGCGCCCACGCCGCCTTACAGGAAAAACACGGCATCCGGCTGCTGACTTTTGACCACAGCCAGATCCTTTCCATCGGCAACCAGACCTCCGGCAAATGCAGCTGGTATGCACTGCGCTACGCCCGCACCATTCTGGACGGGCGGGTGTGCTCCGGCAGCGGCATGTGGTCCAACGGTGCCGTGTGGTCCGCCGGCGGCTACACCGGGTATTCCGGGGACCTGTCCGCCTGCCTGCATACCATTTACAACGAGCTCTCGGCCGGACGGCCGGTGATCGTGCACCTGAAAAACACCACGGTGAGCGGTGTGAGCAAACACACCAACCGCACCTCTACTTACGAGTATCACCTGTCCGGCTCCGGCTGGACCCAGGTGAACTACCCGCACATTGCCACCAGCGACACCTATGGGCACTGGGTCTGTGTGGTGGGCATAAGCCCCACGGCAGACCCCGATAACCTGAAGGAAAGCGACTTCTACGCGCTGGACCCGGCCCGTGTTTCGGTCAACGGAACGCTGGCGCTGACCCGGCTGCTGGACGGCACCATCTGGACTGCCAACTCTCCCCTCAAAATTGCAGGCTGAAGATAGAAAGAGCAAAACGGCGGACGCACTTGCGTCCGCCGTTTTTGCATGCATCTGTGATTCAGTAGCCGCGCACCGAAAAGCCCCGTTCCCAGGGGTCGGGCGGCAGGTCCTTCTGCCGGATGTCGGTGATGCGCACATAGTCGCTGCGCTGGATCATGGCGAACAATTCCGGGAACTTGTCCGGGTCGCCCTGCACCTCCAGCGTCACGCTGCCGTCGTCCTCATTTTCCACCCAGCCGGTCAGCTCCAGTCTTTCTGCCATCTGCGCCAGCTCGATGCGAAAGCCGACCCTTTGCACACGTCCGTGGAAGGTGATATGGCGGCGGACAAAGCGGTTTTCTTCAAAATCGGGCAATCGGACGCGATTCACCTGATGGCAGATATAAGTATTTCTTGCGGATTTTAATGCTTCAATGGGTTTCATGCAATCACCACCTATTTGTTTTTCTGTTTATACATTATAACAAAGAAGGAACGCATTTGCCAGCCGTCTTTTGAAAAGATTTTTCTTAGAGTTCGATTAGGGAGGTTTACCTTTTCTTTTTTTTGTATTATAATCAAAATTACTTATGGTATTATGCCCGCAATATGGGGCGAGTGAAGAAAAGGAACAGGGGGATTCCCATGAAAAAAGGTTCCTCAGGGAATAGAAAAAAAAGAAGACCGCCCAGACCGGAGGCACCTGTGAACCGTTATCCCACAAGG
>ERZ773242.2827-NODE-2827-length-13468-cov-3.926191_pt1 | contig 13468 bp, 5 predicted proteins | sample MGYA00511077_ERZ773242 | MGnify/ENA primary metagenome ERZ773242 (study PRJEB29015, sample SAMEA2737754) | human gut metagenome | biome: human gut; feature: human-associated habitat; material: faeces | place: China | collected 2012 ... | reverse complement strand
TGCAGGCAAAGCCTGTGCGAAGACAGGAAATAAACCAGGTGTTACAAAGGGAAAACAGTGGATTAAGATTAATAAAAATGTGGAACTTTTAGATACTCCAGGTATTTTATGGCCGAAGTTTGAAGATCAGGCAGTAGGGCTTCGCCTGGCGCTCATTGGTTCTATTAAGGAAGAAATTCTTAATACAACAGAGATGGCAATGGAATTCATCGGCTTTTTGAAAAAGTCTTATCCAGGAGTGCTGGTAGAACGCTATTCTGTGGATGAGAGTAAGGAAAACTTAGAGATTCTTGAAGAGATTGCAAGAATACGAGGATGTCTGATGAAAGGAAACCAGACAGATATTGATAAGGCGGGAAGACTGCTTTTAGAAGATTTCCGTTCCTTACGTCTTGGAAAGTTATCTTTGGAGGTGCCTGATGCGCAGTAAAGAAAGAGAAGCAGAGAAGAAAAAGAAATCTGCCCTGCAGAAACTCTTTCAGAAGAAGCGTTACCAGAAGCAGTATCAGGCAGCCAGACAGAGTAAAAAAGTAAAGGATGCAGCGATCACTTCCGCACAGAAGTTTACGGAAAAAGCGAAAGATGCGGTCAAGATGGTGATGGCACAGAACTGGGGAATTTTTGCCACGGTAGCAGTCTTTGCCCTGATCTTTGTGCTGATCGCAGCCAGTTTTACCAGCTGTACGGCATCCTTGCAGGGAGCTTCCTCAGCGATCATCTCTACTAGCTATTTCAGTACGGATGAAGATATTTATGCCGCTGAAAATGCGTACCGTGCCTTGGAAGAAGCACTGAATACACAGATCAATCAGATGGAATCCACCCATCCGGGCTATGATGAATACCGCTATCAGCTGGACGAAATCGGGCATGACCCATATCAGCTTATTTCCCATCTGACTGCGGTTTATGAGCAGTTCACCAGAGGACAGGTCAAGCCTGTTATCAAAGAACTGTTCAAGCAACAGTATCTCCTGAAAGTGTGGGAAACCATTGAGATTCGCACTCGCATGGAAACCAGAGTAGGGATTCGGCCAACGATTGACGCTTTTGGAAACGTCAGCATGGAAACCTATACCTATCAGGAAGAAGTGGAGTACGAGTATAAAATCCTCAATGTCCTGCTGAAAAATAAGGGCTTCGATACCATCGCGCGGAAGAACATGAACCGGAAGCAGACCGGACGGTACGATGCCTATAACCTGACCTACGGCAACCGCCCCGAACTGTTCGGCGCAGGCTCCCCGACATACAGCGGCGGCACAACGGGCAGTATTGGCACGGGCGGCGGTGCTGCTGGCTCCGGCGGCTTCAAGTACGACATTCCATCGGAAGCCCTTTCGGATGAAAAGTTCGCAAGGATGATTGAGGAAGCCGAAAAGTATCTAGGTATGCCGTATGTGTGGGGCGGCAGTTCCCCAAGCACCAGTTTTGACTGCTCCGGCTTCGTTTGCTGGGTCATCAATAACAGCGGCAATGGGTGGAGCGTTGGGCGTACAACGGCCAACGGTCTGCGAGGAAAATGCAGCTATGTCTCTCCTGCGGATGCACAGCCTGGTGACTTGATTTTCTTTGAGAAAACCTATAACACCGTTGGCGCGTCGCACGTTGGAATCTACGTCGGCAATAGCATGATGATCCACTGCGGCGACCCCATTTCCTATACCAGCATCAATTCGACCTACTGGCAAAGCCACTTTTTAGGCTTTGGCCGCATCAACTGAAAGGAGGGCCGATGGGCAAAAAATTACAGAAATATCTGGATGAAGCCGAAAAGACGGAACAGCAGATCGCGGAACTGGAAGAACGGCTGAGAACCATCCGGGCAGCACAGAAAAAGGAAGAGGACAGCGAGATCATTCGTGCCATCCGCAGCACCAAGATGGGCGGGCGCGAACTGCTGGCTCTGCTGGACAACATTCAGGCGGGCAACGTGACGTTCCTGACCGCTGTAAACAACGCTTCGGAGGAAGCAGAAACGGAGGAAGCGATTGAAAAAGATGCTTAAACGGTTGGGAGTTGTTATCCCCAGCACAATTCTGACCCTGCTGATGGCAGTGGGCTTTTCGACCCCGGCCTTTGCCTTTGTGGACACCACTGAAGTGATGGAGGAACCGACACAGGTGATCGAGGAAGAGAAACCGACCGAGGAAGAAAAAATCCCGTTCACCATCGCAGGCAACGGCGAGGTGAAGGATGACATCGTGGATGACCCCAGCAAGGAGTTCTTTACAGTCAAGACCAAGGGCGGCAATACGTTCTTTCTGGTGATCGACCGGGCGCGAAACAGTGAGAACGTCTATATGCTCTCGATGATCGACGAGTACGATCTGCAGGAGTTTCTGGATGATGAAGAGCGGAACGGCAAGCAGGAAGAAGAAACGCCTGCGGTAGTTCTGCCCGAAACCAAACCCGAACCTACCCCGGATGTGGAAATCGAAGAACCGAAAGAGGAATCGAGCGGTGGCATGAATAAGATTCTGCTGCTGGTATTCGTGGCGGCACTGGGCGGTGCAGGTGCTTTCTTCTACTTCTACATTTATAAGCCGAAGCCGAAAGAAGAAACGCCGCAGAGTGAAAATCTGGAAACCGACCAGAGCCTTGCGACTGTGAACGAAGATAATCAGTCCGGCAACGAAAATGACACATAAGAAAACCGTAACATAAGGATGCAGGGGTAGTCGAAAGGCTATCCCTGCTTTTTTCAAAAAGGAGAAAGCGTTGAAATATCTGGTGATTGCAGAAAAACCGAGCGTATCGAAATCCATTGCAAAAGTGATCGGTGCATATCGGCAGGAGGACGGGTATCTGGAGGGTGGGGATTGCGTGGTAAGCTGGTGTCTGGGGCATCTGGCAGAGTATGCAGCCCCGGAACATTACGATGAACGCTATGAAAACTGGAACTTTGAAGATTTGCCGATTCTCCCTGCCGAGTGGAAACTGCTGGTGCATAGCACCAAGAAGCCGCAGTTCAATGTCCTGCGCAAACTGCTCCGCAGCAAGAAATTTGATTATGTGGTGAACGCCTGCGACGCCGGACGCGAGGGTGAAGCGATTTTTCGCCGTGTGTATGCTCTTGCCGGAAGCAATCTTCCTATCAAGCGGTTGTGGATCAGCAGCATGGAGGATGCTGCCATCCAGCAGGGCTTTGAAAACCTGAAAGATGGTGCGGCGTATGATAATCTGTTTGCAGCGTCCGAGTGCAGAGCAAAAGCAGACTGGCTGATCGGCATGAACGGAACCCGTGCTTTTACGAAAAAGTACGGCAGAAAACAGACCATTGGCCGTGTGCAGACCCCGACGCTGGCGATGCTGGCCGAACGGCAGACCAAAATCCAGAACTTTGTAAAGGAACCCTATTATAAAGTGGAACTGTCCGGTGGGGGCATGGTCGCAGTATCGGAACAGATGGCGCAGGAGCAGGATGCCGATACCATGCAGGCTGCCTGTGACGGGCAGTGCGCGGTGGTCGGCAGCATCGAGCGAAAGAGGGTAGAAAAGAAGCCCCCGAAGCTGTATGACCTGACAACTTTGCAGCGAGAAGCAAACCGCTATTGCGGTCTGACCTCCAGCCAGACCTTGCAGGCATTGCAGGAACTGTATGAAGAAAAGCTGGTGACATACCCCAGAACAGACAGCCAGTTTGTGACTGAGGATATGCGCAAGACGGTGGAATCTCTGGTGCTGGCCTTAGATGGCGCGGCAGCAGACGTAAGCTGCGTTATCAACAACAGCAAGGTCACAGACCATCATGCGATCCTGCCGACCATGCAGAGCGTAAAATGCAGCAAGGAAAAACTGTCCGAAACCAAACAGAAGATTCTTTCGCTTATCATCTGGAAACTGGTGCAGGCTGTGCAGCCACCGCTCATCTATGAGGATGTGCTGGTGACGGTATGCTGCCAGGGCAGGAACTTCACGGCAAAATATAAGGATGTTCTGCAGCCCGGTTATACTGCAAAACCTGTTCCGCTTGTGGAGCTGGAGAAGAACAAGGATGCGTCACTTCCGAAAGACCTGGAACAGGGGATGATTATTCCGGTGGTACGGGCAGAGAAAAAGCAGGGCTTTACTTCACCGCCGAAAGTCTACACCGAAGATACCCTGCTGTCGGCCATGGAAACCGCAGGCAACAAGGAATTTGAAAAGGACACCGAGAAGAAAGGTCTGGGAACCCCTGCAACGCGCGCCGCGATTCTGGAAAAGCTGGTATCCTCCGGCTATGTTGAGCGCAAGGGCAAGCAGATGATTCCGACAGAGGACGGTGTGGCCGCGATCCGCAATATCCCGGACTACCTGAAATCTGCCAGCATGACAGCTGAGTGGGAAAATGACCTGCTGCGGATGGAGCGCGGTGAGATCAAGTCCCACGATTTTATGCAGGGCATCCACGGATTGCTCGATAAAATGCTGGCTGACCTGCGGCAGATTCCTACCGTCGCGGCGGCTCCCTATTATAATAAGGTAAGCGTGGGAAGCTGCCCGGTCTGCGGAAATCCTGTACATGAGAACAAACTCAGCTTTTGTTGTGCAGACCGCAGCTGCAAATTTGCCCTCTGGAAAGAAAGCAGATACTTGTCCAACATGAGAAAAACGCTGGACAAGAAGATGGCGGTAGACCTTTTGAAGAAGGGACGCACCCATGTAAAAGACTTTTATTCCGCGAAAAAAGATAAGACATTCGCCGCTGACCTTGTGATGCGCGTCGAAGAGGGCCGCGCACAGTACAGCCTGGAATTTCCTAAAACACCGATGCAAACGAAAACGTAAAGGAGGTTTGACCCTTGCCACAGATTAACGATATTCGAGAATTGGCGCAGCAGAACGCCCGGTATGTCAGTAACTCGCCACAGGACTGGATGAGTTATCTGGATGTGGCGGCGCGGCTGTATCGCTATTCGTTCACCGATACGCTCCTGATCCACGCGCAGCGGCCTGATGCAACCGCCTGCGCAGAACTGGAACTCTGGAATCAGAAAATGAGCCGATGGGTCAACCGTGGCGCAAAAGGCATCGCGCTTCTGGATGATACCGGACCGCGTACCAAGTTGCGGTATGTGTTCGATATTGCTGACACCCATCTGGTACGCGGCGGCAGAACACCGCTCTTATGGAATCTGGACAGCCACGAGCATGAGCAGATTATCCTAGACCATTTGGCAGATACCTATGGTTTATCCCAGACAGACAGCATGAATACTGCCCTGATGGAACTGGCACAGCAGTTGACCGCCGACAATCTGGATGAAGCGATGGACGGTCTGGCCTATGAGGTGGCAGGCACATTTCTGGAAGAACTGGACGAAGATAACATCCGCGTCCGCTTCCGGGAACTGATGACCAACAGTATTTTCTATACGCTTTCCCGCCGCTGCGGGCAGGAGCCTATGGATGTGCTGGACGATGATGACTTTATCCGTATCGTGGATTTCAACAAGCTGCCGGTGCTGTCGTTCCTTGGCAACGCGGTTTCCGAACAGTGCGAGGCGGTTCTTTTTGACATTGGCCGAGAGATGCGGAAAATTTACAAAAAAGAAATCACGCATCAGCTTGAAAAATCCGTTGACAGCTTGTATAATACCAATACGGACTTTAGCACATTAAAGCACGAAACCAAAGAAAACACGACCAAAGGAGGACAAGAAAATGGAGTTGACGTATTACCGCAAGGGAGATTATATGTTCCCGAATCTGGCCGTGAAGGACGAGCCGCAGATTATCGGGAAGTACGGGATGCTGCGCAGGACGTACCTGAAAGAGAACCGCAAGAACTGGTATCAGAGTATGCTGATGAGCGGCAGGCTGAACCAGCATCTGGCGCAGATCGAGGAAGCAGCGGAGAACCGGATGGAAACCCTGCTGGACAGCCTGAACGAGAAGTATCCGGCACCGAGCAAGGAGCAGGACCCGCTGGCATGGGCGGCACACCAGAACAGCCTGACGGCGATGGCCGAGGAGATCGTGCTGAAGGAATTGGTGTACAATTAACTGAAACGACAACAGAACAGGATTTGAGCGAAGCAGAGGAAGAAATTGCCTCTGCTTTTTCTTTTCCTGATTTGCCGACCGTGGAACAGCAGATCCGTGCCATCGAAGAACCGATCCAGGCGCGGTATGCGGATGAAATTGCACTTGATTCCGAAGTGGTCGATGAAATCCTGCGCACGGGCAGCAACCGCAGCAAGGGTCAGCTGCGCTTGATCTACAATTTCATGGTCGAGAAAACCCCGGAAGAATATACAGAGTTCGTGAAAAACGAATATGGCACGGGCGGCAAAGGCTTTGAAATTGGCGGTGCGAAGTATGCCGTCTGGTTCGATGATTTGGGACTGCGCATTGCAGCAGGCAGCACGGCAAGGGGCGGTACGATTGCCAATGCGTTTTTATCCTGGGAGGATGTGAGCAATCGTATCCATGAACTGCTCCGGCAGGGCGAGTATGCGCCGCAGGCGGTTCTGGATGCTGCAAGGCAGAATGCTTTGCAGGAACACGCGCAGACGTTGGCTTATATGGAACGTGATTTGGCCGATGGCGTTGCCGAAGCAGTGTTTCAGGATACAGAAATCTTCAGGGGCGGTTTCCCGGAACTGACAGACAGACTGGCAGGCTTGCTGGACGATGCGGATTTTCTGACTGACCTAAACGACAGATTATCTGCGCTGGGGGAAGCCTACGCCGAAGATAAAGACCTGATGCGGATGCACTTTTATAAGCCGGATAAAGTAGCGGCTCTGTTCCAGCAGTTTGCAAAGCCTTATCAGAACTACTCGGCGCGAGATGGCTTTCACTGGAATGAGTACAAGAAGTTCATTACGGAAGATGAAATCAATGGATATTTCACGCGGGAAAGCAATTATTCGGACAGTCGGCTGGCAATCTATTCGCTCTTCCTGAATCATGAGGACAAAAAAGAACGGGCTGACTTCCTGAAAAAGCATTACGGGATCGGCGGCAGCAGCCATGCACTCTGCGGGGCAGACGATTCTCACGAAGATCACGATGGCAGGGGTATTGCTTTGGAGCGTGGCTCATACGGAAACCCGTATGCCAGCGTTCATCTGAACTGGAATCAGGCCGCAGGCCGAATCGACCAGCTTATCCGTGACAGTGAGTATTTGAAGCCGGCAGACTACTCCCGGATGCGTGCTTATGAGCGCGAGCGGATGGCAATGCGGGTGATGGGCTTCTATCATCACCTGCCGAACGAAGTGGAACGGCCTTATCCGCAAGACCTTTACCATGAAGAAGGTCGAAAGGCTCTCGTCGAAAAGCTGGCAGACCCTGAACAAGCAACGGAACTTCTGGAGCAGATGGACACTGCACTGCTGTCTGTGCCAATGGATTCCGAAGAATATGAGCGCAAGGCAGAATCCCTCTCTATCCTGCACCAGTATGTCGAGGGAACGTACACGATTTTCCCGGAGAAGAAGAGGGCTGTTGAGATTGTGGGTCCTGAACAGGGGCAGATGTCCATGTTTGACTTCATGGAGCAGGAGCCGCAATCGAAAGAGCAGTCAACCGTCGCAGCGGTTGAGGAACCCCAAAAAGATGCGCCCCTTGCAGATGAAAAGCCCTCGGAGCAGATGCTGCAGCCCATGCCGCTGGATGAAGCCAACGAGTATAACGCTCTGAAAGAACGTTACCCGGATGCTTTGGTCGGCTATGAGCAGTACGGAAACTTTGAGTTCTACGGCGAAGATGCAAGGCGCGTTTCGGCACTTCTGGGAACAAAAATTCTGGAAAAAGAAACTGCACTTGGCAAAGTAGATGTATCTGGTTTCCCGCGTGAGCAGTGGGTTTGGCAGGCAATGAAGCTCTGGAAGCAGGGCGAGAATGTTTATCTGTCCGGCCAGCAGGAAGATGGGAGCCATACGCAGACAAAGTATTTTCGTAAAGAGGAATACTTACCTGTGAATACCCTCATTGAACTGGACAGCAGAGAGTTCCGTGTGGATTCGGTCAACTTTAAGCAGGGAACGGTCAGCTTGCAGGATATGACCCTTGCGAAAGAAGCCCGGTATCCGATCTTCCGAACGGAACCACTGGAGTACATTCGGCATGTGTATGAACAGGCAGATGTACCGATGGAAGAAGCGGTGGAAATCACAGTCTTTACGGCTCTGCACAATGCTGGTGTGGCCTACGAGGATTTTTCCCCGGAGCAGATGGATGTGATCTATTCGGTGGCAGAATCGGGCGGCGAGTTGGAAGATTTGCTCAATCCTGAGTTTCCGCCGGAACAGATGCAGCTGATCGCAGATGTGCAGAACCGAACGGATGCCATCAGCCGTGCGGCGGCAGAGGAAGCCATGGAACCGCTGATCCAGCAGCCTATGACCCCGGCAGAGGTCAACCATGCAAGGCGGCAGCACAATCTTCCGCTGGACAGTGAAGCAGAAACAGAACAGCCTGTACAGCCCAAACAGGAGCCTATGAACTTCCGTATTACGGACGATGATCTCGGTGCAGGAGGGCCGAAAACAAAGTATAAAGCCAATGTGGAAGCCATTCGGGTGCTGCAAACGCTGGATGCAGAGCAACGGCAGGCTACCGCAAAGGAGCAGGAGATTCTTTCCCGGTATGTGGGATGGGGCGGCATTCCGCAGGCGTTCGATGAAAGCAATGCGGAGTGGTCGAAAGAGTATGCCGAACTGCAGTCCCTGCTCACGGCTGATGAGTATAAGGAAGCCCGCGCCAGTACGCTGAATGCATTTTACACTTCTCCTACGGTCATCAAGGCAATGTATGAAGCCCTGGGCAATATGGGATTGTCCAAAGGCAATGTGCTGGAACCGTCCTGTGGTGTCGGCAATTTCATGGGTCTGGTGCCGGACAGCATGGAGAAGATTCGGATGTACGGTGTGGAGCTGGACAGCATTTCGGGCCGCATTGCACAGCAGTTGTACCAGAAAAACAAGATTGCGGTGCAGGGCTTTGAAACGATGCAGTTCCCGGACAGCTTCTTTGACTGTGTTGTGGGTAACGTACCCTTCGGCAATTACAAAGTGCCGGATAAGCGGTATGACCGCCACAATTTTCTCATCCACGATTATTTTATCGCCAAGAGCCTTGACCTTGTGCGTCCGGGCGGTGTGGTAGCAGTGGTAACGTCCAGCGGTACGATGGATAAAAAGGATTCCTCTGTCCGTGAGTACCTTTCTAACCGTGCCAATCTGGTAGGCGCGATTCGACTGCCGAACAATGCGTTCCAGCGCAATGCCAACACGAGCGTGGTTGCTGACATTCTGTTCCTGCAGAAGCGTGACCGTGCAGCGGTGGAGCGGGCAGAGTGGGTAGACCTTGCCGAAACGCCGGAAGGATATTCCATCAACCAGTATTTTGCGCAGCATCCTGAAATGGTGCTGGGGGAGATCACCACCGAAAGCACTCAGTACGGCAAGCAGGAAACTACGGTCAAGCCCATCGAAGGCGCAGACCTTGCCAAGCAGTTAAAAGAGGCGGTCGGCAACATCTATGCCACCATCACGGAGCCGGAAATCTCCGACGATGAACTGGATGTGCAGGAAGAACCTATCCCGGCAGACCCCAGCGTGAAGAATTTCAGCTTTACGAACGTAGATGGGCAGATTTATTACCGCGAAAATTCCTTTATGAATAAGGTGGAACTGCCTGCCGTGACAGCAGAGCGAGTGCTGGGCATGATCGCTCTGCGGGAAACCACCCGGAAACTGTTGGATTGTCAGCTGCATGATGGTTCGGATGCGGAAGTACAGCTTTTGCAGAATGAACTGAAACAGCAGTATACCGCATTTAAGGCGCAGTATGGTCTGATCAACAGCACTGCCAATAAGCGGGCTTTCCGACAGGACAGCAGCTATTGTCTGCTGGCATCACTGGAAATTCTGGATGAGGAGAAGAATCTCAAACGGCTTGCCGATATTTTCACCAAGCGCACCATCCGTAAGCCGGAGCCTGTTACCTCAGTGGACACGCCAAGCGAAGCTCTGGCACTTTCCATTGGAGAAAAAGCAAAGGTGGATATACCGTTTATGGTGCAGCTCTGCGGTAAAACGGAACAGGAGATCACGGATGAACTGGCAGGTGCGATTTTCCGAAATCCTGTGACACAGCAGTGGGAAACCTCGGATGAATACCTGTCCGGCAATGTGCGTGAAAAGCTCGCCATAGCAGAAACCTTTGTGGCAAACCATGCTGAATATCAAATCAATGTGGATTACCTGAAACGGGTACAGCCCAAAGATCTGGATGCTTCGGAAATTGAAGTGCGGCTGGGTGCAAACTGGGTGAAGCCGGAGTACATCACGCAGTTTATGAAAGAAGTGTTTAAGACCCCGAACTACTATGCCGGGATTGACATTAAGGCAACTTATTCCGAAATTTCAGGTGCATGGAACATTTCGGGTAAGTCGCTGGATCGCGGCAATCCGCTTGTCACCAACACTTACGGAACCCTACGGGTCAATGCCTATAAGCTGCTGGAAGATGCACTGAACCTCCGGGATACCAAAATCTACGATACGATTCACGATGCGGATGGCGACCATCGTGTGCTGAACAAACAGGAAACCATGCTTGCGCAGCAGGCACAGGAATCCATTCGGGAAGCGTTTAAGCAGTGGATTTTCAAGGATTTAGACCGCCGTGAGGATTTGTGTGCGACCTACAATCGGATTTTCAATGCGATTCGTCCCCGTGAGTACGATGGCAGTCACATTCGTTTTGAGGGCATGACCCCGGAAATCTCCCTGATGCCGCACCAGAAAAATGCGGTAGCGCACATTCTGTACGGCAACAATACGCTGCTGGCGCATTGCGTGGGCGCAGGCAAGACCTTCCAGATGATTGCTGCCGGCATGGAGAGCCGCAGGCTGGGCCTGTCGCAGAAAAACCTCTATGTGGTACCGAACCACCTCACAGAACAGTGGGGCGCAGATTTCCTGCGGCTCTATCCCAATGCGAATGTGTTGGTGGCAACGAAGAAGGATTTTGAACCCAGCAATCGAAAGCAGTTTTGCTCCCGTATCGCAACCGGCGATTACGATGCCATCGTGATCGGTCATTCGCAGTTTGAACGAGTGCCGCTTTCCCCGGAACGGCAGAAAGCCATTGTGGAGCGTCAGATCGACGATATTACACTGGCTTTGGCCGATGCCCGGAGTGATGATAGCCGCAGTTTTACGGTCAAGCAGATGGAAAAAACAAAGAAAACGCTGGAAGCAAAGCTGCAAAAGCTGAACGACCAGACGAGAAAGGATGATGTAGTTACATTTGAGGAACTGGGTGTTGACCGTCTGTTTGTGGACGAGTCACATTTCTATAAAAATATGTTCCTCTACACAAAAATGCGGAATATCGCAGGTATTGCCCAGACCGATGCGCAGAAGTCCAGCGATATGTTTGCAAAGTGTCAGTATCTGGACGAGCTGACAGGCGGCAAGGGCGTGACCTTTGCAACCGGAACCCCGGTCAGCAACTCGATGGTGGAGCTGTACACCATTATGCGGTATCTCCAGTATGACACCCTGCAGAAGATGGGACTGAGCCACTTCGATGATTGGGCGGCATCCTTTGGCGAAACCGTCACGGCAATCGAGCTTTCCCCGGAAGGCACCGGCTACCGGGCCAAAACACGTTTTGCCCGGTTCTTCAATCTGCCGGAGTTGATTTCTCTGTTCAAGGAATCCGCAGATGTGCAGACGGCGGATATGCTGAACCTGCCTGTGCCGAAAGCGGAGTACATTAACGAAGTGCTGAAACCTAGCGAAACACAGGAAGAAATGGTAAGTTCCTTTGCAGACCGTGCCGAGGCTGTACGCAACGGTAATGTGAATCCCAGATTCGATAATATGCTCAAGATCACCAACGATGGCCGAAAATTGGCACTCGACCAGCGGCTTATCAATGAGATGTTGCCGGACGAGCCGGAGAGTAAGGTGAATCGCTGTGTGGACAATGCGTTCAAGGTCTGGGAAGAATCTGCGCCGGACAAGGGAACACAGTTGATTTTCTGCGACTTATCGACACCAAAAGCCGATGGCACATTCAATGTTTATGATGATGTGCGGGAAAAGCTGGTGGCGAGAGGTATTCCCCGCGAGGAAGTGGCGTTCATTCACGAGTATAACACGGAAACCAAAAAGGCAGAGCTTTTTGCAAAGGTGCGCGCCGGACAGGTGCGCATCCTGATGGGGTCTACACCGAAACTTGGCGCAGGAACCAATATTCAGGATCGGTTGATTGCCCTGCATCATCTGGACTGCCCATGGAAGCCGTCTGACCTGGAACAGCAGGAGGGGCGTATTCTTCGGCAGGGAAACCGGAATAAGCAGGTGAAAATCTATCGTTACGTCACTGAAAATACGTTTGATTCGTATATGTGGCAGATTCTGGAAAATAAGCAGAAGTTCATCTCGCAGATCATGACTTCCAAATCGCCTGTCCGTGCCTGCGACGATGTGGACGATACCGCGCTGTCTTATGCCGAAATCAAGGCACTGGCAACGGGCAATCCCTACATCAAGGAAAAGATGGACTTGGATATTCAGGTCAGCAAGCTGAAGCTGCTGAAAGCCAATCACACCAGTCAGATTTATAGCTTGGAATCGGATATTGCGCGCCGCTATCCGCGAGAAATCGCTGCGGCAAAGGGTCAGATCGAAGCGCTGAAAACCGATATAGAAGCGGCAAAACCGCTTCTGGCGCAGGACAAAGACCATTTTGCTATGGAGATCAGCGGCAAGGTGTACACCGAACGCAAGGAAGCGGGCGCGGCCATCATCGAGGCTTGTAAGGCTTTGAAGGCGGCTGGTACCGAGGGCAGGATCGGCAGCTACGGTGCGTTTGAATTGCACTCCCGGTTTGACAATTTCGATAAGGTGTTTCGCTTGTCCATCAAGGGCGCATGGAACTACTCTATGGAAGTCGGCAAAGACCCGCAGGGCAACATTCTGCGCATTACCAATGCACTGGCAGGCATCGAAAGAGCGTTGCCGCAGGTAGAACGCAGACTGGAAACCTTGGAACAGCAGTTGGCGCAGGCAAAGGAAGAAGCTAGACGTCCTTTTGCGCAGGAAGCAGAACTGGCCGAAAAATCTGCGCGCCTTGCGGAGCTGAACTCTCTGCTCAACATGGATGAAAAGGGCAGTGAGGATGCACTGGGCGTGGACGAGGATGCAGCCGAAACCGAAGTGGCGGATAAGCCGCGCCAGCCTGTGAACTATGCAGGCCGCGTTGCCGAGCGCACTGCGGATAATATGCGGAAACCTTCTGTGCTGGCACAGCTTCATGCAAAGCAGGCAGAGCGCACTGCAGAACCGCAGAAATCCCAGAAGCGGAAAAGTCACGATATGGAACTGTAAATAGGATAACCCCGTTAGATTTCTGCAAGGAATCTAACGGGGTATTTTTGAACAAGGAGGGCATTTGCTGACATTAACACCGATCAATTTGAAAACGGCAAACGCATTTGTGCAGCAGTATCACCGCC
>ERZ773242.2825-NODE-2825-length-13474-cov-4.001789_pt1 | contig 13474 bp, 10 predicted proteins | sample MGYA00511077_ERZ773242 | MGnify/ENA primary metagenome ERZ773242 (study PRJEB29015, sample SAMEA2737754) | human gut metagenome | biome: human gut; feature: human-associated habitat; material: faeces | place: China | collected 2012 ... | reverse complement strand
TTTTTATGGGCGCGATATGGCGAATAAAATTACCGGACGAAAAGGGGGGAGCTCCAGTTCCCGAACTCCTACCGAACAGCCTGATGATCTGCAATCTGTAGCGAAGGCAAAGATCCTCGTTGCGCTTGGGGAAGGGGAATTTGCAGGGCAATTAACCGGAAAAAATATCTACCTGGACGGCACGGCGCTGGAAAACGCCGATGGCACCAAAAACTTCAGCGGCGTTACGTGGGAATTTCGCGCGGGTACTCAGGCCCAGAAGTACATTCAGGGCATTCCCGGTACAGAAAACGAAATCAGCGTGGGAACCGAGGTAACGAGCGCTACAGCGTGGACACGAACCTTCACCAATACACAGCTTTCAGCGGTTCGTTTACGCCTGAAATGGCCTTCGATTTTCAAGCAGGAGGACGATGGCGATCTGGTTGGTTACTCGGTTAATTATGCGATTGACTTGCAGACGGACGGCGGGACATGGCAGACAGTCCTCAATACCAGTGTGACCGGGAAAACGACCTCAGGTTATGAGCGTAGCCACCGTATTGATTTACCTCAGGCGGGCAGCACCTGGACAATCAGACTACGCAAAATTACCGCTGACGCCAACAGCGCGAAAATCGGCGACACGATGACGCTACAGAGCTTCACTGAGGTGATTGATGCGAAATTGCGATATCCGAACACCGCGCTGCTGTACATCGAATTCGACTCCAGCCAGTTCAATGGCTCTATACCTCAGATCTCCTGTGAGCCACGTGGCCGCGTTATTCGGGTTCCTGATACTTACGACCCAGAAACCCGCTCTTACAGCGGGACATGGACCGGGGCGTTTAAGTGGGCATGGACGGATAACCCTGCGTGGATTTTTTACGATCTGGTTGTTTCTGACCGGTTCGGCCTCGGTCACCGTTTGACTGCCGCTAACATCGATAAGTGGACGCTTTATCAGGTCGCCCAGTATTGCGATCAGATGGTGCCGGACGGTAAGGGTGGCGATGGAACAGAACCACGCTATACCTGCAACGTGTACATCCAGGACCGAAACGACGCTTATACAGTCCTGCGTGATTTTGCGGCCATATTCCGTGGCATGACGTACTGGGGTGGCGATCAGATCGTTGCTCTGGCCGATATGCCCCGTGATGTGGATTACAGCTACACGCGCGCTAACGTTGTTGGCGGTCGCTTCACCTATTCAAGCAGCACCACGAAAACCCGCTACACTACAGCGCTGGTTTCATGGTCCGATCCCGGTAACGCCTACGCTGACGCGATGGAACCCGTATTCGAGCAGGCGCTGGTAGCGCGGTACGGCTTCAATCAGCTGGAAATGACAGCCATCGGCTGTACCAGACAGTCAGAAGCGAACCGAAAGGGGCGCTGGGGTATTCTCACCAACAACAAGGATCGCGTTGTTTCGTTCGATGTCGGGCTGGACGGAAACATACCGCAGCCTGGCTATATCATCGCTGTGGCAGACGAGCTGCTTTCCGGAAAGGTTATGGGCGGACGCATCAGCGCCGTGAATGGTCGCGTTATCAAACTTGACCGTGTAGCTGATGCAGCAGCAGGTGATCGCCTTATCCTCAACCTTCCCTCCGGAGCGTCACAGAGCAGGACCATTCAGGCGGTTAACGGGGAATCGGTCACAGTCACCACCGCGTACAGTGAGACGCCTCAGGCCGAAGCTGTCTGGGTGGTTGAGTCAAACGAACTCTACGCGCAGCAGTATCGTGTTGTGAGTGTCGCTGATAACGATGATGGCACTTTCACCATTACCGGTGCATGGCACGATCCGGATAAATATGCCCGAATCGATACCGGAGCCATTATTGACCAGCGGCCGGTGAGCGTGATCCCGCCGGGCAACCAGTCGCCGCCTGCGAACATCGTGATCAGCTCGTTTTCTGTGGTGCAGCAAAATATCAGCGTCGAAACGATGCGCGTGAGCTGGGACCAGGCGCAGAACGCTATCGCCTATGAAGCGCAATGGCGCCGCAACGACGGGAACTGGGTTAACGTGCCGCGCAGCTCCACCACGTCATTCGACGTCCCCGGGATTTATGCCGGGCGCTACCTGGTGCGCGTACGCGCAATCAATGCCGCAGAAATCTCGTCCGGATGGGGCTATTCAGAAGAGAAAACGCTGACGGGGAAAGTGGGCAATCCGCCGAAACCGGTCGGCTTCATCGCTTCTGATAATGTGGTTTTCGGTATCGAGCTGAGCTGGGGATTCCCGGCGAACACCGACGACACGCTGAAGACGGAAATTCAGTACAGCCTGACCGGGACGGAAGACGATGCGATGCTGCTGGCAGACGTACCCTATCCGCAGCGCAAGTATCAGCAGATGGGCCTTAAGGCGGGGCAGATTTTCTGGTATCGCGCGCAGCTGGTGGACCGCAGCGGCAACGAATCAGGTTACACAGAATGGGTGCGCGGGCAGGCCAGCATTGATGTATCCGATATCACCAATGCAATCCTGGAGGAGATTAAAGAGACTGATACGTTCAAAGACCTGATCGAGAGCGCGGTGGAGAGCAGTGAAAAGTTCGCAGAACTGGCTGATGCAATCAAAGAGAACGCAGACGGCCTTGCTGCTGCGGTTGGCTCGAATAAGCAGACAGCAGAAGCAATCATCGGCAACGCGCTGGCTATTGCCGATGTTGTCGTGCGCCAGACAGCCCAACAGGGCGCTAACTCTGCGACATTCGAACAGCTCCGGGAGGTGATCGCCACTGAGACGGAGGCTCGCGTCACGGATGTTACTCGTCTTGAGGCAAAAACTGAGCAGAACGAGGCGGGAATTACCGAGGTAAGGCAGGCTCTGTCAGATGAAACGCAGGCGAGGGCGACAGCTGTCGACCAGCTTACTGCGAGTACTCAGGTCATTTCTGATAAAGCTGATTCGGCTTCGAGTAAAGCTGACGCTGCATCAGGTAAGGCAGATGCAGCTGAACAAGCCAGCTCACAAAACACTGCTGATATTACCACGTTGCGACAGGTTGTCACCGACACGACTTCATCAATGGCATCCCGTCTGGAGGAACTGGGAGCAAGGACAGATACTGCCAGCGGCGGCATTCAGAGTAACTCCATCGCGCTAATAACGAGTACGCTGGCGCAGGTTGATCAGCAGGTGAGACTCAGCGCGCAGTACGGTGACAGTAAGGCCAGCATCGATCGTATTGATAATGTTATGGCAAGCGACAGGGAGGCAACAGCGCGTTCGCTGCTGAGTTTGCAGACTGACGTGAACGGCAACAAGGCAGCAATCAACAGCCTGAACCAGACGTTTTCCAGTTATCAGCAGGCCACGGCCACGCAGATAAACGACATTACGGCGACCATCAACGGGCACACATCAGCCATCACAACCAACGCTCAGGCCATTGCGAACGTCAACGGCGACCTGAAGGCGATGTACAGCATCAAGGTTGCCGTGGATGCGAACGGAAAACAGTATGCTGCTGGTATGGGGATAGGTGTTGAGAATACGCCGTCCGGCATGCAATCACAGGTGCTGTTTGTGGCTGACCGTTTCGCGGTAATGGCGCAGGCGGGGGGAGCGGTTACACTGCCGTTCGTTATCCAGAACGGGCAGGTGTTTATCCGGGAAACCTTCATTCAGGACGGCACCATCGGCAACGCCAAGATTGGCAACTACATCCAGTCCAATAACTATGTCGCTGGCTCAGTCGGATGGAGGCTGGATAAGGGAGGTACGTTTGAGAACTACGGTTCGACAGCTGGTGAGGGAGCCATGAAGCAGACTAATCAAACGATCAGTGTCAAGGATGCCAACAATGTGTTGAGGGTGCAGATCGGGAGAATCACGGGAACATGGTAACGGGAGGCCTCTTACGGGGCCTCTTTTTTTTCAGGAGGACTGGATGGCGGAATATGGTGTTCAGACATGGGACGCCTCAGGCAATGTAAATAACTATGGCGTTAAGCCTGTCAGCGTTTGTGGCTATCTCCAGCTGGCCCAGAACCAGAAAACAGGCTCTTACACCGTAGCGCTTCCACCGGGTTGCAGGCTGACCTATTTTCAGAGCATGAACGGTGATCAGTTTGGAACGAGTCGGAGGAAGATCACTATTTTGGGGGGAACCGCAACAGTGTCAGCAGTAGGCGATACCGACTACTCAGCAGGGACTGAGCCTGCGGCAGCGGCTTATCTCATTTTCCAGATCGAGAGGGCATAAATGGCGGAGTATGGCGTTTTACTGACGACGACTAGCGGGGAAGTATGGGTGACTGCGAACAGCTCGCCAATCGCTCTACAGGCACGAAAGACAGCGGCACTTCAGGGAACATCGGGGTTTAATACCAAAGTGACGCACACATTCCCCGCAGGTCAGCCTGTTGTCGCCTTCGTTCATTGCACGGTTGAGGTCGAAATCACTCAGACGATAAGCGGGAACACCATCACGATTGATTTTCTCAGACCGAATGCAACCGGCACAGCGTACGTTTATTTTTTCTCTATTTTCCCGCAGACAAAGCCAGACTACGGGCTGGCTGTGTGGGATGCATCAGGGACGCTGATTTTAACAAACGAAACGCGCACGCTGAGCGATGTTGTCACCCTCGGTACCGCCGGGGTGGATGCCAGCTCAGGATACAACATCAATACAACTCTGGCGGGGAAGTGGGCCTGCATGCCTGCCATGCTGGGGCTAATTACCGGGGTTGTATCGGCTGGCGGTCAACCGCAGCCCTACTCGGCCATATACAAGAGCATGGCAAAACTTGAGGGAAGCAATACGCGGATATTCGCCAGGCCGCAGACAACCCCCGGCGGCGACCTTCAGAACGTCGCGTATTCGAATCTGAGGAACGTGATTATGGCCATTAACTGCGCCAATTATGATTGATCGTTTTTAGCGATCAATTTTGAATAATTGATCTACCAAATCAATTATATCCCATTGATTCATATTGTTATTGTGTAGTTTCATGAATGCCCTGGGATATAACCACTATGAAAAATATGATTCTTTGCCTGGCGGTAGCGGTATTGCTCTCCGGTTGCGCTGGCGTTATTGAGAAGCAGCAACCCGTATGCACCGGAACAGCCCTGGTCGGCGGACAGGAAAGCAGCGTCCAGATCTACGGAGTCCGTAAACAAAGACGCAGTACCGCGCCGGTTATCCCTTTAACTGGTCATGGGTGAGCGCCAACACGTTCACCAGCACCACCTGCCACTAACCCATTCAGTTTTGAACAAACCCCGCTCCGGCGGGTTTTTTTATTGCCTGGAGAAAACATGATTTATACTACTGGCACTATCGCCATCAGCGGAAACACCCTTACAGGTACCGGCACAAACTTCACTGCTGCTGGTTCTCTTATTCGTAACGGCTGTACCGTTATTGCAATGACCAGCCCTGTGCAGGTATTTCAGATTACCACCATTGGCAGCGCAACAAGTCTCACCGTAACGCCAGCGGCTAACCCAGCAGTTCCCGCCGGAACCCGATTTGCCATTCTTCTGAGTGACAGTCTGAGCGTGGATGGGCTGGCGCAGGATATCGCTGAAACCTTCACGATGTACCAGCGCTACATGAGCGGGTTCGCTGATGTAATGAACGGGACATCTGATGTCACCATCACTATCAACGGCACTGCCGTTACCGTGCCGGGTCAAAAATCGCTGGCGAAGAAAGGGGATAACAGCGACATTACCAGCCTTTCCGGGCTAACTACAGCGCTAAGTATTTCACAGGGGGGGACTGGTGATAAGACTGCCGCTGGAGCGCGTACAAAACTCGGTCTGGGAAATGCGGCAACTAAAAATACTGGTGAAGGGGATAATGATGTACTGGCCACCGGGTCATTTGGTGTCGGTTCAAAAAATCTTCCCGTAATTTCAGATATCTGGGATAAAAGCCAGGGAACCCGTTTTTGTAACGTTACTCCCGCAACTTCTGGTGGTCCTGGAATGTATGGTTCTGGTATACGGTTATCAGACCGTAATATTGGGAGTGGAAGCACTCCGGCAGCGCAACAATCATTTGCTGCGCTGATTCTTAGCGGGAAAATTATTCAGTTCATGAGTATGTCGGATGGCAATGATTCTGGCTGGATGCAGATTTACCACACCGGAAATACGACCCGTGCATCTGATGGCACGCTGAAGGCCGCCTCCCCGATTGTACGGTTGTTCGGTGATGGTTCGTGTCAGCTTAACGATGAATCTGAAGGATGCACCGTAACCCGTCAGGCTATCGGTGAGTATCTGATTGAAGGATGCATGGGTATGAATTCAGATGCTGCATGGGGTGGGATAGATGGCGGGTTTGATATACCTAAAGATCGCAATGGGCAAGCCCTTGTCTGGCTGGATTATGAGGTAAATGCAGACGGATCGGTGCTGGTAAAAACATTCCACCGGGAATACCCTACAGCGCCGTCATTTGCGAGGAACGTATTGAAGGGTGTGGCGGATGGCGAACCGGTCGATATTCCCGCCGACCAGTTCGTAAGTGTTCGCGTGGAAATGCCCGTGGACAGCCTCTGGAACCAGCGACGCAAAGATGCATTTACAGTGTCGACGCAAGAGCAAAATCCCCGTTTGGACAGTAATCTGCACACCAACGAAAATTGATAGCCAATATCTGCATTGACCGATAGCCCTGTCAATATGATACTGTGTTTATGTACAGTATTTTTGTGAGGTAATGATGCCACGCACAGCAGACATAAATGCCGCATTTATAGCGGCTATTGAGCTTAACCCAAAAGGTTATCGCTATCTGAGGACAGATAGCTTCATTCAGAAGTTGAGGGGCTTTAACTGGCATTTTACCAGGGTCGATGCAAATTCGTGGATAGAGCGGAACCAGCCTGGCTTCGCTGACAAGACGACAGACGGCAGCGACAACCGTTATTGGATTCTGCGCAACATGGGGAGAGTTCTATAATGGGCTTTCCTTCTCCAGCAACAGACTACGTAGAGCGCCGACTAACTCCAGCAATTCTGTGCAACATGGGTGCTGATAGCAGGGTGCTTGAAACGGATGTGGGGTTTGCGGTTATTGAACCTTTATCGAAGAGAACACATGGAGATGTGTTATTGATTCTGTGCGATGGGCACACACAATTTGCCAAGCTGATGGGTCGGTCGCTCATAACAGACGATGGGGAAGCGATCGAAGGTTCTGCTCTGGAAGAGGTTGAGGTTTTGGGTAGAGTAACGTTCTTCATCAATCGTGCATTAGATGATGATTGCCCTGCAATATAGATAATGTTCCCCATACGTCACTGAAAAATAACCAGCCATAAGCGGCTGGTTTTTTTGTGTAGTTTTGGTCGGCACGATAGGATTTTTCCTCTATCGCATGATGGCCATCCTAAAGCTCAAAGGAAGTTTTGCGTAATCACTTCTTCAAAATCGCATTCCCCAAAATAAAATCTAAGCGAATGAAAAATATAGTGAAAATTAAGGATGGAAATCCAATAAAATCAGCCAGAAAAACATAGTTAACTGGCTGATTACTAACATTTAATTGGATGTTGTAGAACTCTGCTTCTGGAACAGTTCCCGGAAGACCGGATAGATGTCATCCTGGTCACGAATGTGCTGCATCGCAAAGTTATCGAACATCGCTTGCAGATGCTCATACTCACGCCACAGCGTCTGGTGGGCGCGACGGGTAATTTCAATGTAGCTGTAGTAACGCACCACCGGCAGGATCTTCTTCGCCAGAATTTCATGACACAGCGGCGAGTCATCCGCCCAGTTATCGCCATCCGATGCCTGCGCGGCGTAGATGTTCCACTGCGCCGGATCGTAGCGCTCCTTCACCACCTCATCCATCAGCTTCAGGGCGCTCGACACGATGGTGCCGCCGGTCTCCTGCGAGTAGAAGAACTCATGTTCATCCACCTCTTTCGCCTGAGTGTGATGGCGGATGTAGACTACCTCCACGTTCTTATACGTTCTGCTCAGGAACAGATAGAGCAGAATATAAAAACGCTTAGCCATATCCTTGGTGGCCTGATCCATTGAACCTGATACGTCCATCAGGCAGAACATCACCGCCTGACTGGAAGGCTCCGGCCGTTTTTCGTAGTTCTTGTAGCGCAGGTCGAACGTGTCGATAAAAGGCACCCGGTCGATCTTCGCCCGCAGTTCGGCGATCTCTTTTCGCAGGCGCTCCTCTTCCAGCAGTTGCGCGGGTTCCGTGTTTTCCACCACTTTCAGGCTGGTTTCCAGCTCGCGCAGTTCGCGCCGTTTGCCTGCCGTCATCGCCGTGCGTCGCGCCAGCGAGTTTTGCAGTGAACGCACCACGCTGATGTTGGCGGGCACCCCGTTTGCGGTATAACCCGCGCGATGGGTTTTGTATTCGTTGAGTTGACGGTGCTGATTCTTTCTCAGATTCGGCAGGGCCAGATCCTCAAACAGCAGGTCGAGATATTCGTCTTTTGAAATCTGAAAGACGAACTCGTCCTGGCCTTCACCGTCCTGGCTGGCCTGTCCCTGACCGCTGCCAGAACCGCCGCCTCCGCCTTGGGGCCGCTCGATTCTGTCATTCTGGACGAAGTGGTCATTACCTGGGTGCACGCGATGGCGAAGGCCGCCACGCCCCTGATGAAACATCGGTTCGCTGATGTCATCGTTAGGGATGGAGACGGATTCGCCGCTGTCGACGTCGGTCACCGAGCGTTTGTTGATGGCCTCGGAGATCGACTGTTTAATTTGCGCTTTATAACGGCGCAAGAAGCGCTGGCGATTCACCGTGCTCTTGTTTTTGCCGTTAAGACGCCGGTCAATAAACCAGGTCATATATCCCCCGTACTGCATTTGCCAACTTGCAGCGTCCGTAAGTGCCGGACATTTTGTTGGCCCGGTAAGCGCGTTACCGGGCACTTGTTTTAAGACGATTTACGCACGCGCAGATACCATTCACAGAGCAGGCGGACCTGTTTGCGGGTATAGCCTTTCTCCATCATACGGTCGACAAAATCGTCGTGCTTTTTCTGCTCGTCGGTTGAGGTTTTGGCGTTGAACGAGATGACCGGCAACAGCTCTTCCGTGTTAGAGAACATTTTCTTCTCTATAACCGTGCGCAGTTTTTCGTAGCTGGTCCAGTTCGGATTACGGCCGTTGTTATGCGCTCTGGCGCGCAGCACGAAGTTCACAATCTCGTTTCGGAAGTCTTTCGGGTTGCTGATCCCGGCTGGCTTCTCAATTTTTTCAAGCTCCGCGTTCAGGGATTCACGGTCAAACAGCTGGCCGGTATCCGGGTCGCGGTACTCCTGATCCTGGATCCAGAAGTCAGCGTAAGTGACGTACCGGTCGAAGATGTTCTGGCCATATTCGGAATAGGATTCCAGGTAGGCGGTCTGGATCTCTTTGCCAATGAACTCGGCGTATTTCGGGATCAGGTAGCCTTTCAGGAACTCCAGGTAGCGTTCAGCCTGCTCCTGTGGGAACTGTTCACGTTCAATTTGCTGTTCCAGCACGTAGAACAGATGAACCGGGTTGGCGGCCACTTCCGCGTGGTCGAAGTTAAAGACGCGGGAGAGGATCTTAAACGCGAAACGCGTCGACAGACCGTTCATCCCTTCGTCAACCCCGGCGTAATCGCGGTATTCCTGGTACGATTTCGCTTTCGGGTCGGTATCCTTCAGGCTTTCGCCGTCATACACGCGCATTTTTGAGTAGATGCTGGAGTTTTCCGGCTCTTTCAGGCGCGACAGGATCGAGAAGCGCGACAGTGTTTCCAGCGTTCCCGGTGCGCAAGGGGCATGAACCAGCTCACTGTGGTTGAGCAGTTTTTCGTAAATCTTGATCTCCTCGGAGATCCGCAGGCAATAAGGCACTTTGACGATGTACACACGGTCAAGGAACGCCTCATTGTTTTTGTTGTTACGGAAGGTCACCCATTCTGATTCGTTAGAGTGGGCGAGGATAATCCCGTTAAACGGCAGGGCGGAAATACCTTCCGTCCCGTTGTAGTTCCCCTCCTGGGTGGCGGTCAGCAGCGGATGCAGCACTTTGATCGGTGCTTTAAACATCTCGACAAATTCCATAATCCCCTGGTTGGCGCGGCACAGCGCACCGGAATAACCGTAGGCATCCGGGTCGTTTTGCGCGTGATGCTCCAGCTTACGGATATCGACTTTACCCACCAGCGCCGAGATATCCTGGTTGTTCTCGTCACCGGGTTCAGTTTTAGCGATGGCGATCTGCTCGAGGATAGACGGCCACACTTTCACGACGCGGAACTTGGTGATGTCCCCGCCAAACTCGTGCAGACGTTTTGCCGCCCACGGCGACATGATCGTACCGAGATAGCGATGCGGAATGCCAAACTCTTTTTCCAGAATTTGCGCATCCTCTTGCGGATTAAACAGGCACAGCGGATGGTCATTGACCGGGCTGCGCTCGCCGTTGGCGCTCAGCACATAGATGGGCACGCGCTGCATCAGCGCTTTCAGCCGTTCAGCCAGGGAGGATTTACCCCCACCGACAGGACCCAGCAGGTAAAGGATCTGTTTCTTCTCTTCCAGCCCCTGAGCGGCATGCTTCAGGTAGGAGACGATCTGCTCAATGGCATCTTCCATGCCATAGAACTCTTCAAACGCCGGGTATCGGGCGACCACCCGATTCGAAAAGAGACGGGAAAGCCGTGGCTCCAGGGCAGTATCAACCATGTTTGGCTCACCAATAGCCATCAATAGCCGTTCTGCCGCATTGGCATAGGCACTGCGATCTTGCCGGCAGATGGTAAGAAACTCCTGCAGTGTGAACTCTTCGTCCTTGGCAGCTTCGTAGCGCTGGCGATAGTGATCGAATATATTCATGGCATGCCGTCCTTTCGTTTTTTAGCACAGGATAAGAGCCGTTCGTATGAGTAGTGGAGGCTCCCGGAAGAGAATTTTTCGCACCTCACTGCCAGAGCAGCAACCTGTGTGCCAGGTCGAAGTCTATGAACCGCAGGGTGTTCAGCAAAACCTCTTCTTAAATTAAAGCGTAGATGGCAATTGCAAAACTTGCATACGGATAAAATCTACTTTCAATGACATATCAATAACTCATCCAAAAATTTCCACTGCGGTTATAAGCGAAAAGCGGGTTTTTCATTTATCGGTCACATAAATGAAAGCGGTATGTCATCTGAAAAATGAAAAATAACGGGTTAATCAAACGGATTAGCGCGCAAAAAATTTTGGGATGTACGGGAATGGCGGTTACACTTCACCCGCTGATTATTTGACTACAGGAAAGAATGGATTGTGACCAAACTCAAACTTCTGGCATTGGGCATCCTTGCCGCTACCGCAGCGAGCACCGTACAGGCTGAGAGCCAGTGGACTGTTGGCGCGGGTGCTGGCGTGATTAACAGCCCGTACAAGCAGTATGACCGCGACGTTTATCCTGTCCCCGTTGTCACCTATGAAGGCGATAACTTCTGGTTCCGTGGGTTGGGCGGCGGCTACTATCTGTGGAACGATACGGCCGATAAGCTCTCCATCATGGCCTATTACGACCCAACGCACTTTAAACCAGGCGACAGCGACAGCAATGCGCTTCGTCAGCTGGACAAACGCAGAAGCTCACTGATGGCGGGGCTTTCTTACGTCCATAATACCGAGTATGGCTTCCTGCGCACTGCGCTGGCGGGCGATACCCTGGACAACAGCAACGGCTTCATCTGGGATCTGGCGTGGCTTTATCGCTATACCAACGGCGCAGTGACGCTGACGCCGGGTATCGGTGTGCAGTACAGCAGCGAGAATTACAACGACTACTACTATGGCGTGTCTAAAGCGGAGTCTCGCCGCAGTGGTCTGAAGAGCTACAGCGCGGATGATGGCTGGGACCCGTACCTGGAACTCACCGCCTCGTATAACTTCCTCGGTGACTGGAATGTGTACGGTACTGGCCGTTACATTCGTCTGAGCGATGAAGTGAAAGACAGCCCGATGGTCGACAAGTCCTGGTCTGGCATCTTCTCTGTGGGTGTGACCTACAAGTTCTGACCAGAACGTGATGCATTAAAACGGGGCGCTAGCGCCCCGTTTGTTTTTTATGATGCCTGAAAAAAATTAGCGCTTCACAATCTTGATCGTCTGGCCTAAGCGGGACGGTTTTTCTTCGCTGGTTTTCTGCGGCGCGGTCACGCACGCGGTTTCCACGCACACGAAGGTCTTGTAACCGTCATCCGGGATATCCGCCATGCTGACGGAAAGGGCAGGGCCCGGGTTCCAGCCCACCACGTTGCTGTGGTGGTGATGAACCACATCAATACCGCGGTTCAGCGCGCTGTCGTGGATGACGCTACAGGCTTCCGGGTGCAGGTATACGCGGTCGGTACGATCCGGGAAAGTCTGCACGCCGTCGTCCAGCTTGCCTTCTTTCGCGTTATCCACTTTGTCGATAAAGGTATCGCCAAGTCCGCTCACCTTAACGGCCTGAATGTCGCCTACGTTGAAATAGGTGTGCAGGGCGGACGTTGTTTCAAATTCGCCGTGCGCTTCCAGTTCAATCTCGCAGGTTTTACCCAGCTTGAAGCGGGCATACAGGGTGAACTCGTGTGGCCACAGGGCACGCGTTTCATCATTCGCCTGGAGCTCAAAGGTCAACACCGCGCCGTTATCATCTTCGTTGTGGGCTTTCAGCGTCCACTGCTGGTTACGGGCGAAACCGTGAGACGGTAATCCCTGCTGCGCTGACGGGCCAAACCATGGCCAGCAGATCGGTACGCCGCCGCGGATCGCCGCCCCTTTTTTGAACGAGGTGGCTTCGCTCAGCCACAGGCCTTCTTCTTCACCTTCTGGTTTCCAGGAGAGCAGGTGGGCGCCATTGAGCGCGAAGGACGCTTTAACGCGCGGATGATCAACGACGATGATATCGGCACCGTCAATCTGACGGCGGGAGAGCACAGGGGTAAGTTGTTCGACTACCGGAAGTGCAAAAATTTTATTAATCATTAAGCAATCCTCTGTCTAAAAACAATAAAAAAGGCGACCGAAGTCGCCTTTTAGGATCAAGCACTCATCTCAACTTATTTGGAGATGTGAGCGATCAGGTCCAGTACTTTGTTAGAGTAGCCAGTTTCGTTGTCGTACCAGGAAACCAGTTTCACGAAGTTGTCGTTCAGTGCGATACCCGCTTTAGCATCGAACACGGAAGTGCAAACTTCGCCGTTGAAGTCGGTAGAAACAACGTCGTCTTCGGTGTAACCCAGAACGCCTTTCATAGCGCCTTCAGAAGCGGCTTTGATGGCTTTCTTGATTTCTTCGTAGGACGCTGCTTTTTCCAGACGAACGGTCAGGTCAACAACAGATACGTTCGGAGTCGGAACGCGGAACGCCATACCGGTCAGTTTGCCGTTCAGTTCTGGCAGTACTTTACCTACTGCTTTAGCAGCGCCGGTAGAGGACGGGATGATGTTCTGAGCTGCGCCGCGGCCGCCGCGCCAGTCTTTGTGAGACGGGCCATCAACGGTTTTCTGAG
>ERZ773242.2808-NODE-2808-length-13561-cov-4.337332_pt1 | contig 13561 bp, 7 predicted proteins | sample MGYA00511077_ERZ773242 | MGnify/ENA primary metagenome ERZ773242 (study PRJEB29015, sample SAMEA2737754) | human gut metagenome | biome: human gut; feature: human-associated habitat; material: faeces | place: China | collected 2012 ... | reverse complement strand
AAAAGGGATTTGTGCCGAAGCGCTGCGCCAACTGTGGGCGCTGGTTTTTGCAGAAACCGGGGGCGACCTACGCCTATTGCACCGGAGCTGCACCGGGACAGGACGGCAAGACCTGCCGTGAGATCGGCGCAAGCAGCAGCTTCCGCAACAAGGTGGAAAATAACGATATCTGGAAAGTTCACCAGCGGGCTTACAAAAAATATTTTGCCCGTATCAGAAGTAGGCTGATGACCAAGAGCAAGTTTGAAGTATGGTCCCGTCAGGCAGCAGACCTGCGGGATGCCGCGCTGGAACGATACGCGCAGGCAGAAAACGAGGAGGAACGTCAGCGCATCGCGCAGGAGGTTTCTGAAACATTGAATGCAGAGTGAGAGAAAAAAAGCCCATCTCCGCACCGGAAGACCGGTGAAGGGATGGGCTTTGCTGCGTGATTTTTTAGTGCTGCTATGATCAGCTCGTCAGCAGCAATTGTTGTAATTTAGTTTGCCCGATAAAGAAATGTGACGATCTGTGCTCGTGTGCAGGCCGCATCCGGGCTAAATACACCAAAACCAGTACCGGTGGTGATGCGCTGGGATACTGCCCATGCGACTGCCGTGGCATAGTATTTGTCAGCACTTACATCTGCAAAGCCACTGTTACCAGCTGCGGGCTGACCATTTGCTCTCCAGAGGAAGGTAACGACCTGTGCACGCGTGACAGTTGCGTCGGGGCTGAAGGTCTTCGCGCTGGTACCGTTGGTGATGCCGTTTTCAACAGCCCACAGGACGGCGGTATAGAAGTAATCATCCGCACGGACATCGGTGAAGGGGTTCGACTTAGAAGTCGGCTGCGGGCATCCAGCTGCTCTCCAGAGGAAGGTCACAACCTGCGCACGCGTGCAGGGGGCGTCCGGGCTGAAGGTATAGCGGCTTGTACCGGAAGTGATTCCCCGATCCACAGCCCACTTGACAGCATCGTAGAAGTAATCCCGGACAGTTACGTCATTGAACGGCAGCGAGCTGTTTCCAAGTGCGCCAATGATCGAAACCAGATCGTCAGAGAGATTCTTCGTCACGGTTACCGTGCAGCTTGCCGTGATGCTCCGATCGGCAGTGCTGGTAACCGTGATGGTCACTTTGCCTTCAGCAACGCCTCTGACACGACCGTTCGCATCGACCGTCGCGATCGTTCTATCAGAGCTCGTCCAGACGACATCGCGCTGCGTGGTGTCTGCGGGCGTGAAGACCGGCTCAAGCTGAATGGTCCCGCCAACGGAGACCGCCGCGTCGCGCAGCGCGATCGCCTCGATGGGGACGGGCTTGGCGGTGACGGTAACGGTGCAGGTCGCGCTCTTGCCGCCGGCGGTGGCGGTGATGGTCGTGGTGCCGACGCCAACCGCAGTGACCTTGCCGGTCTGGTCAACGGTCGCAACGTTCGTGTTACCGCTCTTCCAGGTGACTGTGCTGTCATCCGCATTTGCAGGCACTACTGTAGCGGTCAGCTGCTTCGTATTGCCGACCACCAGCGCCGTGCTGGTTTCGTTCAGCGTCACAGCGGAGACGGGAAGCTTCACAGTGACCTCACAGGTCGCGGTATAGCCGCCGTCCTCTGTGGTGACGGTGATGGTCGCGGTGCCCTTGCCGACCGCGGTCACAACGCCGTTCTCGACGGTCGCAACGGAGGTATCGGAGCTTACCCAAGTCACGTTCTTGTTTGTCGCGTAAGCAGGCAGGACCGTGGCAGTCAGAGTCTGCTTTTCGCCGACGTTCAGCGTGGTCTTATCCGGGGTCAGCGTGACGCCATTCGCGGCGACAGGCGCCGGAGAAACCTTCACGGTGCAGGTCGCGGTATATTTGCCGTCCTCTGTGGTCGCGGTGATGATCGCCTCGCCCTCACCAACAGCGGTGACCGTGCCGTTTGCATCGACGGTTGCAGCGTTTTCGTTGTCGCTGCTCCAGGTCACGTCCTTGTTCGTCGCGTTCTCGGGATAGACAGTGGCAGTCAGGGTCTCGCTGCCGCCAACAGTCAGAGCGAGCGTATTCTTGTTCAGAGTAATGTTGCTAACAGCAACAGGTGCCGGCGCAATGGTCAGGGTAGCATAAGCAGTAGCAGTGCTTTCCCAAATATCCGCACCATAGTTCTCAGAAAGCTTCAATTTGGAGAAGCCAAGCTCATAAGTACCAGCAGGTGTATTTGCAGGGATTTTTACATCAACAATACCAAACTCCTGCATTTTGACCACGTTGCCATCGTTAGAATTCCACGAAAGCATTTTAGTCACTGGGTTAACAGTAGCAGCAGGCATGTTCGCGCCACCCTTTAAAGCTGTTACAGGAAACTCATCTGTCGAAGCTGTATAGCTAACGCTGCAAGTTTCAAATTCCTTATTTGCAGTAAAAGTCATTCTTACTGTCTGGTCTTCGTCGCTCACAGTAAGATTGGGCTTGTCCAGTTCAACAGAGAAAACAACGCCCTTTGTATTGTTCTCATTGGCAGCAAATACGTTAACGCAAAGTCCCATGCAAAGCACAAGGCAAAGCGTTAATGCAATAATTCTTTTCATTTTAGAATTTCCTTTCTATTTCACCATGAAAGAGTCGTGTTTCCAACCTCAACCGACCTTGCTAAAGCAGCATCAGCCGAATCCACTTCTCCATCACCATTGATATCTGCAATATACTCTTGCAATTTCGTCAATCCAGCGCCAAGTCCAACCTCAGCTGCGCGAATCATCGCTGCATCTGCAGCATCCAATTCACCGTCGCCGTTCGCATCGCCCTTAATAGCAATCTTAATGACCGCGTTCGCAGGAACATTCGTAAGATCGAAGTCATAACCGCCTGCTTCGTTCTTGGTGGCTGCGATCTTTGTGTAGGTCTCGCCGCCATCGTCGGTCCAGAGCACCACGCACGCTGCATCGTTCTGCACGTTCAGTGTGTTGCCAGTAATTTTGTAGGTCGCACCGTTGCTTTTGCCAACCAGTTCAACCTTGTGCTCCGAACCCGTGGTCGAGCCACCGGTCGTAGAGCCACCGGTCGTGGAGCCGCCTGTCGTGGAACCGCCAGTGGTAGAGCCACCGGTCGTGGAACCGCCAGTGGTCGAGCCGCCCGTCGTAGAGCCACCCGTCGTGGAGCCGCCCGTCGTGGAGCCGCCCGTCGTGGAGCCACCAGTTGTGGAACCGCCAGTTGTGGAACCGCCAGTTGTGGAACCGCCAGTCGTAGAACCACCTGTAGTCGAGCCACCGGTTGTGGAACCGCCAGTGGTGGAACCACCAGTCGTAGAACCGCCGGTCGTGGAGCCGCCCGTGGTAGAACCGCCAGTGGACTCAGCAATGGTCACGCCGCCCGGAACGGAAACTGCGGTAACCTTTTTGCCTTCTTCGGCAAACAGTTCCTTCGCCGTTACGCTGACAGCAGCCTCACCGAAGTTAGCACCATCTTTTACAAGGAACGTCAGCGTAAAGATCGTGCCGTTATCTTTGACAAGAGTGGTATTCATAAACGTAACGATATTCTTTTTCGGGTTCGGCGCATAAATGCCGCTCAGGTACGTAATCTCTCGCGTTTTCCCTTCACTCTCCACGTTGTATGCCGTATTGATGGACTGCAGCGCAAGCTTGCTGCTGTCATACCCGATTTCCCAGACAGCGCTCAAAAAGCCGGGGTTGTTCTCAACGCTGACAGCCAGCGTCACTTCGTCTCCGGCGTTTGCATCCTCTGTCCAGCTTTCTACCGTGATCTTCGCAGCATCATCCGCGAGAACCGACAGCGAAAGTGAGAACACCAGCAGCAGCGCCAGCAGCATGCTCAGCATCCGCATTTTTTTCATGTTATCAAATCCTTTCGTTTTACTTTCTATCTCATCCCGCATCCCATTATCAGATGGGATGCGGGTAAATCGGAAGAAAGGAGAAAACAGTGTTTTCTCAATCCTCTATTCCAGCCACACGTCGGAGCAGAAGCACAGCGTCGTAGCTGTTTACCACGCTGTTTCCGTCAATGTCGGCGTACTGCAGATTGAAATCATCATCGACAAAGCTGGCAGCGTAGCGAAGGATCAGAACCGCATCATAAGTGTTTACAACGCCGTCCATGTTCACATCGCCAATCTCAAAGATCTTCCCCGCGAAGGCGCTGTCCAGATAGGCAGTGCGCGCTGTGAGCCAGCTCTGCATGTCGGCCACAACACCGACATAGGTTGCGTTCTGCCAGATGTGTCCGCCCTTAGTGTGATCGCCAATCCGGATGTACGGCCAGAGGACAAAGTTCATTTCCGCGCTGCCCGTCAGACGGGTTGCATAGCCGCTGACCGTTCCGTTTTCCGCAATCAGCTTCTTTGCCAGCGGCGCGAAGCTTTCGTTGTAGCAACGGACGACTGCCGCGCGGAAATCTGGGATTTTGATCAGCGCCTGCGCCAGATAGTGATAATCAGTGATATCAGGGCTGATTTCCTTTGTCCAGCCTGTGCCGAGCGTCATGTCCTGATCCCAGATGGGACCTGCGTACATTTTTTCACCGGCATCCTTATAGAAGTACAGCGAGGAAACGAAGCCGTCCGGGTTGAGTGCAAGCTCCTGCATCAGGAAAATCTTCACAAGAGAATCTCGGTCGACATAGTCGTAATAATGCTTGTCTGTTGACTCGTTATAGCCTGTGTATGCACCGGTTTCATCCGTAGCATAGACAGCGTCCTCAAACGCCTGATAGTATTCGCTGATGTAGCGCATGGCTTCCTTGCCGCACCACTCGGGGCTCTTGACGTTCATGCCCTTGCCCTTACGGGTGATAAAGCCGCTGACCTCGTCGGGTTTGTCATGATTCAGCTCCAGCAGATAGCCGCCCGTGATGTTCGCCGGCTCATTAAGATCCTTCGTAAAGAAGTAGGTCATGCCGTAGGCGTTTTCGCCGCTGGACGTCTGCATATCCATGCCATAGTTCGGATTTTGCTCTTTGTACGCATCTTCCATGTCGGTGATATCGACGCCAGTCGATTTGATGGTGTTCTTTTCGCTCAGCAGATACACACCGCGGTATTCGCCGTCGTAGTACAGGTTCACCCAATTGCAGCTTGCCGTATACGGCATCTGCAGGCTGGCTGCCATGTCCTTGAACAGCTTGTCGTGCATCAAGGTCGCGTCAAAGTAGTTCGCGAGCAGGACCCATGTCTTCACGTTTTCGCCGGTTTGCAGCAGATTAGAGGCTGTTTCCAGTTTGATCTGATACGATTTCTTTTCGGCGTACGTGAAGGTAGAATTGCCGCGTGCCTTCAGCTCGGTGATGTTCGTCGCGGCGATCTCGCCGCCGTTTGCGTCGATCATCCGGAGCGCCGCCGTCGTGGTGTTCTGCTTGTTCCCGTCGACATAGGCGCGCCCCTGCGCGTTCGCGTCCGTGCTTGTCAGATAAACGGTCGGAAGGCTCGTCGCCTGCATGACGCGGACGGTGAACGCCGTGCCGTTGCCGACCTTCGCAGTGATGGTCCGATAGCCGTTCGTCTCGGAAGCCAGCGCCGAAACATCCAGCGGATCTGTGCTGGAAACGTTCTGGCTGCTCAGATCGCCCGTCACCACCAGATCACCGGGCTCAGCCGAGCGCGTGAACACGGCGTTCAGGCTCGCAAGGTTTGCCGAAGCGGGCAGGAAGAGGTAGTTCGTGCCGTCCACCTGAACCGCCGGGATCTGCACATCGTCCACCGTCGCGGTCATGGCCGTTACGTCAGCCGATAACGGCAGCGCACTGACGGTGCAGACCGGGGATTTCCCGCTGCTGTATTCCTTATTGTTTTCTGCGGACGCTTTCGCGCAGCTCTCGACAAAATAATAGGTCGTTTCGTCCGGCACAAGCCCGGTCAGCGCAAATTCGCATCGGTCGGTCGTGTCGAGCATTTTGCTGTCTCCCCCGCTCTTATTGCAGGAATAGACCTTGTAATACGTTGCGCCAGGCGCGGCGGACCACGTCAGCTTTGCCGTCGTTTCCGCGCTCTCCGTCACGTTGAGCTTCTCAACACGCGCCGGGATGATCACATACGTCAGCTCGACCGTCCCATAGTAATTGCCTTTGCCCTCGTAGACAATCTTTGCCGTGCCGATGTCCTTGTTGTTCGGCCATTGCACATAAAGGTCCTTCATGATGCCGTCACTACCGACACCGGCGTCGTTCGAGCTCGTCAGAACATAATTGCCGTGCTTTCCGAAGCTGCTTGGGCGGACGCCGCCGGGCAGATATGCATATTTCGGGATTGGATCCAGATCGCGCGGGTTTTCCGGTGTTCTGAACTTAAACACAACCGCGTCGCTCGCAATATTGACGCCCACATAACCGCACTTGCTGCACACATGGTTGTTGTCCCATTCGTGACCAAGCGGGTAGAGGAACTGGCTTACGTTCTTCGCGTCGCACGCGGGGCACGTGTCAGTCGTGCGGCCGCCCTTAATGCAGGTTCGCTCATCCGTACGCACGGTCACGTAGGCATAGCCGTCCGCGCAGGAGTGATAGTTCTCCTCGCCGAAGCTCGAAAATTCATCTTTCTTCAACTTGCCGTCCGCTAGGATGGTATGCTTTCCGTCCGTCGTTGCCAGCACACCGTTATAGTCCGTGATCGCCGCATCGACAGGCGCTGCGCACCGGGCGCAGGTGATCGTGCCATTGAGCATATCGTACAGGCTCGTGGAATTGAAGGTATGTTTTCCAAGCTCGCAGTCCGTGCGCTTCTTGGTATAGGTATCGAGCAGGGTGCCGTCGTACTTGTAGGCGCGGATCGTCATGGACTCCCGCGTTGCCTCGGCGGTCATATACAGTCCCTGATACTCCGTGCGCTCGATGACCTTCGCGTGGCAGTCCAGTCGCGTGCAGGTCGCAGTCTTGCCGGACAGGTCGCCGCAGATGTAATAGACAATGCCCTTGGAGCTGTTCTCCGGCTGCTTCACGTTGCCAATCATCGGATAGGTTCTCGTATACGAGTTATCGTCGCCGCTGAACACGAAGTCGATGCCCGCCTTTTCCAGATTCGCCGCGATCGCCTTTATGGACGCCTCGGGCAGAACACCCTCCGTGCCATAGACCGGCATATGCGTGACCAGCACCTTCCAGCTGCAATCCGTCTTCAGCTTCTCTGCGATCTCCGCGGTCGCGTCGACGAGACTGCCGTTCGGCGCGCCCTCGCTCTGGTGGTTGACCACCACGACGCAGACATCACCGTATTCCACCGCATACCAGAGGTTCGGTTCGCTCTGCGGCAGGTCAAAGATGTTGCCGGAAACCTCGCCGTCGCTGTCGCCCATATATTCGTGGTTGCCAAGCGCATGGACCAGCGCCGTGCCGTTCAGCTTTTCCTGATTGACCACGGTAAAGAAGCTCTGCCAGTTTTCAAACTTGGTGACATCGTCGATTGCGTCGCCGGTCTGGATGCCGAAGTCATAGCTGCCCGCGCGCAGCTCCTGCAGCGCGCGTTCCAGATTGGCAGTACTGCTCGTCTGAATATCGCCGAGGATGAAGAAATTCGTCGTCTGCTCCGTGGGGTCCGCCGTAGTAAAATGGAAGACTTCAGACCACGTCGTGCCGTCGCCGACCTGATAATAATAGGTCGTTCCGGAACTCAAGCCGCTCAGCCGTGCGATATTGCAGCGAAGCGCATTGCCGGATGTGCTTTCCACGAAGAACTGAATTTTGGACGTTCCGGTAAATTCCATCGCGCCCGTCATGTCTGCTTTTTCCGCATAGCGGACGAGCGCTTTTTCTGCCGAGCTGTCAATGCTGCTCAGCCAGGTGATGCTCTGCGCGGTGGATGCGCCCGCCACGGCGTTATTCTGCACGCCAAACGGTAAACCTTCGTTTACATACGGCTTGTCGCAGACCACGGCGCTTGCGTTCTGTGAGCGTCCGGCGGAGGATACCGCGTGGAGCGTTTGCAGACCCGTTGTTGTAAACGTATATTTGAGTGTTCCGTCCGGACCAGTCTTGCCGAGGAGGGTCTCGCCCGCGTAAATGCTGGCGCGTGCCTGCGGCTCGCCGCTTCGGTCCGTGACGCGCAGCGTCGTCTTCGTGCCAACGAGGAGCGTTCGATCGACGTGCAGCTCGCACGCCGTCTCCAGCATCACCCGCTGTGCGCTCCCGACGAAGGTATTGCGCCCGGACGGCGTCTGATACGTCGCCTGCGCGATGGAATACTCAAAATACTTGTCCGAGGCGGCGCTCTCCGGGATCGTCAGCACCAGACACGCCATTTCATGGTTATACTCCTGCACCGTGCGCGCCATCTGAGTTGCAATGGGAGAAGCCTCAATGTGGACCGGAACACGATTGCCAGAAACTGTCCCGAGCGAAGCCGTATAGCCACTCGCAGCCTCCACCGTAACACCGGCAGCCAGATAGCTGGCGGGGAACTCGATCTCCAGGTCGGCACTGGAGACCCTCTCGTTGGTCACGTTGACCACATAGAGCGCAAATTCTTTGCCGATCTCTGGCGCTGCCTGCTGCGGCACAACGGCAATGCCAGCCTCCGTACCCTCCGGGTCGGCCACGCGGAAGTAATATGTCGTGTTCGTCTCGTTGCCGTACAGATCCTTGAGATAGACCGTAAGCGAATGCTCGCCGTTGCGCAGGTTCAGATTGCGCAGATAGAGCGAGCCCGTATTGATCTCAGCGTTTGCCGTCTGGTTGACACCGTCAATGTAGACGCGCGTCGAAGCCGTATCGATGCCGCTGGCATATTTGTCGGTCGCTTCGCTGTCGGAGTAGTTGACTGTGAAGTTCAGCGAGCTTCCGGTCACCTCCGGCTCCTGCCCGTCATAGAGCACCGTATTAGTTGTCGTCTCCGTCACCGACTCGATGGTGGGGTTGTTGATGTCGTTCGTGTTGGTGCCGTAGATGAACTGGATATTGTCGATCAGAATGTATGCGTCTTTGCAGGCATCCTTCGTCGTGCTGCCTTCTGTGAGCTTACCGGCATTCTGCGGCGAAACAAGATGCACCGCATAGCCGCGATAAAGGTCGATCGGCATCTGCATACTGGAAATATCGGCTTCCACCCAAATCCAGCCGCGCCCTGCCATGTCGCTCAGTGTGCTGAGAATGACAGTGTTGCCTTTCTCATCCACAGCAGAACCGTAATACTGCGAATACATCGTCACGCACGACGGTATCTTACCTTCGACAAAGGTAAATGTGCCGTTCGCGTTCAGCTTATTGTAGCCGTTCCCATCCACTGTGCTGTTTGCGCCGCCGGCGGAGATGACCTTCAGAATGGAATCGTCATTCTTGCGCGCTGCCGGAACGTTGACCCACATACCGATCTTGGTCGGCTGCTGCATATTGACCAGCAGGTCACAGGAATAGCCGAAATCTGCGGCAATGGGTGCTGTAGCGCTCACCTGGTTGAAGTCATACGCCAGCTTATACGCACCTTCGCCAAAGCGTACGCCGTTTTCCTTCCCGGTCACCACGCCGGATCCTGCATAGTTGGCTCCGACTCTGCCTGCTCCGGAGCGAACCCACAGACGATATTTCTGAATTTCATCCGCGCTCAATTGCCCGCCGTGACCATTATTTGCCTCATGGTTGTCAGAACCTGGTTCTACGTAGGTATTCCAGTAGCTCTCAATGGATGTCGATGCGTCAGGTGCTTCAAAGTCAAAGAGCACCAGCGGTTCCAGACCTACTACCAATTCGATTGAGCCGGAAACAGACGGGTTAGCCTTCAGCACAACCTGTGCCATTGCACGAAGAGAGTTTTTCTTGTCTGCAACGAATTGATTATTCTCAAACTGACCGATGGTGAATGTATGCTCCAGATGCACCAGCTTTATGTTTTCGTCCTCAGTGCATTCTTTCCAGCCATCGTCTGTCAGCTTTTCAGCCTTATCGTGTGTCAAAAGCTCCTGCACAGTGATCGTTCCGTCCGCACCGACCTGATAGCTTGCGCTTTTCTCGGTGAAATAGGTTTGATAGGTGCTTCCGTCGCCAGCGCCCCATTCGATCATCTGCGTTTCGCCGATGTTACCGGTCAGAGACATGAAAATTTTGGGTGCAACGCCCCACGGCGTTTTTTCCTGATCCAGATTCGGACCTGTCCACTTGAAGGGCTTACCTCCGCTCCATTTTTTCGAGAAGCCATAGCCTTTTTCTTCGACCAGCGCCGTGTATTTATAGCTGATCTCTTCGGACTCGTCGAGCGACCAGACAAAGTCCCCATCCTTATACCGCACCTCGCGCCCGTTCCACGTCGGCTTGAAGGTCATATCGCTCGTCTTGCCGAAATCGAGCGAGACGCTGTTGTTCGTAAAGCCGAGCGTATCTGGCCAGTGCAGTTCAATTTGCGTCGTTCCGGCAACTTCACCGTTTACCGTCAGGGCTGCCGTGACCGTGCCCTCAGCGCCTTCGTTCGCGGTAAAAACGCCCGTCTGTGCGTTGATGGAGCCAAGCGCCGCGCCCTCTGTCAGAGACCACGAAGCTCCCGCCGGGATATCCATCGGGAAACCACCGCCGTCCACGCCGCTCGCCTTAAATGCGACCGTGCTGCCCGGCGTATATATTTCGTTGTTCGGCATCAGAACCGCATGGTCAAATTCGCCGGTCGCCTTCGCGCTGGAAAGCACCATCAGAGTGTTGGACACGCGCCGCTCATAGCCGTCGGATGGGCGGCATCGAAGCGTCAGACCCGCGCTTTTGCCGTTGGGGTCGACCTCTGAGACCACGTCGCCCTCGCGCTGCGTTGCGAACGTGGACGAGCCACCGCCATCCAGATTGATTGCCCTCTCGCAGCCGAGTTCTTCCATCGCCGCCGCCAGCTCTGCCATGGTCATACCGGCGGAGTACGGAGACTGCCGCCCGTCCACCATGAACAGCACAACGCTGCCGTCCGGCTTGATGCCGACCGCCGTGCGCGAGGCGCGGGTGCTGTTGTCAAGTCCGGTATACGCCTTACCATCGCTGAGGATATCGCCGAAACTGGAGATTGCTTCGCTGACGCGCCCATCGGCGACCGCCTGAGTATATTCCGTGCCATCTGTGATATGGGCAACATTCTCTTTGTCGACCCAGAAAGTCGTGCTGTTCGCGGACTGGATCACAGTTCCGTCCAGCACCAGCGCACCGGAAGGGCGACCGTTGCTCATGTCGAAGCCGCCGCCGTTGATCGCGCCGACCACGTTCACCTTGCGCCGGGTCTCCATTGCCTGCGCCTGCTCGGTGGTCTTGACCATCGCCCATTGGTTGTTTTTGATGTCACCGATGTTGTAGTCGCTGTAGCCCGCCGCGAGCGTCGCGGTAGAATCCTTTCCTACCTTGACCTCCATGACGTGACCCACCATCTGCTTGGTCAGTGAGCCGTTGTTCAGCAGCCACTCATACTCCTTGACGTCCTTGGAGATTTGGTACTCTGTTCTGGATATCTCCTGCATATCCAGCGCAGCCATACCTGCGGTCACCGCATTCGCTTGCAGCGGCAGCAGTGCAAGCAGCAGTGTCAGCAGCAGAAATATGGAACAAATGCGTTTTTTCATTCCCTTTCCTCCCGATTTTCCTTTTGAAGTCATACCGAAGGAACAGTTCTGGCCAGAACATTTTGGATACAAAAGTACACATTTTTATCGGTATTAAAGTAGAATCAGGTCTTGCAAAATACATATGAAAATGTTATTATTTAGGTGTATTCAAAGTTGCCGAGGAAACGGTTTGCCTCTGGTTAACAAACTGTACTTATGTATCCGCATTGTCCCTTGCCCACCGAAGGAAGGTCCGGTGGGTGATTTTTAATGCCTTGGCCGCTTGACAGGCAGAGACTTCACCTCTGCTCCACCGCTCTTTCCATTCCGGGAATTCCGCCGGTTTTGGAGATGGCCGTCGACCAAACTGAACGCCCCGCGCTTTCGCCGCCGCAATGCCCTCTGCCTGCCGCTGCCGGATGAACTCACGTTCCGTCTGCGCGACGTAAGAAAGAAGCTGCAAGACGATATCCGCGATCAGCGTGCCGGTCAGGTCGCGGTTTTGCCGCGTGTCCAGCAGCGGCATATCCAGCACCACGATGGCCGCGCGCTTTTCCTTTGTAATGACGCGCCACTGCTCCAAAATCTCTTCATAATTTCTCCCAAGGCGGTCGATGCTCTTGACAACAAGCGTATCGCCGTCTTTCAGTTTGCGCATCAGCCGTCGGTACTGCGTCCGCTCGAAATCCTTTCCGGACTGCTTGTCCACGAAAATTGCGCTTTCCGCAATTCCAAAGCCAGTCAACGCAATCAGCTGCCGCTCCGCGTTCTGTTCTCTTGTAGATACACGTGCATACCCATATTCCATTTTTCAGACCTCCAATCTATTTCCGGATACGATAGATTGTAAGTCAGCAGTTAACCATACCGTTCAAGTAATCGTTTCTGTGTTCACCTCGCTCAAAATATTGAAGTTATTATAACTCCATATTAACTCTGTTTCGGATTTTTGACAAGGTGAAAAGTTATTATGAGTCCATAATAACTTTAATTGGAGATGGTAACATGGATAAAACAAATGAAAAGCACTTCGGCTTGCGCGTGGACGGCGATATTTTGGCAAAGTTCCGCTATGTTTGTGGCTTCGAAGGACGTTCAGCCAATGCGCAGATTATTCAGCTCATGCTGAAGTTCATTGCAGATTACGAGAAAGAGCACGGAAAAATCCAGTTATAGGCAAAAAGCAGCCCAGAGGCACACAACGTGTATCTCTGGGCTGTTTCATATCACTTCTTGCTCAGATATGCCGCAACGCGGTCAACGAAATACGCCGCATTCTCGATCTGCGCAGCCGTATCCGCTTTGGAGATCACAAAGAAATCGTCGTAGTCGCTGTCCGTCCGAACGTCAAACAGGACGGAGATGATCTCAGACATTCTGGTTTCAAAGATTCCTGTGTTGATATATCGGCGGCGGAACTCGGAAATGATGCCGCTGTGGTGCTTCATGTCAATCTCGTCGAAAGCCAGCACCGCGCGCATCGCGTGGAAGACCGCGTAATAGGAACGGTTCGCCGCACTCTTATAATTCCCTGTTTCAAGTAAGTTTCTCGCCGCGGAAAGGCATTCAACTGCGTGTTCCAGCCGCGCCTGCGACAGCGCCTTTCGTTCATGCTCCTGCATAGCGGATACCCTCCCGAACGACGTTCCGGTAATACGGCAGCGCTGTCTGATAGCGTCTGAACTGCTCCAGCGGCTTGACGGTCACGGAAACGGTGATGTCGTGCTCCAGACTCAATCGGCTGGTCACCTTTGCAACATCGTTGCGGTGTTTCGCGATCTCCGCTTGCTCCAAATCCACAGTCAGCAGAATATCAATGTCCGACTCCGGATTGAAATCGCCGCGCGCATAGGAGCCGTACAGATAGGCGTCATGAATGCGCCCAAAAATCGGACTGCACGCATGATAGACGCTGTGCAGAATTTCTTCTGCCTGATTTCTGGTACACATATACTCGCCTCCATTCTTTGTTTTATTATACCCTGAATTGCCCCCACCGTCAACGGTGGGGCATGACTACTGTTTGACTACTATCGTCCAAGAAACAAAAAAGCCGGTTTGCCCAGTGTTTTCAATGGTTTTCGTAAAATTCAGAGAAGCTGG
>ERZ773242.2805-NODE-2805-length-13574-cov-12.311931_pt1 | contig 13574 bp, 8 predicted proteins | sample MGYA00511077_ERZ773242 | MGnify/ENA primary metagenome ERZ773242 (study PRJEB29015, sample SAMEA2737754) | human gut metagenome | biome: human gut; feature: human-associated habitat; material: faeces | place: China | collected 2012 ... | reverse complement strand
TTGGGCCTCCGGGCCGGAAGAACCGCCGCCACCGCTGCAGGCGGTCAGGAGCAGAAGGGTCAGTGCACCGGCCAGAAGCAGGGCAGTCAGCTTTCTCAGTTTTGTCATGTGGGTCGCCTCCAATCGTTTTTGTTTTGGTGAGTCCAGTTGTTTTTTCTCATGAAGAAGCGTCCTCTCCGGCCATCTGGTCAGGGGGTTCTTCTACCCTCATTTTATCGGAGAAGAGTCGGTGCTGTCAAGCTGGAAAACTATACAAATTCGGCTCAGAAAAATTGTGAAAACAAACCGGAAAACGACGATTTTCTGCGGACTTTGCAACAAACTGTCCGGACTTCGCAAAGAAACTTTGCCACAGGGGCGGCGGGGGCGTTCAGACCTCCCCCGGGTGCTCCTTCCGCCACTGGATGTAGTCGTCCAATATCACCGTCGCGCTCACCGAGTCGAGGATGCTTTTCCGCTTCGCGCCGAAGGTGCCGCTCTCGTCGAGGAGGTCAGCAGCGGCGCAGGTGGTCTGGCGCTCGTCCCACATCCGGACGGGCAGGCCGCTCCAGATCTCAACGGTCTTGGCCAGCTTGCGGCTCTTGCGGGCGCGCTCGCCCTCGGTGCCGTCCATGTTCAGCGGCAGGCCGATGACGATGAGCTCGGCTTCGATCTCCTTTGCCACCTCGCAGACCCTGGCGGCAACTTTGTCCCGGGCCTTGACGGTGATCTGGGGCGTGATGGGGGAAGTCAGGAACTCGGTGCGGTCGCAGGTGGCGAGGCCGGTGCGGCTGTCGCCGTAATCTACTGCTAAAATTTTCATGCAGGTGTCCTCTTTCTGAGATGATTTTTTCTTCATTGTACCACAGAATAGATGTCGCTGCAATTTTGTGGTACAATGATAGAAAAATGAGGGCAGGCCGCCCACGATAGAAAACTGACCCAACGGAGAGATTCACCATGTTAAAACTACTTTTAGGCGGCTCCGGCAGCGGAAAGACCACCCTGCTGTACCAGCGCATCCGGGCGCGGGCCGAGGCGGGGGAGAAGAGCATCCTGCTGGTGCCGGAGCAGTTCACCTCGTCCACCGAGGGCCGCATCCACCGGGAGCTGGGCGACGCGCTGAGCGGACTGGTGGAGAGCTTTTCCTTCACCAGCCTCGCCGAGCATATCCTGTCGGCGGAGGGCGGCTCTGCCGTCCAGACCCTCAGCGACGCGGGCCGGGCCGTGCTGGTGCGCCGCGCCCTCGAGGAACTGCAGGACAACGTCCATTACTATTACCGCCACCGCCGCTCGGCCGCCTTCTGCCAGATGGCCGCCGAGACCATCGACGAGCTCAAGAGCGCGGGCCTCTCGGGCCGGCAGCTCTATGAGCTGGCGCAGGACTGCGGCACCGACAGCGCCAAGCTCAGCGAACTGGCCCTCATCTTTCAGGGCTACGAGACCCTGCTGGCCGGGACCGGCATGGACCCCTCCGACCGGCTGGAGCTGGCCGCATCCCGCCTCGAGGCCGCACTGGCCCGGGGCGAACTGCCGGAGTTCCTGCGGGACAGGGCCGTCTTTATCGACGAGTTCGACACCTTCAACGCCCCGAAAAAGCGGCTGATGGGCGCCCTGCTGGCCTCGCTGCCCACCGTGACGGTGGCCCTCTGCGACGACGGCACCCCGCTCGTGCCGGGGGACATGAGCCTTTTCTCCGGCGCGAAGCAGGTGGCGGCCCAGCTGCGTCAGCTGGCCCGCCGGAACGGCACTGACGTGGCCGTGCCGGAACTGCTGCGCCGGGATGTGCGCCACGCCGACGCCCCCGGCCTTGCCGCTGCGGCCCAGCTGCTGGCCGCGGGCCGGTGTGACCCGCCCACGGCCTGTCCGGAAATAAAATTATTCGCCGCCCCCAGCCGGGAGGAAGAAGCCCGCGCCGCCGCTGCTGCCATCCGCCGCCTCATGCGGCAGGGCGTCCGCTGCGGGAAGGTGGCGGTGGTCTGCCGCGACATCTCGAAATACCGCGCCGCCGTGAAGTACGAGTTCCGGATGGCGGACATCCCCCTCTACTGCGACGAGCCGACGACGCCCGAGTTCAGCGCCCCGGCCACGGCGGTGCGGTGTCTGCTGGCCATTGCCCGGGGTGCGGAGCTGACGGAACAGCTCACCACCCTGGCCAAGACCGGCCTCTGCGCCCTCACTGAAGAAGAGGTCTGCGCCCTCGAGAACTACGCCTACACCTGGTCGCCCAACGCGGCGGCGTGGCGCGCGCCCTTCGAGAAGAACCCCCGGGGCTTCGGCGATGTGGAGCCCACCGACGAGGACAGAGAAAACCTCGCCCGGGCCGAAAAGGCCCGCGCCCTTCTCATCACCGCCGCCGACGGCCTGCGCGCGAAACTCCGCTCTGCCAACGCCGAGCAGATGAGCCGCGCCCTCTACTTCTGCCTGAAGGAGCTGGGCGCGGAGGACGCTCAGGCCGCGCAGGTGGAGGCCATCCGGGCCGAGCGGGGCATCCCCGCCGCCGAGGAAGCCGCCCGGGAGTGGAACGTGGTCATGGGCCTGCTGGACGAGATGGCAAGCCTGCTGGGCGGCCAGAGCGTCACCATCCCCGAGTACGAAGAGCTGTTCGGGCTGCTGCTGCGCTCGTCGGACCTCGGCCACATTCCCCAGACGCTGGACGCCGTGGTGCTGGCCAGCGCAGGCAAGATGCGCCTTGACGCACCGGACTATGTCTTTGTGCTGGGCCTCTCCGAGGGCGAATTCCCCGCCGCGCCCGGCGAGACGGGCCTGCTGACCCACGCCGACCGCGACGCCCTGATGGCGCAGGAGATCGAGCTTCCGGACTGCTTCGAGAACCGGGTGGTGCGGGAACAGGTCTGCTTTTATAAGGCCCTCACCGCCCCGGCAAAGGGCCTCTGGCTCAGCTGGCCGAAGGGGCAGGGCCAGACCCTCTGCGCCGCCCTCGAGCCCATCGTGGACGTGCTGAGACCGGGTGCGCCGGAACTCGACCTGACCGACCTCGCGGCCACTGCCGCCGACGGCCTCGACGTGCTGGGCGGCGGCTGGCCCCTGACGGAGATCGAGCGCGCCAGCCTCACCGAGGCTCTTCATGCCCCCGGCGGGGCGGAACCCGAGGGCCTCGCCCTCCTGCGCCGGATGGCGGGCCGCAGCCCCCGTCAGGTCAGTGACCTCGAAGCGCTGGAAACGCTGCTGGGCCGGCGGCTCCGCATCTCGCCCAGTCAGCTCGAAAAATACTACACCTGCCGCTACGGCTATTTCCTGCAGTACGTGCTGGGTCTGCGCCCCCGGAAGCGGGCGGAGCTTTCCGCCGACCAGAGCGGCACCCTCATGCACTGGGTGCTCCAGATGGCCCTCGACCCCCACCCCGGCCCTGACAACCCCTGCGCTGGCTTACAGCCCTTCCTCGACCTCGACGACGAGGCCATGGCGGCGCTGGCCGGGCTTCTCGTAGATGAGTACGCAAAGCGCTACCTCCCCGAGGACACGGCCCGCTTCGCCTATCTGCTCTCCCGCCTCAAAAAGAGCATGACGGGCCTGCTGTGCTACCTGCGGGACGAGCAGCGCCAGTCCAGCTTCAAACCGGTGGCCTGTGAGCTGAAGATCGGCCCCGGCGAGGACGCCGTGCGGGGCCAGACCTACCGCCTCTCGGATGGCCGGACGGTGCAGCTCATCGGCACCGTGGACCGCGCCGACGAGTGGATCGAGGACGACGGCACCCGCTGGGTGCGGGTGGTGGACTATAAGACCGGCACAAAAAAGCTCGACCTGCGGGAAGTCTACTGCGGCCTCGACTGTCAGATGCTGCTCTACCTGTTCAGCCTGACCCGGGACGCCGGTGGACGATTCACCGGGGCAGAGCCTGCGGGTGTGCTGTACCTGCTGGCCGACCCGGCCCCCGAGACGACCACCCGGGGCAAGGCTGCCCGGAGCATGGAATACAAGCTGGATGGCCTCGTCCGGGACGAGCAGAAGGTCTTCGACGCCATGGACGCCGAGGAGACGGGGCGGTATCTGCCCTTCAGCTTCCGGGGCGGTGTACCCAGCCCCTACCAGAAAGAGAAACGCGCCGACAAGGCCAAGCTCTCCCGCATCCAGCTCCATCTGGACGACCTTGTGACCCAGATGGGCGAACAGCTCTACGGCGGCTGCATCGCCGCCGAGCCGCTGGTCACGGGCCGCAGCCCCTGCCGGTGGTGTGACTACGGCTTCATCTGCTGCCATGAGGAGGGCATCGGAGAGCGGGCGCTGGACGCCCCTGCAAAGCCGTTTGAACCGGAAGAGAAAAAGGAGGAAGACCAGTGAGCGAGACAAAATGGACCCCGGCCCAGCGTGCCGCCATCGATGACCGGGGCGGTGCGCTGCTGGTAAGCGCCGCCGCCGGCAGCGGCAAGACCGCTGTCCTGACGGAGCGGGCCGTCCGGCTCATCACCGACCCGGAACATCCCGTGGACGCCGACCGGCTCCTCATCGTCACCTTCACCAACGCCGCCGCCGCAGAGCTCCGCGCCCGCATCGGGCAGGCGCTGCTCCGCCGCAGTCAGGCAGAGCCGGGCAACACGGCCCTCCGCCGCCAGCGGATGCTGCTGCAGAGAGCCCCCATCTGCACCATCGACGCCTTCTGCCTCGACCTGCTCCACAAGCACTTTCAGGCGCTGGACATCCCGCCGGACTTCACCCCTGCCGACCCCGGCAGCGTGGAGATGCTGCGGAACGCGGCCCTCTCCGAGACGCTGGAAGCGGCCTATCAGGACGCGGACTTCTGCGCCTTCGCCGACCTCTACGGCAAGGGCCGCACCGACAAGGCGGCGGGGGAGGCGGTTTTGCAGGTCTATGACTTCCTCCGCGCCCTGCCGGACTACGATAAAAAGCTGGACGAGATGCTGGCCCCGTGGCAGGACGAGAACGGCTTTGCCCGCACCTGCTGGCATGATATTCTGATGCAGGAGGCCGCCCGCTCTGCCCGGGCCGCGAAGGAGCTGCTCTGCGCCGCACGGAACGACTGCAAGGCGGACTTCGTGACTGCGCAGGCCGACGCCGAGGCCAGCAAGAAGACCCCTGCCGCCAGGGAAAAGGCCGTGGCGGCAGTGAACGAGAAGTTCGCCGAGCCCCTCGAGCGGCTGGAAAACTCCGCCGCCCTGCTGGGCGAGGTGGAGCGTCTGGCCGGGGCGGGGGAATGGACGCCCCTCTACGACAGGCTGACGCCCTACGTCCTCGGCATGGAACAGGCCCCCGGCCTCAAAAATATGAAAAAGCGGCTCACCGGTGAGCACAAGGACGCCGTCAAGACCCGGGCCGACGAGGCCGCAAAGCTCTTTGAGAAAATCGAAGACCTGATAAGCTGTAGTCTGGATGAGGCAGAGCTTGACCGCCGCGCCGCCGAACCCTGCCTCCGCGCCCTCTTTGCCGCCGTGCGGGACTTTGACGCCCGCTTTGCGGCCCGGAAGCGGGAGAGGAGATTGCTGGAATTCAGCGACTTCGAGCATCTGGCCCTGCGGCTCCTGCGGGACGCCGACGGCCAGCCCACCGAGCTGTGTCAGGGCATCCGGCAGGGCTACGCCGCCGTCATGGTGGACGAGTACCAGGACACGAACGCCCTGCAGGACGCCCTTTACCGCTGTCTGGCCAGCCCGGCAGGGGATGACCTCTTCCTCGTGGGCGACTTAAAGCAGAGCATCTACCGCTTCCGTCAGGCTGACCCCAGCATCTTCCGGGAAAAGCTGGAGAGCTGGCCCCTCCTGCCCGGCGGCGAGGCCCGCCCCCGTCCCGAAGACGGCCAGCCCGGCGAGAACGCCATGCTGGCGCTGGATGCCAACTTCCGCTCTGCCCCGCAGGTGGTGGCGGGCATCAACTTTATCTTCGAACAGCTCATGACGCCTGCTCTGGGCGACACGGCCTATGGCGACGGACAGCGCCTCGTCTGCGGCGCACCCGGCGCGTACGAGGGCAGTGTGGAGGCCCACTTCCTGCCCGACGATGCCGCCGAGACGGACGCAAAATATATCGCCGACCGCATCGAGGCGATGGTGGCTTCCGGCGAGCCGGTGCGGGACGGCGGCACCACCCGCCCGGTGCAGTACGAGGACTGCTGTGTCCTGCTGGCGGCGAGAGGCGACTTCCCGGCCTACGCCGAGGCCCTGACGGCCCGGGGCATCCCGGTCTACGCCGACGCCCGGGAGAACCTGCTGGACGCGCCCCACATCCGCCCCCTCATCGCCCTGCTGCGGGTCATCGACAACCCCGCGCAGGACATCTATCTCGCTGCCGCCATGCTGGGGCCGATGTTCGGCTTTACGGACGACGACCTCGTCCGTCTCCGGGCCGGGGCGCAGACACCCGATCAGCACACCCGCATCAGCCTCTACGGCGCAGTTTTACAGGCCGTCCAGAGCGGGGCGGAGGATGATTTCACCCGCCGGGTGCAGGCGTTCTACCGGCGTCTGACGGCCCTGCGCCGGATGGCCCGGAGCGTGCCGGTGGAGGAACTGCTGGAAGAAATTTTTGTTTCCACCGGCTACCTCGCCGCCCTCGGTGCCATGGAGAACGGCCAGCGCCGCCGGGAGGACGCGCGGCGTTTCGCCTCCTTCTGCGCCGGGGCGGGCGCGGGCGGCATCTCGGCCCTCGTCCGTGCCATCGACGCGGCCACGCTGGCGGGCTCCACCGGGCAGGAGACTGCCCCCGGCGGGGCGCGGCCCGGCTGCGTCACCATCATGACCATCCACCGCTCCAAGGGCTTGCAGTTCCCGGTGGTGTTCGTGGCCGACACGGCCCGGCAGTTCAACGCTGCCGACACCCGCCAGCCCGTCCTGCTCCACCGTGTCTGGGGCGCAGGCCTCCGTCTCCGTCCCGAGGGCGGCGAGGGGGCCTATAAGACGGCGGCCTACACCGCCCTCTCCACGGTCCATGCCGCCGAGATGCGGAGCGAGCAGATGCGGCTTTTGTATGTGGCCCTCACCCGGGCGCAGGATAAGCTGATCCTGACGGTCCCGCTGGGCATCGGCCGGACGTCCAACCCCTTCGCCAAAGCTGCCGCCTTCCTCGCCGCCGGGGCGGGGGAGACCCTGAACGCTCAGGCGGGCAGCTTCGCCGACTGGCTGCGGGCGGCGCTCCTCGTCCACCCCAACGGCGGGCCTCTCCGCCGTCTGGCCGGGAACCTCGAGCTGCCCTTTGCGGACACCGGGAGCACCATCGCCCTCACAGTGCAGGCCGATGTCCTCCCGCCCGAAGAAGCCCCCGCCGAGGCGGAAGAGCCGCCCCGGCCCGAGGCAGACCCGGCCCTTGTGGAGACGCTGCGGCAGGGCTTCGGCTGGCGGTATCCGGCGGCAGCGCTGGCGGACATCCCGGCCAAGGTCAGCGTGACCAGCCTCGTCCATGCTGCTGAGCAGACCACCCTCGAGCGCCCGGGCTTCCTCTCGAAGGACGGCCTCACCGCCGCCGAGATGGGTACGGCTCTCCATGCCTTCCTCGAGCACGCCGACTTCGGGGCGCTGGCCGCTGTGCGGGACGCAGAGGACGACGCCGTTCTGGCCGCTGTCCGCGCCGAGCGGGAGCGTCAGGCGGCGGCGCAGCTCACGCCCCCCGCCATTGCCGGGAAGCTGGATGTCTATAAGATACTCCGCTTTGTGCGCAGCGAGGCGTTCCGCCGCATCTGCGGGGCAGAGGATGTGCTGCGGGAGCTGGCTTTTATCACCTCGCTGCCCGCCGCTGAGGTCATGGCTGCCCAGGGCCGCACCCTGCCCGACGGCCCTGCCGCCGACGCCGGGGTGCTGGTGCAGGGCATCGCGGACATCGTCCTCGTCTACCCCGACCACCTCGAGCTTCTGGACTACAAGACGGACCGCCGCAAGGCTCCTGCCGACTTCGTCCGCGCCTACCGCGCTCAGCTGGAGCTCTATGCCAAGGCCATTGAGAAGCGCTTCGCCCCCCGGAGGGTGACATATAAAGGGATATATTCGCTGGAGCTGGGGGAGCTGATAGAGGTATAATAAGAAGACAAAACCTTGCGGAATGCCAAGGCCTCCCCTCGATAGGGGAGGTGGCATCGCGTAAGCGATGACGGAGAGGTTGAATCTGGCGGTGGCCTGCGGGCAGGCTGTCCTTCGTCCAACCTCTCAGTCTGCTTCGCAGACAGCTCCCCTAGTAGGGGAGCCTCTGGCGAAGAGGAAAGGTTTTAAGGTGCAACGGAAAAGCAAACATAAAATTTCAAATTCCCGCATAAAAATGCTTGACAGCCTCCCCGGGGTGTGGTAGAATATCCGAGTAAAGAAAGCAGCTACGGCCTGTGCCGCGCTCGCCTTGAGGGGTAAGGACCCCCGGGCTATACCCTGAACCGATTCGTCTTGTAGACCGAATCGCGCTTTTGAGTGAATTTCGCGCGGCTGTCCCGAAACTGGGGCGGCCGCGTTTTCTATGCCAAATATTGCAACAAAATGGATTTTGTTTGGAGGTGCATTCATTATCGCTACCGCTGGAAAGTCGAAGGAACTGGAGATCAACGGTCAGATCCGTGACCGTGAGGTTCGCCTGATCGGAGCCGACGGCGAGCAGAAGGGCGTGGTCAGCATTCAGGTGGCCATGCGCGCTGCTGAGGACGCCGGACTTGATCTGGTCAAGATCGCCCCGCAGGCTGTCCCGCCTGTGTGCAAGGTGCTGGATTACGGCAAGTACCGTTTTGAACAGCAGAAGAAGGAGAAGGAAGCCAAGAAGAACCAGAAGGTGGTCGAAGTCAAAGAGACCCGCCTCTCGCTCAACATTGACACCAACGACTTCAACACCAAGCTGAACCAGACGGCCAAGTTCCTGGCCGCTGGCCACAAGGTAAAGGCCTCGATCCGTTTCCGCGGCCGTGAGATGGCGCACAGCGCACTCGGTGCTGACGTGCTGAAGCGCTTTGCTGAGGCTCTGCCTCAGGCAAGCATGGATAAGCCGCCGGTCCTCGAGGGCCGCACGATGTCCATTCTGCTGATCCCGAAACCCAATAAGGACTAATTTTAGGAGGATACTAAAATGGCTAAGATGAAACTGAAGACGCACTCCGGCGCTAAGAAGCGCTTTAAGCTGACCAAGAACGGCAAGATCAAGCGCGGCCATGCATTCCGCAGCCACATCCTGACCAAGAAGACCACCAAGCTGACCCGTGGTTACCGTCAGCCCAGCTACGTTGATAAGACCAACGCAGCTACCATCAAGAGCATGCTGCCCTACGCCTAAGAGCGAGCCGCAGGCAAACACATTCTATTGAGACAACTAAAGGAGATATAAAAAATGGCACGTATCAAGGGCGCAACCATGACTCACAAACGTCGTAAGAAGATGCTGAAGCTGGCCAAGGGCTTCTACGGCTGCAAGAGCAAGCACTTTAAGATGGCCAAGCAGCAGGTCATGAAGAGCGGCAACTACGCTCTGGCTGGCCGCCGCATGAAGAAGCGCCAGTTCCGCAACCTGTGGATCTGCCGCATCAACAACGCTGTCCGTCCTCTGGGCATGAACTACTCCAGCTTCATGGCTGGCCTGAAGAAGGCTGGCATCGAGCTGAACCGCAAGATGCTCAGCGAGATGGCCATCAACGATCCCAAGAGCTTCGCAGCTCTGGTCGAGACCGTGAAGAACGCCTAATAGACCTTAAAAAAGACGCCCGCGCGTATCAATACGCGGGCGTCCTTTTTGTATGTTTTGGTAGTTGGAGGAAAGACGGATGGAGAAGATCACCAGCCGGGAAAACGCAAAAGTCAAATACGCCTGCCGTCTGGCGTCCAGCGGGGCGTTCCGCCGGGCCGAGGGCCGCTTTCTGGCCGAGGGGCGGAAGCTCTGCCCCGAGCTTTGCCGGGGCGCAGAGCTGGAGACCCTCTTCTGCACCGAGTCGGCGCTGGAAAAATGCCCGGAGCTTTCGGAATTGCCGGGCGAACACTACCTTGTGGAAGACCATGTGGCCGATAAGCTGGCCGACGTGGGGACCCATCAGGGCGTGTTCGGCGTCTTCCGCACCCCGGTGCATACCTTAGAAGAGGTAAAGACCGGCGGGCGCTACCTCGCCCTCGAGCGGGTGCAGGACCCCGGCAACGTGGGAACGCTGCTCCGCTCTGCGGCGGCCTTCGGCTTTGACGGCGTGCTGCTCAGCGACGGCTGCGCCAGCGTCTTTGCGCCCAAGACCCTTCGGGCCTCCATGGGCGCAGCGGTGCGCATCCCCGTCATCGAGGCGGGGAAGATGCCTGAGGCCATCGCCCTGCTGCGGGAGAAGGGCATCACCTGCCTTGCCGCCGCCCTCTACCAGTCCCAGCCCCTGAGTGCGGCGGCGTCCGGCTATCCGGACGGCGTCTGCGTCGTCATCGGCAGCGAGGGTCAGGGCCTCACCGATGAGACCATCGCCGCCTGCACCGGCACCGTCCGCATCCCCATGACCGACCGGGTCGAGAGCCTGAACGCCGGCATCGCGGGCAGCATCCTGCTCTGGCATTTCCGGGAGGAGAGTCTGTGACGCGGGCCGGGGAGGGGCAGCTGAGCCTTTTCCCGCCCGACCCGGCCCCCGACCCGCTCCTGTGCTGGCTCTGGCTGGCGGGGACGCTGGGCGCGGGCAGTCAGCGGGCCGGAGCCGTGCTGGACGCCTTCGGCGGGGCGCAGGAGGCATGGGAGGCCCGGGACACCGATGCCTTCGCCGCCGCTGCCGGACCTGCCGCCGTCCAGCGCGCCTGCCTGCCGGATAACACCCCCGAGCACTACCGGGCCTTTGCGCGGCGGTGCGCGGCCCGGCGCATCCGCATCCTGCCCTATGACGACCCGGACTATCCGCTGGCCTTCTCCCGCATCTCCGATATGCCGCTGGTGCTCTACTGCACCGGCGACCCCCGCTGGCTCAATGAGCCTGCCGCTGTGGGAATGGTGGGGACCCGGAAGCCCACCGAATACGGCCTGCGGGCCGCAGAGGACATCGGGCGGGGCCTCGCCCGGGCGGGGGCCGTCATCGTGAGTGGTCTGGCCGACGGACTGGACAGCGCCGGACACCGGGCGGCGGTAGGGGAGAACTGCCCCACCATCGCGGTGATGGGCGTTCCCATCGACCGGACCTACCCCGCCGCCAACCGGGAACTCCGCCGGGCCATCGAGAGGCGGGGCTGCGTCATCAGCGAGTACCCGCCCGAAAGTGAGCCGGTGGGTGCCGTGGGATTTTTGCAGCGCAACCGCCTCATCGCGGCCCTCTCCGGGGCGCTGGTGGTGGTGGAGGCCAAGGAAAAGAGCGGCACCATGTCCACCGTGGGCCACGCAGAGCGGTACGGTAAGCCGGTATTCGCCGTGCCGGGCAGCATTTTTTCGCCCGCCTCGGCGGGGACGAATGCCCTTCTGCGGGACGGACGCGCAAAAGCGGTCTGTACAGCGGCGGATTTATTTGGTACACTGGGGCTGCAGACCGCAAGACCGGCCCCGGCACCCCGGGAGACGCCCCGGCCCCTGAGTGAAAATGAGCGGCTGGTGCTCTCCTGTCTCGGCGCAAAGGCGCAGGGCGTGGAGGAGCTGGGCGTCAAGAGCGGCCTGCCCACGGCGGCGCTGCTGGGCGTCCTGATGAAGCTCGAGCTTGCGGGCCGGGTGAGCTGCCTGCCGGGCAAACGGTATATTCTGCGCGGAGGAAGCGCAAGTTAAAGAGGAATAACCTCTCCGTCATCGCTGCGCGATGCCACCTCCCCTACGGAGGGGAGGCCTTGGCAGTCCGGCACACGGGTGTTTTCAGGGAAAATGGCGGGCTTCGCCTTTTCCCTGAGCACAGTGGCTGATGAGGATTTATATATAGGAGAAGAACGTAATGGCAAAACTCGTCATCGTGGAGTCGCCTGCCAAGGCGAAGACCATCGGCAAATATCTGGGCAAAGACTACGAAGTTACGGCCAGCATGGGCCACATCCGCGATCTGCCCGCCTCCCAGCTGGGCATCGACATCGAGCATGACTATGCGCCGCAATACATCAGCATCAAAGGCAAGGAAAAGCTCATCAAAGAGCTGAAGAGCAAGGCCAAGCACTCCGACGGTGTGCTGCTGGCGACCGACCCGGACCGTGAAGGCGAAGCCATCAGCTGGCATCTGGCCAACATCCTGGGCCTCGACCCCCACGAGCCCAACCGCGTGACCTTCGACGAGATCACCAAGAAGGGCGTGAAGGAGGGTATGGCCCACCCCCGCGCCATCAACGAAGACCTCTTCAACGCCCAGCAGGCCCGCCGTGTGCTGGACCGTCTGGTGGGCTATAAGCTGAGCCCCTTCCTGTGGCGGAAAGTCCGCCGCGGCCTGTCGGCGGGCCGCGTCCAGAGCGTGGCCGTCCGCATCATCGACGACCGCGAGAAGGAGATCGAAGCCTTCAAGCCCGAGGAATACTGGAACGTGGACGCCACCCTGGGCGTGGGCCGGAAGAGCTTCACGGCCCGTCTGGCCTCCGACGACAAGGGAAAAAAGCTCCTGCCGCACTCTGAGGCCGAGGCCCGCGCCATCGAAAAGGGCCTCGAAGGGGCCGAGTACACCGTGGGCGAACTGAAAAAGGGCAAGCGCGCGAAGCAGCCCACCCCGGCCTTCATCACCAGTACCCTGCAGCAGGAGGCATCCCGCCGTCTGGGCTTCACGGCCACCCGCACCATGCGGGCTGCCCAGACGCTGTACGAAGGCGTGGACATCGCCGGCCACGGCACCATGGGCCTCATCACCTATATGCGTACCGACAGCCTCCGCATCTCCGACGAGGCTGTGGCAGCTGCCAGAGAGTACATCGCCGGGGCCTACGGCGAGAGCTATATCTGCCCCTACAAGCGCACCTGGAAGACCAAGAGCGCCACGGCAGCGCAGGACGCCCATGAGGCCATCCGTCCCTCTGTGCCGGGCCTGACCCCCGACGAGGTGGACAAGAGCATCAGCGGCGATACCGCCAAGCTCTACCGGATGATCTGGAGCCGCTTCATGGCCAGCCAGATGGCGGACTGCCAGCAGGACACCGTGTCCGTCACCGTCTATGCCGGCGGCTACCGTTTCAAGGCCAGCGGCTACACGGTCACCTTCGACGGCTTCACCGCCCTGTACGAAGAGGCCACCGACGAGAAGGAAAAGAAGGAGACCAGCCTTCCTCCCCTCGAGGAGGGTCAGGTGCTCAAGCTGCGGGAGCTGAAGAGCGAGCAGAAGTTCACCCAGCCCCCCGCCCGCTACACCGAAGCCACCCTCATCAAGGCGCTGGAAGAGAACGGCATCGGCCGCCCCTCCACCTACGCCCCCATCATCACCACCATCATCGACCGCGGCTATGTGGAGCGGGAGCAGAAGAAGCTCAAGCCCACCCTGCTGGGCCGGGCCGTGGACGGCCTGATGCTGGAGCAGTTCCCCCACATCGTGGACGTGGACTTCTCGGCAGAGATGGAAAAGAACCTCGATAAGGTCGAGAGCGGCAAGACGGACTGGCACAAGACCGTGGACGACTTCTACAAGGGCTTCGCCGCCAGCCTCGAGCAGGCCGAGAAGAACATGGAAGGCAAGAAGGTCAAGGTGCCGGACGAGCCGTCCAGCGAGGTCTGCGACCTCTGCGGCCGTCCCATGGTCATCAAGGTGGGCAAGTACGGCAAGTTCCTGGCCTGCA
>ERZ773242.2803-NODE-2803-length-13593-cov-5.974295_pt1 | contig 13593 bp, 10 predicted proteins | sample MGYA00511077_ERZ773242 | MGnify/ENA primary metagenome ERZ773242 (study PRJEB29015, sample SAMEA2737754) | human gut metagenome | biome: human gut; feature: human-associated habitat; material: faeces | place: China | collected 2012 ... | reverse complement strand
TTTTACTGCCTGGTCTTCATAATGTTCCGGCACATCCGGCTGGAGTTCTTTATTTTTATCATCCATGTACGTCTGCATGCCTGGATTTTTTTCATAATAGAGATAATATCCTCCCAAATGTGCCATCCCATTATTCTCATAACGGAAGAATGCATCTTCTCTCTCCTGAGGCTCCATCAGCATCAGAACCTTTTCCCCGCCAAAATATTTCATATGTACTTTTGTCATCAATTCTGTCGCTTCCAGTGTAATCTGGGGCTGTGAGAAAAACCACCCTACAATTTCCTGATCGTCAAAATATTGTTTCTGGTCGTCCTGTATTTGTTTCCATTGTTCCTTTGAGAAATCTATATGATCTGGCGCTGCATCCATGTTTTCTGCCATAACCGCTCCCTTTATAAACAGGTAAGCGATCTGGGAACGCCATTTTATCTCTCCTGTAAGAATCGCCACTCTGGCCCGCTGTTCTCCTGATGCATTTTCCGCCCTGGCAAGTCTTACCAGAAATGTGTACACATAATCCTCCATATAAATTCTGTAATCATCACCAACAAGGCCAATCTGACGTATATTTCTGGGTAATCCAAATGGTTCTTCACCATTTTGTGTTTCCTGAGATTCGTCCTTATAGATTACTTCTATCATATCTCATCACCCCTTCGGCTATCAGAATAACACAGGTAAATCGCGGATTTTAGCACATTATAAGGCAAATTTATGAGAATTTGGCGACAGATTTTGCACTGTGCATAAATTTCTCCGAAGAAGGATATGATGAAACATAGATAGCGTTGCAAAATCCAAAAATATATCGCAGTACATCATAGTTATTTCGAAAACAATGTACCAGAAATCTTTTCAAAAAACTTTCTGAAAATATCATGGTGATTTCCATTGCTGTAAAATCTCCACGACAGTTCCACCAGTCCTACTCCGGCGATTGCATCCACCAGATAATGCTGCTTAAGTACCTGCGTGGAAATAATGATCAGTATTGCAAAAGTCAGTGAAAAATGCTGATACCATTTTGGAATATTCTCTGATTTACTGACTCCACGCCAGCTCAGCCAGCTTACATAACAATGGATTGACGGAAATAAGTTAGACGGACTGTTTCCACCATCCATGAGATAAACAAACTTAAGCATCTGCTGGGACCATGTAGTTCCTGCAATCTCAGGTCTGACATTGGTAGTTGGCAAAACCAGAAAAATAATAAAACATGTAATATGAACAGTCAGATCAGTTGCCACAAACCGATAAAATCCATCTTTTCCTCTCTGTGCAGCCAGAATATAATTCACTGCCCAAAAAGGAAATGCCAGAATATAAATCCAGATAAACTGTGGTATTAACGGCACTGCTCTGTCCAGTGACATGGTAAAATCAAAATGATATCTGTTCGCTGTCAATATGCCACTGCCCCAGTAAATCAGACAATTCAGCACAAAAATACTTATCAGTGGCAAGATTGACCACAACGGGAGATATTTCTCCCGAAAAAACCGAATTTTTTCTTTTTTAGTCAAATACCTCTCCATTTCTCAGGAATCCCTGTCCATGCAACTTGTTGGTACACTACATGGTCATACATTATTTTCTTCTGTTTTTTTGCCGTTTCGTAATCTTGGTCTGGTGATTGTGGACGAAGAACATGAAAATACGTATAAACAACAGGATCCGGCACCGCGCTATCATGCCCGTAATGCTGCTATTGTGTTGGCAGCTATGTATGGGGCGAAGGTTTTGTTGGGAACTGCTACGCCGTCTGTGGAAACCTGGTACAATGCTACTAACGGAAAATACGGGCTGGTTGAATTGAAAGAGCGGTATCAGGAAATCCGATTGCCGGAGATTCTTCCTGTCGATATAAAGGAATTGCATCGTAAGAAGCGGATGATCGGTCAATTTTCTCCCCTGCTTATTCAATATATACGTGAAGCATTGGATCAGAAAGAACAGGTAATCTTGTTTCAGAACCGGCGTGGATTTGCTCCGATGATCGAGTGCCGTACTTGTGGGTGGGTACCGAAGTGTAAAAATTGCGATGTCAGTCTGACTTATCATAAAGGAATCAATCAACTGACATGCCATTATTGCGGATATACCTATCAGTTGCCTCGTTCGTGTCCTGCTTGTGATGGGGTAGAGTTGGTGAACCGTGGTTTTGGAACCGAGAAAATCGAAGATGATATAAAAATAGCTTTTCCTGAAGCTTCCGTAGCACGTATGGACTTGGATACCACCCGTACCCGCTCGGCTTATGAAAAGATTATTGCTGATTTTGAACAGGGGAAAACGGATATACTTATCGGTACGCAAATGGTATCGAAAGGGTTGGATTTTGACCATGTAAGTGTGGTAGGTATTCTTAATGCGGATACGATGCTGAATTATCCTGATTTTCGTTCATATGAACGGGCTTTTCAGTTGATGGCACAGGTTGCCGGGCGTGCCGGAAGGAAAAACAAACAGGGGCGTGTCATTTTACAGACCAAAAGTATCGACCATCCTATCATTGCTCAGGTGATGGCGAACGATTATGAACAGATGGTTGCCGGCCAACTTGCCGAAAGGCAGATGTTTCACTATCCGCCTTATTATCGTCTGGTGTATGTTTATCTGAAAAATCGGAATGAGATCCTGTTGGAACAGATGGCTGATGTGATGGCGGGAAAGTTGCGTACTGTATTCGGGGCGCGTGTGTTAGGACCGGATAAGCCGCCGGTAGGCCGGATACAGACCCTTTTTATAAAAAAGATAATCGTGAAGATAGAATATAATGCGTCGATGGGGCGTGCCAGGGAGTTGTTGTTGCAAGTACAACGGGAAATGATTGAAGATGAGCGTTTCAAATCGTTGATTGTGTATTATGATGTAGATCCCATGTAATTTGAATATATATTTATCCTTAAAATAGAAGCTATGAAGCGAATAACCTTATCATTATTTTCTTGTCTATTGAGTTTTGGAGTGCTTTCTGCACAGCAGGGAGTCACTCAGTGTGGAGTACCTACGGGGCAGACGCCTTTTCCGGTTTTGACTTATACGGAATTACCCGATCCGATGCAGCCCGTGCTCCGGGAATGGGCTATGGTTAAGACTCCGCATGTCTCTTGGGGTAGTACGGATGTGCGTTATGCAAAACATAAAGTGCCGCAGTTGAAACAGCAAAATACACTTCGTCTACATGCTTGGCGGGGTGAAAAGGTAAATGCTCAAGCCGTTGTATGGACCGGTAGTGAAGTGGAGAATTTGAAATGTACGCTTTCTGATTTAAAAAACAATAAAGGAGGGGTACTTCCCTCTGATGCCTGGAATATCGGTTTTATACGTTATGTGATGACGGATGAGTTGAACAAAGATGGAAAAGGGGCTTGCGGACATCGTCCTGACCATTCACTGTATGATTCTTTGTTAGTGGCCGATCCGATAGATCATATGCTGCAAAGCGGATTGCTTGAGGCTATGACTACACAACCGGTTTGGGTGAAGTGCCAAATACCGCAGTCGGCTGCTCCCGGTATTTATAAAGGAGAGGTGTGTGTTAAAGACGGCGACCGTTTGTTAGGCAAGTTAAAATTGGAAATTCATGTTTCTGACCGCGTGTTGCCTGTACCTTCAGAATGGACTTATCATTTGGATCTTTGGCAGAATCCGTTTGCTGTGGCCCGCTACTATCAGGTTCCGCTCTGGAGTCAGGCTCATTTGGATGCCATGCGTCCGTTGATGAAAATGTTGGCAGATGCCGGTCAGAAAATAATTACGGCAAGTATTATGCATAAACCTTGGAACGGGCAGACGGAGGACTTTTTTGAAACGATGGTAACCTGGATGAAAAAGGCAGACGGTACTTGGGGCTTTGACTATACTGTGTTCGACCGTTGGGTGGAGTTCATGATGAGTGTTGGCATTGACCGGCAGATAAACTGTTATTCAATGGTACCGTGGGAACTTTCATTTCAGTATTTCGATCAGGCTACCAATAGTATGAAGTCTGTGAAGACGGCTCCGGGAGAGAAAGAATATGAGGAAATGTGGATAGCTATGTTATCTTCTTTTTCACGGCATTTACGTGAAAAGGGTTGGTTTGGTATTTGTACGATAGCAATGGACGAGCGGCCAATGGAGGTTATGCAGAAAACTTTGGCGGTTATTCGAAAGGCTGATCCGGAATTTAAAGTTTCTCTGGCCGGGAACTATCATGCGGAAATAGAACCGGCTCTTTATGATTATTGTATCTGTATCGGACAGGAGTTTCCGGTGGATGTGCGTATGCGTCGCGCTTCGGAGAATAAACTGACGACCTATTATACATCTTGTGCAGAAGCGTATCCGAATACGTTCACTTTTTCGGATCCGGCAGAGGCGGTATGGATGAGTTTCTATTCGGCTCAGAAACATCTGGACGGGTATTTACGTTGGGCATACAATAGCTGGCCTCTTGAGCCCTTGCTCGATTCACGGTTCAAGACATGGGCCGGTGGTGATACTTATCTGGTGTATCCGGGGGCTCGTAGTTCCATTCGTTTTGAAAAATTGATAGAGGGTATTCAGGCACATGAAAAAATAACCATATTGCGTAAGGAGTTCTTGGATAAGGGAAATAAGAACGGTTGGAAGAAGATAGAAAAGATGCTGTCTACTTTCCGTCTGGAGGATTTTCCGGAGATTCCTGCTGCCGTGACCGTAAATCGTGCAAATGAAATTTTGAATTCGTTTTAATGATGTGCCAATTAATAATATGCCAATATGCCAATGTGCCAATGTGCCAATTGGCTGCGCTATCATGCCGAACGGCACATTGGCATATTATTTAATTGGCATATTGGCACATTATTAATTGTCACATTATTTATATATGAAGAAGATACTGTTTGTTTGTCTGGGAAATATATGTCGTTCCTCTACGGCCGAAGGGGTGATGCTTCACTTATTGAAAGAAGCCGGACTGGAAAAAGAGTTTGTAATTGATTCGGCTGGTATTTTGGCTTATCATGAAGGAGAACTGCCCGATAGTAGAATGCGTGCTCATGCTGCCCGCCGTGGTTATAAGCTTGTGCATCGTTCCAGACCGGTACGTACGGAAGACTTTTATAACTTTGACCTTATTATCGGGATGGACGACCGTAATATAGACGATTTACAAGAGCGTGCTCCGGGGGTTGAGGAGCAGAAGAAGATACACCGTATGACGGAATACTGTAGGCGTATTCCGGCCGATCATGTTCCCGATCCGTACTATGGAGGGGCTGAGGGGTTTGAATACGTTCTCGATATACTTGAAGATGCCTGTTCCGGTTTGTTGGAGAAGCTTGGTTGTTAGGTATTAATGTCTACTGTACAAGTCTCGGTAGAAACGTTTGTCTTGCTCTATGTAGCAGGTGGCGTCAATACCGACTTGCTGTAGATATTTTGTGATCTCTCCCAGTTTTTTACGGGGAACTCTTCCTATATAATATAAATGATAATTGTAGTCATTGTCTAATACTTCCATAGTATAAGTGAACGTTTGTTCGCGCGCATAATCAAAATTCACCTTTTGCAGGTTACTGTATGGGAATGATACTTTCCGGCCGATACTGTGTATGGTAATCATGTCGTTGGTTAAAGTTATGTAACCGAAACGGGCTAATAGTGCATATAGTAGGAAAGCACTTAAAACGAGAAAAAAGCTTCCCGGAATAATTCCCCATAATACGCCGGAAATAATCATTCTACATCCCAGTACGGCAAATGCAATGAACAATGAGACAAAGTAGAGCATGTAGAGAGAGGATCGGCAATATTTCTTTTCCGGCACAATCATTTCTGCCGCTCTCTTTCCCGGTCTATAATTGTCAAATGGTATTCCGTTTGACACCAGATAACGGATGACAGACGTCGGATGTCGAAATGGGGTCAAGTAGATCGACTTGTCAGCACTTTGTATTAGATGCAGGGTAAGTATTCCTGCACCATATTTATCTTTTGAAACACGACTGTCTTTACGAGGTGCTTGATGATAACGTTCCATAAAACTGAAACTCTTAATATCGTGAAGCTGTATTTTGTTGCGTTGCAGTAACTTCTCAGCTTGTTTTTGTTCGGGGAGGGTTGTTTTCATTTTTTAATTCCGGATAACTGATACGAGTGTGATAAATCATTTTTAGTTTCTCTTTAAAAACAGCTTTAACGGTTGCGATATCCTTAAAAGTGATAGGACATTCTTTAAAGTAACCTTCTTCCATCTGTGAATCGATGATTTTCTCTACCAGATTGCTGATGCTCTCTTCCGTGTATTCGGGTAAACTGCGTGAAGCGGCTTCTACTGCATCTGCCATCATCAGTATAGCGGTTTCTTTAGAGAAAGGGTTGGGACCCGGGTAAGTGAATTTCTCATCGTCAGGCTCTTCGCCGGGATGTTCATTTTTCCAGGAGATATAGAAGAATTTTGTTTTTCCACGTCCATGATGGGTACTGATAAAATCTTTTATGGCTTTAGGAAGATTATGTTTTTCTGCTAGTTTAAGACCGTCTGTCACATGGCTGATTACTACCTGTGCGCTCTGTTCATAGCTCAAGTTTTTATGTGGGTTTACTCCTCCGGACTGGTTTTCTGTAAAAAACGCAGGGTTTTCCATTTTTCCTATGTCATGATATAAGGCACCGGTACGCACGAGTTGGCTTTTGGCACCTATGCGGATAGCCGCTTCTGCGGCAAGATTGGCTACTTGCATCGAGTGTTGGAAAGTTCCAGGTACAGTTTCGGACATTTGGCGGAGCAGATCGGTGTTGATGTTCGATAGCTCTACCAATGTTACATTAGATGTGAATCCGAATGTCTTTTCCAGTAAAAATAGAAGAGGATATGCAAACAATAATAGGATTCCGTTAGTGATAAAATAGGTATACATGCGGACATTCAGCTTCGATAGATCGTTTTCTGTGATCAGTTCGATAGCAAAATAAATGGCGGCATAAGTTAATATGACCAAAAGCGCAGTACGGAAAAGCTGTGATCTTTGTGATAATTCCCGTAAACTGAAGATGGCAACCAGGCCGGCGGCCAACTGAACTAAGATGAATTCGTGCGGGAACCGCAGTGTTATCGAACAGATCAGTATGGTAATGACATGTGTAAGAAAAGCTGTACGGGAATCGAGGAATACCCGTATGATGATGGGAAGCATTGCATAAGGCAAGATATATACATTGGATATGTTATGCGTCACCATTAATGCAGTGATTACATTGTAGAAAACAATGAGAATAAAGAGGAGAGACAAGCTACCTTTGCGCTGGTAATAGTCTTTGCGGAATAACTCCAAATAGAGCATGAAGCAGAGTATGAAGATGCTGACAAAAAGGATCTGACCTCCTAAGATCAGACGCTTTTGGCCGAGTGATTCACTCCGTTTGATGGATTCTTTCCGAAGGGATTCCAATATGTTGTATGTTCCTTGGTCTACAATCTCTCCGCGGTCTATGATTTTTTGTCCGCTGACTACCACTCCATTCGACCAGGAATAATTGTCCAGAATTTCTTTTTTTGTACTTTCGGAACGTTCTTGATCATAAATCAGATTGGGGAAAATGTATTCATTGAGAGCACATTGTCGCAGAATATTCCGGTTATAATGGGCTGTATCGGCAGACAGTAGATGTTCATATGCTTTCTTTACGGTATAAGTGCCGGATATGGCTTGCGACTTTGCTAGTTTATTGTCTATTTTTCTGATGTATTCCGCACTGTCCTTATTCAGGCTTTGGGCATCTTCTGTTGATAGGATGCCGGAAGTATAAATATCTTTTAGCGTCCGTTCGATATAGCGAATATAATCCGTTGAGGGAAGGATGCCTTTAAGATGGTTATGGTAATCTTCTTTCAGCTTGTTGAGGGCATTTGTTTCTATATTTTTATCTAATTGGTAGTAAGGTTGGAAAGTACTTAGCAGACTGTCTTGTTCGCGTTTTACCACTTCATTGTCTTTGTAGATCGGAAAATTGAAGGTGGCGATCAACTGTCCGTATTTCCAAGGCTTGTTAATGTCAAACTGATAGTTGAATTTACCGTCTCGAGGCAGAAAGTATACAATAACTGTTACTGTAGCCACAAATATCAGTGCTTTGTACAACAAATCTCTGTAAGAGAAGCTCTTTTTTTTCTTGAGATGATTCATATCCTTTGAATTTTTTGCGAAAAGTACAAAAAAAAACAATCGTGTGGAAAAAAAAGTTTAATTTTGCGGCGATTTACCTATACTAACCCAAATTATGGCAGAAAGAAAAGTAAGAGTTCGCTTTGCTCCGAGCCCGACAGGGGCATTGCACATCGGTGGTGTGCGTACAGCTTTGTATAATTATCTCTTTGCTCGTCAGCACGGAGGCGATATGATTTTCCGTATTGAAGATACTGATTCGAACCGTTTCGTTCCGGGAGCGGAAGAATATATCCTCGAGTCTTTTAAATGGCTGGGAATTCATTTTGATGAGGGGGTGAGCTTTGGAGGAGAGTATGGCCCGTATCGCCAGTCTGAACGCCGTGAAATATACAAGAAGTATGTGAAAGTATTATTGGATAACGGCAAGGCTTATATTGCTTTTGATACTCCCGAAGAGTTGGATGCTAAACGTGCTGAGATTGCAAATTTTCAATATGATGCTTCCACGCGTGGTATGATGCGTAATTCGCTGACCCTTTCGAAAGAAGAAGTGGATGCGTTAATTGCTGAAGGCAAACAATATGTGGTTCGTTTTAAAATAGAGCCCAATGAAGATGTGCATGTCGATGATCTGATTCGCGGTGAGGTGATTATAAATTCTTCTATTTTAGATGATAAGGTGCTTTACAAATCGGCTGATGAATTACCTACTTACCATCTTGCAAATATAGTGGATGACCATTTGATGGAGGTTTCCCATGTGATTCGTGGGGAAGAATGGTTGCCTTCGGCACCTTTGCATGTGTTGCTCTACCGGGCTTTTGGTTGGGAGGATACGATGCCTGCTTTTGCACATCTGCCTTTACTGTTGAAGCCGGAAGGAAACGGTAAGTTGAGCAAGCGTGACGGTGATCGTTTGGGATTCCCGGTATTCCCGTTGGAGTGGCATGATCCTAAAACGGGTGAGGTGTCGTCAGGCTATCGTGAATCGGGTTATCTTCCTGAAGCTGTTATCAATTTCCTTGCTTTGCTGGGATGGAATCCGGGAAATGATCAGGAAGTGATGTCAATGGATGAATTGATCGGGCTCTTCGATTTGCATCGTTGTAGTAAATCGGGAGCCAAGTTCGACTATAAAAAAGGAATTTGGTTCAATCATCAATATATTCAACAGAAATCGAATGAAGAAATTGCCGAGCTTTTTGTGCCTGTCTTGAAAGAACATGGGATAGAGGTGCCTTTCGAAAAAGTCGTGACTGTGATGGGAATGATGAAAGACCGGGTCAGCTTTGTTCGCGAATTGTGGGATGTTTGCAGCTTTTTCTTTGTTGCTCCTGTAGAATATGATGAGAAGACGGTGAAGAAACGCTGGAAAGAGGATTCTGCCAAGTGTATGACTGAATTGGCGGAGGTATTGGCAGGTATCGAAGATTTCAGTATTGAAGGTCAAGAGAAGATAGTGATGGATTGGATTGCAGAAAAAGGTTACCATACAGGTAATATCATGAATGCATTTCGTTTGACATTGGTAGGAGAAGGGAAAGGGCCGCACATGTTTGATATTTCATGGGTGTTGGGTAAAGAAGAAACATTGGCTCGTATAAAGCGTGCCGTAGAGATTTTGAAGTAATAAAAACGATATGCTCTACAATCTGGCAATAGTCCTTTATGACATTGTGATACATTTGGCCGCCCCCTTTAGCCGGAAGCCCCGGAAGATGATGAAAGGGCATTGGGTGGTATACGAACTTCTTCGTCAACAGGTGGAGAAAGATGTTCGCTATATATGGTTTCATGCTGCTTCTTTAGGTGAATTTGAGCAGGGCAGACCGTTGATTGAGAAGATAAGGGAGAAATATCCGGATTATAAGATATTGTTGACATTCTTTTCTCCATCGGGATATGAAGTGCGCAAAAATTACCGGGGGGCGGATATTGTCTGTTATCTGCCGTTTGATAAGCCGCGCAATGTGAAGAAGTTCTTGGATATCATCAATCCTTGTATGGCTTTCTTTATCAAGTATGAATTCTGGAAAAATTATCTGGATGAAATGCATAGACGCCGTATTCCTGTGTATAGCGTTTCTTCTATATTTCGCCGGGAGCAGATATTTTTTAAATGGTATGGAGGCGCATATCGTGATGTTTTGAAAGACTTTGATCATCTGTTTGTACAAAACGAGACTTCTAAACGGTATCTGTCAAAAATCGGAATTACACGTGTGACGGTGGTTGGTGATACTCGTTTCGATCGGGTGTTGCAGATTAGGGAAGAAGCCAAATATTTGCCTTTGGTGGAGAAATTTAAGGCTCATTCACCAACGTTTGTTGCTGGAAGCTCATGGGGGCCGGATGAAGATTTATTTTTGGAGTATTTCAATACCCATCCGGAAATGAAACTTATTATTGCTCCGCATGTGATCGATGAAAATCATTTGGTAGAGATTATAGGAAAATTGAAGAGACCTTATGTGCGATATACACGCGCTGACGAAAAAAATGTGTTGAAAGCCGATTGTCTCATAATCGATTGTTATGGTTTGTTGTCGTCTATTTATCGTTACGGTGAAATTGCTTACATTGGCGGTGGTTTTGGAGTTGGTATTCACAATACATTGGAGGCTGCCGTTTATGGTATTCCGGTAATATTCGGACCTAAATACCAGAAATTTATGGAGGCTGTTCAACTTCTTGAAGCAAAGGGTGCATATTCAATTAAAAACTATGAAGAGTTGGAAGCATTGCTCGACAGGTTATTCTCTGATAAAGCTTTCTTGAGCGAAACCGGAGCTAATGCCGGATATTATGTCACCAATAATGCCGGGGCAACAGAGAGAATATTGCATATGATAAACTTTTAAGAACTGTTTATAAAAAGAGATGTCTAAAATTCTCTTTCAACGAAATTACCCACGCTGCAAATTTGTTTGCGGCGTGGGTGATTTCTTTTATAAGCATTTAGGCACTTTGGGGGCTTATTTTTCTTCTTTATACCAGGAAGAATACATTAGATAATTATGGGCTATTTTCTGGTTTAGCTCTTTGGCTTGTTCCGGATCTACTTTTTTAATGAATTTGGCCGGCACACCTCCCCAAATACTTCCCGGTTCGATAACGGTATTGCTTAAAACTAACGAACCTGCTGCTACGATGGCACCTTCTCCGATGACTGCGTGATCGAGTAGAGTGGAACCCATGCCTATTAGCGCATAATCTTTTATACAGGCTCCGTGAATGGTAACATTATGTCCGACGGATACATGGTCCCCTATCTCGATGGTGGATTTTTCATATAGTGTATGGAGTACGCTGCCATCCTGTATATTGACCCCATTACCGATACGGATTGAGTTAACATCTCCACGTAATACGGTACTGAACCAGATACTACAATCACGTCCTGTTTTTACATCACCGATAATAACCGCATTGTCGGCGAGGAAGCAATTCTCTCCGATTTCGGGAGTGAATCCTCTTACTGATTTTATTAAAGCCATATTCTTTTGATTTTTATTAGATTGCTGCAGTGGCTTCTTTCAACCACATTTTTTCTTCTTCGTTTAAGTCCGGTGCTAATTGGTCATATACATTTTGATGATAAGTGTTTAACCATGTCACTTCTTCTTCTGTGAGCATCTTTTTGATAATTCCTTTTTTACATATAGGACAGAGTGTGATTGTCTCGAATTCCAGATAATCACCGAACATCCCTTCTCCTGCACGACGTACCAAAGTCAGGTTCTCAGTCCGAATGCCATGTTTCCCGGCTTTGTATACACCGGGTTCATTGGATGTTACCATGCCGGGTTGAAGAACGACCGGATTTTCGTTCATGCGGATACTCTGAGGCCCTTCGTGTACGCTTAAAAAATGTCCTACACCGTGACCGGTGCCATGTAGAAAGTTCATTTTATATTGCCATATCGGCATTCTTGCCAATACATCGAGCTGGCTCCCGCGGGTTCCTGCCGGAAACTTAGCCATGGCTAAGGCTATGTGGCCTTTTAATATTAAGGTATAGTCTGTTTTCTCTTCCTCTGTTAGTTCTCCTAAAGCAATGGTACGTGTAATATCTGTGGTACCGTCTAAATATTGTGCTCCCGAGTCTATGAGTAGAAAACCTTTCGGATATAAAATAGCGTTGGTATCTGGTGTTGCGGAGTAGTGTACAATAGCGGCATGTTCCCTGTATCCGGCAATTGTATCGAAGCTTTCTCCCATATATAGCGTTTGAGCAGCCCGATATTCATGTAGTTTTTGGTCTATGCTGAGTTCGGTTTCCTTCTCTGAAACGACTGCTTCTTCCAGCCACTTAATAAATCGTACCAAGGCTATGCCGTCTCGTCGCATAGCTGCATGGATGCCGGCTATTTCTTGTTCATTGCGGATTGCTTTCAATAAAGTTATGGGAGAATTACAATGATTAATTCTGCAGGCGGGATTTATTGCAGAATAGATTGCATAGTTTGTTTGATTCGGATTGAGTGATATGCTTTTGATATTTAGTTTTCTTAAATAATCCTCTGTTTCACTGTAAGGTTGTATACTTACTTGTTGCTCTTCTAAATAGTTTTTTATCTCTTCAGTGATCTTTTGCGGAGAGACAAAGAAAGTTATATTATTTTGAGTGATCAGCAAATAGCTGATTATAACTGGATTGCAATGTACGTCGCTTCCTCGCAGATTAAGAGTCCAAGCTATTTCGTCCAAGGCGGAAATAAAAAGTCCGTCGGTTCCTTGCTTTTGTATTTCTGTACGTATGGAAGCTATTTTTTCTTCACAACTTTTTCCTGCATATTTGAGATCGTATATGAAGGCTGGTGCATCGGGCATATCCGGCCGGTTATTCCATATTTTTCCTGGTAAATCTCCATAATCTTTCAGATGGACATTGGCCGTTTCCAGTTTTTGTTTCATTTGTTCTACTTGGTTGGCAGAAAACATCTTGCCGTCGATACCTACAGTTTCCCCAGGGAGCAGATTTTGGCATATAAATTCGATGATTGTCGGCGTCTCCGGCAACATCTCTTTGTATAAAGTGATGTCTGTTCCTTCCAGTTGCTGGGCTGCTTGCAAAAAATAACGGGAATCTGTCCACAAACCGGCTTTATCTTTTAGTATGACAATGGTTCCGGCAGAACCTGTAAATCCGGAAATCCATTCTCGGGTTTTCCAGTAGGAGGCTACGTATTCACTTAAATGAGGGTCGGTACTGGGGATGATGAAAGCACTAATTGCTTCGGATTTAAGCATCATCCGTAGTGCACGTATTCGTTCTTTAACCGTTTGTTGCATATGTATAAAAGGTATTATAAGTTTTTTCAAAGATACTACTTTTCTGCGAAAATAGCTTGTGAGAGTGTTCTTATACACTGATTTTGAGAAATAATTGCTGAAAGTTTTGTGAATAAAGAAAGTATGTGTAATTTTGCGGCGCAATTTGACTGCG
>ERZ773242.2800-NODE-2800-length-13599-cov-15.841480_pt1 | contig 13599 bp, 10 predicted proteins | sample MGYA00511077_ERZ773242 | MGnify/ENA primary metagenome ERZ773242 (study PRJEB29015, sample SAMEA2737754) | human gut metagenome | biome: human gut; feature: human-associated habitat; material: faeces | place: China | collected 2012 ... | reverse complement strand
AGCAAAACCTGCAGCACAATAATACCAATGACCAGAACAAAACCAACCGCTGCGGCCAACATCGTGTTCTTCTTAATGTTGGGGGAAACCGGCTCCGTTGCCAAAGAAGCATTGGAGATCACTTTGACGGAACCCGCTTCAACAGCCTCCTTGATCACATCCGGAGCCACTGTAATGATCTGTTCACACACCTGCCGTGCCCATTCCGGGCTGTCGCTCTGCACAGTGATCTTCATAACCTGGGTATCGTCCACAGCTGCTACGGTAACGCGCTTGTTCAGCTGAGCATAAGTCAGGTTCAGGCCCAGGTTATCAATAACCTGCTGCAGAACCGTATCACTCTTGATAATAATGCTGTAAGTAGAAACCAGCTTGGTTGCAGAATTGATCTGGTCACTGGTAACATTGGCGTTGACATCCTGCCGGGTATTGACAATCATCAGGGCAGAAGAATCATACTTTGGGGTCATCAAAAACTTAGACGCCGTAAAGCCAACCAGCGCAGCAGCCAAAGTTACAAAAATCAGTTTAAGAAGATGCTGGCGAACCGCACTTAAAATTTCTGTTAGGTCAATTACTTCATTTTCTTCATTATCCACAAAAGGCACCTCTCTAATCTCTTAATTCCTGTTTTCCAGTCAAAGATGGTTGGCCAGGTCTGCCGCTTCGGTCGGCTTTTTGACGCAAAGCACCACTCTTACAATTGGGGCCCGCAGCTGCCCCACATGCAAAATCTTAGCACGCGTGTTTATGTAAAGTAGTTGTGCTTTACGGCAATTTGGCCACAGATAGCTAACACGATTTTAGCACAAATTCAGGTGTGTTTCAACCGTACATCGAAATGTCTTGATTTTTGGCAAAATACACAATTTTGTTTGCATCCCTTCCACAAGTGATAACAATTTCTCAAAACATTTTTTACCATTGATGTATAAATTGCTCTTATTTTTCCCGTTGTTTGCTCCTGTGCAAACATATGTTAACGCTTTTGCTGCAAAGTCTGCTCTGTCCGCATTCCCGTTTCCCGGTAAAATTCATCCAATTCTCCCTGCTTTTTTGATCACACGCACTTCCTCGGGCACTGCGCAAAAACCTGGCGATTTTTTCAGTTTGCCTGCGGGTACGGCTGTCCGCTTTTCTTCCAGCGGGCGTACCTGCCTGCCCAGTATATGCTGTACGCAGTCAAGCTGCAAGGCATTTACACCGCGTATTCCTACCTCAGCGTCCGCGCCACTGTGGACTTGCCGCTGCCAGAAAATTCGATCCATGCAATTTTATTCCAGCTTCGCCTCCTTGCCCAGCGCCTTCTTTTTGCACTCACTTCAAAACCGCAAAAGGACATTTATTATATCAGCTACAAGGGGAAGTTGTCAAAAAAATTGCCAAAGAGATACAAATAGGCTATAATATAAAATAAAAAATTGTGTATTGAACGGTTTTTACCCCATTTGCACCCGGAAGGAGGTGGCAAGCACGGATACTTTACAGACAAATAGTACAACACAAACTGCTGAGATGCTCAAATTAGAGGGCGTTGTTGAGCATGTGATATACGAAAACCCGGATACCGGTTATGCCGTGTTTGAAGTGGATGCCGGTGGCACCGATATTGTTGTGGCAGGCAACGTGGGCAGCGTGGATAACGGTATGTCCATTACGGCGTATGGCTATATGGTCAACCACCCCAGCTATGGCGAACAGTTCCGTGCCGAAACCTGTGAGGCCAGCCTGCCGCAGGATACCGCGGCTTTGCTGAGCTACCTTTCCAGTGGGGTATTGCCCTATATCGGGCCTTCCACAGCAAAAAAGATTGTGGCAAAATTTGGGGCGCATACATTGAACGTCATCTCCGAAACGCCGGACAAACTCTGTGAGCTAAAAGGTATCACCCCGCAAAAGGCCGCCGCCATCTCCAACGAGTTCCGACGTATGTACGGTGTGCGGGAAGTGGTTGCCTGGATGGCCAAGTTTGGGCTTTCCGCCCAGATGGCTGTTACAGCCTACCGCGCGTTTGGCCCCGCCACGGTAGAAGCACTGAAAAAGAACCCCTACATGCTGTGCGGGGAGCCGCTGAACCTGAAATTCAGCCAGGTCGATGGTATCGCCGCCCAGCTGCAGGTAGGACAGGGCAGCGACCTGCGCATTGCCGCCGGGCTTTTGTACGCTTTGCGCCACAACGCCAACAACGGCCACACCTGCCTGCCCGCAGATAAGCTGATCGAAAGCACTGCGCGCTTTATTCGGGTGGAGCCGGATGCCGTAAAGGCCGGGCTGCAAAGCCTGTTGGAGCATGACGAAATGCGCGCCTGCACCTTTGACGGAACGAAATATATTTACCTGCCAGATCTGCTCAGCGCAGAGCAGGATATTGCTGCGCGGCTGGGGGAGCTTGCCACATTCCCGACAGAAGGCCCCAAAACGCTGGAAAGCGATATCCGCGTTTTGGAATTGACCCAAGGTTTTGAATATGCCCCTTTGCAGCGGGAAGCAATCCGCTTAGCACTCTCTTCCCGCGTAATGGTTTTGACCGGCGGTCCCGGTACCGGCAAAACCACAACGGTCAAAGCGATTCTGAATTTGTATGAAGGTATTTATGACCGGGTTGCCCTGTGTGCCCCCACCGGCCGCGCCGCCAAGCGGCTGACCGAGCTGACCGGCCACAGCGCTTCCACCATCCACCGATTGCTGGAAGTGGACTATTCTACCGGCAGCGTGCGTTTTATTCATAATGAAAAGAATCTTCTCCCGTTTGACGTTATCATTCTGGATGAGATGAGTATGGTAGATGCCAAGCTGTTCCAGGCGTTGTTGGCCGCCGCGCGTTACCACTGCCGCATTATTATGGTAGGTGATGCCGACCAGCTGCCCAGCGTTGGCCCCGGCAGTGTGCTGGGGGAGATCTTGCAGGCAGACGTTCTGCCCACCGTACGGCTGAATGAGATCTTCCGCCAGGCGCAGAAAAGCATGATTGTACAGAATGCCCACCGCATTGTGGAAGGGCAGATGCCCATAAAAGGCGGGCGGGATGATGACTTTTTCATGATCGAATCCACCGGTCTTGCCTGCCAGAGGCTGATCTGCGACCTGGTCAGTACCCGGCTGCCCAAAAGTTATGGCTATGACCCCGTGCGGGACATCCAGGTGCTTTGCCCCACCAAGGTTGGCCCCACCGGGAGCGTAGAACTGAACCGCCGCCTGCAGGCCATTTTGAACCCGCCTGCACCGGATAAGCCGCAGATCATTTGGGAGCAAAGCGGCCGTGTGCTGCGCTGTGGCGACAAGGTAATGCAGATCAAAAACGATTATGACATTCCTTATGAGCGGGACGGTGCCGAAGCCGGTGTGGGTGCCTATAACGGGGATATGGGTATTATTACTGCCGTTGACCCCGAAAGCCGTGCTGTGACGGTACAGATGGATGACCGAAAGTATATTTACGGTGCTGACCAGCTTGCCGAGCTGGAACCCGCTTACGCTGTAACAGTGCACAAAAGCCAGGGTTCTGAATTTCCGGCCGTCATTATGCCTGTGGCAGATGTACCCGCGCGCCTTTGTTACCGCAACTTGTTGTACACCGGGGTTACCCGCGCACGCCGCCTGTGCATTCTGGCGGGAACCCGGCGCACCGAGCAGGCCATGGTGGATAATGTGCGCCAGAACATGCGTTACAGCGGGCTGCGCTACCTGCTGCGCGAGGCAGTCACTCCGGCTGAAAAACGCAGATGAAACAGAGAAAACGCATATCTCTGGATTGGCTGGACCGTGGGCGAACGGCTCTGGAACCGCTGCTGGCCCTTGCCTATCCGCGGCACTGCCCGCTGTGCGGCACGGTACTTGAGCAAAGCGCCTGGAAAGCCGCCGTGTGCCGTTCCTGTATACCGGAAGCCGAGCGTCTGCGGCATCTTCCACCGCGTCTGCCTGTAACGGAGCACGCCTTTTACGCTGTCAACACCTGCGCAGCTGCCTTTTACTATGCAGACAGTGTGCGCCATGCTATCCTGCTTTGCAAGGAGAACGGCAACCCCTGGTATGCGCGAGAACTGGCGGATTTGATGGCTGTGCTGATTTTTGGCGCACAGCCCGCCCGTGCCCCAGGGTACCGCCCGGTATACGAGAATCTATCCGGCATTTCGCTGTACAGCGCCATTGTTCCGGTGCCGCCGCGCGTAAAGAAGAACCGCGCGGAAAATATGCCCCTTTTGCTAGCGCAGCGCCTTGGGCGCATCCTGCACATTCCGGTCATCCAGCCGCTGTGCCTGACCCGGCAGGTTTTACCGCAAAAATCGCTGGACCAGCAAAAGCGCTTTGCCAATGTCAAGGATGCTTACGCCTGCCGTACTGGGGTTGACCTTTCCGGAATGCGGCTGCTGTTGCTGGATGATGTGATCACCACTGGTGCCACCATCTCTGCCTGCGCCAAAGCGCTATTGGAGGGTGGCGCTGTGAGTGTGGACGGCGTGTGTGTTGCAGCGACGGAACTGATGCCCAAAAGCCACGGTGCCGCCGGAACACCAAAAGAAAGCAAATAACTTTTATCTGCCGGACGGTTGATGGCAATTCACAATAGATAACAAAGTGCTGCTTCTGGCAGCAAGGAGTACCAGATAAACATGAAGCAATATGATATCGGCCTTGATCTTGGCACAACTTCCATTATCATTGCCACACAGGAACAGGGAGTTGTGTTCCATCAGCCCAGCATTGGTGCTGTTGATACCCGCAGCAGCACCATTCTGGCAGTGGGGGACAAAGCCCTGCGCATGGTGGGGCGTGTGCCTTCTTATATTGATATCATCCGCCCTTTGCGGGACGGTATTATTCAGGACCACCGCATGACAAACGAACTAATCGTGCGGTTTATCAATGAGGTATGCCGTTCGCGTATCATCAAGCCGCGCGTATCGGTCTGCGTTCCGGCAGCCATTACCGGCATTGAAGCTGACGCCGTGGTAGAAGCCGTCATGGCAGCCGGGGCACGGCAGGTTTTCCTTGTGGATGAGCCTGTTGCCGCCGCCCTTGGCGCAGGGCTGGATATCCGAAAACCCATGGGCTGCATGGTGATTGATATCGGCGGCGGCTCCACGGATATCGCCGTGATCAGCATGGGTGGGCGGGTGCGAGCCGCCAGCCTGCCGGTCGCCGGCAACGCTTTTGACCAGTGCATTGCCCAGTATGTTCAGGAAAAATTCAACATTGCCATCGGCCCTCTAACCGCCGAAGCGCTGAAAAAGCAGGTTGCCTGCTGCACCAAAAGCGAGTTTGAGGGCGTAATGGAGATCCGTGGTCATTCCTGGGAGACCAACCTGCCCGCCCGCCGCCTTGTCTATACGCGGGACCTGTACCTGCCCGTGCAGGAACTGGCCGCCCGCATTGCCGCCACTGCCCGCAATGTATTGGAAAGCACCCCGCCGGAACTGGCCGCTGATGTTGCCAAGAACGGCATTCTGCTGACTGGCGGCGGCTCCATGCTGCGTGGCCTGGCTGGTTATATTGCCGGGGAGCTGCATGTGGATGTTGCCATCGCACCAGACCCCATCAACTGTGTGGCACGCGGAACCGCAGCCAGCTTAACGCTGGGCCAATACCTGACAGCCGGTTTCCGCGATGCCACCCCCAGAGCGTGGCATAACCGACTGCAATCCCCAGAAGGTTTTTCCAATTAGAGCGCAGCTTTTGTGCAGGTTGTAAAAAGTATGATTTTCTGCGGATACCTCCGCCAGCCTACTTTTCTATCCGGCAAAAGTGTGCTATACTATACAGCGTTTGCCAAAATTCCCAGCCCTGCATGGTTCCGGGCTGGTACTGCCATATAATATAAGGACAGGTTCATTATGCCCGATACCATTACCACTGAATTTCTGGCCCTGCGGGACCGCTATATCGCTTCCTGCTTTACTAAGCTGAACCCGGTGCAGCAGCAGGCTGTGTTTACCACCGAAGGCCCGCTGCTGATCCTGGCAGGTGCAGGCTCCGGCAAAACCACCGTTCTGGTCAACCGCATTGCCAATATCATCCGTTTTGGCCGCGCCTATGGCTCCAAAGAGGTCAGCCGCCCGGTTGCGCAGAGTGATCTGGAGCAGCTGCGCACCGCCATCATGTGCGGCCAGCCGGTTCCGCAGTCCCTGATGCCGCTGATGAGCGTTGCCCCGGCCCGCCCGTGGAATGTGCTGGCCATTACCTTTACCAATAAAGCCGCCGGAGAGCTGAAAGAACGCCTGAAAGCCATGCTGGGCGATACCATGGGCGGGGATGTATTTGCCTCCACTTTCCACTCTGCCTGTGTACGGATCCTGCGCCGCGATGCCGAACGCATTGGCTTCCCCAAAAGCTTTACGATTTACGATTCCGACGACCAGCAGCGTGTCATCAAGCAGATCTACAAAGAACTGATGATTGATGACAAGTTCCTGCCGGTCAAATCAGCCATCTCCCAGATCAGCGGTTACAAAGATAAACTTCTTTCCGCCAAAGATGTCGCCGCCGAAGCGCCGCGCGATACCAAGGCTGCTTTGATTTCCAAAATCTATACCGCCTATTCCAACCGGCTGCGCACGGCTGGTGCCATGGACTTTGACGATCTGATTTTCCATACCGTGCAGATGCTGAAAACCGATGCCAAAGCGCGGGAATACTACCAGCAGAAGTTCCGCTATGTCGTGGTGGACGAATACCAGGATACCAGCGTGGCCCAGTTCCACCTGGTGCGCCTGCTGGCCGGTGGTTCCAACAATGTATGCGTTGTTGGCGATGACGATCAGAGCATTTATAAGTTCCGCGGTGCTACCATTGAAAATATCCTGAACTTTGAAAAAGTTTTTGCCGGGGCCAAAACCATCCGCCTGGAGCAGAACTACCGTTCCACCTCCAACATTCTGAATGCGGCCAATAGCGTCATCAAGAACAACAACGGCCGCAAGGGCAAGACCCTGTGGACCCAGAACGGCGATGGTGACAAAGTTCACCATTATACGGCTGCTTCGGAACAGGATGAGGCCAGCCATGTGGCCGAGGTTATTGGCCAGAACCTGAAAAATGGTGCTTCCTTAAAAGATCATGCCGTTTTGTACCGCATGAATGCGCAGTCCAACCCCATCGAAACTTATTTTGCCCGTGCCGGTATCCCGTACCGCATTGTGGGTGGCCAACGCTTCTTTGACCGCAAGGAAGTCAAGGATATCAACTCTTACATGGCCGTTGTGGTCAACCCGCGGGACGACGTGCGCCTGCGCCGCATCATCAATGAACCTGCACGAAAGATTGGTGCCACCACCATTGATAAGATCGGGGAACTGGCCGCCGCCAACGGCGTGCCGATGATGGAGATCATCCGGGAGGCTTCTTCTTATCCCGCACTGGGCCGTGCCGCCAGCGCGCTGAACGCGTTTTACTCCATGTACCGTGAACTGTGTGATCTTTCCGTCACCCTTCCGCTGGATGAATTTGCCGGTGAAGTGATCCGCAAGACCGGATACGAAGCCATGCTGAAAGCGCAGAAAGAAGAGGGCGAGACCCGGCTGGAAAACTTGGGCCAGTTGATTTCTTCCGTAAAGACTTATGCGGAGCAGAACGGGGAAGACGCAACCCTTTCCGGTTTCTTGGAAGAAGTTGCCCTGATTGCAGACCTTGATTCCTATGATGAAGATGCTGATTCCGTTACCCTGATGACGATGCACAGCGCCAAGGGCCTTGAATTCCCGTATGTGTTTATCATTGGTATGGAGGATGGCGTTTTCCCCGGTGACCTTGCTCGCTACAGCGAGGAAGAAATGGAAGAGGAGCGCCGCCTGTGCTATGTCGGTATTACCCGCGCCAAGAAAGAGCTGTATCTTTCTTCCTCCCGCAGCCGTATGATTTTCGGCCAGACGCGCCGCAACCCGCCTTCCTGCTTTTTGGATGAGATTGACCCCAATGTGATGGACGAAACCGAAAGCCCAGAGCTTGCTTACAGCGGCGGTTTTGGCGCCGGGTACGGAAGCTACAGCACCAATGTTCCCGGCGGGCGCAGCGGATACTCCGGGGCTTCCCGCGGGTATCTGAACAGTGAATACAACCGCGGCGGCTTTGGCAGCAAGTATGCCGGCGGCTTCCAAAGTGGGTTTGCTTCCGGCGGGCACGAAAGCCCGAACTACCCCGGCGGCCGCCACACGGTCCAAAGCAGTAGCTTTGGCGCCGGGTATGGCAGTAGCCGCGTCAACCATCATTCCGGTGCTCCGGTTGCTCCGGCGGGCGGTGGCGTTACCACTGCGCCCGCCGCACCCGCACGCAAAAAGGCCGCCAACTTTGCAGCCGGGGACCTTGTGGACCACAAGGTGTTTGGCCGCGGCAAGGTGTTGAAAGTAACGCCGGTTGCGGGGGACTGTATTGTAGAAATCCAGTTTGACCGCGTTGGCATCAAAAAAACAATGGCCAATTACGCCCCGCTGACCAAGCTGACCAGCGAAGAATAAACCACTGATAAAAAGGAAAAGAGGGAACGGGCCCATGCTTGTAACATTGATCGCCCACACCAATGACCCCGAAAAGACCATTGCCGCAGCCGCCAAGCTGTGCTATTCTGATGCACATATCGAAACCCTGCTGGATGGCCTAACACCGGAAAAGACCGCAGCCTTTTTGCAAAAGCTGAATGACTTCGGCCACGCCAGCCCCATTGAACATGCCAGCTTTACCTTTGGCATTGAGGGCGTTTCCCGCACCTTTCTGGCACAGGTCACCCGCCACCGTATTGCAAGTTTCAGTGTGCAGAGCCAGCGCTATGTGCGGCTGGAAGATTTCCGTTATGTGATTCCCCCGGAAATTGAGGCTGACCCTGCGGCCAAAGCGGCTTTTATTGATGCAATGAACGCCGATGCCAAACACTACCTGGAGCTGGTCAAAGCACTGGAAGAAAAGCATACCCACACCTTGATGGAGCAGGGCATGCCGGAAAAGACCGCCCGCGCCAAAGCCAGCAAAATGGCAAACGAGGATGCCCGCTTTGTATTGCCCAACGCCTGCGAGACAAAAATGGTAATGACCATGAACTGCCGCAGCCTGAACAACTTTTTCAACCTGCGCTGCTGCAACCGTGCCCAGTGGGAGATCCGCGCCGTTGCCGATGAAATGCTGCGCCTTGTATACCCGCTTGCGCCGCATGTTTTTGCCGCAGCTGGTCCCCGCTGCCTGGCGGGTCCCTGCCCGGAGGGCGGTATGTGCTGCGGCAAGCAGAACGCCGTGCGTGATAAATATGCAACACTGAAACAGGAGGCTGAAAACCATGGGTAAACTGATTATTTTTGAAGGCCTGGATGGTTCCGGCAAGGGCACACAGGCAGAACTTGCCTGCCAGAATTTGCATAGCAAAGGGTATGACCCGCTGAAAATCAGCTTCCCAGATTATGACAGTCCGTCCTCCGCACTGGTCAAGATGTATCTTTCCGGCGAGTTCGGCCAGCGCCCGGATGACGTGAACGCTTATGCAGCTTCAACGTTTTATGCTGTTGACCGCTTTGCCAGCTACAAAACCAGGTGGGGCAATGTCTACCGCCAGAATGGGCTAATCATCTCTGACCGTTACACCACCTCCAACGCTGTTCACCAATGTTCCAAACTGCCGCCGATGCACTGGGATGGTTTTCTGGAGTGGCTGTTTGAGTTCGAGTACAAAAAGCTCGGCCTGCCTGCGCCGGATGCGGTTGTATACCTTGCGGTTGATCCCGATGTCAGCCAGCGCCTGATTGCGCAGCGCTACCACGGCGATGAAAGCAAAAAAGATATTCAGGAACGCGATACCGAATACCTGGCCCGTTCCCGCGCCGCCGCTGAATACTGCGCACGCAAGCTGGGCTGGCACCGCATTGAGTGTACCACAACGGTAGACGGCCAGAAAACCATCCGCACGCCGGAGGATATTCAGTCCGAAGTGATGGCATACCTGGAGCGGATTTTGAGCTAAAACCGTTGGCAGCAAAAGCCACACGTTGAATATGGCAAGGAGGGGATAGAACATGCTTTGCAAAGCAACGGAAGCTGATTTGGAGCAGATGGTTGCGTTCCGCCGCAAAACGTATGGCGGAACCCGCCAGGATGCTTTGGACTGGCTTTGTGGAATTGTGGGGTTGGATAATATCCTGATCCTTGCCCGGGACCCGGCCCCCGGTGCAAAGCCCATCCCGGCCGCCATGATTGGTGCGGTTCCAGTGGAATGCGGGCACCACCACGGCGTATGGCTCTGCTGCATGGCAACGGACCCGTCCCTGCAGGGGCGCGGGCTGATGCCCAAACTGCTGGCAACCTGCCTGCGCGCCTTTTCCGCCAAAGGGTGTGATTTCGCTGTGGCGGCACCGCAAAGCACGCGGGCCGCAAAAGCGTTTTCCCAGCTGAATTTTCAGGGGCGCTTCCCGCTGCGCATCATCCGCAAGCCCATTGAACACAATTTGTGGGCACGAGCAGAGTTTGATAACCTGACAGTCCGCAAATTGATCGACACCCGCATGCGCTACCAGCCCGCCTGCATCGCCCTGCCGGAAAGCAGCATGAACACCATGATCACCCGGCTCTACCGCCGCGGTATGACCATTGTTTCCAACCAGCGCGGTTACGGCCTCTATTGCCAGGAAAAGGACGAGCTGCTTTTTATGGAGTTGCAGGCCGATAACGACCATTCGGCTGATATTCTGCTGCAGGCCGCACGGGAACATACCGGTCTGACCAAAGCACGGCTGCTGCTGGCGGAAAATCAGTTTTTGTACCTGGGCGAGGGTAAGCGCTGTGGTTACGGCATGATTTGTTACCTTGGGCAGCCGTTCCCCGTTACGGACGTTTATTTCCGCCTGTTGCTGTAAGACTGTGCATACGTGAAACAGGGCAGTTCTGCTGCCTGATAAAGGAGATTTGGAATGAAAATCAATCGTGGTGATTCCCAGGACAAGGGCTCGCAGTCGCGCCAGGCTTATCATGCTGCGCCAGCCCCCGCACCAAAGCGCCCGGTACAGCCTGATCCTGACCCGCAGGACCTGTACGAAGACGCCGAAGGTCCAGACGAGTACGCAGAGGATGACGATGATGAACCCGTCCGCCGCCGTTTTCCCATTGGGCTTGTGGTTCTTGTTGTCATTTTGGCTATCGTTGGCATCGGCGGCTGGAAAGTATTCCAGTTCTACGGCGAAGTTGCCGGCAACGGCGAACTCGGCCCGGAGCAGACCGTTACCATTGAACAGGGTTCCACTGTTGCAGACATCACAAATGTTTTGAAAGAGAATGGCGTCATCCAGTATGATTGGCTGTTCAAGCTGTATGCCAAATACAGCGGCCGCGCTTCCGGTTTGCAGTATGGCGATTTTACCCTGCGCTCCGGCATGGATTATAACACGATCCTGAAAACCCTCAGCGTGCAGCAGGTCAAGCGCAAGACTATTACCATCACATTCCCCGAAGGCTACACAGCCGTTGCTATTGCCCAGAAGATGGAAGAAAATGGCTTGTGCTCGGTGGATGATTTCCTTGCCTGCGCCAACGGCGAGGATGGTTCCGATTTCAGCCAGTATGATTTCTGGAATGCCATCCCGGATACCGAAGGCCGCCTGATGAAGTGCGAGGGCTACCTGTTCCCGGACACTTACGAGTTCTTCACCGATGACTCGGTCTATAATTACGTCAACACCTTCTATAAGGAATTCGACGCCAAAACTTCCGACCTGTGGGATACCATCAACGAAAAGGGCACCACAATGAATGATGTTGTCATTCTGGCCAGCTTTATTCAGGAAGAAGCCGGTATGCCCGCAGAAGACGCCAAGGTTTCCGCCTGCTTCCACAATCGTTTGGAATCCGATGACCCGCAGTGGGCAGAGCATAAGCTGGAATCCAATGCCAGCAGCTATATCATGAACGATAGCGACAATAACTACCTGTGGAATTCGCCCACCGCCGCTTATTACGGCTGGCCGGAACAGGGTGCTGTTCCGGATGATGTGCTTGCTCATTACGACACCTACCGCATCAGCGGCCTGCCCGCCGGTGCCATCACCAATCCCGGTATTGATGCCATTGCCGCCGCGCTGAATCCCGACCAGGAATATCTGGACGAAGGCTATTATTTCTTTGTTACCGGCAACCCGAACGGCGACCACCCTGGCGAATATTTCTATGCCAAAACGGCAGACGAACACCATCAGAACTGCATCATCGCCGGTTGGGGCTGATAAAAGCTGAACTTCACTGAACAAAGGAGCCGTTATCTTATGTTGTCCTGTCCGGAACTGCTGTCGCCTGCCGGCAGCCTTGAAGCCCTGAAATATGCCGTCATGTATGGTGCCGATGCCGTATACTGCGCACTGCCGCGCTTTGGTATGCGCGCCGCACCGGTCAACCTGACCATTGGCGAGCTTCATGATGGCTGCATTTTTGCCCATGCTCGCGGCAAAAAAGTATACCTGACCCTGAACAACCTGCCCACCAACGATGAGCTTTCCGAGCTGCCGCAGTATATCAAGGACGCGGCCGAAGCCGGGGTGGACGCCTTTATCATTGCGGACCTTGGCGTACTGAGCCTTGCCAAACAGTATGCTCCGGATGTGGATGTGCATTTTTCCACCCAGGCAGGCATCACCAATTATGCTGCTGCAACCATGGCCTACAACCTGGGCGCCAAGCGTGTGGTGCTGGCGCGCGAGCTGACCCTGACCGATATTGCCCAGATCCGCGATAATACCCCGCCGGAGCTGGAACTGGAAGCCTTTGTGCACGGTGCCATGTGCATGAGCGTTTCTGGTCGGTGCCTGCTTTCCAGCTATATGACCGGGCGCAGCGGCAACCGCGGCGAATGTGCCCAGCCCTGCCGCTGGAAATACTATCTTGTAGAAGAAAACCGCCCCGGCCAGTATATGCCCATTGGCGAAAATGAGGAAGGCAGCTACATCCTGAACGCCAATGACCTATGCACCGCACCGTTTTTGGACCTGATCTGCAAGGCTGGTGTGGATTCTCTGAAAATTGAGGGGCGCGCCAAAACGTTCTATTACGTTGCGTCCGTTACCGCCGCTTACCGCAAAGCGCTGGACCAGTACCTGGCAAACCCCGCCAGTGATACGTTTGATTTACCGGATTCCGTGCTGGATGAGCTGAACCGTACCAGCCACCGCCATTATTCACCCGGTTTCTATTTTGGCAAAGAGAAAGCCCTGCAGACGCCCAGCCATACTTATGTGCGAGATTGGGATTTCATCGGCACTGTGGATTCGTGGGAAGACGGCGTTGCCCATTGCACCCAGCGCAGCAAGTTCTGCCTGGGAGATTCGCTGGAAATTTTGCAGCCAGATGGTTCGGTCGTGCCCGTAACCCCTGAATGGATCAAAAACGCGGAAGGGGAAGCGGTGGATGCCACCCCGCACCCGATGATGCAGTATACCATTCCCTGTGCCACGCCCTTGATGCCGTACAGCCTGCTGCGGATGCAGAAAAGGCAGTAAATTTTCATTTATCTATTTGCAACAACCAAAAGCCCCACCTGCCGGATGCAGAATGTTCTGCCCGGCAGGCGGGGCTTTTTTATTTTTATTCTTTACTTTTAGGGCAATACCGCATAATTCTAAGTGCCGATACGGCGAGCGAGGTGCGGCA
>ERZ773242.2798-NODE-2798-length-13614-cov-3.133491_pt1 | contig 13614 bp, 10 predicted proteins | sample MGYA00511077_ERZ773242 | MGnify/ENA primary metagenome ERZ773242 (study PRJEB29015, sample SAMEA2737754) | human gut metagenome | biome: human gut; feature: human-associated habitat; material: faeces | place: China | collected 2012 ... | reverse complement strand
CCTATACGGAAAAGGAGAAGGTCGAAATTCTGCAAAAAATCGGCAAAGAACCGGCAACCCTCCAGCGTTCAAAAGGGTTGGGCGAGAACGAAGCGGATATGATGGCTCTGACGACCATGAATCCGGAAACCCGCCGTCTGATTCGGGTAACGCCTGCCGGCGTGGAGGAAACCGCAGCCATGTTCGATTTGCTGCTGGGGGACGATTTGCAGGGCAGAAAGGACTTTATAGCCGAAAACGGCTATATGTATCTTGATGAGGCAGACTTATCCTGCTTATTTAGAACTGGCAGACATCAGCTAAAATCTTTAGCATTCCAAATCGTACCTGTTTCGGGAGAAACTTTCCGGAGCAGGTGCTGTTTTCCTGTATGCAGTTTCTTTCCTGCTGGGAAATGCCACAAACTTTTGCATTGTTAAGCCCAACCATACCCGTTTCCTTTTTGATTTATTCTTTTTTTTGAATGATAAAAAAATACAAAGAGTTCTTGACACTGTCAAAATTTTTGCTTATAATAAAAGTGTATCTTTGGAACGAAAATCCAGACTACAATTCAGATAAAGGATGTTTTCACTATGTTATTGGACAAATATCTCCCTCGAATTGAATTTGACAGTTACGAGGACTTCAAGCAGAATTATCGTGTCAACGTACCGGAAACCTTTAACTTTGGGTTTGACATCGTTGATGAATGGGCAAAGCAGGAACCGGAAAAGAAAGCACTCGTTTGGTGCGATGATGACGGAAACGAACGGACATTTACCTTTACGGAAATCTCTCGTTTGTCGAACCAGACCGCAAACTATTTTCATCATCTGGGTATTCGCAAGGGAACCGTTGTCATGCTGATTCTCCGCCGTCGCTGGGAATACTGGGTTTGTGCAGTTGCCCTGCATAAAATCGGAGCAATTCTGATTCCTGGTTCTTTGCAGCTTTCCAAGAAGGATTTGGTTTACCGTGGCAACAGTGCCGGCATTCATACCATGATTTGTGTCGATGATGCCTATGTTATCGAGCAGGTAGAAGCTGCACAAAGCGAAGTTCCAAGCATTCAGCATCGGGTTTTGGTTGCCGGAAAGCGGGACGGCTGGCAGGATTTTGAAGAAGAGATTGCCAAGTATTCTGACGTATTCCCAAGACCGACCGGAGCAGCTGCAACGAAGGCAAATGAAACCGCCATTGTTTACTTTACTTCTGGTACAACCGGTGACCCGAAGATGGTACAGCACAACCATGCTCATCCGCTGGGACACATTGTAACGGCGAAGTATTGGCAGCAGGTACAGGAAAACAAGCTGCATATGAGCGTTTCTGACTCTGGCTGGGCAAAGTTTGGCTGGGGCAAGATTTATGGGCAGTGGATTTGCGGGGCAGTGATTTTTGCCTATGATATGAAGAAGTTTATTCCGACCCATCTGCTGCAAAAGATGCAGGACTACAAGCTGACCACATTCTGTGCACCACCGACACTCTACAGAATCCTGGTTAAGATGGACATGAGCAAATACAATCTGTCTTCTCTCAGATACTGCACAACAGCAGGTGAGGCACTTAACCCTGAGGTATTCTACAAGTTTAAAGAATTAACGGGATTTACAATTTACGAAGGATTTGGACAGACAGAGACAACACTTACGATAGGAAACCTTGAGAACACAACTCCAAGACCGGGTTCAATGGGTAAGGCAAGTCCACTTTACGATGTAAGGATAATGAGACCTGACGGAACATTTGCAGAGGCAGGTGAGACAGGTGAGATTGTTATCAACATTGAAAAGGGTGAGCCAGACGGACTCTTCATCAGATACGAGAACGATCTTGAGAGAACTGCCGAGATAAAGAGAGACGGATACTATCACACAGGTGATACAGCATACAAGGATGAGGATGGATACTTCTGGTTCGTAGGCCGTGTTGATGATATCATCAAGGTTGCCGGATACAGAGTAGGACCTTTCGAGATTGAAAATGAGATCATGAGGATTCCATATGTACTTGAGTGTGCAGTTACATCGGTTCCTGACAGCACAAGAGGTCAGGCAATCAAGGCTACAGTTGTACTTACCGAGGGAACAGTAGGAGATGAAGCGTTAAAGCGTGACATGAAGCGTTACTTCAAGGAGAACATTGCAAGCTACAAGAGACCTAGGGTTATTGAGTTTGTTAAGGAAATGCCTAAGACCATCAGTGGTAAGGTAAGAAGAGTCGAGATCAAGGAAAAGGATTGGAAATAATATTATGATAGCAATAGAGGACATTGATAAGATAGAGCCGTATGTAAGACCGGTATTTTACTATGAAACAGACAGAATGGGTATAGTACACCACTCCAACTATATAAGATGGATGGAAGAAGCCCGTATGGACTGGATGGATAAGATTGGCTGGAATTACAAACACATTGAGGATGAGGGAATAATCATTCCTGTACTTGGAGTGTCAACCCAGTACAAGACCATGAGCAGATACGGAGATACAATAGAGATTCACACCTATCTGTCAGAGTACACCGGCGTAAGAGTAGGATTTTTCTATGAAATATGCGACAAGGAAACCGGTGAACTGAGATGTCTCGGTACATCATCCCACTGCCTCTTGGACAGTGATAACAAGATCCTGTTCATGAAGAAGCAGTACCCTGAGGAGGATAAGCTGTTCAAGGCACTCTTAAAGGAATATAAGGAAAAGCACGAGAAGAAAAAATAATACGGTTATAGCCGGAAAATAAACAGTGCGGGCATGCAGAGCATAAAAGATTATAAAAGGTCATTAAGATAAGCCTGTACAGTAAAAGTCCCGATGACTGGATATGTAATGGATGATACAATATATCCGGTCATTGGGATTTTTTATTTAATAGAAAGAAGGAACAAAGATGAACATCAGAAGGGCAAATGATAAGGACATACCGAGACTTATCGAATTATTACAGCAGGTCCTTGAGATACATGCAGGTATCAGACCGGATATCTTTATCTCCGGAACAACCAAGTATACCCATGACGAGCTGCTTAAGATGACATTAGATGATGAAAAGCCCATATATGTTGCGGTAGATGAGGATGACAGATGTGTAGGTTATGCCTTCTGCCAGTTGAGAGAACAGCCATTTTCAAATAATATGGTGCCGTTTAAATCTCTTTTCATTGATGATCTCTGCGTTGACTCAGATATCAGAGGACAGCATGTGGGAGAGCATTTGTTTGAATTTGTGAAGAGCGAGGCGGAGAGGCTTGGCTGTTACGAGGTCACGCTTAATGTGTGGACGGGTAATACATCAGCAGAGCATTTCTATGAGAAAATGGGAATGAAGACAAAGGAAAGACAGATGGAGTATATTTTATAGTGAAAATAATCCGGGTGCAACGGTTCGTTGCACCCGGATCTGATGTAATGGCTTAACTGATTATATGATGGTTAAGCCATTTTCTTGAATGGAAACGGATTGTGAAGATTATCGCTCTGAGGGTCCAGTCAGCGAACATTCCGATCCACACTGCAATAGGACCGAAGCCCCATACACGGCACAGGTATATACACAGGATAACACGGCAGAGCCACATGGTCAGACATGAGGTGATCATGGAGAATTTAACGTCTCCGGCGGCTCTCATGCCGTAGGCAGGGATAAATGAAAGTACCCAGGAAATTGGTTTGGTAATGGTGATAAATACTACCATATTAAAGCAGAGCTGAGCACTTTCGGCTTCCATACCGCCTATCCTTGTTATTGGTTTTGTAAGGGCAAGAACAAGGAGACAGCTAAAGATTATGGCAGCTTCTGCCAGCCATGAAAGCTTCTTAACATAGTATACAGCCTCGTCTTTTCTTCCGGCTCCAAGGCACTGACCTACAACTGTCATAAGTCCGATACCTATTCCCATGGCGGCAACACCGTTTAACATCTCAAGGATATTTGTCATTGCCTGGGCAGCGATGGCTACGGTACCAAGGGTAGACACGGTGGACTGTATAGCCAGCTTGCCGAACTGGAACATGCTATTCTCGATACCCGAAGGTATACCTATATATAATATCCTTCTTATTGTAGAGAAGTCCGGGCGTATGGACAGGTAGTTACGCACGGCAATAGGTTCTTTTTCATTTCTTAATTTCCATATTACTACAACCGCACAGAAAATACGTGAGAACAGGGTCGATATGGCGGCTCCCGCAACGCCCATGTTAAGGACGAAGATGAGCAGTGCATTTCCCCCGATGTTTAAAAAATTGGAAATAACCGAGATCACCATAGGTCTTCTGCTGTCGTTCTGGGCTCTCATAATGGAAGCACCTGCGTCATACAAACCGATAAATGGGAATGATAACAGGGTGAACAGGAAATAAACCTGTGAATTAGCCATGACATCGGCTTCCACCTTGCCGAATATAAGCTTGAGTAACGGCACCCTGAATACAAGGCAGATAAGGGTTAAGGCAACGGAGAGTACAGTCATTACCAGTAAAACCTGTCTTGCGGAGTGATTGGCACTTTTTTCATTGCGGCTTCCCAGGTAGTGGGAGCAGAGGATGGCACCTCCGGCAGCCAGGGCTGACAGAGCCTGTATTACAAGGACATTTATGGAGTCCACAAGGGATACTGCGGATATGGCAGCAGAGCCTACGTTACTTACCATCATGGTATCTACCGTACCCATGAGGCAGGAGAGAAGCTGTTCCACGATTATGGGAACCAGAAGCTTCTTAAGATCTAAGTTACTGTATAAATGGTCGGAATTTTTCATTTGCATATATCTTCTTTAATGTAGTACACTTTTTTTTGAGGTGTATATTTTTGGGGTGGTACACTTTTTGAGGTATACCGGTTTCACATATCAGCCAGAGGTATTATAGCACCGCTTTGCAAATATGTGCAGTGAAAATCAAAAACATGTTACTAACATAAAAAATTGACAATTAACAAAAAGAATGTTAGTGAGCAGAAAAAAATGTTATCATTGAAATAGATTATTTTTTTATGAAGGAGTTAAGGTTTTGATCTTTAGGGGACCTGAGGTTTATGACCCTAAGATAAAGATTGTTTAATAAGGAGAAAACATTATGAGGATGTACTTTAAACAGAGGCTGTTTTCATGGTTTGACAGTTACGACATCTATGATGAACAGGGAAATACAATCTATGTAGTAAAGGGACAGTTGTCCTGGGGACACTGCCTTAAGATATTTGACCCATGGGGAAATGAGGTAGGAACCGTAAAGGAAAGAGTGCTGACATTACTTCCAAAATTCGAGGTATATATGGATGGACGGTACCTGGGATGTATCCAAAAGGAATTTGCATTTTTCAGACCCCGGTATAACATTGATTACAATGGCTGGAATATTGACGGAAACTTTTGGGAATGGGATTACAGGATAACAAATGCAAACGGAACCGAGATTGCTTCCATATCCAAGGCGCTATTTCATATGACGGATCAGTATGTGATGGATGTATACAATCCGCAGGACGCCCTTATTGTACTTATGTTTGTTCTTGCAATTGACGCGGAGAAGTGTTCAAGAAACAACAACTAGAAATATTCAGAGAAACAAGGGAACTAAATAAAACAGAAGAAAATAAGCACTGAGAAAACAAAAGAAATGGACATGCTGATTTGCCAGATTGACATGTTTTCACCTATTTGTTAGTATTACTGTTGCAGAGTCCTGGGGGATTTTATGCCCAGAAAAAGAGAAGTGCGGTGAGAATCCGTCGCAACAGCCATTACTGTATCTGGTCAAACGTAAAAATGCAGGTGTCACAGACATCCGCAAGCGTTGCAGCCACAAGTCAGATCGCTTGCTCTGCTCTCTCATATAAAATACGAAAGGGGAAATGACCATGAAGAAGAGATTTATTGCAACATGTATGGCGATGTGCATGGTGGCAACAACAGTGGCACCTATATCAGGTGTGAATTTCGGCGTATCATCAGTATATGCCAGTGAGGCAACTCCGGGAGATGCCAGCATCACAGTAAAGGTCGGTGTACATGATTACACAGCCGTAGACGCAGGGATCAAGGACGCTTCCAAGGACGGAAAGATTCTTGAGACAGAAGTAGAGGTGCCAAAGGGTACTTCAACAAAGGATGTTATAGAAAAAGCCTTTGAAGATAATGATATCCAGTATGATATGACAGAAAGCGGCTATGTGTCAGAGATCAACAATCTTTCAGCAGAAGACGCCGGTGGATATTCAGGATGGTGCTTAAGCTATAACAACGACGATTATGCCAATGGTGGGGTGTCAGCAATCACTTTATCAGACGGTGACACATTATCATTTGACTATTCAGTTAATGTGGATACAATGACAGACGACATAGGTAACGGCTGGTATGGAAATCCATATTTCAAAGAAATCTCAGTGGGTGGAAAGACCCATGAAATGACCAAGGAATATTCATATTCTACCGGTGCAGTATATAAGATAGACGGAGAAGTTACAGAAGACAAGGGTACAGCAGATGACCCATTCGAGCTTACATATATACTTCCGGAAGATACAGATATAACAACAGTAGAGACAGATTATGTTACAAGTCTTAACAGTCATTACGCAATAGTAGACGGACTTGAGAACATGAACGACTTCACAGGCGGTATTGATTTCTCAGTATCATCATTAGGTGGTACATACAAGTCATACTACCATGTGAATGTTGTACTTTCAGATGTAGACGCAGAGGCTTCAAATGTATATGAGGATGTACTTGCAGGAGCAGAGAAGTTAGTTTCATCAAGATGTGAGGCAACAAATCCTTTATTCCAAAATGAATGGGAGATCATCGATCTTGCCAGATACGGTTATACAAATGTTCCTATGTATGAAACCTACTATGCTTCAGTAGAGGAGAAGGTTAAGGAAACAGGTGCTATTATACATAAGTATAAGGCAACTGAGAATGAGAGAACAATTCTTGCTCTTACAGCACTCGGTGTGGACTGTACAGATGTTGCAGGCTACAATATCCTTGAGCCGTTATATGATGTAAGCTATGTAAAGAAACAGGGCTTAAATGGCAGCGTATTCGGACTTCTTGCACTGGACGCAGCAAAAGCACCTGACAGCCTTGAAGAAGGCGGAGCAAGCATTAGGGAGCAGTTGATCCAGGAGATACTTACAGCAGAGCTTTCTACAGGTGGTTGGACATTCTTTGGAGCGGCAGATCCTGATATGACAGGTATGGCTATCCAGGCACTTGCTCCATATTACAATACAAATACAGACGTTAAGGAAGCAGTAGACAGAGGTCTTGATGTACTTTCAAATATGCAGAGAGACGATGGTGGATTTGCAAGCTGGGGTTCATTAAACTCAGAGAGCGCTGCTCAGGTTGTAACTGCCCTTTCAGCTCTTGGAATTGATGCAGATACAGACCCAAGATTTGTGAAGAACGGCATATCAGTATTAGATAATCTCATCAGCTTCAAGGATGAGGCGACAGGCGGATTCCGTCATATTAAGAAAGATCAAAATGGTAATGTGTGTGGTGAAAATGCTATGGCAACACAGCAGGGAACATATGCATTGGTTGCTTACTACAGATATAAGCATGGCATGCCTGCACTTTATGACATGTCAGACGCAGATTGGAAGCTTGGTATGAAGGCTCCTGCCAAGGTAGAAGTTGCAAATGCTTCAAATGGTGTAAAGATCAGCTACAGTGCAGTTGACGGAGCAGAGAGATATAAGATCTACAGAAAGGCTGAGGGCGAGACATCATGGAAGCTCTTCGGTACAACAACAGCTTTAAGTGCAGTAGATAAGACAGTTGTAAGTGGTGTTAAGTACACATACACAGTAAGAGGTGTAAAGGGTTCAGAGCAGGGCAAGTATGATCAGACAGGTGTAAGCGTATTATACCTTGCACAGCCTGTAGTAAAGGCAGAGAACAAGATTTCAGGAATCAATGTTACATGGAACAAGATTAACGGTGCAGAGTCTTATTATGTATATAGAAAGGCAAATGGTGCCAAGAGCTGGACAAGAGTTGCAACTGTTAAGGCAGCCAAGTTAAACTATGCTGATACAAAGGTATCAGATGGCGTAAACTATGTATATACAGTAAGAGCCGTATCAGGAAGCACACTCAGCACATATACATCAGGTCTTTCAATCAACAGAGTAAGCAGAGCTAATATTGCAAAGGTTGAAAATGTTGTTGCCGGAACAGCAAAGGTTACAGTATCAGTTGTTAAGGCATTCTCAGGATATCAGCTCCAGTACGCAACAAAGTCGAACTTCAGTGACGCTAAGACATTAGGTGTATCAAACGGAACAACACAGACAGTTGTAAGAAATGTTTCAGGTCTTAAGAAGGGTACTACATATTATGTAAGGATACGTGGTTATAAGAAGTCAAGAAATACTATAAGCTACGGTGCATGGAGTACTGCAAAGACAATAAAGATCAGCAGGTAATATGAATTTTATAAAAAAGAATTTGAAAAAAATTCTTGGGCTTACGGCAGTTGCTGCCATACTGGTATTTGCATTCTGGTATGGCGGTAATGCACCGGGCTCCAGAGGATTTTCAGTAAAACAAAACACTTCGGAAACATCAGATACCGGAAGCGACGAAGCAGAAGCCGTAGATGGCGGGTATTATGATGAACAATATGTGGATAAGGATGGAAATCCGGTAAGGAAGAAGAAAAGCTCCGACGAAGCAGATGATGCCACAGAGAACTTCGCAGGTACCGGTACAGGTGAAGCTGTAGAGGTCGGTGGCGGAAGTAACGGAAACGGCAATGGTTCCGGCAGCGGAGATATTGGTGATGGCTCCGACAAGGGAAAAGGTTCAGATGATGGCAGCGATTCCGGCAATGGATCGGGTAATGGCAGTGGCGATGGTTCCGGTAACGGACCAGGCAAGGGTGACAATACGGCAGATCCGGGCAAGAAGGATGAACCTACAACAGAACCCCCTACAGAGGAACCAACCGAGGATGAGATCATAGGATATTGCAGCATAAGTATAAGCTGTAAGAATATCCTTAATAACATGGATCTTGTGGACGAGAACAAGAAGGCATATGTTCCGACAGACGGAGTGATACTGAAGAAAACAGAAGTCCCTATCAGACATGGGGATACGGTTTTTGATGTGTTAAGAAGGATCACCAAGGAAAAGGGAATACAGATGGAATATTCTTATACGCCGATGTACGGTTCCATGTACATTGAGGGAATAGGCAATCTGTACGAATTTGACTGCGGAAACCTGTCAGGCTGGATGTACTCCGTAAACGGAGTGTTTCCGGGCTTTGGGTGTTCGAAATATGTGCTTAACGGTGGCGAGGTCATTCGGTGGCTGTACACCTGTGATCTGGGCGGAGACGTAGGTAATCCTTACTAAAAGGATTTTTCAAATAAGGATATCAGATGAAGGAAAAGGTAAAGAAAAAAGATACATTTTCAACCTGTCATCCCATTGTTAATCTGATTTATTTCATATGTGTAATAGGATATGCCATGGCATTTACTGATCCAGTATGCCTTGGCATATCTTTTATAGGTATGTTTATTTATCTTGTTATGCTTAAGGGAGGCAGCGGTGTAAAGAAGAATTTAATATATATGCTGTTTCTGGTGGTGATAACCGCCGGGATAAATATGGCATTTTCCCATCAGGGTGTTACCATACTGTGTTATCTTCCTTCTGGAAATCCCCTGACTCTTGAGAGTATCCTCTATGGAATAGGAATAGCCTTCATGATAGTTAGCACCATAGGCTGGTTTTCCTGTTTTAACGAGGTCATAACCTCCAACAAGATGATATATCTGTTTGGAAGTCTTGCCCCTGTATTGTCACTTCTTATTTCTATGGTTCTGAGATTTATCCCCGAATGTGCAGATAGATATAGGGAAGTGTACGGGGTTATAAAGGCGTCCGGTTACGCCGGCTCCGGAAAACATTTTAAGAGACTTAAGACCGGCATAAAGGTAAGCTCCGTGGTAGTAACCTGGGCACTGGAAAGGGCGGTTGTCACGGCAGACAGCATGTTAAGCAGGGGCTACGGACTTAAGAAGAGAACTGCGTATTCAATGTTTGTCTGGGATGGCAGGGACACGGTATCCCTGATATACCTTCTGATAACAGGAATATATGTGTTGGTCGCAGCCGCAAATGGTACCTTCAGGTTCTGGTATTATCCGGCAGTTACAGGCATAAAGCTCACCCCTTACCGCCTGTCGGCATATATTATGTATGCTCTGATGGTGGTCTGCCCACTTATAGTAAAGAAAGGAAAGAAATGGATATTTTAGACGTTCAAAAGCTTACATTTGCATATCCGGACACCACAGTAGAATATGGTGGCGTCTATCTTGAGCCTGCCCTTAAGGAGGCTTCCTTTTGCGTGGCACAGGGTGACTTTCTGGTGATCCTCGGATCTTCAGGTTGTGGAAAGACCACATTGTTGAAGCTCTTAAAGCCTGTGCTTGCTCCCCATGGAAAGAAGTCCGGAAGCATATTCTTTAACGGAGCTGACATAGAGTCGTTGTCTTATGAAGAGCTGGCTTCCCACATAGGCTTTGTAATGCAGGATGTAAATGCCCAGCTTGTAACAGATGAGGTGTGGCATGAGCTGGCATTTGGACTGGAAAGTCTTGGCTGCAGCAATTCTATGATAAAGAGACGTGTTGCCGAGATGACCTCTTTCTTCGGACTATCCGGTATATTCCACAAGAAGGTGTGGGAGCTGTCCGGAGGGCAGAAGCAGATGGTAAATCTGGCATCAGTTATGGCAATGAATCCTAAGCTCCTTATTCTTGATGAGCCTACAAGCCAGCTTGACCCAATAGCTGCGGAGGAATTTGTAGCCTGCCTTACCCGTATCAACAGAGAACTTGGCACCACAATAATCATGACAGAACACAGGCTGGAGGAGGTGCTTCCGGTGTGTACAAAGGTTATGGCTATGGAGGACGGACAGGTTACTGCTTTCGGCCCTTTAAGGGAGTGTATGGCGGAGCTGTGCACCGACGGACGCTATATGGGCTTCATGACCGCCGCCACCAGGGTGTATGCGGGTGTTTCTAAGGACAAGAAGAAATATCATGCAGATATGACTCATAATGAAGATGAAATTCATGCAAATGAAAGTGTGGCAGTGGATAATATATATTCTTTGCCGGTTTCTGTGGGGGAAGGCAGAAGTTATCTGGCAGAGCTGTTGAAAAACGGTACATTGACCGGGGAAAATTCCGATGAGAGTGAACTATGTGATAAGACCATTGAAGAAGAAAAAACATTTATAAATATTGATAAAAATAAAATGACTGTCGATGAAAAGATAGTTTCGGATAAACATGTTTCGACTGGCAATGATATCCTCGTTTGCAAGAGCCTCTGCTATGCCTACGACAAGGCAGGGGATGACATAGTGAACAAGCTTACCCTTTCGGTTCGTGAGGGGGAGATATTATCCATAAGTGGAGGAAATGGAAGTGGTAAGACCACATTTCTTAAGCTTATAGCAGGCATAATGGAGCCTGACAACGGAAGAATCGGGGCGGCTGCCGGAAGAAGAACTGCATTGCTTCCACAGAACCCTACAGACCTGTTTACCAGAACTACAGTGAGGGATGAGCTGGTCTGCACTCAGGACAGCGTGGAAAATGAGATTTCATATGAAGCAGTGGCTGATGTGGTGAGAACATGTATGCTGGAAGATCTGCTCCTTCGACATCCCTATGATTTGTCAGGTGGTGAACAGCAGAGGCTGGCACTGGCGAAGCTTATGCTCATTGATCCGGATATCTTCCTGTTGGATGAACCAACCAAGGGAATAGATCCGGAGTTCAAGCTGGAATATGGAGATATACTTAAGCAGCTTAAGGCCAGAGGCAAGACCATCATAATAGTAAGCCACGACATAGAGTGGGAGGCAAGGATCTCGGACAGATGCGCCCTCATGTTTGACGGCAGCATAGCAGCCATAGAACCTGTGAAGGACTTCTTCTCAGGAAATCATTTCTATACCACGGCAGCCGCAAGGATCGCAGGGGGAATGATAGAAAACGCGATAACCGTTGAGGATATACTCAATTCTCTTGGATGTGAGACGGATATTTACGAGGGAAAAAACAAAAATAACAGAAATATCAAAGGCGGTCACAAAAAAGATGATAAATCCTATGATGGCGGTAATATAACAAGATCTGATGAAGACGTAAAAGTAAATAAGATTTCCCAATTTGATGATACCGTCAAAATTGATAATGACATTAAACTTGATGATGGGACCCGGCCCGGTGAAGAAGATAAAGCCCTTGAAAGCCTGAAAAAACTGCTGGAGAAGAAACACAAAAGCCGTGAGAAGATCAGCCCCATAAGGCTTACCTGTATTATCCTGCTTACTATGTTGTGTGGCGTATGCTTTTATTTTACGATGAAGCAGGAGGGGCTTAATTACCTTATAGATAATATGAGGGTGACGGCGGAGGGCATCAGATATGCCATAATGTACGGCGTATTTATCCTGGCAGTTATACTGCTGCTGATATGTCTGGCACCGATATCCTCAAGAAAGAATGAGGATATTGAGCTTACGTCAGCAAGAAATCATAGTAAAGCCTGTGCACTGGCAGCATTTGTAGTTATCTGCATACTTATTCCCATCACTATATGGGTGGGCATAACAAAGTTAAATGACAGAAAGTATTATTTCATATCCATTTTGATACTCCTTGAGGCAATAATCCCGTTTTTCTTTCTGTATGAGAAAAGGAAACCGAAAGCAAGGGAACTGGTGACCGTAGCAACAATGTGTGCTCTGGCGGTGGCGGGCAGGGCGGCATTCTTCATGCTGCCAAACTTCAACGCAGCAACGGCAATGGTCATCATAAGCGGCGTGGCGTTTGGCGCAGAGACAGGATTTATCGTAGGGGCTGTCACCATGCTTACCTCCAACTTCATATTCGGACAGGGTCCCTGGACACCCTGGCAGATGTTCGCCATGGGGGTGCTTGGATATCTGGCAGGCGTTATCTACAGAAGGAGAGCCGTGGGAGAAAAAATATTTTCTAAAATTTCCTTATGTATTTTTGGCGGGATATCGTGTATAGTAGTCTATGGTGGTATCATGAATCCGGCATCTGTGCTGATGTATTACAGCGATGTCAGCCTGCATATGATTGCGGCGGCCTATATAACCGGTTTCCCATTTGACGTGGTTCATGGTACGGGAACGGTATTATTCCTTTGGTTTGCTGCAAGACCATTCCTGGAGAAGCTTGACAGGATAAGGACAAAATACGGAATATTAAATGTGTCCCACACAAATTAACAGCAAATGAGGTAAGAAATTGCTTAGAAATGTAGATTTATCGGAAATTTCTGATGGACGATTGTATGAATTAAATGATATGGTAAAGGCAGAGTGTAACGACTGCAAGGGCTGCAGTAAATGCTGCCGGGGAATGGGAGACACCATAAAGCTTGATCCCTATGACATAAAGAGACTCACAGAAGCCACAGGCAAAAGCTTCGAGCAGCTCCTGGCAAATGAGGTTGAGCTGAATGTTGTTGATGGAATGATACTTCCAAATATCAAAATGGTGGACGGCCATTGTCCTTTTTTAAATGATGAAGGAAGGTG
>ERZ773242.2786-NODE-2786-length-13684-cov-2.886932_pt1 | contig 13684 bp, 12 predicted proteins | sample MGYA00511077_ERZ773242 | MGnify/ENA primary metagenome ERZ773242 (study PRJEB29015, sample SAMEA2737754) | human gut metagenome | biome: human gut; feature: human-associated habitat; material: faeces | place: China | collected 2012 ... | reverse complement strand
ACCAGTGCATTTTTGCCATCTATTTCAAGCACTTTACAACGTCTTGTTTCACCATTTGCAAGTTCTATTTCTCCAAGTTCATCGTAAGTAACATTTTCTACGTCCCTAACAAGCATCAAAGGACCTGCTACTTCCTGAATTGTTCTATATTCCTTTGCCATATTAGAAGTCCTCCTTATCAAATGCTCCTGCAACCTGAATTTCAAGTTCCTTTAAGATTTCATCATATCTACTCTGAATATCTTCTTCCTTAGTATACTTAAATCTTCCGATTTGTTCTCTTATTGGAAGTGCTATTAATTTGTCAATTGAAGCACCATTTGAAAGAGCTTCATTTGCCTCATAATAATATCCAAGTACTAATTTCATCATTAAATATTGCTTATTAAGAGAAGTGTATGTGTCAATCTCATGGAATGAGTTCTGATGTAAGAAATCTTCTCTTATTGATCTTGTTGCTTCCATTTTTAGTCTGTCAGGTGCTGAAAGCGCATCCATACCTACCATTTTTACAATTTCTTCCAACTGTGCTTCATCCTGCAAGAGACTCATAAGCTCCTGTCTTAATTTAAGCCATTCTTCTGATACATTTTCTTCGAACCATTTTCCTATATTATCTACATATAAGGAATAACTTGTTAACCAGTTAATTGCAGGAAAATGTCTCTTATAAGCTAATGCTGAATCAAGTCCCCAGAATACCTTTACGATACGAAGTGTTGCCTGGGATACCGGCTCTGAAATATCACCACCTGGAGGTGATACGGCACCGATAACTGAAAGTGCACCGGTCCTTCCCTCTGATCCAAGGGCCTTTACCATACCTGCACGCTCGTAGAACTGTGCAAGTCTTGAACCAAGATATGCAGGATAACCTTCCTCACCCGGCATTTCCTGAAGACGTCCTGACATCTCTCTTAATGCCTCTGCCCATCTTGATGTGGAGTCAGCCATAAGGGCTACTGAATATCCCATATCTCTGAAGTACTCTGCTATTGTTATACCTGTGTATATAGAAGCCTCTCTGGCAGCAACCGGCATATCTGATGTATTCGCAATAAGAACTGTTCTCTGCATGAGGGAATGTCCTGTCTTAGGATCCTTAAGCTCCGGGAACTCGTTCAGAACGTCTGTCATCTCGTTTCCACGCTCTCCACATCCGATATATACAACTATGTCTGCCTCTGCCCACTTGGCAAGCTGGTGCTGGATAACTGTCTTACCGCTTCCGAAAGGTCCCGGAACTGCGGCAACACCACCCTTTGCAATAGGGAAGAAGGTATCTACTACTCTCTGTCCTGTAATAAGAGGCATTACAGGTGGGATCTTCTCTACATATGGACGTCCTCTACGAACCGGCCATTTCTGCATAAGGGTAAGCTCTCTGTCACCCTTGTCTGTGGTAACTATACATACCACCTCATCAACGGTGAAGTCTCCTGTCTTGATCTCCTTGACAGTTCCCTCTACACCATAAGGGACCATGATCTTCTGGGTAACAACCACAGTCTCCTGAACCGTACCTATTACGTCTCCGGCTGTAACCTTATCGCCGACCTTGGCAACAGGGACAAACGTCCACTTGATATCTCTCTTTAATGATGGAACCTCAACACCTCTTGCGAGGTTATTTCCACAGATCTTCATAATGTCATCCAGAGGTCTCTGGATACCATCATAGATACTGCTTATAAGTCCGGGTCCAAGTTCTACCGAAAGAGGCATTCCTGTTGATTCAACAGGTTCACCGGGACCCAGTCCTGATGTCTCCTCATATACCTGAACAGAAGCCTCATCACCATGCATTTCTATAATCTCACCGATCAATCGGCTGTCACTAACTCTTACAACGTCGAACATGTTTGCATCTCTCATGCCCTCTGCTATAACAAGAGGTCCTGCGACCTTCTTTATCTTTCCTATAGCCACGGAAAACTCACTCTCCTTTACTATTAATTTCCACTGAACAGTATGTCTGAACCTACTGCCTGCTCTACTGATTTCTTCACTCCGCTTACGCCTGCTCCTGTGTTTCCCGAAACACCCGGAATAACAATTATAGCCGGAGTTATACCGGTTTTATACCTGGAAATCTCCTTCTCAAGTCCTGCCGCCAGTGCCTCTGTTATATATATAACTCCGTAAGCACCCTCTGCCAGTCTCCTGAGCATTGCTGCACCATCCTCGGGATCTGATACCGGGAATGTCTCAAGGCCTAATGTTGCAAATCCATATATGCTGTCATAATCGCCTAAAACTGCTATTCTATACATACATTTCCCTTACCCTTTCCCGGATGGCACTATCAGGAAGTCCGTTAAGTTTTCCTGAAAGTATTATCCTTACTGTCTTTATTTCATTTAGCCTGCCCAGAACATATGCCACCAGTGGTCCCACTGTAAATGCATTGAACTTCTGTGGTCTTATGGTTTCTATTATCCTGTTGTCACACCAGCACTCAAATACTGATGAGCTGTCATTAAGTGCCTCGGCTCCACCTGAATACGGGGTTTCCGAAAGATACTTAACTATATCCTCCATCCCCGAAAGGGCTGCCTTAGCCAGTCTGTCCGTATTGATGGTCTCACAAGGAACCATTGCTCTCTTCATGAAATCCATATTCTTAGCGGTTTTACATGATCTTACTGCAATCTTAATGTCCGCCACTGCCACCTGGGTCTCAGCATATTCCCTCAGGATATCGCATTTGCTGTCCCCTGCTGCCATAAGTATTGCCTTAAGGGTTCCGTTATCTATTATAACGTCACACATCTGTCCGTCTCCTGTATGAGCCATACACTCATATGCCTCCTCGGCACACTGCTGCATATACTCAGGAAGAGCCTTGAAGTTGCGGTCCTTTATTATCTTCACCATTTCATCGCCCTTTATAGGCACGTTGTCGTAGAAGATATCCGCCTCTACCTCACCGGCAATAACCGTCTTGATAGCCGCCTTGAGATTATGGAAGAAATCCGGAAGGATAAGCACATCAAATACCGACATGTCATCCACCATTTCCCTTATAACCTCCCAGGTCTTCTCGGTTTCTCTGTTTAAGATCACATCACTGTCATTTAAGCCTGTATCTCCGTCTCCCCAGCCATGCTCCACAAGGAATGAAACTGCTTCCTTATAGGTCCTGGCAGCCAGAAGCTGTTCTATTGTAGCCTGAGAGAAAAGAGACATTTCCAATGCACGGATACGGGCAACCGCATATATATATTTGTCTGCCATTTTTTACCTCCTGTCATTGAATTCCAGCCATGCAAAATTTGCCTTTTTAAGTATTGCCCCCTCATTTCATTCGGCGGCATATCGTCGGCACCATTTTATATGCATCTACGATGCATGGGTACCTCCTCTGGCAAATGGCCGGAGCTACATATCAAGTTTTCATAGAAAACCTGACACATCCGGTAAGAACAGACTATACAAACAAAAATGAATTTACCTTGTCTGCAAGCTGCTCCTTTTCCGCATTAAACATTGCTTTAAATGAACAATTTTCTTCTATTCCGCCATATATAAGTACAAATCCGCCCTCTATATCGCAGGTGTCATCTGAAACCTTAAGGCTTCCGCCACGGGCTTCTGCGATCTTGGCCACAGTATCTGCATATCCCTGTGGCAGTCTTGCCTTATCCTTATCTGAAAATACTATGCTTCCAGCCTTAGGCAGTGCGTACTTCTCAAGCATTTTTGTGACCATTGCGAAATACTCATCATCCGGCAGTGCAAGAATATCTGCATAAGCCTTGTCCATCATCTCTCCTATGATCTCCTGCTTTGCCTTAAGTATCGCCTGTCTCTTCTTAAGCTCTGAAGAAGACTTTGCACGGGACTTTCCGCCGGTCTTCTCATGCTGGATCCGGCTGTCTGAAGAAGCCTTGACCTTTTCTGCTTCCTTTTGGGCTTGGGCTATTATGTCCTCAGACTGTCTCTTTGCTTTATTTAAGATTTCAGCAGACTGGTCACGAGCTTCGTTAAGAATCTGTTCTACGATTGTATCTAATCCTGTCATACTTAAAATCTCTCCTTGATATATTCTCTATATTAGTTCACAGGTACACCGTTTACTGCAAGGATTGATACAAGAAGAGCAAGAATAGCGTAAGTCTCAACCATTGCAGGGAAAAGCATTGCCTTACCGAACTGATCAGGCTTCTTTACGATGATACCGATAGCTGAAACTGCCGTCTTACCCTGGTGCATACCTGAAACAAGACCTACAATACCGATAGGAAGACATGCAGCAAGGATCATAAGACCTGTGTTCAGGCTTAACTCTGCAGGTGAACCTGAAAGAAGTCCGATCTTTGAAAGTGCAATGAATCCTACCAGAAGTCCATAGATACCCTGTGTACCGGGAAGAAGCTGCATAATAAGAACCTTCGCGAATTTACTTGGATCCTCACTTACTACTCCTGAGGCTGCCTGACCTGCAACACCTACACCGTAAGCAGAACCCATACCTGCTAATATTACTGCTAAAGCAGCACCTGTTAATGCTAATACTGTACCCATTGTCATGATAATTTTCCTCCTTAATATTAAACTTATCATCTTTTTTGTTTTATTCTTTATTTCTGATCTACAATGTCAACGTATTTTGTCTTCTCTCTGAAAGGATTAAAGGCAATGCCTCCTCCTTCATAGAATTTGCCGAAGAACTCTACATACTGGAGACGGCAGGTATGCACATAGGCACCCAGCATATTGATAGCCAGGTTAAATGTATGTCCTATGATGAATACCAGTATAAACACGATAACACCGAACACTGAATCTCCTACCATACTTCCCATCTGGTTTACAACCTGGGCGATAACTCCCGTTGCAAGTCCAAGAGCAAGAAGTCTTGAGTAGGACAGTAAATCTGACAGCCATCCTGTCAGGTTATATATGTCATAGAGACCAAGGGCAAGCCTTAATGCAGGATTCTTGTGTGACCTTCCGGACATGACAACTATCACTGCGGCTCCCACTATAGCCATGGCATAGCTTGTAGTCTTAAGCCATCCCGGGAAGTTAAAGCTTGTCTGTGCTATAGAGGCAAATAACTCTGTAGGCATAAGCATGAGCACCAGGCCGCCTATAAGCAGGAACCATGGTATAACGTCTGCGAAAAATCCCACAAAATCTTTCTTCTTAAGACACATATATCCCTTAAGGGCAAGACCACCGAACAAATGAATAAGACCAAACAACAATGAGAACACTAACAGTCTCATCGGGTCATCAAGTGGTGCAAACCACAATGGCTTTATTGTTACTTCGTGATGGAAGAACACTCTGGACACTACCGTTATAAGATCTCCGAAATAGCCTCCAAACAATACTCCCCATACAAGTGTGGATATACCACAATACATGAACAGCCTGATGGACTTCGCCAGTGCCTCATCCATCTTAGGGAATTTCTTAAGTATAATGGCACATGCCAGGAATATTATAAGTCCGTATGCTGCGTCTGACAGCATGAGACCGAACAGGAAGATGTAGAACAAGCTCATCGGAGCTGTAGGATCCATCTCTCCCCTTCCCGGCAGACCAAAGGAATTAAGTACTCCCTCTGCCGATGCAAATACCTTCTTGTTGTGGAGCTTCACCGGAGCCGTCTCCTCCTGGGGTACGTCTGTGATCTCCACCATGAGAGAAAATCTCTCGTTTAAAATCTTTTCAACCTTAGCAGAATCCTGCTCAAGTATATATCCGGTTATGACAAATGTACTCTTTGACTGGAGCAATTCGCCTAATACCTGATATTTATCTGCTCTGATCCTATAATAATCTGACAGCAGCTTTATATCATCTCTGTTGTCAGCATATGAAGAGATCTCATCGCTTAATGACTGGATATTCTGCTTATATTCGCTTATTTCCCTACGATATTTTTCTATCTTGTCCTTTGGGGTACGTTTTGAAAAAAACGACATCCTGGTAAAGCCCTCTGAACGTAATGCTTCTTCAACCTTACCGGATATGTTTTTAAGTGCAATGACAAATATACATGTCTGATCCTTATCTGTTGATATGACCTTCACGTCGTAGCCCTGTATATCAGGCTGCCTTGAACTTATCATTTCACGTATCATATCTTCTGTAAGTCCCGGTGCCATGGAACCAAGTATCACGTCGGTATGCTTTGTCCCCGATGTGTTTATAGGTATATCCATATCAGTCCATGGTCTGAGACTCTCTATAGAAAGTTCACTCTTGGAGATAGCTGAATTGAGATTAGATATTTCTTTGTCCTTATCTATGATATTTTTTACTATTCCGTTATATCTGCGTCTGTCTTCCACAAGTTGGACATAGTTGATGTTCTTTACTTCTCTTCTGCCCTTTAGGGAATCAAGCATTGAAGTACTCTCCGGTGCATACTGCTGAAGTATCTCTAAGGCTCTGTCAGCATTTGCCACACGCTTCTCATACTTTCCACGCTGGGTTGCCGTATTCATCTTCTTAAACACATCATCCTCAACGCCGTCAGTCTGTATCTCCACTGCTCCCAGTGACTGAAGCTCTTCAAGAACTGCTTTCCTGTCCTTCTTCATGGCACAGATATTTATCTTTTTCATAGATAAAACTGCCATACTATTACCTCCTTTCCACTCATTTATTCTTAATGTTATTTAGACTAATTCCCTGATGATAAGATCGGCAGCCTCCTGCTGTTTCTTCCGGGCATTCTCCCTTAACCCGGCTATCTCATCGTCGGCAGACTTAAGTGCTTCCTCAGTCATTGTATCTTCTTCCGCCTTTATGCTTTCCCTGGCAGTCTTCATGTCCGCCCTGGTCTTAGCACCTGCGTCTGCAATGATCTTCTCTGCGTCCTGCTTAGCCTTCGCAACAATAGCGTCTGCTTCTACTCTGGCTTTTTTGAGCATATCTTCTGCCTGAGTCTCCGCAGCCTCTACAGTTTTCATTGTTTCCTGTAGCATTAACACTTCCTCCTCCATTATTTGTAATTTTTTAACAAATTACCATTAACATTTTATCTAAATTTATAACATTTTTCAAGCAACTAAAAAGCCTTATTTGTGTATTTTATGTTTTTTTTATATCTTTATGCTGACATGTTTGTGATATTTGTTTATTAACCTTCAAAAAAAGCGGGTATGTACATTATACGATACCCGCTTTTTCTGATTTTACAGGGATTTTGACGTGTTTTCCCTTAAGCTTATAGCAGACTGGATATTTCTAGTTTTCAATATCCTCGATGGTGATCTTACTGTTATGAGGGATCGGCTTCCACTCTACCTTGACGAATAGTGCTATGTACTTCACCCAGCGTTCTATGACGTCGTAAAGTGGCCAGGTTATACAGTAAAGTATCTTCTTGCCAAGGCTTATCTTCTGGATACGCTTCCGCTCAATAATGAACACATATACGGCGTAAAGTATGGTCTTAAGATAGACCCCCAGGTGATAGAAGAACCTGACGCAGATTACTATGCCCACGCATTTGAAGTAGGATTCCCAGCCCGGCTCAAGGTGTATGAGCCAGTCCCAGTGCATGAAATGCATGAACTTCCCTATTATGCTGCTGCCAAAGAACTGCATGTCACCGCCGCACTCGTATATGGTGAACGGGAACAGAAACAGGTTCCAGAACAGCCACTTAAAGCCTGTTACGATCTGTCTCGGAAGGAGCTGCGAGAAGGTATCCAGGGACATAAATCTGTGTCTTATGGTCCGCAGCGTATAGCTGTACCATTTGTCTCCCGGCTCATGCTTCGTATTCCTGTCTACGAATATATTCTTGAACAATCCCCATCCAGACTCGGCAAATGCCTGCAGATGACCCTTTGCCCATCTTAATCTCTGCCTCAGGGCAACCTTAAGGTTTGTTGGCTGTTCATCGTAGAATATGGCATCATTGTTGTAGGATATCTCATATCCGTTTACCACACAGTCGGCAGTAAGTGCTCTGTCCTCGGTAAGGCTTGTGTACTTCCAGCCGTCCTTCACTATCTCATTTGAGAATAAAAATCCGGTTCCCTGGATATTGGTTGCAAGATGAAGAAAGGATCTCGGTCTGTGCTTGAACCTGATGGATCCCAGCCAGTGCACGGCATAAAGGGACGCCACCCAGCCTTCAGTAAGGTTCTTGGTGCTTCGGTAGGATGTGATTATCTTCTCTCCCGCGTCAAAGGAATCGTTCATCCTTGATATGTAATCCTTCTTTAACAGATTATCTGCGTCGAAGATAAAATATCCCTCAAAGCTTTCTATTCCATAGTCCTTTTCTATCTGCTCAAACAGGTACTTAAGGGCAAAGCCCTTTGTCCTCTCGTCAGGATTAAAGTGCTCATAGCAGATGGCGCCATTATCCCTGGCAATCTTTGCGGTATTGTCTGTACAGTTATCCGCGCACACGAATATGGTAAGGTATTCCTGAGGATAATCCTGCTTTTTTATACTATTTATGAGATTTGCAATAACCGGTTCCTCATTACGTCCCGGTATCAATATGGCATACTTATGATAATTCTTCGCCGGCTTGTATTTTCTGGTAAAGAACAGACCAAGTATCATATATGGGGTATTGTAGAATGAAAGGCAGCTCAAAAGCACACCTATAACCACAAATACCAGCATACTTGGCATGTAAATATGACTTAAAAACAAGCCTATCCTGTCAAATAATGACGTGGCTAACACTGTCATTTTTACTCTCCTTTTTATTGGCACAGCCCACAAAATAATGGCGTGCTTCTATCTTTCATGTCTGAAATAATCGTATTTTAATATAAGGTCATTCTTTCTTATGAGGTCATTCACCTTCTGCTGTGTAGCCTCTACCTCTGCGTCGGAGATATTTCCGCTTCCTGAAGTGACCTTTCCGTTCTCCACATACACCTGTCCGTTGTACCATGAATAATCCGAGAAATATGCCAGTCCTTCATAGTCCGGAGCAAGGATATCCCTACCCAGATACTCTGTAGGGTTGTAGGTTATGCCAAACAGATTAAGTACTGTGGGCAGAATATTCATCTGCATATTTACCGCATTTACCTCTTCATAAGAGCCATCGCTGCTCCATATGAAGAACGGTGTATGATTTATGAGATTATTATCGGTTTCCTTGTATTTGTCAAGTATGGATTTGTCTCTTATGGTGTAGAGATAATGATCCGCATAGGCAACGATCACCGTATTGTCATAGAGATCATTGTCCTTTAATGCCTGTATGAGGAGTCCCACCATATAGTCGGTCTCCGCAGCCTCAAGCTTCACAACATCCTCTTCTGTAAGACCGGACGGAATGTTACCCTTGCCATACTTCATCTCTGCCACCAGTCTGCCTACCCCATCCTCAGTCTCAAATGGAGTGTGTGGTGTGTAGGTGATTATATAATCCACAAACGGTCCATCCTGCTTAAACATGAGATCATAGAAATCCTTATTAAGTATAAGCTCCCTATCAAGCTCCTCTTCGTCATTCTTATAATCTGCAATATCCACAAGACCGTAGTAATTGTCAAAGCCCCAGCTTCTGTAATTTATGCCTCTGCTGTAGAAATCCGAACTGTTCATGTGGAAGGCATTTACTGAGTAACCCTGTTCCTTAAAGAGCTTCGCCATTGTGTGATCAAAGGTGTGGTCATTTAAGGTGTATACATTCTGGGTATAGCTTACAGGGGTGGTAAATCCTGTATTCACGGCAAATTCCGAATTAAATGTTGAACCACCGCCGGTGTACAGGGAATAATGCTCGGTGAAATCTATGGACTCGCTTTTTAACTTATAAAGATTAGGAGTTGTCTCCTCACTTAACAGCCAACTGTCCATCCCCTCAAGCTGAAGGAATATAACATTCTTTCCTGTGAATTTTCCGGTGTACTGATTTTCTTCATTTGAAGCTTCAGGATCATACTGGGTCTTAAGGAACGCCTCGTCCTCTCCACTGAGCTTCTCCTCAGGCTTTAAAAAGGTCATGTACAGATTTCTCACGGTGTACTCATAAAGTCCCGAAAGCTTCATGCTCTTATTCACATCGCTATAGTTCTCATATATGTTCCTTGCCTTCTTGAAGCTGTTCCACTTAAGATCTGAGTTGCCACCCATGAAAAGCGGCATGGCAGTATGCACCACAACAAATGCCACTACAGCCACTATCAGCCTCTTTCCTCTGAACTTCTCGCCCTTGGGGAATTTCACTATGGCATATATACCCATGGCAAGGATCACCACCATAAGTATATAATACCATACCGGTGTTCCTGTAATTGTCTCCCATATATACGAACTTCCCTCGTCCATCATCTGGGTAAGGTGAAAATCAAAATAAAATCCCGTCAGATTGTAATATATGATATTGGTGGCAAACATAACAAAATACGGTATAAAGAATATACCGTATATTATCTTCCCTGCATTTCCCTTAACTGAGGACGCAATGCCCATAAAAAGCATTACATATATCAGGGTAAAAAAGTTAGGGATAGGCATGTATGCCTGATAGTAATCTATCTTATATCCCAGTATCCTTATTACAAGATCCATCGTCCAGAAGGGAATAGTAAGAAGCATTAGTTTTCTGTTTGCATATAAAAAATCCTTTACATGTTTAAATACTGACATCTTACTCAATCATTCCTATTCTTCTTATATGTCTCTCATCATTTGAAAATGGTGTATCCAAGAAAATGTCGACTATCTTTAATGCAAGTCCCGGACCTATAACTCTGGCACCCATGGCAAGCATATTGGCGTCGTTGTGCTGCCTTGTTGCCTCTGCCGAGAAACAGTCGTGGCATAATGCAGCTCTTATTCCCGGAACCTTGTTTGCAGCTATTGAGATACCGATACCTGTTCCGCAGATCAGTATTCCCTTCTCACACTCTCCTGATGCAACTGCATTTGCAGCAGCCTTGGCATATACAGGATAGTCCACTGACTCCTCGCTGTAGCAGCCGTAATTCTTGTACTCAAGCCCTCTGTCCTCAAGGTGCCTGATAACCTCCTGCATTAAACCATATCCGCCGTGATCACAACCTAAAGCTATCATAATTAATTCTCCTTTTTAATCATATTCTTTATTACTTATATTTTACACTTCTATTATCCTGTGTCCTGCTGCCTTGATAAGCCTGTTCATTATGGCATATCCCATATCTCCCTCTGCAAATGATTCTGTGTAGATATAATCTGCACCTATATCATCGCAGGTTCTGAGCAGGCTGTAGAGTGCCGCCGACACTGTTATCTCATTCTTCCTGCTGCCGGCGTCAAGAACATGCTCACAGTTATATCTGGTCACATTTTCCGTGTCACAGATAACTGCTGTCTTAAAGCCCTGTTCCTTCTTCTCCTGCACCAGTTCATTTATCTTATTGATGACCTTTTCTATATCATCACTCTCAACTATGGACAGCTCACCCTTAGGTGCATAATGGGTGTATTTCATACCCGGAGCCTTTGGTCTTATGCCTGCTCCCACGCTCTCAAGAGCCGGATCCATGATACAATCACCCACCACGTCCTTTATCATTTTTCCTGATATATAACCGGGTCTTAAGATGGTAGGTCTCTCCCCTGTCATATCAACAATAGTAGACTCTATGCCTATACCTACCGGACCGCCGTCAAGAACCATATCTATCCTGCCGTTCATATCCTCCATAACATGTGCCGCTGTGGTAGGTGAAGGTCTTCCTGACAGGTTGGCACTCGGAGCTGCGATAAATACCCCCGAATCCTTTATAAGCTTCAATGCTCCCGGATGGGATGGCATACGGATTGCCACCGTGTTAAGTCCGCCGGTGGTGGTATCCGGCACAACTGATTTCTTCTTAAATATTATGGTAAGAGGTCCCGGCCAGAAGGCCTCCATCAACAGCTTCGCTCCCTCAGGCACATACTCCGCCAGCTCATATACACTGTTTGTATCTGCTATATGCACGATCAATGGATTGTCCGAGGGTCTGCCCTTGGCACTATATATCTTGCCCGCTGCCTCGCTGTTTAATGCGTCTCCTCCAAGACCATATACTGTCTCTGTAGGAAATGCCACGAGTCCGCCTGCCTTAAGGATATCTCCCGCCATGGCAAATGTTTCCTCGTCATTTATATCTGCTTTTCTAAGAATGGTTTCCATTCTATGTCACCTCTTTTGGTATTTATTTACTGCAATACTGTTCCTATCATGTACCAGGCGCCATTTATGTAGGCTACATATATAGACTCGTCAAACGAGTGGGTTGTAAGAGAGCCTGAACATGTCTCATGGAGATTTGCTATGATGGCTCTGTCTATGGTAACCTTCTCGCCATAGGTAGTCTGTATGTGACTCTCAAGTCCCAGAACTGTAGATGCATCACATTCCTCTGTGGATGCGATATCCGCAGTTATCTGGAAGTCACTGCCATAGCCATTTTCCATTACCTGCCAGTAATCGTCCATGGAATTTGCCCCAGAAACCGAGCTGTACATGTCCTTCTCCATAGAGTCTCTGATACAATCCAGGTAACAGAGCTTCATTCCCTCTGCGTCCTCATTTGAATAATAATAGAAGTAATCTTCTATAACTATCTCATAGCCTGTATCGCTGGCAATGTTATTATCTGATGTTTCTGTATCATTGTATGAAGTATCCTCTGTATCATCCTGATATGAGTAATCTTCTGTGCTGTTTCCTGTATTATCATCAATACCCGACACTACCTTTTTTGAAGAATTGTCCTTGAAAAAAACATTATACAATACAATTCCGATTATGATGATTGCAAGTATTCCTGCACCGATCAAAGCGTATTTAATAAAATTCTTCTTATTATTGGTCTTTGGAGCAGCATTTGAAGGTGTCTGTGGTCTGGCAGCGTTGTTTATATTGTTCTGCTGTCCATAGCCTGAACCATTGTTTATATTGCTCCGCTGTCCGTATCCTGCACCATTGTTTATATTGCTCTGCTGTCCGTATCCTGCATTGTTGTTGCCACTGAAATTATTTGCTTGATTATAATTGTTAGTCCTGTCGTTGTAGATGTTCTGCTGACCATAACCATTGTTCCGGTATCCTGCGGGACCTGCATAGCCCCCCTGAGGGTTATTATTCATGCTGTATGTACCGCTTCTGGAAAATGTAACTGTGTCGTCACCATAATTATTTCCCTGATTATAGTCTCTTCTTACCTGGGAAGCCCTTGTAAGGTTCCACTCAAGGTTTCTTCTTACGGACTCGCCTATTCCGTCAGGATTTGAAGTCGGAGTAATATTCGCCATGGCACTTGCTATGGCACTTCTTAATAGTCCTTCTGCCTGAGCCAGGTCATTGACATTTGCGACCATGTACTGGTAATCCTGCTTAAGCTGATTCTCCAGCATATTTCTTGCTTCCTGGTTTCCCCGCTGTATTTCTTTTACAATCTCTGTATATTTATCCATTTATTCCTCCCACGTACCAAACACCAGCCCATTAAAGGCAAAGGGCTGACTTGACACATACATCGGCCATCATATTTATACGCACACTTGTCTGTATTTTATATCTAATATAGTTGCTGTGTCAAATATAAAAGGTGTGCATATTTTCAATTTCTACCTAATATAATTTCTACAAATATTTCCTGCCATGGTGATCATCTATGAAGAAAAAGCTTTCTATCATTGCCGCATGTGCCGCCATGAACAACAGAAATCAGAATAACAACGTGACCGAAAAAAATATCCC
>ERZ773242.2783-NODE-2783-length-13716-cov-6.836322_pt1 | contig 13716 bp, 15 predicted proteins | sample MGYA00511077_ERZ773242 | MGnify/ENA primary metagenome ERZ773242 (study PRJEB29015, sample SAMEA2737754) | human gut metagenome | biome: human gut; feature: human-associated habitat; material: faeces | place: China | collected 2012 ... | reverse complement strand
TATGTGCCATTAAACGAACGTTTTTTGAAACACTTTTTTATCTCCATCCCTTTCAAACTTTCTCATCAAACTCTATAAAACGTATGTGTTTGTGTATTAACAAGTGGTGGTACCACCTACCTACTATACACACAAACAAAATCACTATATATGCGCGTACGCCCCTGCGCGAGAGTTTCATTCTTTTCACGCAAAATATTATCTTTGCAAAATTTTAATTATAAACATATATGAAAAATGAAGTAAAAAAAGTACTAATTGTACAATCACATTCGAATGTGAAGATTTAGGCATAAAAATCACTGCCGGCAAGTTCTCCCAGAAGTTACAAAAACACATCGACCTCTTCGAACAACCACCCGGAAGATGTGTCATAACCGGCTCACACAAAGAACTTATCGAGCTGTTGGTATCCCTTTGGGACAAAGGTCAACTCACCCTTCCGGGGAAAAACAACATCAATCATCTGGCCGATTTTATCTTCCGGTATTATGATATAAGATACGAAAACGATCCGGAAGAGAGTATGAGCTTAGAGAGCATCAGATCAGAGACTTACTTCTATCATGAGCCGGAATAGCCTAAAAAGTGAATCGTGGTTTTTCGGAGATGAAAAACCACGATTTAGCATTCGAAAAAACCGCCTTACCTTTGCCGGATATTTTAAAACCTATAAAAACAAAGCAAAGACATGGAAGAAATTCAAATCCTGATCTCATCTTTTAAGGGCTTCAGCAAGCATACGGGGAAAAGTAAACTCACTGATAAACTCCTGGAAATAGGCTCTTATACCAACGGCAGAATCATCGAAAAGATACGGGCGCTGGTACGCGACGGAAAAAAAGAGGAAGCGGCACTGGTGAAGAAACAGTTGAAAGGCAGTACGCTCTCCGCCACCTACAAGGAGCGAAGGGTGCCCGAAATGATAGATACATACAACGACCTGCAAATGATGGATCTGGACGGGTTGTCGGAAGAGGAAATGACAAATTGCAGAAAGCTGATCACGGGCAGTCCGAATACGCTGTTCTGCTTCACCAGCCCATCGGGAAACGGTTTGAAAGTGGGCGTATACATGCAGGACGAACTTTCCTGCCGCCTGCGCATGGAACTGCTGCGCCGCAGTGAAATCAGTTACGAAGCACTGGAAACTTACCACAAACAGATGTTTGCCTATGCCAAGGAGTATTACGAGACACTTTGCAGCGTAGAGGTGGATGCCAGTGGCAGCGACATCGGCAGATTGTTTTTCACCTCCTACGATCCGGACATTTACATCTGCGAAGAGGCGCTCAGGCAAGTGCGGCAACCGCAACTGACCATCCTCCCGCCCCCAACGAAAGGAAAGAAAAAGACCGTACGCCAGCTCATGAAGGAGGAGATGCCCGGAGATGAAAGCATAGACCACACCCACATCGATCCGTGGATACAAATGGAATTCCAGAGTTGCGTGCGCAGCGTGGAAAGACAGGAAAAATACCAACCCGGCAACAGGAATAATTTCATATTCACTCTCGGCAACAAATGTTATCGGAAGAACCTGCCGGAGGAAGTAGCGGCAGTCCTCGCGCAAAAGCAGTTCGGCGCCCCCGATCTGGACGCTGCAAGCATCGTAAGAAATGCCTATCACTATACCACCCGCACCGATCATCAGGAGGAAGAAAAGAAGAAACCGGTCGCGGTGCGTATCATCGAATTCATGACGCAGCAATACGAGGTGAGACGAAACGTGATACAAGGGCGGCTGGAATTCAGAGAAAAGAATAAAGGCGGCAAAAACGAATTCTGCTCCATGAAAAAGGAGGATTACAACACCGTGTTCTACGACCTGCAAATGGCGGGAATACCGTGCCACCCCAGTACCGTAAAAAGCCTGATAGACTCCCGATATGCACAAAACTTCAATCCTTTCGAAGCGTACTTTTACGGTCTGAAACCCTATGACGGGCAGACGGATTACATAGCGCTGTTGGCAGCCACGGTAAAGACGACCAACCAACCTTTCTGGGAGGACTGCCTGAAACGGTGGCTGGTGGGCATGGTGGCCTGCGCGCTGGATGACAAGATAGAGAACCAGTTGGCCATCATCATGAAAGGTGAGCAGGGAAAGGGCAAAAGTTCCTGGATACGTCATCTTCTCCCTCCGGAACTGTCTAAATATTACCGCAACGGGATGATCAATCCGGAAAACAAGGACCATATGCTTTTTCTCAGCCAATGCCTGCTCATCAATCTGGAAGAGTTCGAGGGCATGACGGGCCGAAGCATTTCGGAACTGAAAAGGCTTATCGTACAGGACGTAGTGACGGAACGGCGGCCTTTCGACACGGATGCCAACTCTTACATACGCCATTGCTCGTTCATTGCCAGCACCAACGAACCGCGTTTCCTGAAAGATCCGGCAGGGGCTTTCAGGCGTTACCCCACCGTCACCGTGGAGGAAATCGACTATCATGCGCCCGTAAACCATGCCGGAATCTACTCTCAGGCACTCTACCTCTGGAAAAACGGATTCCATTACTGGTATGAAAACGAAGAGATAGCCACATTGAATGAAGTGAACCGGGAATACAGCTTAGCCAGCATAGAGGAGGAATTGCTCTATGTCTATTTCCGCAAACCGAAAGCGGACGATCTGGACGTGAAATGGATGCCCGTATCGGCGATACTGGTACTTATCAGCATGAACGGAAAAATACAGATGAACGACCGGAACCAGAAAAGCTTGGTGCAAATACTGGAAAGGGATAACTTCCGGAAGAGAATCAGCGAAAACAAGATTTACGAATACGAGGTGGTGCAGTACTCTTTTGATGAAGTGGACAGGAACTACAAAAAGACCCTATCGACAGGCCCAAAGGAGACACAGGAAGAATTACCCTTTTAAGCTTTCCGATTATATGTAATGTCCCGGCAGAATATATGTGCCGGGGCATTACATATAATCTTATTCATGGCCTGCCGGCCGTTTTCAAGGTTCTCCCAAATATTCAAAAATGAGCCGTACCTGCCGGCGAGTGTACGAATGGTCTCCCTTCCCCTCTCCCCCTTCGTACATATGGGCATGGAGCTCTTTATTACGGCGTATCCAGCTACGCAGTTTACACATGGCGTATCCCGCAGGGAGATTAGGGCTATACAACCGGGCAAGGTCGGCTTTCAGATAGGCCTTGATAACAAACTTTTCTTCATCTACAATCATACTGTTTCCGATATTGGTTTCACTACTCAAATATAATAAAAACCGGAGACAGAGGCAATTTGTAGGACAACATAATACAAAGGGAATCAAAGTATTTACCATCGAGACCAATCTGCATAAAAGTACGTTGCAGCAGTCGGAAGCCGACCGCTATCTTTGTCACATCGGAAAGAAGGAAAGCGCTACTTCCGGAAGAAAAGAGATCGTTTTTTTATTCATTTAAATTTATTTTGTTATGGGAGTACCATTTAAAAAAATTCCAAGAAAAGACCCGCGAAAAGCAGATTCAGTGGAAAAGTTCTATCCACAGTTGGTGACCTTAGGACCCAATGCAGATTTGGAAAGTATTGCTTATGTGATGAAAGAGAAGAGTTCGCTCACCCTGGGAGACATACAGAGCGTACTGACGAATTTTGTAGAAGCCATGCGAAGCACGCTCTACGGCGGGCAATCGGTCAATATCAAGAATTTCGGCGTATTCAGTCTCTCAGCCCGCACCATGGGCGTGGAAAAGGCGGAAGACTGCACGGCAAAAAACATTAAAGCCGTAAAAATAAACTTCCGGCCGTCCACCAATATCCGCCCGGATATCACTACCACACGTGCCGGAGAGAAAATCGACTTCTACGATCTGGAAACTTTGCTGAAAAAGAAAGAAGAAGAGGAAGGAGGAGGAGAAGGGGAAGATCCGGCGGCATGATGGTTTTAGTTGAAAGTTGAAAGGTGAAAGTTGAAAGTTGGGAGATGGGAAATGGGAGATGGGAAATGCGAGGTAAAAATTGAGAATTAAAAATTGGGGAAAGGAGGTGTAAAGTATGAAGAAGTCTCTTTGGGATAAAATCCTGAAAATCGTGATAGCAGTGGCATCAGCCGTGTTAGGAGCATTGGGAGCCAATGCAATGAGTATCTAATGGCAGGCACTATACCTGTTTTGTGAGAAATCAGTGGAATACGGGATCCGGTAATGGGTCTCGTATTCTTTTATTATTACTTTTTATTTTCCAATGTATGATAATTACAAGTATGGGTACAATACTGAACGGTAATTTGCCACCTATTTCATATTCTGTCCGCTTTCCACTCTCAATACGAAAAACTTTTGTAAATCTGTATATGATTTATAACCTCTTAGAATAAAGAAGATTAGAATAATTACCTTGTTTTCAGGTAATGAGTTGGCAACCGTCTCCATTGCCTTGTTCTGCTTTGTTTTACTTCATAGAGTAACTCTTTCAGGTACAAAAGTAGTATTTTTTCGATACTATACGAAGATTACCAAATTAAATTTTATATTTTTGCACTCAATAAACAATGATGTGCAAAACATAATATGTGCAGGAATCGTATAAAAGAGGCATTGGCGGCAAGAGGTATCAGCCAAACGGAATTGGCAAATAGGCTTGGAAAGACTTTCAACATGGTCAATCTGTATGCCTCAAACAAAGTACAACCTCCTATTCCTGTACTATATCAAATTGCAGACATTCTAAAAATGGATGTACGGGAATTATTGTTACCTAATAATGGAATTACTCAATCTTGAACAATGTATTTGACAGAAGACGAAATAAGAGATAACGCAAAAGTTATACTTGGTTTTGACGAAAAGGACTCTGGTGTAAAGCAAGGAACAGGGCAAATAACAACTTTCAATCAATTGGGCTTTAAAGGTGTTTCAGACAAGCCCGATGGATGGTATCTTCCCAATGACAAACAAGATATAGCTATTATTTTAGAAACCAAATCCGAAAAAGAGGATGTCTTTTCTGAAAACCACTATGCGGAGTTAGTCAAAAATGTAGAAATAGCAGCCCAGCAATACAAACGTGTTGTGGGTATTCTTTACAACGGGACGGATGTTCGTGTTATCAAATACATTAAAGGAAGCGGGCAATATGAGGAAATAGCAGATGTTGCTAAAACTCTACAAAACAAACGCTATTATATTGCACTATTCAAAGAAAATCGGATTAATAAGCAGTTGATATATTCGCTTACTAAAAAAATAAATGACTGTTTACATGTCCAATTTGGCATAAAGAATCTATACCATAGGATGATTATCACTGCTTGTGCATTGGTCGCAAAAAGGTATGGAGCAATGCTTGAAAAGGGAATGGAATATTCTCTCATGACATCTTCCATACTGAATACCTTGTCTAAGTCGCTTGAAAAAGACCGAAAGCAGAACTTGAAATTAGACCTTCTTGTTGAAGTCTATTCAGAAATAAAAATGAATATGACAAACAATCAAGAGGCAATAGACAACTTTATAACATGGGTCTCTGAAATTTCCGATTGTGTTAATTCCGATTATTGGAATGGTGAAGATGTAATGGGTATATTCTTCAACGAGTTTAACCGTTACAAGAAAAAGTCGGAAAGCGGACAGGTATTCACGCCTGACCATATTACATCTTTCATGTACAGGCTCATAGAGGTAAACCAACATGACCGAGTGCTGGATGCAACATGTGGTTCAGGGGCTTTTCTTGTGAAAGCGATGTGTAATATGGTGAAAGAGGCAGGTGGCGTAAACACATCGGAAGCAATGGTGATAAAATCAAGCCAATTATTCGGTATCGAATTTGACAGGGAAATTTTTGCGCTTGCCTGTGCGAACATGCTCATCCACAAAGACGGGAAAACAAATCTTGAGCAACTGGACACGCGCACGGAGGAGGCTTGCGAATGGATTAAGGGCAAGAAAATAACAAAGGTGCTGATGAACCCTCCATATGAACGAAAGTACGGATGTTTGAAGATTGTCGAAAATGTATTGAAGTCTGTACCCATAGGAACGAAATGTGCGTTCATACTACCTGACAAGAAATTGGAGAAAGATGGCGCAGATAAAAAATACGGCAACAAACTTTTAAAAAACAATACACTCACAACAATAATTAAACTGCCTGAAAATTTGTTTTTTGGTGTTGGAGTGACAACCTCCATCTTTGTTTTTGAGGCAGGGAAACCACAAAACGGGCGCAACATCATAGGATATTACATTGAGGAAGACGGATTAGAAACCGTGAAGAACCAAGGGCGGCAAGACATCAAAGACCGTTGGCAAGAAAAAGAGGACTACTGGATTACAGCCATCAGAGATGGTGAAGATAACCTTTACAATACCCGGCAAATCATTAATCCATTAGAACATATTTCGTACCAAATGCCTACCGCTCCGTTTGAAATATTCGAGGAGGATTTCATTAAAACGATGATGGATTACGAAATGTTTCAACGTGGTATAGACGTGAAAGAATTTAATGAAAAGGTTATGAAATCCGTATTGTACAGCAGTACTATAAAAGAAAATGATGACGCAGTGGTGATAGAAATTCCAAAACAGGCAGAGGTATGAGTAAGATAAACATAAAAGACTGGAAAGATTTCTTGATTGATGTCTATTTTGACGCAAAAAATACAGGCAATATTTTGAACAGAGACGTAATAGATGGTTCTGGCACTACACCTTTTGTTACAGCAAGTGGTGTCAACAATGGTGTTGCCTCCTATATAGATGCGAGTAAATACGATATAATCAAAGGCGATTGTATTTTAATTGGTGGAAAGACATTTACGTTGACATATCAAAAGGACGATTTTGTTTCGAACGATAGCCATAACATTGTGCTTTATTGTAAAAATTGTAGCAACGAGTTTGTGTACTTATTTATTATCACTGTCCTAAAATGTTCATTGCAGAATAAATACCATTGGGGTGACGCTGTAACAAAGGATAAACTTCTTGCCCAAACAATCAAATTGCCAGCAAACTGTAGCGGTGAGCCTGATTGGAGATATATGGAACAGTACATGAAATCTGTAAAGAAACAAACGCAAGCATCCCTTGATAAGTTAATAAAAGTTATAGGGGGGGGGTAAAAAGTATTTAAACATAAGCAAGTGGGGGACATTCATGGTTGGCAAGTTGTTTGAAATCTACAAACCCCAAGTATATCATACATACGAAGTAAAAGAAAACCCGAATGGCATCCCTTATGTTGTATGTTCGAAATTCGGCAACGGCATAAAATATAGGGTTTCTAAATACAGTAGCATTACGACTTCGCCTTGCGGTGTCATTTCTTTTGGTTCAGAGAATGCTACGTTCTTTTATCAAGAGGAGGAATGGTGTTCCGGAAGGGATATTTATTACATAGACACACGTGATATTCCCAAGGAGTCTTGCCTTTTTATAATAGCCTGTCTTCAAACTATAGCCGGTAAATACTCTTACAGCAATGGATTATTCCCTAATTTGCTAAGGAGAGAAAAAATTAAACTCCCAATAGATAGGAATGGAAAACCTGATTGGAACTATATGAAAAGTTATATGCTATCAATCAACAAAAGAATTTCATCCTCTCCAATTTTACATTAAGACGTTATTCTTTGATTCGCCTAACAGAGTTTTTGACCAACGGGAGGATAGCAAGCGGTTTTGGTCTGTTCCAAACACAAACTTGTTACCCTCCCGTTGGCATCGTTTACAATCACAAGCCTTTGCTCTTTCTATGCGGCACAACAGTCCTCCTAATGGATGAGAACAACTTGTCGAACTGCTCCTTGAACCATTCGCCAATCAGTTGCCCATTGATGGCAAGTGTAAGTTTTGATCTGTCTTTCGGGTCTTTCACTACTTGGAAGCCTGCCCTCTCGGTCTTGAATTCTCGCTTGTGTTCCTCCGAATAGAGTTCACCCTCATAAAACAGCGGCTTGCCGCTGATAAGCGTGGCAGTCTGCCTTTCGTTGAAGCCGACTTTCAGGCAGAACTTCTCCATGTACACCAACTCTTGGAACAGCGGAAACCATGTTTGGGCTTTTGCAATGATGGATTTCAAAAATGACACCTTCTTTTGGTGTTCCGCTTCTTTGCCCGTTATTTCCCTGCGGTGCTTGGCTTGCATTTCCATTAGCTGGCGGTGGTGTTCCTCCTGCTGGAGTTGCATCTGTGCCTGCAATAGTTCAATGCTTTCATCACGTGCGGCAATCTCATTTTGCAGGGTATGGTTGTCGGCTTCCAACTCCTTGAGTTTCCCACTGCCGAAAAGAGAACCCACCTTTGCCACGAGTGCGGTCTTTGCTTCCGTCTTGGCGGCTTCCAGCTTCTCCGACTTGATTTCTTTCCTCACATCGTCAAGCTGTTGTTCTGCCTGCCGCTGTTCCGTTTGCAACTGCTGCACGTTGGCTTCCAGCTCCCCTGTCCGGCGTTTCAGGTCACGGTAGTATTGGGCGGTGGAGACATGGCGTGCTTCCGAACCACGAACGCCACGCTGCAAGCCGTATTTCGCCATTGCTTCGGCATAGCTGTCGTGATAGGAAACGAGTTTCTCACGTGTCAGCACGTCATCGGCGCACAGGCGCACGGTGTCGGATTTCTTGCGGTATTGGCGTTTGCCGTCCGCCTGCTTCTTCCTTGCCTTTCTGCGTTCGCCCGTCACTATCGGCACGACTGTGGCGTGGATGTGCGGCGTGTGTTCGTCCAAATGCAGGACTGCTGAAACGGTGTTCTCTTGTCCGAAAGTGCGGTGCAGCCATTGCAGGTTGTCGGCGCACCACCCGTCCAGCCTGCCTTCTTCCTGCACTCGCATCAGGTCTTCGTGCGTGCCCGACAATACGATGCGGATTGCCCTTACTTGGTCGGGCGTTATCTTGCGCCTGATGCCAGCCATGCGAATGCGGTGGCTTATCGCTTCGGTGCGGTCGGTCACACCGTCGGGAAATTCCACCAGTTCACGGTTGAGGTGGGTGCGTGTGGGGTCGGATGCGCCCGTGTCCGCCGAGCCTTTCGCCTTGTTGATTTGGATGCTTATATATCCCATGCTTGTTCTGTTTTTTTTAAGTTTGCTAATCGGTTTGTCATTGTCTGCCTGCTGCGGTCATGCCGCATGGCAAGCGGGGGTGTCCAGAGGGGTGCAACCCCGTTGGCTTATTGGGGCATTTTTAGCGGTGCTTGCACTGCGTGAAGAAAATGCCCTAATAAGTTATGGCTTTTTGCTTCCCAAAAGCCTGCGGCAGTGTCGGCGATGATGTCGGCAGACATTGGTCTCCTTTTTCTTTTCGCCAGTAACATAGGTTTCCCTTTGTCGGTCGGCAGACCGGATGTCCGTCCGACCTGCCTGTGGATGGCGATGTTCACCTCTGTTGCTTTCCCGGCAGACTTGATGAAGGGTGAAAATCCGATGAAATGATGATTTGACAGTATAATAACTTGACTTCCATTATAATAGCCTTTCATCAGCGTTTCATCAAACCGCTCGCCAAAAGAAAAGTGATGTGAGATACCACTTTCTCTTTTCATCGCCAATATCCTTTTGTTGAAAGATTGATGAAGATGTAAGTTGTCGTATTTCTTATTGTTCATATATGTTTTCATCATTTCATCAAAATATCAGAGAGTTTCCAACTGTGCTTTGCTTACCGTGTAATACCTGCCTATCTTCCTTGTCGGCACATAGTGACATTCACGGCTGACGGATATTTCATAAGTCGTATAATAAAGCGAGTTGGATGCAGGTGTCAGCTTCCATATTTCCTGCACCACTTTCCGAACCTGTGATTTCTCCGCCTTAACTTGCGAGCAGACGAGCAACGGGACAATATCATTCAGACAGAACGAGACAGACCCGACACCCATGCTTGCCATGATGTCGAGCAACAGTTCCGCCATTTCTATCTCCAAACGGTTGCGGTTGCTGCGGATTATCTTCCGCAAGGCTTCCGTGTGCAGCAACTTCGGATTGAACCACATGCGGCTTTCCTTCTCGGTGGAGAATGTCCGATGTGCAAGGAAGTAAAGGAAAGCGGGGATTTCAGCTTTCAGCTTGTGCAGGATGTCGGTATCGTCATTCTGTAACGGCGTAATCTTCCGCACCCAATAGCGTGTCTCGCCTGCATCGATGATAACGGGCAGGTGTTCGTTGTTGGAGCACAGCACGAACTTGGCGAAGAAGCCTATCTCGTCACGGTCTTTGCCTTTGGCTTCCACCTTGTAGGAAAGCGTGGTGCTCAGGTTTTTCAACCGTTCGCTGTCCTCACGGCGGTTGAGCAACACCTCGTCCACCATGATGAGCAGCTTGCCTGCCCAGTCGGAATTGAACTGGCTGCGGAAGTCCTCGTTGGTGTTGAACGTCACGTTGTTTTGGAAGATGGCTTTCAGGAAGTTAAGGAACGTGCTTTTGCCCGTGTTGCGTTCTTCCGACACGAGAAGCAGGATGGGTAGCTTCTGAACGGGGTAAAGGTAGAGCAACTGCAAGTAGTCCATGCCCAACTCGTATTGCTCGCCGAAGATATGTTCCATCAATGAACGGATGCAGGGGAAATCACCCTGCACGGGAACATGGCTTATAGGCTCGTACAGGTTAAGGAACTTGCCGATTACGGGCTTATAGTCCACATGGGCCGGCACGGTGCAGAAGCCGTCATACTTCGGCACGGTCGCCATATAATCCTTGCCGTAGTCCTGCCGCAAGGTTTCGGCATTCCATGCGATACGTTTCTTCACGTAGCCGCCGTCCATTCGGGGCTGGTTTACAATCTTGTATAGGGTAGTCCCCACACGGATGAATTCTTCTTTTTCTGCCATAGGCTTTGCTATATTTATGCCGCCGACAAACAATCTCGGCAACGGGTTTAACATCGGGGCAAAGCTACGTAAGGACGGATAAAGCATTGATACGTAAACCTGTGCAGAACGGCGCAATCGGAACGGAGAGATAAGAAAATGCAGATTATGTCGGTTCTTATTTTTTTGTTGCCGAGAAAAATAAATACCTTTGCATCCATATAAAACCAAAAATGCCATACATGGATAGCCATATTATAATTCGGGAATATTGCCCGACTGACAGGAATGACGTAATGAATTTGATAAGATTAAACATTCCGAAGTATTTCGCCGTGAAAGAAGAAGCAGATTTAGGCAGGTATTTAGATGAAGAAGTAGAGCTTTACTATGTCCTGCTATTTGACGGAATGATTGTAGGTTGTGGAGGGATAAATTTTGCGGATAACATGATGACAGGAAAAATAAGTTGGGATATTGTTCATCCTGCTTATCAAGGAAAATCGTTGGGAACAAAATTGCTCAACCATAGGATAGAAAAACTTAGAAATATCAGTAGCATAAAGAAAATAATAGTACGCACATCGCAATTGGTTTATAAGTTTTACGAAAAACAGGGGTTTGTTCTGCTTGAGGTTAAAAAAGATTATTGGGCGGACGGCTTGGATATGTATAAGATGAAATACAAAGGTATTCTATAGCCAGCCCAAAAAAGTGAACTTCTTCGGGCTGACAGTAATGTGTGACTGTATGACCGCACGGGCGTATTGCCGCATGACCGTACATACAGCCTAACACTCGCAAGGCTGCCTGCACAATGATACCCACATCACTTGTTTCTCTTTTCGCAAGCACAATCTCTCTAACAGTGCATTGCGCACCTTGTCCGCATACGGAGAGTTGATACGGAAAACAAGAGCCACGACCATAGGCAGGGCATACACGTCCATGCCGTAACTGTTGGGCAGCTTGATGTATCTTTTCGCTTCGTAATGTTTTAACACCCCGCTTCGATATATGGTTTTAATAGCGGCACGGAGTGTCGGGGCAATTACCCCGAACAAGTCCAACAGTTCCGCTTCGTTCATCCATACGTTCGCCGTATCAGTTGGTACGGTCACTCTGCCATACTCGTCCATTGTGATTGTTTCACGTTTCATATTCCTGCAATTTTTACGTTTCCGAAAGACTTGCTCAGTTTGTCGCCCAGCATTGTAAGGTCGTTGTCAAGTTTCTGGATGGTTATCTTCGCATAGATTTGGGTGGTTTCTATGTTCGTATGCCCCAAGATACGGCTCACGCTTTCAATCGGCATACCCTTGCAGAGAGCCAGAGTTGCAAACCCGTGTCTTGCGCAATGGAAGCTGATTTTCTTTGTTATGCCACATTCCTTTATCATTTTACCCATCCGTTTACAGACAGACCAATAATTGAGGTTAGGAAATATAAGGTTGTTTTCTTGGAAAGGCTTGTAGCGTTCGATTATCTGCAAAGGAATATCCAACAGCTTCACTTGAAACGGTACACCCGTCTTGTGCCGTTTGGAGATAATCCATTTCTCTCCGTTTACCTCCACAATTTGGTCGTTGCTCAATTCCTTGATATCCACGAAAGACAAGGCGGTAAAACTGGCAAAGACGAAAATATCACGCAGGTAGGAGTTCTTGGGGTCTTTGAACTGAAATTCCATCAGCGTTTTTAGTTCATCTTCCGTCAAGTATTCACGTTCCTTTGTGTTAGGGCTTATGTGGAACTGGGCAAACGGATTTCTCGGTATGTGTCCGTTGAAGTGCGCCCGCATCACCACGCCTTTCAGCCACATGCAGTTTTCCCATATCGAACCGTTGTGCAATCCTGCTTCATTGGAAAGGAAGATAGCAAACTCCTTGATGAAGTCGGGGGTTAGCTCCTGCATGGACATATCGTTCCGCTTATAGCGTAACTTGATGAATGCCGCCACATGGTTTCTTGCCCGTACCCTTGCCATGTAGGTGCATCTTTTACGGTCTTTCCCGACACGTTTCTTGAACACCTCGTTTTCCTTGTCGAAAGCACCGAGTAGCGTTTCATACTCGCCGCCCAATCCTTGATAGGCATTACGTACCATCTCAGCCGTGACATAAGCCTCACGGTCAGATATGCGTTGGTAGTGCTTGATGATTTGAGCCTTGATGTTGTCGAGCGCAAGGTTGGTTTCCCTCGCTTCCACGCTTTTGCCTTTCGCCTTGTTACCTTTGGCATCCCATAGTTCTTTGTGGATAGTCCACTTACAACTGAACTGCGCCACTGTCCCGTTAATCGTTACCCGCCCCATGATGGGGACAATACCGTTTTTCTCCTTGCTGCCGTTCACATAGAACAACACTTTGAATGTGCTTCTTGCCATACTCGTTTCTTTTTGGTTACAAAACTATAAATCAACGAGTTACCTCTTGATAAGTAAACCTACACAGAACGCCGCAAACGAAACGGAGAGTGTTAAATCTGCATTTCCATCGGGTAATGATTTGGAAACCATTCTTTCGCTGCAATCTGCTTTAAGACGGTTTTATGCACTTTACCCAATTTCCGCAATTTGCCTATAACTTCTTAATTCTCAAATTCTACTGCGCTAATCTGCGCTTTTCATGAGGTTATTCCATAGAATTTGTGTAACTTTGTAACTGTTAGTGTAACAAAGAGTGATAGGATATGAAAATTCAAGCAAGTATAACGATTCCCTATGCTGTGGCCAATTATGCCGAAATGCGTGACCGTGGTTTTTATTATGTGGATAAGACGGATTACATTCCACGTCTCGAGGCCTATAAAGCTCCCGTGTTCCTGCGTCCCCGCCGTTTCGGGAAGAGTCTGCTGGTATCCACCTTGGCACATTATTATGACCGCACATTGGCCCACCGGTTTGAGGATCTCTTTGGAGGAACATACATCGGAAGCCATCCTA
>ERZ773242.2782-NODE-2782-length-13717-cov-3.555922_pt1 | contig 13717 bp, 13 predicted proteins | sample MGYA00511077_ERZ773242 | MGnify/ENA primary metagenome ERZ773242 (study PRJEB29015, sample SAMEA2737754) | human gut metagenome | biome: human gut; feature: human-associated habitat; material: faeces | place: China | collected 2012 ... | reverse complement strand
GGGAGACCGGCCGGCAGGCCATCGTTCGGGAAGTCTATGAAGAACTGGGACTGCGCATCGCCCCGGAACGGTTCCGGAAGCTGGCGGTGTACGACAACCCCGGCCGGATCGCCGCCTTCCGGGACGGCAGCATCTGGCGCATGGTGATCGTGGTATACGCGCTGGAACTGGAGGAGGAGCCGGAAATGCACATCAGCAGAGAATCCAAGGATCTTCGCTTTTTCAGCCGGGAGGAAATCGGGAATATTGAAATAGCGATCACCCATAGGGATATCGTGGACGACTGGTTTGTCAAGGCAATTTGTGAATAAACGGAAAAGAAAAAGGATTCCTTATACAATTATTGAAAAAATACTTGTATATTCACGGAAAGTATGCTAATATACAAGGTAAACGGTGCAGTATCCTAGTCGGGGTGGCCATCTTCCAGGAAGGGCCTAAAAATCCTTTGAAGGGCATATCTATGAAACCCGTGGTGTCTGCTTCTTACGCCCAGTCTGGGGTGGATGCTGGGGGGAGGCATTTTTTGCCTGCGGCGGACGGGCCAGTCCCAATGGCATGGGAAGCACGGACCCGGCCGCTGTGGAGACCGGATATTGTGCAGAGGCGTACTCCCTTTGTGGTCAGCGACCTCTGTACGGTACCGGACTGAACCTGCATTGCGGTGCTACCCGGCTTCGAGCCGTGAACGCTGTGTGCAGTGTAGCCTGCCTTGCGTGAGCAGATCAGGGAAAGGGAAGCTAAGCGTCCGCGGCCCATGGCCTTGGGCCGGAGGGCGATATTCCCTTGAAAGACTGTTTGCAAAAGAGGATAAGAACCGGAAGAGTCCGCTGTGGAAATCACCTAGGCTGTCAGAAATGGGTGGATCCGGGATTGCGGTACGGCTTAAGTGGCAATCGGGTAGCGGCTGCGGCGACGCGCCGCCGGACGTATCAAAGGGAAACCGCCTCCGCGGCGACGGGAGGTTCGCGTCCGTGGAAAACAAACCCGACCTAAACCGTAAGATTTACCGGGTCCATCGCCATTGTGCTTTGTTGGGAACGCTCCTGTGCGGAGCGATCAGATAGATGGAGGGAAGACCGTGGCAGACGGCAAAAAGAAAAAGAGCGGCAAAAAAACAGGGCCGGACTGGAGCTGGATCCTGTTTATTTTTGTGATCACGATGGTCATTTCGGCGGCAATGTCGTTTATTTCCTCGCGGCTGCTGGGCAACGCGGGCATGGCCGTTTCGTTTTTGATCTTGATTTGCATTGTGGCCATCGGCATTGTATTTGACATCATCGGTGTGGCCGTAACGGCATGTCCCGAGGCACCGTTTCACGCAATGGCGTCGCGCAAAGTGGCCGAAGCGCCGGACGCGCTGAAGCTGCTGCGGAATGCGAACCGCGTGAGTTCGTTCTGCAACGACGTCATCGGCGATATCTGCGGTGTCATTTCCGGTTCGGCTGCGGCGGTCATCGCGGCGCGGGCCGTGCTTGGCATGGAGAGCACGAAGGCGACGATCGTGACGCTCGGGATGAGCGCGCTGGTCGCGGCCGTGACCGTCGGCGGGAAGGCCGTGGGAAAGACGTTTGCGATGGGTGGGAGCGTGCAGGTCGTGCGGTCGACTGCAAAGGTGCTCTGCTTTTTCCGCACCATTTTTCAGAATAAAAGGCGCAAATAAGCGCCGTTTGAGGGCATTATGGTATTAGAGACGATACATTCCAGAGACGATCTGCTGCGGCTGACACAGGAGGAGCAGCGGACGCTCTGCGCGGAGATCCGGCAGTTTCTGGTCGAGCACGTCAGCCGGACGGGCGGACATCTGGCGTCGAATCTCGGGATCGTGGAGACGACGGTCGCGATCGAGACGGTATTCGATACGCGGCGTGACCGGCTGGTCTTCGATGTGGGGCATCAATCCTATGTGCATAAGATCCTGACCGGGCGGATGGAACGGTTTGACACGCTGCGGCAGTACGGCGGGATCGCAGGATTTCCAAAGCCGTGCGAGAGCGAATGCGACGCCTTTGTGGCGGGGCATGCGTCGAACGCGGTGTCGGTCGCGCTGGGCATGGCGCGGGCGAGGACGCTGCGGGGCGAGAATTATCAGGTCGCGGCGCTGCTCGGCGACGGGGCCTTGACCGGCGGATTGGCCTATGAGGGGCTGAACAACGCGGGCATCAGCCGCGAGCCGATGGTCGTGATCTTGAACGACAACGGCATGAGCATCACGCGCAACGTGGGCGCGATCTCGCGGTATCTGGCGCGGGCGCGGCTGCGGCCAAAATACATCGGATTCAAGCTGTGGTACCGCAAGGCGACGGCGAAGACCGCCGCGGGGCGGAAATTCTACGAGCTGACGCACAAGGTCAAAGAGCGGATGCGGCGGAGCCTGCTCGGCACGACGCTCTTTGAGACGCTGGGTTTCACGTATCTCGGGCCGGTGGACGGCCACGACGTGGAGAAGGTGACGGAAATTCTGCGGACGGCGGTGGCCTTGCATGAACCGGTCATTGTCCACCTCATCACACAGAAGGGGAAGGGCTATGTCCCGGCGGAGCAGGGTCCGCAGAAGTTCCACGGAATTGGAAAATTTGACCCCGACAGCGGCAAGGCGCTGAAAGCGGGCGTGGAGACATTCTCCGATGTGTTCGGCAAGGAGCTGACGGCGCTCGCCCGCGAGGACAGCCGCGTGTGCGCGATCACGGCGGCGATGGAATACGGAACGGGGCTGAATCATTTTGCGGATGTGCTGCCGAACCGGTTCTTCGACGTGGGCATCGCGGAGGAGCACGCCATCTCGATGGCGGCGGGCATGGCCAAGCAGGGGATGATTCCGGTGGCGGCCATCTATTCGACGTTTTTGCAGCGGAGCTTTGACATGTTGCTGCACGATGTAGCCTTACAGCAGCTGCACGTGGTATTGGCCGTTGACCGGGCCGGACTCGTCGGCGAGGACGGCGAGACGCACCACGGGATGTTCGACGTGGGATATCTGCGGCTTGTACCGGGGATGCGGGTATACTGTCCCGCGAATTTTGCCGAGCTGCGAAAGATGCTCCGCGAGGCGGTCCTGGAGTGCAAAGGGCCGGTCGCGATACGCTATCCGCGCGGCGGCGAGGGGAAATGTTATTTGGACGTCCAGACGGAGACCTGCATCCGCGAAGGCGCGGACTGCACGCTGGTCTGCTACGGTACGACGGTGGAGGCTGCGCTGGAAGCTGCGGACCGGTGTGCCGCGAAGGGCGTTTCTGTGGAGATTATGAAGCTGGCGACGGTGGCACCGCTGGACTTTGACGCCGTGGCGGGCTCCGTCCGGAAGACGGGGCGGATCGTCGTGGTGGAGGAGACGTCTGACCGGGGGTGCGTCGCGGACGAGCTGTTCGCGCGGCTCGGGCAGGCGCAGATCCCATTTGTCGGGAAAAAGAGAAATCTGGGCCGGAGATTCGTCACGCACGGCGCGACCGCGATCTTACTGCGGGAGGCCGGACTGGACGCGGATGGAATTGTCGGACTGATCGGGGAGGTTTGCGGGCATGAAGCATAAGGAACGGCTGGACGTGCTGCTGGTGGCGCGCGGGCTTGCGGAGTCCCGCAGCCGGGCGCAGGCCGTCATCATGGCGGGCGAGGTCTATGTGAACGGCCAGAAGGCCGACAAGGCTGGCATGGATGTCCCGCTTGAAGCCGAGGTCGAGGTGCGCGGGAACGTGTGCCCGTATGTGAGCCGCGGCGGCTTGAAGCTGGAAAAGGCGCTGCGCGACTTCGGCGTTGACCCGACGGGCTATGTGTGCAGCGACTCCGGCGCGTCGACGGGCGGATTTACCGATTGTCTGCTCCAACAGGGGGCGAGTAAGGTATTTGCCATTGATGTGGGCTATGGGCAGCTGGCGTGGAAGATCCGCTCTGACCCGCGCGTCGTTGTGATGGAGCGGACGAACATCCGCTATGTAACGCCGGAGGATCTCGGCGAAGCGCTCGACCTCTCGGTGGTCGATGTATCGTTCATCTCGCTGAGGATCGTGTTGCCGGCCATTCAAAGGCTTCTGAAGCCGACGGGGCAGGTGCTGTGCCTGATCAAGCCGCAGTTTGAGGCAGGGAAGGAGAACGTCGGGAAAAAGGGCGTCGTCCGCGACCCGGCGGTGCATGAACAGGTCCTGCGGGACTTTGTCGCGCTGGCTACGGAGCTGGGCTTCACGCTGAGGAATCTGACCTTTTCACCGGTTAAGGGTCCTGAAGGGAACATTGAATTTCTGGGGCACCTCTGCATGGAGCCGGGCGACGCGCTCGTGCCGGACGTTCCGGCGCTTGTCGCCGCCGCGCATGAGACGCTGAAAGGATAAGGGCATATGAAAATCATTTTAGCTCCAAATCCATATCGGGACAAGCAGTTTCAGACGGCGCTGCAAGCGAAGAAAATTCTGGAGGAGTGCGGCTGCGTGACCAGAATGTGCCTGCCGTTCGACGTTGACCGCGATTTTGAGCTGCCGCGCACGATCCGCTTCACGGACATCCGCACAGAGATCCGCGACGCGGACATGCTGATCTGCTTCGGCGGCGACGGGACGATCCTGCACACGTCGAAGATCGCGACGCAGCACAATTTGCCCGTGCTCGGCGTGAACATCGGGACGATGGGCTTCATTGCGGAGCTGGAATCCGGGGAGCTGGAGCTGCTGCGGAAGCTCCCGAAGAAGGAATATACGATTGAGAACCGGAGCATGCTGGACATTACTGTCACGAACGGGACACAGCAGACGTTCCACGAGATCGCGCTGAACGACGCAGTGGTGACCAAGGGCGCAATTGCGCGGGTCATCCAGATCTCGGTCTGCTGCGACGGTGTGGAGGCGACGAACTTCTCCGGCGACGGCGTGATCGTCTGCACGCCGACCGGGTCGACAGCCTATTCCATGTCGGCCGGAGGGCCGATCATTGAGCCGTCGGCCAAGAATCTGCTGATGACGCCGATCTGTGCGCATGCGATGCTGGCCAAGAGCGTTGTACTTGGGCCGCGGCGCGTCGTGTCCATCCGTGTGAGCAAGATCGGGCGGCACAACGCCTTTCTCTCCGTAGATGGCGGGCGGGCCTATCGCCTGAATCCGAACGACGTGATCACGGTCAAAAGCTCTGACCGGGCGACACGGCTGGTGCGGCTGAAGGATATGAGCTTTTTTGAGCTGCTGAACCGGAAATTTATTGACAGACAGAGGTATTGAGATGAAATCAAAGCGTCAGGAACAAATTCTTGCACTGATTCAGGATCATGATATTGAGACGCAGGAGCAGCTCTTGGATGAGCTGAAGAAGAGCGGCTTTCAGGCGACGCAGGCGACCATTTCCCGGGACATCAAGCAGCTGCGCATCATCAAGGAGCTTGGGCCGAACGGGACATACCGCTATGTGTCCTCACCGAAGCCGGTGGAGCATGCGTTCTCGGCAAAGCTGAACATGATCTTCCGGCAGTGCGTGACGAGCATTGATTATGCGCAGAACCTCATCGTCATTAAGACGATGCCCGGGCTGGCCAACGCGGCCTGCTCGGCCATCGACAAGCTGGAGCTGCCGGAGATGCTTGGTACGCTCGCGGGTGACGACACGTGCGTGGTCATCATGCGCGACAATGCGTCTGCCGCGACGTTCTGTGCGGAGATCCGTGAACAGATCGAAGTCTGACCGTCAAGACGGGCAACGGAGGGGTTAGGATGCTGCGAACGCTGCATATTGAAAATGTTGCGGTCATCGAGACGGCGGACGTCGACTTCGGCGGCGGGCTGCACGTGCTGACCGGCGAGACCGGCGCGGGTAAATCCATCGTGATCGACGCGATCTCGGCGATTCTCGGCGAACGGACGCCGCGCGAGGTCATCCGGACTGGCGCGGCGAAAGCCTTCGTCAGTGCGGTATTCGACGGCGTGCCGGAACTGGCGTGGTTTGCGGAGAACGGCGTGGACTATGACCCAGAGGCGCTGCTGGTGCAGCGCGAGATCTTCCCGGACGGGAAGAACAGCTGCCGCGTGAACGGGCGGCCCGTGACGGTGACACTGCTGCGGCGGCTCGGCTTGCAGCTCATTAACATTCATGGGCAGCACGATTCGCAGCGGCTGTTCGACGAGGCGAACCATCTGATCTATCTGGATGCGTTCGCGCACGACGAGGCGCTGCTGGAGGCGTATGGCGCAGCTTTTTCGAAGGCACAGGCGCTGCGGCGTGAGATCGACCGGCTCGATATGGACGAGGCGGAGAAGGCTCGGCTGGTGGAGACGCTGGAATACCAGATCGGCGAGATCGAGCGTGCGGAGCTGCGTCCGGGTGAGGACGAGGAATTGGAGGCGCGGCGGAAGCTGCTGCAAAATGCCGAAAAGCTCTCGGACGCGCTGGAAGCCGCGGCAGCGGCGCTCTACGGCGACGAGGACAGCGACGGCGCGGCGGCGCTGCTGGCGCAGGCGGAAAAGGCGCTCTCGCGCGTGAAGAGTGTGTCGGACGATGTGGCAGCGCTGCACCAGAAGGTGACGGAGCTTGTCTACGCCGCGCAGGACGCGGCGGAGGAAGCGCGGGATGTGCGCGACGAGCTGACGTATTCGGCGGAGGAGCTGGAGCAGATCGAGCAGCGGCTCGATGTGCTGCACAAGCTGAAGCGGAAATATGGCGCGAGCGTGGAGGACGTGCTGGTGTTTTTGGAGCAGGCGCGGAGCCAGCTCGACGAGATCGAATTTGCAAGCGATAAAATCGAGCGGCTGCGGGCGCAGCTGGCCAAGCAGGATGCGGAAGTACAGCAGGCAGGGCTTGCGCTGCGCGAAGCGCGCAAGCAGGCCGCCGTGGAGCTGGAGCAGCGGATCCAGACGGAGCTTTCACAGCTGGACATGCCGAAGGTGCAGTTCCAGTGTCAATTTGAGGAGCAGAAGCCGCAGGAAACGGGGCTGGACCTTGTGCGGTTCTTGATGTCGGCCAACGTGGGTGAGGCGCTCCGGCCGATGGCGAAGGTCGCATCCGGCGGCGAGCTGGCGCGGATCATGCTGGCGATGAAGAATGTGCTGGCGGAGCAGGACGCGATCCCGACGCTGATCTTCGATGAAGTCGACGCGGGCGTCAGCGGACGGGCGGCACAGAAGGTTGCCGAAAAGCTCTGGGCTGTGGCACAGGCCGGAAAGCAGGTGCTCTGCGTGACGCATCTGCCGCAGATCGCGGCGATGGCCGACCGGCAGTACACCGTGGAAAAGCGTGTGGAGGGCGGACGGACGTATACGCGCGTGCATCTTCTGGACGAGGATGGGCGCGTGCAGGAGCTGGCGCGGCTCGTCGGCGGCGCGGCCATCACGGAGACGACGCTCGCCGGGGCAAGGGAGCTGCTGGCAACGGCGGAAAACCGGAAAGCCGGGGGTTGACAAATCGCAAGGTTTCTTTTATAATCCAAGGCAACACTGTACAATTCGGTGACGCAATTGTGCAGTGCTGCCTAAATAAATACGTTACAGCGTTGAAGGGAACGAGTACGCTGCGCATGACCTTTCAGAGAGCCGCCGGATGGTGTGAGGCGGCAAGGGTGTGCAGAGGAAATACCTCCCGGAGCTGCCCCCTGAACTGCGCAGGCATAAGGGGTGAGTCGGGTGCGCCCGTTATCGCGCGGGGCGCAAGTGCGCCCGTGGAGGCCGTCTTTGCGAGAAGGCGGCGAACCAGAGGTGGTACCGCGAAGTTTCGCCCTCTGCTCATTGGAGCGGAGGGCGTTTTTGACGGAAAGGAGCCTTTTATGCGCCAGAAAACCTGTTCCGCCTGCGGCGGAAAGATGCAAAGCCTCGGCAATATGGTGCTGCAGAAGGGGAAATTCAGCATGCTCTTCGGCAATCTGAGCCAGATCATGTCCGGTGCGCTGGAGGTGGACGTCGAATGCTGCGAGCGCTGTAAAAAGCTCGAATTCTATCTGCTGGGCGACCCGGAAGGGCCGGAGACAAGCGGCATCAAGCAGATTGCCTGCCCCTACTGCGGCGACACGCATGACATGGACGATGCTATCTGCCCGCATTGTGGGAAACGGTTGATGACGTTTGATTAAATTTTTTCAAAGATATGAGGAGAATGACAAATGGGTATTTATGAAGAACTGCAGGCGCGGGGACTGATCGCGCAGGTGACGGATGAGGAGCACATCCGCGACATGGTGAACAATGGCAAGGCCACGTTCTACATCGGCTTTGACTGCACGGCGGACTCGCTGCACGTGGGCCACTTTATGGCGCTCTGCCTGATGAAGCGGCTGCAGATGGCGGGCAACCGGCCGATTGCGCTGATCGGCGGCGGCACGACCATGATCGGCGACCCGTCCGGCCGGACGGACATGCGCAAGATGCTGACGAAGGAGGACATCGACCACAACGCGGCCTGCTTCAAGAAGCAGATGGAGCGTTTTATCGACTTCGGGCCGGGCAAGGCCATGATGCTGAACAACGCGGAATGGCTGATGAACCTCAACTACATCGAGCTGCTGCGCGAAGTCGGCGCGTGCTTCTCGGTGAACAACATGCTGCGCGCCGAGTGCTACAAGCAGCGGATGGAAAAGGGCCTGAGCTTCCTCGAGTTCAACTACATGATCATGCAGTCCTATGACTTCTACTACATGTTCCAGCACTATGGCTGCAACATGCAGTTCGGCGGGAACGACCAGTGGTCGAACATGCTGGGCGGCACGGAGCTGATCCGCCGCAAGCTCGGCAAGGATGCGCAGGCCATGACGATCACGCTGCTGCTGAACTCCGAGGGCAAGAAGATGGGCAAGACGGCGAGCGGCGCGGTCTGGCTCGACCAGAACAAGACCAGCCCGTTCGACTTCTACCAATACTGGCGCAATGTGGGCGATGACGATGTGCTCAAGTGTATCCGGATGCTGACGTTCCTGCCGCTGGAGCAGATTGATGAGATGGACAAGTGGGAAGGCAGCCAGCTGAACCGCGCAAAGGAAATTCTCGCGTTCGAGCTGACGAAGCTCGTCCACGGCGAGGAGGAAGCCCAGAAGGCCGAGGACGCGGCGAAGGCGCTGTTCGCGGGCGGCTCGGACGACTCCAACATGCCGACGACCGAGATCACGGAAGATCAGCTGACCGATGGGAAGATCGCAGTGCTCGACCTGATGCTGGCCTGCGGCCTCATCCCGTCGAAGGGCGAGGGGCGGCGGCTCGTGCAGCAGGGCGGCGTGATGGTGAATGACGAGAAGGTCGCAAATATCGACGTCTGCTTCACCGGCGAACAGCTGAAGGAAGGGCTGAAGATCCGCAAGGGCAAGAAGGTCTTCCACAAGGCGATTTTGAAATAAAAGCATGGACCCGGGCGCGGAGGAATTTGCGTCCGGGTGTTTTCTTGTGTATGGAAGGGCGAGCCGGCCCGCCCGACAATCCCTCAGTCAGCTTCGCTGACAGCTCCCTTTACACAAGGGAGCCTTTGGGCCGATGATGGCATCGGCCCCTACGGAGTGCGGTGCATAATCAAAGGTGAGCCTATATTATATTTGCGCTTTTCAGCGGGAAATTTCTATGCTATACTGGTTCTGTGCCTCATAGGATGCTGTGAGGTGATGGGAATGAAAAAACAGTCTGCACTGGTGCTGGCGTTGTGTTTGTTTGCACTGGTTTTGGCGATGTGCCTTTATTCCGCACCGCGGCTGGCGCAAGAGGCTACGGCCTATGCGCAGGCCGCGCCGGTCGTGGTGATCGACGCGGGGCACGGCGGCGAGGACGGCGGCGCGAGTTCGCAAGACGGAGTGCTCGAGAGCGGACTGAATCTGCAATTTGCGCTGCGGATGCGCGATCTGCTGCAATTTGCGGGCGTGGAGACCATGATGCTCCGCGAGACGGACACGGCGCTCTATACGGATGGGTGCAGCGGCATTGCCGAAAAGAAAGTCTCCGACCTCAAAAACCGCGTGCTGCGGACGAACCAGGCGCCGAATGCGGTGCTGCTCAGCGTGCATCAGAACTTTTTTACGGAAGCGAAATATCGCGGCGCGCAGGTCTTTTACGCGAAGACGGACGGGAGCCGCGAGCTGGCCGAGGCGATGCAGGCTGCACTGCGCACGGGCGTTGACCCGGACAATCACCGGCAGGCGAAGCCGTCGCAGGGCGTGTATCTGATGGAGCACGTGAACGGGACGGCGGTGCTGGTGGAGTGCGGCTTTTTATCGAATGCGGCGGAGACGGCGCTTTTACAGGACGAAGGATACCAACAGCGGCTGAGCGCGGCGGTGTGCGGCGCGCTGACCGAATGGCTGGAGGGAAGAGGAACAGAGGATGAAGTCTAAAACGGTATTTGTCTGCCGCGAATGCGGCAACGAGACGCCGCGCTGGCAGGGACAGTGTCCGGCGTGCGGGGCCTGGAACTCGATCGTGGAGTTTGAGGACAAAAAGGCCCCGGCGCGCCAGAATGCCGTGCGCGGCGTGGCACGGAGCACACCGAAGAAGCTGCGCGACGTGACGGTCGGCAATGAGATCCGGTTTTCGACCGGGATGGGTGAGCTGGACCGGGTGCTGGGCGGCGGCGGCGTGGCCGGGTCGCTGGTGCTGGTCGGCGGTGCGCCGGGCATCGGCAAGTCGACGCTGCTGCTGCAAATTTGTTCGTATCTCGGGAAAACGGCACAGGTTCTGTATGTGTCCGGCGAAGAATCGGAACAGCAGATCAAGCTGCGCGCGGCGCGGCTGCATGTCGATAACGACGAGCTGATGCTGCTGGCGGAGACGGATGTCGATGCGATCGTCGAGAGCGTCGACGCGGTGAAGCCGGACATTCTGATCGTGGACTCGATCCAGACGCTCTACCACGCGGACAACACGTCCTCGCCGGGCAGCGTGTCACAGGTGAAGGAGTGTACGATGCTGCTGATGCAGCTGGCTAAGTCGACGGGAATTACGGTTTTTGTGGTTGGTCACGTCAACAAGGAGGGCGCGATTGCGGGGCCGAAGGTGCTCGAGCACATGGTGGACTGCGTGCTTTATTTTGAGGGCGAGCAGACGAGCAACTATCGCATTCTGCGGGCAGTTAAAAACCGCTTTGGCTCGACAAACGAGATCGGCGTGTTTGAAATGGAGCAGAACGGACTGGTCGAGGTGCCGAATCCGTCGGAGATGCTGCTCTCCGGGCGGCCGCTCCACGCGCCGGGCACGTGCGTGGCATGTGTGATGGAGGGTTCACGGCCGGTGATGGCCGAGATTCAGGCACTTGTTGCGCGGACGAGCTTCAACGTGCCGCGGCGGACGACGGACGGCTTTGACTTCAACCGGGCAAATCTGCTGTTTGCAGTGCTCGAAAAGCGCGGCGGGCTGAACATCGGGATGTGTGACGGGTATATCAATGTCATCGGCGGATTGCAACTCAACGAGCCGGCGGCCGATCTGGCACTGGTGCTGGCGGTCGCGTCGAGCTATCGCGACAAGCCGATGGACTCTGACGTGACGGCCATCGGAGAGGTCGGGCTGACAGGCGAGGTGCGCTCGGTGCTGGCCTTGCAGCAGCGGCTGGCTGAGGCGGCGCGCATCGGGTTCAAAACTTGCCTGATCCCGCGGCATGGGACAGGCAATGTGCAGATCCCGGACGGCCTCGAGGTCGTGCGGGTGCGGAATATCCGGGAGGCGATTGAGTTCGCTCTGCCGGTCTGAAAAAGGGGAGAGGGATATGGAAGCGAGAGCTTTATTGGATGCGCTGCATGTGGCGGAGCGGCTGAAGGACGAGACGCGGCACTGCTATACGTCCGGCGGGCGGCACGAGTCGGTCGCGGAGCACAGCTGGCGCATCGCGCTGATGGCATTCTGGATGAAGGACGAATTCCCGGATGTGGACATCGACAAGGTCATCCGGATGTGCCTCATTCATGACCTCGGCGAATGCTTCATCGGAGACATTCCGACGTTTGCCAAGACGGATGCGGACGAAGCGCGCGAGGAAGCGGAGCTGATGGCATGGGTGCGGAGTTTGCTGGAGCCTGTTTCCGGGGAAATGGCCGCGCTCTACCGCGAAATGATCGCGCTGGAGACGCCGGAGGCGAAGCTCTACAAGGCGATGGACAAGCTGGAAGCCATCGTGCAGCACAACGAATCGGACATTGCGACGTGGGAGCCGCACGAGTATCAGCTCAACATGACGTATGCGGACGACGCAGTCGCGTGGTCGCCGGTCTTGCGCGAGCTGCGTGAAGCGATCCGCAACGACACAAAGGCAAAGATCGCCGCAGCGGAGCAGCAGGCGTAAGGCCGCTGCTCCGCTGATTGACAGAAGCGTGCGGTTCTGATATAATGACAAAAATCGCTGTTTGGAGGTGACGGACCGCGTATGGACGCAGACAGTAGCGACGAAAACCACTTGACTTGTCATATCGATGTACGGGCATATCTACGTTGCTAGGCCAGGTTTGGAGTCTGGCGAGGTAGACGTGTTTTTTTGCACATTTTTGGAATTCTAAAATTTGACAAATCAAGGAGTATTGACATTGGCTACCAGTACATACATCATAATCATGGCGGTTTGCCTGGTCTTATCGGCCTATTTTTCCGCGACGGAGACCGCGTTTTCCTCGGTCAACACCACGAAGCTGAAGGCGCTGGCCGAGAAGGGGAACAAGAAGGCTGCGCTGGCCTGCCGGCTGGAGGAACAGTACGGTAAGCTTATCTCGACGGTACTCATCGGGAACAACATCGTGAACATCGCGATGGCGTCGCTCGGGACGGTGATCTTCGTGCGGCAGTACGGCGATTCGGGTGCGACGATCTCCACGGTCGTGGTGACGGTGGTGGTATTGATCTTCGGAGAAATTTCGCCGAAGAGCATCGCAAAGGACTGTGCGGAGCAGTTCACGATGTTTTCTGCGCCGTTCATCCAGTTCTTGATCTGGGTATTCACACCACTGAATTTCCTGTTCTCGCTTTGGAAAAAGCTGCTGGCGAAGCTGTTCTGCCTGAATCCGGACAGCCGGATGTCGCAGGAGGAGCTGCTGATGCTGGTCGACGAGGTTCAGCAGGACGGAAGCATCGACAAAAACGAAGGCGAGCTGCTGAAAAACGCGATCGAGTTCTCCGAACAGGAGGCGCAGGACATTCTCGTCCACCGCGTCGATCTGGCGGCGCTCCCGGTCGGGTCCTCGCCGGAGGAAATCGCGGCGATGTTCTCCGAGACGAAGCACTCGCGGCTGCTGGTCTATGAGGGCAGCATCGACAACATCCTCGGGACGGTTCATCAGAAGGACTTCTACGTCGGCTGCGGCATTACGGACAAGCCGCTGCGCGAGATTTTGTCGCCGGTCATTTTTGTGCTCGAAAATGAGCCGATCAGCCAGCTGCTGAAGAAATTGCAGAAGGGGAAGACGCACATCGCGGTCGTGGTCGACGAATATGGCGGCACGTGCGGCATCGTGACGATGGAGGACATACTGGAGGAGCTGGTCGGCGAGATCTGGGATGAACACGACGAGATCGAAGTACTGCTGCACAAGACCGGCGAGGACACCTATCTGGTCGACGCGGGGATGGATCTCGAGGAGTTCTGCGAGCATTTCCACGTCAAGACGGATTCGGAGATGGTCTCGGTCAGCGGATGGGTCATGGAGCAATTCGGACGTGTGCCGGAGGCAGGCGAGGAGTTCGAATGGAACGGCCTGCACGTCCGCGTGAAAAGCGTCGAGGCGCACCGCATTGAGCAGATCGAGGTGCGCTGTGATGCGGCTGTGAAACATGGATAAAATAAACCAGACCTCTGAAAAGAGGTCTGG
>ERZ773242.2781-NODE-2781-length-13722-cov-16.650911_pt1 | contig 13722 bp, 9 predicted proteins | sample MGYA00511077_ERZ773242 | MGnify/ENA primary metagenome ERZ773242 (study PRJEB29015, sample SAMEA2737754) | human gut metagenome | biome: human gut; feature: human-associated habitat; material: faeces | place: China | collected 2012 ... | reverse complement strand
ACGGCTTCGTGCCGGGGACGGGCGCACCATCCGCTTTCCGGCGCACATTGGCGCAGAGGACCGGAAAGGGGCAGGCGCTGATGCAGCCGTCCAGAAAGGCTGGGCCGCGGTCAAATTCATGGTTGCCGAGCGTCATGACGTCCGTTTTGCTGCGGATCATGGCGCCGACGAGTGGCAGGCCGGGCCAATAGTTCGTGCTGAAGGCATCGCCCGCATCCAGCAGGAGCGTTCCCGCCGGATTCTGCGCGCGCAGCCTTGCGATCTCGGCGGAAAAGGCCGGAAAGCCGATATCCTCGCGGGAGGGGCGGATGCGGCCGGAGAAATCGGCATGGCAGAGCAGGTCGAGGACGATCTCTCTCATGGCGCTCACCCCTTCAGGCCGCCGCGCGACACGCCGGTGACGATGCTCTTGCGGCAGAAGATGAACAGCAGGATCATCGGCACCACGACGATGGTCGAGGCGGCCATCAGGCGCTCATAGCGGATGCCGCTGGAGGTCATGAAGGCGTAAAGGCCGAACGGCAGCGTGCGGACCTCCTTGGTATTTGTGGCGATGACGGTCCACAGGAAGGAATTCCAGCATGCAATGGCGTCAAGCAGACCGATCGTCACGAGGGCCGGGCGGGACATGGGCACCATAACGCGCCAGAGGTAGCGCCAGTTGCTCGCGCCGTCGACGCGGGCGGAATAATAGAGGCTGTCCGGAATGGCAAGGAAGAAATTCCGGAGGATGTAGGTGTAGAAGATGCTGGAGGTAAACGGCAGGATCAGCGCGATGAGCGTGTCGTTGAGCCCGAGCTTCACGATGGTCGTGTAGTTCGTGATGATGAGCATCTCGAACGGGATCATCATCAGCGAAAGCAGCAGGGAGAACAGCAGATCACGCCCCGGGAATTTCAGCCGGGAGAAGGCGAAGGCCGCGAGGATGGTTGTGAACATGGTGCAGGCAACGCAGACGATGGTCACGAGCAGGGAGTTGCAGAAATAACGCAGGAACGGGGCCTTCTCAAAGGCGTAGACATAGTTTTCAAATACAAGCTCCTTCGGCCAGAACGTCGGGGGAGTTGTGTTGACCTCGGCGGCCGTTTTCAGCGAGGAGATGATCATCCAGAAGAACGGCAGCACCATGATGAGCGCGCCGATGATCAGAACGAGATAGGCAAAGGATTTTTTTGCAGTTTTCATGGCGGTACCTCAATAATTCTTCCACTTGCGCTGGATGAAGAGCTGCAGCATGGTGAAGATCAAAACGATGACGAACAGCACGACGGCGCTGGCCGCAGCCGGGCCGAGCTGCCACTGCTTGTAGAACATGTCGAACAGGTAATATACGACGGTATACAGCGAGTAGGCCGAGCCGGGATTGCCATTGAACAGCGGGAACAGCTCCGAGAAGACCTTCGAAGCCGAAATGACGTTCACGATCATCGTCAGGCCCAGCGTCGGGGCCAGCAGCGGCACGGTGATGCGGCGGAAAATGCGCCCGGAGGACGCACCGTCGATGCGCGCGGCCGTGTAATACTGCGGGTTGATGTTCTGGAAGCCGGAGAGCAGCAGAATGATCGTGAACGGCAGCATGCTCCAGATGCCGTAGATGATGAGGGCGGCAAGATTGTAGTGCGGGTCGTTCAGCCAGTTCACGGGGGAAACGCCGAACAGCGACAGCGCATAGTTGATCAGGCCGTAATCGTAGTTGAACATCCATTTCCACACGAGGCCGACCGCCGTGACGGACGTGACCATCGGCAGAAAGTAGCACGTCTGGAACAGGCCCTGCAGCTTTGTGCACGAGTTGAGCAGCGAGGCGAGGAACAGAGACAGCACCGTGACGATCGGCACGACAAACAGGACGTACAGTGCCGTGTTGCGCAGGCCGTTGAGGAAATTCGCGTCATGAAAGATCTCGGCGTAGTTCCCGAGACCGATGCCGGAGAATTCGCCGGTCATCAGGCTGTAGTCCTGCCGGAACGACAGCAGAATGACATTGATGAACGGATAGACGGTGAAGACCAGAAGACCGATGAGAAACGGGAGCAGGAACAGCCCCGGCTCAGCAAAGGTGCGGAAGGTCACGCGCTCGCCGTCTGCGCGCGTGCGCAGCTTGCGGCGGCTCATAAGTACCGCACCCCCGTCTTGGCATCAAACAGGAACACGCCGCGCTTTTTCAGGCCGACGGCCAGCTCCGCACCGGGCAGAATTTCCAGCTCGGCCGGGACAAGACCGCGCAGCTCGGCGGGGCCGGCCTGCAGGCGGACGAGCTCGTCCTTGCCGAGGGAATAGCGCTCCAGCACAGTCGTGCGGAAGGCGGGCGTATCACCCTGCGGCAGGATGCTCTCGGCGCGGACGGCCAGAACGATCTCCTGCCCCTCTGCAAGACCATCCGGCAGCGCCAGCGCAGCGGGGATGCCGCCGTCCAGCACAAGACGGCCGTTCTGCACAACGCCGTGCAGCTGGTTGATGGGAGGCGTGCCGAGGAAGTCTGCGGCAAAGAGGTTGACTGGGTTTTCATAGAGGCCGCGGGCGGTGTCCTCCTGCTGGAGCACGCCGTCACGCAGCAGGACGACGCGGTCGGCGATGCTGCTGGCCTCCTCCTGATCGTGCGTGACAAAGACGGTCGTGATGCCGGCCTCACGCTGGATGCGGCGGATCTCCTCGCGCATCTCCACGCGGAGCTTGGCGTCGAGGTTGGACAGCGGCTCGTCGAGCAGCAGCACGTCCGGCCGTTTGGACAGGGCGCGCGCAATGGCGACGCGCTGCTGCTGGCCGCCGGAGAGCTCCGCGGGCTTGCGTTTGAGATACGGAGTGATGTGTACCATCTCCGCCAGCTCTTCGGCTCGGCGGATGCGCTCCTTCTTGGGGATGCGCTGAATTTCCATCGGGAAGCAGATGTTCTGCAGGACCGTCATGTGGGGATAGAGCGCGTAGTTCTGGAAGACAAGGCCGATGCCGCGCTTCTCCGGCGGCAGGCTCGTCACGTCGCGGTCGTCAAAGAAAATGCTGCCGCCGCTCACGGGGAGAATGCCGGAGATCATATTCAGCGTTGTGGTCTTGCCGCAGCCGCTCGGACCGAGCAGGGCGATGAGCTTGCCGCTTTCCAGTGTGATGGAAAGGTCGTTTACGGCAACGGTGTCGCCGAAACGCTTGGTCAGATGTTCGAGTTTGATCTGCATGTCCGTATCACCTCAATATTTCGAAAATGGGTGCGCCGTCGACATCGGGCATCGTCAGCCCGAGCATGGCGGCCATGGTGGGCGCTTCGTCGACCATGGAGCGGCTGCCGTGCACCGTGCCGGGCCGCACATCCGGTCCGGCGGCGAAGAACGTTGTGACCTCCTCGCGGGCCGGGCTGCCGCCGTGAGTCGCCACGCCGGTCTTCTTGTCGCCCGGCTGACAGCTGCGCCAGAGCGTGTCACCGTCCGGGTACTCGCCGAACGCAATGGGAAGACTGCTCTCCACAACAAAGTCGAACGGGCCGGACAGGCCGTAGCGCGCCTGCGCCTCGGCGGCGTCCAGCACCATGCTGAGCTGTACGTCCGGGTCATGCCGCAGGGCCTCGAGCGCCTCGCGCACGCGTGCCATCAGTGCAGCATCGTCCGGGTCGCGCACCTCGATGAGGGCGGCAAGGCCGGTGGAGTGACAGACGGCGTCAAACGAGGTGATCTTTCCGTCCGCATCGACGGTCAGAAGGCCGAGACGGCGGAAGTAGACGTTCATCAGGAAGGCATCGCGGATATCGGTCTGGCCGTGGTCGCCGAGGACGATGATGTTCGTCTCGTCCAGCGTGCCCTTGTGGCGCAGGCATTCCAGAATAGCGCCGAGCTGCTCGTCATGCATGCGCAGCTGCGTTTCGGCCTCTGCACTTTCCACACCGTAGGTATGGCGGGCGGAGTCGAGGTCGCACATCTTCACAAGCATGATATCCGGCTGCGGGCCGTCCTCCAGGATGTCGAGCACCAGCGCCATGGTGAACAGGTCAAGGCTGCGGGTCGGCCCCATCAGATAGCGGCCGTGTTTATAGAAGTAACGATCCATCAGGTTTGCAGTGGCCGTGTGCTCCAGCCATTTCTGCGGCTGGTAGCCCTGGTAGCTGTATGGAACGATCATCGGCATATTCATGGTATAGTCCGCGCCGCCGGAAACGGGCCAGCTCAGAGAGCAGGTCGTCAGGCCGTTCTCGCGGGCAAGGTCCAGCAGCGTTTTGCCGCGGACATCGGACTTCATGCAGTACCACGGCGCGTCAAGATGGCCGCCGCGGGTCATTTTTTCATTGTGGACGATCCCGTGCCGCCCGGCGTAGGTGCCGGTCAGGATCGAGGTATGGCAGGTGTAGGTCAGAGCCGGGAGCACCGGCTCGATCTTTTCGACGAGCGCACCGCGCTCCAGAAGCTGCGCGAAGTGCGGCATGCGGCGCATGCGCGCGACGTCGGAGGCACAGAGGGCATCGATACAGAATACAAGGACTTTCGACATAGGTTCTCCTTCCTGTTGGAACGGCGGCGGGTGTGGGCCCGGCCGGAATGCGCTGGTCTGCGTACAGGCGGACGTCCGCCGGGACGTCCGCCTGTTGGAGTGGGCGGGTATTACTTTGCGAGGGCTTCGCGGCAGGCGGTCTCAAAGGCCGCATAGGCGGTGTCGGCGTCGCTGACGTTGAGGGCAACGCTCTGGACCATCTTGTCGATCTCGGTGCGCATGGCCGCTGCGCCGGGAACGCTGGCGAGCATGCCGATGTCGTCGGCTTCCTCGGTCAGGGCCTTGACGGCGATGTTCGTCTCGGCGAACTGCTGGAACTCGGCGCTCTCGCGGGCTTCCTTATAGATGGGGACGGTGCCGAAGGCCTCGGCCCACTGCACGATGTTCTCGGTGGACGTGAGGAACTTCAGGAACATGTAAGCGCCGCGGGCATGATCCTCATCGGTGCTGAGGCAGGCAAAGTTGTTGCCCCAGGAGGAGATGTAGCGGACGGGGCCCTCCTGCGGGATGGGCACACAGCCGATCTCGAAGGTATCGTTCACAGCCAGCTCAACATAGCTGACACCGGCGCTCGAGCCGATGTAGGAGGCGACGGCCTGGCTGCCGAACGGGCCGGAGAAGAAGACGTCCTCGCCGACAAGGCGGAAGTCGCCGGACTTCACAAGGTCTGCAAACCAGTTGAGCTTTTCCTTGGCGATGGTCTCGTCGATGGCATAGTTGCCGTCCTCGTCGATGTAGCCGCTGCCGGCCTGCATGATGAGGCACTGATAGGTGTCCACGAGGGAGTCGGTGCCGAAGCCGGGGATGCCTTCCTTCTCGTGAATGATTTTACTGCATTCTGCGAGCTCTGTCCAGGTCTTCGGGGCCTCGAGGCCATATTTGTCGAACATGGTCTTGTTGTAGAACAGGACCTCGCCCGCCGTGGTGCACGGGAAAACATAGATGCCGTCGCCCCACTGGGTGATCTCGCTGTACTGACCGGCGGGAACGTTATCCTTGAAGTTCGGGATGCCGATCTCCGGGTCGTTGATGTAAACGGACAGGTCGACAAGGCGGCCCTCGTTCAGATAGTTGACGGCGTCAGACGGATACATGTTCACAAGGTCAGGGCCGGTGCCGTTGCGGACCGCCTGCATGGTCTTGCTGTCGATCTCGCTGTACGGCTGCTGCTCGGCGACGAGCTCGTACTCATCCTGCGAGGCATTGAAGGCGGCTGCGAGCTCGAGGAACTTCTCTTCGTGCTGGTCGGTGTAGGCGTGCCAGTAGACGATCTTCGTTTTCTCGGTCTTTGCGGGCTTCGTGTCTTCGGTGGTCTTGCTGTCATCGGTGGTCTGCGAGGCTCCGGTACTGGCGCCCGAAGCGTCCGTCTTTCCTGCGCTGCATGCCGCGAACAGGCTCGCGACCATGACCAGAGCAAGCAGAAGGGCAAGAATGCGTGCTTTCATGTGTTTTCTCCTCCATTGTCTCGTGTTTTTATCGGAACGTCGGATGACGCTCACTGCTCAGGAAATGGTGTCCAGAAATGCGGCAAGCTCCGCAAGCGTGTGGACGCACCAGGTATATTCCGGCTCGTGGATGCCCGGATAGGGGTCGATCCAGAGCGTCTGCCCGCCGATGGCGGAAATGGGCATCAGATCGTTGAAGGCGTGGTCGCCGATGCTGATCAGGGCTTCGGGCCGCGCCAGCAGCGCGGGATCGAGGGCCTGCAGGCTCGCGATCATGCCGTAGGGCTTGTTCGCACTGCTGCAGATCTCGCGGAACGCTCCGGCAAAGCCGAGCTGCCGCAGGAACTCCCGCACGGTCTCTTCGTAGGAATTGCTCAGCAGAACGACACGGCAGCGCTGCTCCAGCCGCATGATGGCCTCATAAAGCCCGCGGTCACCGTGCATCCCGGCCCGCTCCATCTGCAGGCGGGTCAGGCGATAGACCTCGTTTGCGCGGTCGCCGTCCAGACAGCCGAGCGCGTCGCCCAGGTAGGCCAGAACGGCCCACGCATCGCCGAGATAGACCACATCGTCTGCCTGCAGCGCTTCGGCATAGGTCATATTTGGAAGCACCCGCTTCCGGAGTGCCTGCACAAGCTCCGGCACGGTGGCGGCCTCTGCACGCCCACGGCGGTAAAAACGGTTCATGTCCAGCTCACGCCCGGCAAAGATCGCCTCTGCCAGCCGGACAAGGTCCGCCTCCAGCGGCTCGGCCCACGTCCCGGCAACAAGCGTCCGCAGATAGCCGCGGTGAAAGACGCTGTTCTGATAAATGGTTCCGTCGAGATCGAAGATGACGATCCGGTTTTGCATGGCGGGCCTCCCTTTGTGCGGCGGTTGGCAGGCTCGTGCGGATGATCCGGACCGCGCCCCTGCTGCCGTAACTTGATTATATCACAGGTTTGGCCGAAAAATTTTTTCGTTTGCGTGAAAATATGTCTTTTCGTCAGAAAAGCTCGGAAAAACATGAAAAAAAGACGATTTTACATGAAATTTATGCGGATTTAACACGAAGCCGGCTGGAATGAAAAAGAAAAGCACTTGTCAGAAGCACGCCGTGCCGTTATACTGGAAATAGAAACCAGGTGCGCACCGCGCACGAAAGGAGAACAACGATGCTGCTGATCCGCAACGCAAATATCAAGACCATGGCCGGGCCGGACCTGAAAAACGGCTGCCTGCTCCTCGAAAACGGGAAAATCGCCGCCGTCGGCCAGACGGTCGACGCGCCGGAGGGCGTTGAGACTCTCGATGCGCAGGGCCGCCTGCTCACGCCCGGCTGCGTCGAGGCGCACTGCCATATCGGCCTCGACAACGAGGGCATGCGCTGGGAGGGCATGGATTATAATGAGATCGTCGAGCCGCTGACGCCGCAGCTGCGTGCCATCGACTCCATCAATCCGCAGGACGAGGCCTTCGGGCTGGCCCTGCGCGGCGGCGTGACGACGGCCTGCACCGGACCCGGCAGCGCAAACGTCGTCGGCGGCACGTTCGCCATCGTAAAGCTGGCCGGAAAGCGCGTCGACCGCATGATCCTGCGCGCGCCCGCCGCGATGAAGTGCGCCTTCGGCGAGAATCCCAAGGGCTGCTACGGCCACGACAAGCGCCAGAGCCCCATGACGCGCATGGCGGTTGCCGCCCTGCTGCGCGAGCTGCTGCTGCGCACGCTCCGCTACCGCGACGACAAGGCGGCGGGCAAGAATCCGGCTTTCGACATGAAGCTCGAGGCCATGCTGCCCGTGGTCAACGGCGAGATCCCGCTCAAGTGCCACGCCCACCGCGCGGATGATATCCTGACGGCCGTGCGCATCGCGCGCGAGTTCGGCCTGAAACTCACGCTGGACCACTGTACGGACGGCGAGCTGATCGCCGACGAGCTGGCAAAGGAGCAGGTCCCGGTCTTCGTCGGACCGTCGCTCGGCGGCAAGACGAAGGTCGAGCTGCGCAACAAGAGCTTCACAACGGCGGGCACGCTGTACCGCGCGGGCCTGACGGTCAGCATCATCACGGATGCGCCGGTCATTCCGCTGCAGTATCTGCCCCTGGCGGCCGGACTGGCGGCTTCGGCCGGTCTGCCGATGGAGGAGGCGTGGCACGCCATCACCATCAACCCGGCCCGCAGCCTTGGTATCGACGCGCGTGTCGGCAGTCTTGAGCCGGGCAAGGATGCGGACCTCGTCCTCTGGACGGCGGACCCGCTTACGACGATCGGCGGCGAGGCGTGGATGACGTTTGTGAACGGCGAGGTCGTGTACCGCGCGGAGTAAGAGAATATAAATCGTAAAAAATCCAGCCAAGGTGGGATCACTCCCAACCCTGGCTGGATCATTTTTATGCGTTCAGGGCCGTATCCCTGCGCTTACTTCAGCGCAGCCAGACGGGCCGTGATGGCGGCAAACTGGGCGCGCGTCGCGCTCTCACGCGGGGCGAGCTCGTTGTTGCCCATGCCGAGGATGATGCCGTTGCCGACAGCCCAGGTCATGGGCTCAGTGGCATAGCTCTGCACGCTGGAGGCATCGGTGAAGTTGCTCAGGTCGCCGGTCGTCGTCGTGTCCATGTTCTGGGAGGCGGCGAAGCGATAGAGCATCGTGACCATTTCCTCGCGGGTGACGTCGTCATCCGGACGGAACAGGCCCTTGTCATCGCCGATGACAACCTTGGCCTCCTGTGCCCATGCGACGGCGTCAGCATACCAGTCATCCTTGAGGTCGGGGAAGGTGCTCGTGCCGGTGACGGCAGGGCTGCCCGCCTGACGGTACAGGACGGTGGCGACCATGGCGCGGCTCAGCGCGGCTTCCGGACGGAACGTGCCATCGCCGAAGCCGACGAACAGGCCGTTGACCAGAGCGAAGTGGACGCTCTCGGCGTACCAGGCGTTTGCATCGAGGTCGGTGTACTGCTCGCAGGGATCCTCTTCCACAAGCTCGACCTTCACGCAGCGCTCGGTCAGGTCCAGCGGCAGCTTGCCGTTGTTGGCCTTGCCGATGGCGCGCAGGGCTTCGATGGCGCTGATGTTGTCAATAGGAGCCTCGTTCACGTTCTGCACGGGAGTCTTGTTCTCAAAGACGGAGCCGGGCAGGGTGGCGCAGTACTCGTTGACGGCAACGCGGTAGGTCTTCGTGTCGTCCTTGATGTCGACGACGGTGCCGTCATCGAGCACGATGGACACGACGGTGCGGGCACCGCGGACCGGTCGGCCGTTTTCATCCTTGCCGTCCGGCTCTGCCGTGTACTTTACGACCATGCCGGAGAACTGATCGCCGTAATTGCTGTTCTTGAAGGAATTCTCCACGGTAGCGGCAAGCTCCGCGCCGGTGAGGTCATAGGTGTAGAGGCGGTTGCCGAACGGGGTGATGGCGTAGATATCGCCGACGGTGACGGTGCGGGTCGTCTCGCCCTCGTTGGCCAGAAGGTCGCAGCGGATGCCGCCGCTGTTCGTGAAGGCGACGACGGTGTTGAGCTCCTTCGTAGCCTCGAGCATCAGGCCGGTCAGCCAGTTGCCCGCGATGGTGCTGCTGCTGTTGCCGATGGGTGCACGGCGGGTGATGCTCTGGTCGGCAACGCCGAGGACCTCGGACATGTCGCCCTTCACCGCATCCCAGGAGGCGTGGCTGATGGCGAGAACGGTCGGGTCGAGCTTCGTGTTGCCCTCGGTGTCAAAGAGGTTCTGGGTGTTGTCGCGGCCGGTGGTGTTCACATAGCTCGGGTTCACGACCGTGACTTCCTTCGTCTCGGTGTTGAACTGGATCTTGTCGTTGGCATAGCCCTTCGCCTGGCAGTTGCCCTGGATGTAGGCCACGCCGTTGTCGGCGACGCCGTAGGAAACGCTGTGGGAGTGGCCGCCGACGACGAGGTCGACAAGCTCGGAGTTGACGCTGTTTGCAAGGCCGCGCGGGCTGGCGTGCGCCACAACGACGACGACGTCAGGGTTCTCGGCTGCAACGATGGACTCGATCTTCGCATTGAGCTTCTCAATGCTCGGGTCGATGTCGTACGGGGCGATCTTGGCGGTCATGATGTCCATGGAGTAGTCGGGGATGTAGCCGACAAGTGCGACCTTCACACCGGCCTTGTCAACGATGACATAGTCCTTGACAAAGGAGGCGCGGTTCGTCGTATCTGCATCATAGAGATTATAGGCCAGAACGGGGATATTGCTGTCGCCCTTGAACTCACCGATCTCATAGGCGGGCATGGTGCCGTCCTCATCGGCGGCATAGGCCTTGACGTCCCAGTCGAACTCGTGGTTGCCGAGCGAGACTGCGTCATAGCCCATGGCGTCGAAGGCGGCGCGCAGAGCGTTGCCGTAGGTCAGGTTCGAAACGGGAGTGCCCTGATAGATGTCGCCGCCGTCAAGCAGGAGAACGGCATCGTTTTCGGCATTGGCACGGGCCTCGTTCACGACATTGGCGATGTAGGCCATGCGGTACTGGAACGTGGACTCGTTGCCGGAGGATGTGTCGACAAGGTAGCCGTGCACGTCGGTGGTCTCAAAGACCTCGATGGTCTTCACGGGATTTGCTTCTGCGTGGACGGTCCATTTCGTTTCACGGCCCGGGGTGATGTCCTTGCCCTCGGCGGTCATTTCCTTGATGTATTCGCCAATGATGAGGGGCACGGAGCCGCCGACGTTGTTGAAGCGCTCGGAGATGGTGGCATCCCACAGAACCTCGTCGCTGCTGGAGGTGATGCCGGTGGAGGCAAACCAGCCGTAGGCGTCGGAGTCCTTCGTCGCGCTCAGACGGTAGGAGCTGAGGCAGGCGTAGATCGTGTCGTCATCCTTCACGGCCGTGCCGTCCGCGTAGGTGATGTTCTGCACGCGCTGGTTGTCGGGATTGCCGACATAGACGTCGTAGTTCACGCCGTAGAACGTGTCGCAGCCGAAACCGCCGCCGCCAAGCTGACCGTCGTCTTTGACACGGTAGTTCTGTGCCGTGTGCTGCATCCAGCTCTTGAGCTGGGCACCGGTCATCCGGATCATGTAGAGCGTGTTGTTGTCGTACTGATACAGGGAGTAGCAGTCGCGCAGGCTGATGTCGCCGGAGGTTGCGCCGTCGGCCAGCAGGGAGCTGACGCTCCAGCCGCGCTTTGCGACCGGCGTCGTCATGGAGATGACGTGCTCCTTCGTCGGGTCGATGTTGTTGTCGGTGCAGGCGGCCCAGATCTGTGCCTTGTGGACGAGATCATAGGAATCGCTCTGCGTGAGGTAGTAGTTGGAGATGGTGTCCCAGGTGCCGGAGACCGTGCCGATCTTCTTGTTGACGAAGGCATCGGAGCGCTCGAAGAGCGGAGTGATGAGGTCCTTCAGACCGTCGTAGTTGGGGTCGCCGGACTTGAAATCCGGGCTGGGGACGCGGATGTCCCTGCCGTTCTCGTCCTTGCCGAGGGCAGAGTTCAGAGGATGCATGGTGGACTCGGCTGCGGTAACGGTGACCTTGCCGTCGGCGCCCTTCGTGAGGGTGAGGACGGTCTCACCGAGGGTGGAGCCGCCGCCGTTCATAACGAGGACGTTCTCGCCGTTCTTGTTCTGCAGGGTAACGGCGTTTCTCTGATGGTTGTGGCCGGTCAGCAGCATGTCAACGCCGGTGGTATGCGTTGCAAAGTAGCCGCCTTGGTTCTCCTGATTGTAGATGTCAGGATTGCCCTCGCCGCTGTGCATGGCGACGATGATGTAGTCGCACTTCTCCTGCATTTCCTTGCCGTAGTAGTTTTCCCACTCATAGACATAGGACTTTTCGGTGTTGTCGGGATGGCCGAACGTGCAGCCCTCATAGTGGCTGGCGACGTCCCAGTTCGCGTTGTTCATGTTCTCGAAGCCCAGCAGACCGATGGTGAAGGTCGTGCCGTCCTCGAACTTGTAGGTGAAGGTCTTGTACGGGGAGAACACGGATTCGTTCGTCTCCGTCTCCACGACGTTCGAGCAGATGACGTCGACGGGCTGACCGGCGACGGCCTTGTCCGTGGAGGTCAGCAGATTGTAGTAGTTCCACTGAATCTGCGGCGCATAGTTGAACTCGTGGTTGCCCAGCACAAAGGCATCATAGCCAATGTAGCGCAGCGCAGTCGCCATGGGGCTGTTTTCGCCGCCCTCCTGGAGAATGTTGTAGCTGCTCAGCGCGCTTCCCTGCAGAATGTCGCCAACATCGATAAGAATGCTGTCGTCCACGGCGGCGCGGCGCTCTGCGACGAGCTTCGCCGCCTGCAGGAAGTTGTTGCTCAGGGCACTGTTCTTGTAGGAGTCCCAGTCGTATGCACGGCCGTGCATATCGGTGGTCGTCAGGATGCTGACGGTGATCGAATCGGACTTCGCCTCGAAGACGTCATCCGCGACCGGGGCATTCGTGTGGCCTTCGGCTGCGTAGGACGCGTAGACCGAGGTCAGCTTGGTCTCTGCCGCGCCTGCCGGGATGACTGCCACGGAAAGAACGAGGCAGACCACGAGCAGAAGCGAGAGAAGACGCTTTGCAATGTGTTTCATTTCAAGACTCCTTTGTTTGTAGTTGCAGCTGCGCTGCACGTTTTGGAAATCGTGACAAAAATCCACCATTCATCACAGGTTCCGTCGGCAATATTCTAACACTTTGTAAAGAAATTGTAAAGGAAGCGGGGAGACCTGAGGGAAAAATTGGGAGAACTGACAAGAAAGTCTTGTTACGGGAAGCTGATTTTCTCTTTGTGAAAAACAGCAAAAACTGCGCAAAGCGCCGCTGTCGCAACGTTTTCCTGCAATTTTTGCAGCAGGGGGATCTGTGGCGGGAACGGCGGAACAGTGACAGAAAAAACAGGAAAATTCTGGACAATATGCTGCATATGCAATATAAAAAACGGGCTGTCCTGCTAGGGACAGCCCGAAAACCGCTTTTCGGCATTTTGACCATGTGCATGAAATCCTACATGGAATCGCGGCGGAAGCGGGCGCGATTCAGCCCAGCGAGACGTCCAGGATCATCATCACACTGAAGCCGACGGCGAAAAAGATCGTGCCGATGTTCGAGTGCTTTCCCTCGGACATCTCGGGGATCAGCTCCTCCACGACCACATAGAGCATCGCGCCTGCCGCAAAGCTCAGAAGATAGGGCAGGGCGGGGGCGACGAAGCGCGCGGCCAGAACGGTCAGCACTGCGCCGACCGGCTCGACGATGCCCGAGAGCACGCCGCCCGCGAAGGCGCGCATGCGGCTCTGGCCCTCGGCGCGCAGCGGCAGGGAGATGATGGCCCCCCCGGGAAAATTCTGGATGGCGATGCCGAGCGAGAGCGCCAGCGCTCCGGCGGCGGAGATCTGGGCCGTTCCGGTCAGGTATCCGGCGTAGACGACGCCGACGGCCATGCCCTCCGGGATGTTGTGCAGCGTCACGGCGAGGATCATCATGGTCGTCCGCTGCAGCTGCGTGCGCGGGCCCTCGGCCTGACCGGCGTTGCGGTGCAGGTGGGGGATGACGCGGTCGAGCAGCAGCAGGAAGGCCACGCCGATCCAGAAGCCGACGGCGGCGGGCAGGAACGAAAGACGGCCGAGCGCGGCAGACTGATCAATGGCCGGGATGAGCAGGCTCCAGACGGAGGCTGCGACCATCACACCGGCGGCAAAGCCGGTCAGGGCGCGCTGCAGCCGGTCGCCGAGCGCTCTGCGAAGGAAGAACACGCAGGCCGCGCCGAGCGTGGTGCCGAGAAACGGGATGAGGATCCCATAGAATGTTGTCATAGGCGCCTCCTATTACGGTTAGTATATACTAACCACATGGTAGCATAAATCGCCGCGTGATGCAAGCCG
>ERZ773242.2773-NODE-2773-length-13763-cov-13.312591_pt1 | contig 13763 bp, 9 predicted proteins | sample MGYA00511077_ERZ773242 | MGnify/ENA primary metagenome ERZ773242 (study PRJEB29015, sample SAMEA2737754) | human gut metagenome | biome: human gut; feature: human-associated habitat; material: faeces | place: China | collected 2012 ... | reverse complement strand
CGTCGAAGAGCAGTTGCCAGCCGTCGGCGATTTCGGCTTCGGTGAGGGTGTTGTGACGGGGCCCGCACGAGCAGAGGCAGGCCGCGATGATCCCTGATCCGGCCAGCGTGCGGAGCAGATTTCGGAATGAGTTTCGTTTCATGTTTTAAGTAGCTTTTAATGTTTCATCGACTTAATTCGTATTTACGTTCATGGCGCAGAAGATTTTCAACTACGTGTGCAATTGAGAATAATTATGATCTGCGAAGTGACTTACGGTTTTTCAGTTATCTGCGCACGGCTGTTCCCTGGCAAGAACTTCACGAGTACGACGCCGTGGGACGCCACTTCGGTCTCGAAGTGGTCGGAAGTTTTCATCAAGTCCTTCTGTTGCCAAAGGTCGCGTACCGTCTGTTCGCCGCGCAATCCCAACTGGCGGAGCGAAATGCCCATCTTCGCCGGTTGCGAATCCTGGTTGAAGAAGCCGATGGCCATCGAACCATCCTCAAGGTGTTTGGCATAGATTACTTGCTTGTTTTCCTGCCAGACGGGGTAAGCCTGTATGCCCAGCGGGTCTTGGTTGACGTCGTTGACTTCATCGTTGGTGAGCAGGCTCATCGTGAAATCATCCATCTGTGCGATGTCGCAACCGATGAGCATCGGCGAGGCGAGTAGAGACCAGAGGCTGATGTGCGTATACTGTTCGTCGGCTGTCAGTTTCGTGGGATGCAATTTGGGGCCCCAGCCCACCATCCCCACAACCAACATGTCGGAATCGGCCCAATGGCCCGGATGGTTGAAAGCCAGCCAGCGGTCCTGCGAGAACCCGATGCGGCTTATGCTTTCCCATGTATCGCGGATGTCGCCTGTCGTGCGCCAGCAGTTCGCATAACGTTGCCAGACCGGAGCGTCGCCGTAGGGTGCACTGTTCGAGAGGCTGAAGATGATGTCGCGATCGATTTTCCTGAGCATGTCAAACATCTCCCTGACGTGGTAGTAGTTCAACGGATGCCAGTCGTATTTCAGGTAGTCAATTCCCCATTCTGCCCACTGTTTTACATCGGCCTCCACAAAAGAGTAAGGGCCGTGGTGCCAAACTTCACACCGATCCTCCCAGTAGTTACCGCCCGGTTTTTGATAACGATAGTTCTCGTTGTGCAATCCTTTTTCGATCCATTCATTTTCGCCATCGGGACGGTCCGAGTAGCTGCCGATGTGAGCGGCATAGGTACCGATCCACGGAGTCGAGTAAATGCCCACCCGCAAGCCCATGTCGTGAATCTCGCGCGTGAGCGCCGCCATGTCGGGAAATTTTTTGTTGGGCTGAATGGCGTTGTATCGGCCTCCGCGCCGGCCTTGCCAACCGTCGTCAATGTTGATGTAGCTCCAGCCGTGGTCGGCAAGCCCCTTTTCAACCATTGCGCGTGCCGAAGAAAGTATCTGTTCCTGTGTGACGTCGCGTGCCCAGCAGTTCCAACTGTTCCAGCCCATCGGTGGGGTGAGAGCGATTTCGTCACCCACGACGATCCGCAGGTCGCGTTCATAGCGCCCCAGCGCATTTTCGGCGCTCAGGCGGACGGTGTATTCTCCCGTTTTCTTCACGCGGCCGGTGATTCGACCAGTAGCGGGGTTGAGTTTCAGTCCCCGAGGTAGTCCTTCGGCCGAGAAGATCATCGGGCGGATACCCGTCGCTGCGATCGTGAAGAGAAATTCCGAGCCTGGACGCACACCGAAGATACGGGCACCGTTGATGCGTGGTGTTGGAGCTGCTTTCGGGGTCAGGATGTATTTCGACAGGTCAGATGCTCCCTGCACCACATCCTGTTGGGCCGAGATCTCGCCACAGATCGCAGTAAGAATCAAAATCATTAGAAAAGAGATGCGTTTTTTCATGATTTATTTTAATTAAGAACCTTCACTTTTTGGTTCGTTTTGTGATTTTGGATTAGTCGCAATGCGGAAGATAGAATCTCCCAATCCCCTGTGTAATTAGCCTTTATTGAAATCTCGGCAGACGAACGTTGGCTTGTATTGGAAGATACAGCTGGCCATTTTAGATGGGTTAAACTTTCAAGAATGTGCTTTTTCGGTAGAGAAAATAGAGAAACAGCCAACATATGGCGACATAGCCTGCGTTGCTGATCACCCGTGCTATCGCTTCGGGACAATGGGAAGCCGCCCCGCCGAAAAAGAAATTCGCAATGCCGCCGAACCCGACGATTCGTTGCGCCAGATAGATCGTGATGGAATTCAACCCGATTACGCGGAAGAAAAAAGTCCACCGTTTCCAGCCCCGCACGTCGATCAGGTAGTAGAACAATGCAAACAATCCCAATGAATAGCCCGTTACCACGCAGGTGAACGAACTGCTCCATAGTTTTTTGTTTATGGGTATCCAGCAATTCCAGATGATTCCAATTACCGTGATGGCCACCGCGGCCAGCGCCATGCAAAGTGCAATCTGTTCGCCGCTGAGCGACGACCGTTTCCGGAGCAGAAATTCGCCCGTGAACATGCCAAACAATGCCGAGACGATGGCCGGAAGCGTGCTTAGCAATCCCTCGGGATCGAACGACCCACAGGCGAATGTCCCGGGAAGCCATTGGCGGTCTACCCATCCGGCGATATTCCCGGCTACCGAAAGCGGATCGGTGCCGTCGGGTGCGTCGGGTGCGACGACGAGGTACATCAGCAGCGAATAGCCGATCAGCACGACGGCCGCGAAAACAGCTCGTGTGCGCACTTTGCAATACATGTAAAGCAGGGAGGCGAACATCCACGCCAGTCCGATCCGGCCCAACACGCTCGCCACGCGCAGCGATGCGAAGTCGAAGCGGAATAGTCCATTGTAGATCATTCCCAAAACAATGAGCGTCATTCCCCGGCGGATGACCTTGAACAGAATCCGTCTTTCGCTGATTCCACTGGCGCGTTGTTTGGACAGCGAAAAAGGAAATGATACTCCGGCGATGAAGAGAAATAGCGGGAAGATCGTGTCGTGCTGGGTCAGCCCGTTCCACGATACATGACCCATCTGCCGGGCTATGGCGTCGGTCATGGGATTGGGCCAAAGGGCACATATTGCGGTAATAAGGCCTGCAAAACCCATGATGAAAAGCATGTCAAAACCCCGCAGGGTATCCAATGAAAGCAGTCTTTCGTTCGGTTCCATAAGTTCGGTTATTAAGAGACCGGGCGGAAGGGCTTCGGCCCGGCCCGCCCGCTCTCGTGACAAAAAATCAGTCAATGGAGACGACGCTGATTATCGGCGAGGTTCCCACGGCACCTGCCAGACGGTGGTTGCCTGTGTTGGGATTCTCACCGTTGCAGGCGATGTCGGCAGCGCAGCGCAACCGGCATTGCAACCGGTTGCCTGCAGTGATCTGAGCGCTCAGTGTGAAATCATTGTCGATCTGTGCGTTGTCCGAACCTACTCTCTTGTTGCCCGTGAGGTCTGTGACCAAATCGAGCGTATAGATTACTGATTCTCCGGCTACTTGGGCGGTGCGCTGTGCAGAAATGGGTTTCCAACTTTCGTTGTCAAGGTATTCAAGCGACCAGTAGCGGGCTGCTCCAGCCGCTGAACGGGTGATGAACTTGATGTGCATCACTGTACCGGCAGGCAGCGTCTCCTTGACCGGAATCTGGAAAAGCCAGTAATCGCCCGTCAGAGAACCTGAGAGATAAGGGTGGCCGGTTGTGCCGACAACTTTTTGGATGGTACGCGTATTCGCGGCATCTTGGACATAGCTGATCGTTCCTTCGCCGATTTCAGCCGGAAGGGCGTTGTCGAAGACGAAGGCATTGGTATATTTCCCTGTGGCATAGTAGTCGGCCGTAAAAAGCCATTCGACGGGGAAGCCTTTTACAATGTAGGCTCCCTGCTGGAACACGGCAATCGTGCGGGTTTCATCGCCACAGGTCAGCACAAGCGTTCCCTCGCGCTTTTTTCCGGTATTGGCCGAGCAGTTGATCTTGACTTCCCGCGATCTTTCGGCACCCTCCGGGATCAGCGTGCACCAATCCGGTTTCTCGGAAACCTTCCACACTCCGGGGGCTAAAACGATCAGGTTTTGCGTGCCGCCCTCCTTGGCAAACGACCATTCGTCGGTCGACAGGTCAAATGCGAGGGCCTCCTTGTTGTTGTCGTCGCATCCGGCGGCAAGCGCGGCGAGACAGTAAAGTATCGAAAAGTATTTTTTCATGAGATTTGATTTTTAGCGTGTAAAACGATCAATAGCCGGGATTCTGCACCAGATTCGGATTTTTATTGATTTCGCTCATCGGCACTGCCATCCAATAGCTCTTCGGGGACTCGAAGATACGGACACGTCCGCCCTGATTGGCTTCGATCACCTGGTAGAACTCCTCGGCGGTTTTTCCGTCGCGGTTCCACGAGCGAGGTTGTTTGTTCATCACTTCGGGAGCTTCCTTCCAGCGGCGCAGGTCGTGGAAACGGCGACCTTCGAACAGAAACTCGATTGAGCGCTCCTGATGGAGTACCTTACGCAGTTTTTGACCCGTGGGAATGCCTCCGGCAAGGGCCCACGAAGCTTGGAACGTAGGCAGGCCGCAACGCTTGCGCACCAGGTTGATATATTCGAGACTCTGTGTGCTCAGCGATCCGTTATATTCGAAATCGGCTTCTGCATAGCTCAAGTAGAGTTCGGGCAGACGCAGATAGGGGTAAGCGTAATAGTAGAAACTGAACGAATTGCTCGGAATGCTGTAGGTTGAAGCCTTGGGAATCCATTTCTGGCAAAGATAACCCGTACAACTCTGATATTCATCGGTCTCCTTGAGCGTTGATCCATGCAATTCACCGCCGCGCAGATAGAGCGTGATTTCTTTGCCGTCAATCTCATACGTGCCGCGGTCGTAACCCACTGAGGCATAGAACCGCGGTTCCTTGTAGAGATGCAGGTTGACCGTGCCGGCTTCGGCGTTGTAGGCATAGGGGTCAATATCTTTGGTTTCGGGGTCGTCCTCCCACGGAAGTCCGTTCTTCGTGTAGTACATTTCGACGGCCTCCATAGTCGGAACCGAGGTGGTCTTCCAGCCTAACGACATGTTGTTGGCGATCGGGCGGGGCCCCATCAACTGTTGCAGGGTCTGACAGCCACCACGGTCGCCTTTGGCTTCGATAAATTCGAGTCCGTTCCAATGCTCTTTGGTGAAGGCATCACGGTAGTTGCGGCGACCGCGCTCGTCATTGGGCAGACTCGAATCGGCCGAAGTGTAGAGCATGAAGTTTTTCCGACCGAGTTCGGAGTTGAATTTTTCGGCTACAGAAATGGCTTCGGCCGCAGCCTCCATCGCCTTTTCCCATTTCTCGGGATCGTAAGTCGTGTTCATCAGTGGCGTGCCGTCGTGGTTGTCGAATCCGACATAGTCGGAGTTGCCGTTGACCAGCGGAGAGGCGGCATAAAGTAGCAGGCGGGCCTTGTAGCTCAGTGCCGACATCTTGGTCGGAAGTCCCAATTCGGTATCGATGACTGTTTCGGGCAGCAGTTCGGCTGCCTTGTCATAGCATTCGGCTATGTATTTCACACACTCGTCGTAGGGCGAGCGGGGGACAAAGATTTCCGAATCGGGGGCGTCGTTGGGAATGTATCTTTTGACCAGAATGATAGGACCATAATATTCCAGTAACAATTGGTGGTAGTACCCGATCAAATACCATGCTTCGCCGGCATAACGGGCGGCATTCTCCGGACTGATAGCCGGTACCTTGTAGACGTTGTCCAACAAGTAAAAGGCATAGCGGATGCCGCGGTAGATGTCATAGTTTGTACCGCCGCTCGTACTGTAAGGCGCCCATCTGCCGAAATAGGTGACATTAGCATTCTCCTCACCGTAGATGAGACTCTTGCTGGAAAACCAGTAGGTTGTACCCACACCGCCGGTTATCATGTCGTCGCCGGCGAACTGATCGGGCGACCAGTCATATCCAATCAGGTTGGGCATGTAAGTGCGCATGTAGTAGCGGTATTTCTCGGCCTGTTGCGTCGTTTTCCAAATGTCGTCCTGCGTGGCCTTGCCTTCGGGAACGACATCGAGGTATTCGCATGAGGTGAGCAGCAACAGGAATGAAAGCGTGATCAGTATGTTTTTCATGGTCGTGCGGTATTGTTTAGAAGTTGAATTGGAACCCGAGGTTGAACGTCCGTTGGAGCGGATAGCTCAATCCGTTGCCCGAACCTTTTTCGGGGTCCCAGTATTTGAATGGTGAGAAAGTCAGCAGATTGGTTCCTGAAACGTAGACGCGCATCATTTTGTAGGAGTAGCCAATTTCGGCGGTCTTCAGACGCAGCATCTTGCCATTGCGCACGTAGAGCGTGTTGGCTTGACCGTTGTGTTCGTTCCATTGCGAGGAGAGACGCGGATATTTGGCGTCGGGATCAGGGCTCGCCTCGCTCCAATGCTCGTCGGCAATCCACTGTACCAGTCCGAATCCCGGCTTGGCTTTGGTCGAGAAAGGATGCGCATCGTACATGATGAGCGATATCTTGCCTTGTCCCTGGAAGAAGGCTGAGCAGTCGAAGCCCTTGTATTTGAGCGAGAATCCGAATCCGTATATGATTTCAGGGATTGTCGGGTTGCCATTCCAGCACTTGTCGTTGTCGTCGATGACTTCGTCATTGTTCAGGTCCTTGTATTTAATGTCGCCGGGTTGGAGCGGATAGCGGGTCGCGTAGACGCTCTTGGGTGACGAGGCGATATCCTTCTCATCCCGATAGAGTCCCTCGGCGATCAGACAGTTAATCGAGTTGATCGGGTGTCCTTTCTTGTATTGGTAGCCCCACTTGTATTGGGGTTCGTCCATCGAAACGATCTCGTTGTGGGCGTAGGTGAACGTACCGCGCAGCGAGAGGATCAGGTCTTTGGAGAAAGCTTTGTTGTAGTCGATCGAGATGTCTACGCCGCGGTTGTCCACCTTGCCAATGTTGCCCCAGGGAGTGATGCCCGACATGCCGAACGACGAGGGCAGTGACGAACGCTGCATGAAGATGCCCGAACGTTTCTCCTTGAACCAGTCGAAGATGATGTTCAGGCTGTCGAACAGACCAATCTCCACGCCGATGTCAAGCTTGTGGCTCTCCTCCCAGGTAGCATCTTCATTGCCGTAGATCGAAAGGATGGGACCCCATTTTTGGTCGAAGTTAGTTCCGATCATTACGTCGTACATCTGATCCATAGCTACGGTGCTTAGGTAGGGAAAGCGGTCCTTGTAGTTCGATGAGATTACGTCGTTGCCAACCAGACCGTATGAAGCGCGCACCTTGAAGAGGTTGACCTTATCTTTGATCCCCTTCCAGAAAGGCTCGTTCGAGATCACCCATCCGCCGGCGATCGAGGGGAAGAATCCAAAGCGTTTGCCCGGAGCGAAATTCTCCGAACCGTTGTAACCGAAATTGGCTTCGATCAGGTAGCGCTTGTCGAATCCGTAGGTAACACGGCCCGCGAGGCCCTGTTGCCGGTAGGGCAACGAGGCATACTCCTCGGCATCGGAAATATTCATGTTGCGCTCTTTTTGATGGTAAACAAACGTTGCGCCCACGTCATGCTTCTTATTGAAAGTGCGTGCATAGTCGAGTTTGACCTGGAACGCCAGTTCCCGGTAGCCATCGCGACCGCGGCTGGTTCCCAGATAGGTTGTGCCGGTATTAGTCGAGGAGCTCGTGTAGCTGTAATTGCCGTCAGCGTCTACGTCGTAGCTAGAGAGTTGATACATGAACGGCGTGAACGAGCGGTTGACAGCCGAATAAACGCGGTTATAGAATGTGGCCATGCCGGTTAGGCTCAACCCTTTGGTGACGAAGTCGAGGTTCTGGCAGACGGTCAGTGCCGAGGTGAAATGGCCACGGAACTTATCGCTGTAACCGCGGCAGAGCTGGGCGTAGGGGTTGATGAAAGTGTTGCCATCCCAAGCGTTCGCGGTGCCGAAACGCACGAACGTGTCAGTCTCCTCGCCGGGTAGCGTGGCCGGAAATTCGCAGGGCAGGGCCGAAAGCGCATAGGTGAAAAGCGAACCAACGCTTTCGATGGGTGCATGATTGTAGTGCAGCTGGGTGTTCATCTTCAGCGATACGCGCGTGGTTTTGGTGGCGTCGGCCGAGACGTTGGCTTGGAAAAGGTATTTCTGCGAATTGATGTTTGTGTCGAACTTCGAGGTGGAGGGGGCGCGCATGATACCGTTCTCATTAAACGCCGAGGCATTGAGGAAATAGTCGATCTTCTTGGCCCCGCCCGTCATGTTGAAGTTGAAGTTCTGGTTGAAGGTGCTGTTTTTGAAAAGCATGTCGTACCAATCTACGTTGGGATAAACGTAGGGATCGAGCCCCAGTTTAGTGCCCATGATTTTTTCGCGGCTATAACGTGGATTCTCGCCGCGCGTGGCACAGGCCTCGTTGTAGGTCTCCATGAAGGTTACACCGTCGGCGATCTTAGGAATGCGTGTCGGGGCCGACACGCCCAACTCAGCCCGCACGTTAACGGTCATCTTCTCCGAATCGCGGCCATTCTTGGTGGTGATGAGCATCACGCCGTTGGCGCCGCGTGATCCGTAAAGGGCTGTTGCCGTGGCGTCCTTGAGCACCGAGAACGATTCGATGGTCTCGGGCGGAATGTTGTTGAGCATCTGGTTGGTGATTTCCACGCCGTCGAGGATCAGCAGCGGCGACTGTCCCGATCCGAAGGTCGAGATTCCGCGGATCCAGAAATTGGCGCCGTCGGCGCCCGGCTCGCCCGATTTCTGCACGGCGATCACGCCGGCGATCTTGCCGCTGAACGAGGTCGAGAGGTTGCTCGACGAGGTTTGCAGGTCGCTCGGCTTGACCGACTGCACGGCGCCCACGAGCGACTCTTTCTTCTGCACGCCGAAGCCGACCACCACCACGTCTTCGAGTTTGTTCGAAGCGTCGGCCAGCGTGATGAGTTTGAAGAGGTGGATGTCCCGGACGGAAATTTTCTTGGTGTCGTAGCCCAGGAACGAAACGGTGACCGTCTTGGCCGAAGCGGGCACGGTCAGTTTGTAGTTGCCGCCGGCGTCGGTGGTCGTGCCGACGTTCGTGCCCTCAACATAGATGTTGGCTCCGACGATGGGCTGGTTGTCGGCCGAGGAGATGACCGTTCCGGCGACGGTCATCTCCCCGTTCGGGGCCGTCGGGGCGGAGACCGGCGAGCGGCGGGAGATGGTGACCAGTTTCCCCCCCCCTTTGACGGTATAGCGCAGCGATTTGTCGAGCACCGTGTCGAGCACGGTCTGAAGCGTCGCGTCCTTGAACGTTGCCGTGACCGGCCTGCTGACGTCGACGTCCTCGTTTTCGAAGAGGATCGAGTAGCCGGTTTGCCGCTCCACCTCTTCCAGCACCGTTTTCAGCGGAACGCTCCGGAAGGCTTTGGTGACGGTTTGCGCGTTGAGGGCGACTGTCAGCAGCAGGCACGGGATCAACGCTGCAATCTTCTTGAATAGGAGATTTACATGCATAAGTTTTAAGATTTAGGTTTGTTTGGAAAGAAGTTTTTTCAGGGTTCGGTTTTTCGGGGGCGGCTGTCGACGCGGTAACCGCAGGTGTCGCGCCTGACGCTGATCGGCAGGATGTCGCACAACCCGCCCATGATTGATTCGATGTCCTGCGCCTCGGTGATTGATATGCGGAAGGTCTTGTCGTCGAACGCGTCGGTGCAGAGTTCGATCTTCACGTCGTATTCGCGGGCGAGCCGCCGGAGCAGGGCCGGGAGGGAGATCGCGTCGTAGCGGATGATGCCGTCGATCCAGCTGCGGAACTGGTCGGTGTCGACCTGCCTGCGCGACGCCTCCATCGTCCGGCAGTCGTAGGTGATCAGGTCGCCCGGAACCATCGTTTCCGTGCTGCGGGACGATTCGAATTGCAGCGAGCCTTCCATCAGCGCGGCCAATACGTCGGGGTCTTCGTCGTAGGCCGAGATGTTGAACCGGGTGCCCAGCACGGTGAACGTGCAGCCCCGGGCCTGCACCCGGAAGGGGAGGTCGGCGTTGCGGGCCACCTCGAAGTAGGCTTCGCCCGAAAGGCCGATGTCGCGCGACGAGCGGTTGAAATCCGACCGGTAGTTCAGGGTCGATCCGGCGTTGAGCCACACCTGGCTGCCGTCGGGCAGCGATATGCGGCTGTTGGTTCCCTGGGGAGCCTGTACGGAGAACATTTGCACGGGGTCTTCGGTGTGTATGAGGTGCCGGGTGGTGAAGGCCGAGATCAGGATGAGCACGGCTGCTGCCGCCGAGAACCGCAGCCAGCGCCGGCGGGCGCGGATTCGGTTCTCGCGCCGTTCTATTTTTCCGTTGAGCCGGGCGAGCGAACGGAGGACGTCGGCCGACGGCACGTGCCGTTGCTTCCATTCGCGTTCCCATTCGCGCATCAGGGCGGCGTTTTCCGGCGAGGCGGCGAGGAATCCGAAGAGTTCGCACTCTTCTTCGGGGGCGATGGGTCCTTCGAAATAGCGGACGGCGAGTTCTTTCAGGCTTTCGTTCATGGGGTCGGTTGTTGTACGCATACATACATACAACAATCGGGGCGGATTTTACCCCCCCCCTAATCTTGAAAATTAATTGTTATTATGGGTTGCAGACCTTGACGATGTCGGAGAACTTCAAGAAAGCTGTCCCAACGACCATATCAGAATCAAGCTTTGCAGGTAGGCAGATTTTTCATATTCAAGCGCTTTGATGAAGATGCGCAAGGCTCGCTGGATATGCCGTTCAACTGTATTGAGTGAGATATGAAGGCGTTCGGATATTTCTCTGTTTTTAAGCCCATCAAACCGACTGAGGACAAACACCTCTCGGCAGCGCTCCGGCAGAGAATTCATAATACGTTGTATCTGACATTCCAATTCCTGATACAAGAAAGGATGCTCGTTTTCAATGAACGAAAAATCGTAGTTATACAAACGCTCTTCTCCAATTTTTACTTGTGCCTGCAATTGGTAGCGGTGTCTGTCAACAATATTTTTGTGCTTCAGATAGTTGAGACATCGGTTGCGGGCGATGACGAACAATAACCGGCGAGTTTCTTCTGTGTCATGCGAAATCTGCTTATTCCACAAGACCATAAAACTGTCTTGCACTAAATCTTGTGCTGTGGAGTTGTCGTTAATAAAACGTTGTACATAAGCTAACAGTCGGGGATGATAGTTGATATACAGTTTCTCGAACTCAGATCGTATAAACTTACTATGCATAAATCGGTGTGGTGGGAATAAACATTGTCGGAAAGTTTTTCAAAAAGCAAAAGTATAAAAAATGTTAATAAACAATAGTGAAATTAGAAGTATATGTTGTAATAACGACTAAAAAAGATGTTTTAAGATAAAATTCTGGCAAATTGCAATGTTGGAGGGATTGTCGTACATTATTAGTTGAACAGTGGAATTATTTTTTAAGTATCAGAGATCGATTGAGCCCTACAACTACAAATTGTTGAAATATAAATTTTGCCACCAGGAATGAAGATTATAATCATCCTTATTTCCGGATAGGACGTTGGCCGTGTTTTCTCACACGTTTCTGATATTCGGTTTTACTATATGTTTTTTCCTTACCCGTGACTGATTGCAAAATCTGCGACAGATAATAAATGGTGGTGGCGGAACTTACCACTTGACGGGTTTGTTCTGTATTACTCCGTCAGACACATTTGCGACGGTGAATGTATTATCGCGATATTGTGCGCAGAGTATCCGAGCAAAACTGTCCCATTGTTCCGCATACTTCGCTTTCCATCGGGAACCGCGCGTAGCGTACTGTCCTTCTGCATGGAAAGATACCGACCTGCCCACTTGTAACTCGTCCCTTGAGGAGGAAATTCAGTTCCTTATGTTGTTTGTGCATCGTACTTGGCAGGAAGAGTAGGAAAGAAAATTCGCCATCTGTGACACCGAGGACTGCGCCTCTGAACATTTTTCCGAGTATCTTCACTTTGGGGCCAAGTTCCAGTACATAGCCGTTTAATGATGATACTGAAATTTGCTACTGCCGCAGTTTTTTCAATTTGTTCTTTATTTAAGGTTTATACGCTTGCTATTATTTAATCTTTTTAACTTGCGTTGATTGTATTGTCGCTAGAGGGTAAACTATTATTAGGTGAAATATTAAAAACTTGTTTTAAATAATAGAAGATTATGATGCAAGATTTACTCTGTCCGAAATGTGGTGGTTCGCTTCGGAAGCAAGTAGTCCCGCCTCTCCTCTTTCAGTGTCGGATACAATTCGTCGAACACGTTTGCCGAGAACTCTTTGCCCAGCACCGAACCGTTGGCAACAATGCCATTGGTGTGGTCGATAAACGTTACGCCGTAAACCCTTCCTACGGGGTTGATCCGGAAAACAGTGTTGATACTTTCCGCTTTGAGCAATTGTCGGAACTCGTCCCGTGTGTTATGCGGGCTCATGGCGTCTTTGACCGTCTGCCGCAGACGATCGAGCGCGCCCGGCTTTTTCAGGTTGTCTTTCGACATCCCGTAATACTTTTGAAGGGCCTTATAGCCGACATCCTTTCCGATACGACTCGACTTGAATGGCGTGCCGATGCCGTAGCCGTCGTCGGTCAGAGCCCGAGACACTACCTGCATAGTTTCTTCCGTCGATCGTTCCGGTGCGTTCCTCGACCGAGACGTTGAACAGTTCCAGCAGTGTGCAAAACTCTCCATAGGACGAGCATTTGTAATTCCGCAGGCATGACCTGACGACAGACGATATCTGTTGTTTGACGTTGCCCGCCTTATAGTTTATTTTCCGAAGATCGGGGGGGGGAAGTCTCCGTCTGCTCCTCGCCTTTGATACTCGGATGCAGGCCGTATTTGCGTTCCAAGTCACGCAGAATCTCCATCGAGTGCCGGGCCTCGAAATCATGCGGTAGCTTATGTCCGTTCTCATCGACACGTAATGACACGATATGGAGATGTTCCCGCTCGATATCCTTGTGTTTGAAAACGATATAAGGCTGGTCGCCGTAACCCATGCGTTCCATGTACTCACCGGCGATTTTCCGGAGCTGTTCGTCTGTCAGCCTGTCCTCCGGTGAAGGGTTCAGCGAGGCATGGAAAACCGTGTTCGTAGTCCTGCGGTTGGCTTCGAGATACGGCATGAAGCTCTCCATGCAGGCGTCAATGTCAAGGCGTCCGCATTTATCGTATGGTTCGAGCATCTTCTGCCAGAGGAGCACTTCGGCTTCATCCTTATCCACTTTCTCCTTGTTATAGCGCAAAGCCCCACCGGGCGAGGAGCCCGATCTTATATTCGCAACCATTCCGCAGCGCGTTTGGCAAGGTTCAGAATCTCGATACTGAGGGCTTTCAACTCGCGGGTTCGCTGCTCCAAAGCGGCGATCTGATGCGGGATAGCAACGTTGGAAAAGTGCGCGTTGATGGCTTTTACAACCTGGTTATAGTTGTTCCCGAGCTTTTGAAACTGGAAATAAAAGTCGTTCAGCCGGGCGATGAACTGCACCTTCGACGGGTCGCGTTTGATAACGACGAACTCTTCCCCGAAGAGTCGTTTTACGATAAACCGGCTGCGGTTATGCTCAAGTCCGGCTTGGCAGAGCAACTCGTTGAAGCGGATGTTTTGCTCCTCGTTAAGTCGGAAAGAGTACTTATAACTCGGTGTTCGGGGCTTCTTTCCAGTCTTGTCAGTCTGTTTTCGGTTGGTATCCATAATATCGGTTAAAAAGGCGTTCGACTTGGGAGAACGCCCCGGCCTCGCAGAGCGAGCACCTTTGTCGGACAAATGCCAATTTGTCGGACAA
>ERZ773242.2763-NODE-2763-length-13799-cov-4.427168_pt1 | contig 13799 bp, 8 predicted proteins | sample MGYA00511077_ERZ773242 | MGnify/ENA primary metagenome ERZ773242 (study PRJEB29015, sample SAMEA2737754) | human gut metagenome | biome: human gut; feature: human-associated habitat; material: faeces | place: China | collected 2012 ... | reverse complement strand
CCAGAGGCTTTACATCGTTTATGTCCGGCTGGCCACGAATTTACTACAAATTACTTAATTTACCATTAAGCGTACTGGTAAAAAGTAAGTCTATCCCAGCAGAACCTGCGCTGGAATTAGGGCTCGATACGTCGCGCCCTATTATGTACGTTTTGCCTTATAACTCGAAGGCAGACCTGCTGACGCTTCGCGCTCAATGTCTGGCGCACGATTTACCTGACCCGCTCGAACCGCTGGAAGTCGACGGTACGCTGCTGCCGCGCTACGTGTTCATCCATGGCGGACCGCGCGTGTTCACCTATTACACGCCGAAAGAAGAGTCCATTAAGCTGTTCCATGATTACCTTGATCTGCACCGCAGCAACCCCGATCTGGACGTGCAGATGGTGCCGGTGTCGGTGATGTTTGGCCGCCGTCCGGGGCGTGAAAAAGGGGAAGAGAACCCGCCGCTGCGTATGCTCAACGGCATTCAGAAGTTCTTCGCCGTCTCCTGGCTGGGACGCGACAGCTTTGTCCGCTTCTCACCTTCTGTTTCACTGCGCCGCATGGCGGATGAACACGGCACTGACAAAATCATTGCGCAAAAGCTGGCGCGCGTTGCGCGTATGCACTTTGCACGTCAGCGTCTGGCGGCCGTTGGGCCACGTCTCCCGGCGCGTCAGGATCTGTTCAACAAGCTGCTGGCTTCCAAAGCGATTGCCCGTGCCGTAGAAGATGAAGCGCGCAGCAAGAAAATTTCGCACGAGAAAGCGCAGCAGAACGCAATCGCGCTGATGGAAGAGATCGCCGCGAACTTCTCCTACGAGATGATTCGCCTCTCTGACCGTATCCTCGGCTTTACGTGGAACCGCCTCTATCAGGGGATTAACGTCCACAACGCCGAGCGCGTGCGTCAGTTAGCGCACGACGGCCACGAAATTGTCTATGTGCCCTGCCACCGCAGCCACATGGACTACCTGTTGCTCTCTTACGTGCTCTATCACCAGGGGCTGGTGCCTCCGCATATTGCTGCCGGTATCAACCTGAACTTCTGGCCAGCAGGCCCGATTTTCCGCCGTCTGGGTGCGTTCTTCATTCGTCGTACCTTCAAAGGTAACAAGCTCTACTCCACCGTCTTCAGGGAGTATCTGGGCGAGCTGTTCAGCCGCGGTTATTCCGTGGAGTACTTTGTTGAAGGTGGTCGCTCGCGTACCGGTCGTCTGCTCGATCCGAAGACCGGCACGCTGTCGATGACCATTCAGGCCATGCTGCGTGGCGGTACGCGTCCTATCACGCTGGTGCCTATTTACATCGGTTATGAACACGTGATGGAAGTGGGCACCTACGCGAAAGAGCTGCGCGGTGCGACCAAAGAGAAAGAGAGTCTGCCGCAGATGCTGCGTGGGCTGAGTAAACTGCGTAACCTCGGCCAGGGCTACGTGAACTTTGGCGAGCCCCTGCCGCTGATGACATATCTGAACCATCATGTTCCGGAGTGGCGCGAGTCTATCGATCCTATCGAAGCGGTACGTCCGGCCTGGCTGACGCCAACGGTCAACGGCATTGCATCCGAGCTGATGGTACGCATCAACAATGCTGGTGCGGCAAACGCCATGAACCTGTGTTGTACTGCGCTTCTGGCCTCTCGCCAGCGTTCACTGACCCGTGAGCAGTTGACCGAGCAGATTGATTGCTACCTGGATATCATGCGCAACGTGCCGTATTCCGTGGATTCGACCGTGCCGTCTGCCACCGCCAGCGAGCTGATTGATCACGCGTTGCAGATGAACAAGTTCGAAGTCGAGAAAGATACGATTGGTGACATCATCATTCTGCCGCGCGAGCAGGCTGTGCTGATGACCTACTACCGCAATAACATCACGCATATGCTGATGCTGCCGTCGCTGATGGCGGCCATTATTACCCAGCACCGCCGTATTTCGCGTCAGGAGCTGCTGCGCCATATTCAGGCCATCTACCCGATGCTGAAAGCGGAGCTGTTCCTGCGCTGGAGTAAGGATGAACTGGCGGCAGAGCTCGATAAAATGACGGCAGAGATGCATCGTCAGGGGCTGATTACCATCAGTGATGATGAACTGCATATCAATCCGTCACGTTCCCGTACCTTGCAGCTCCTGGCTTCCGGTGCGCGTGAGACGTTGCAGCGCTACGCCATTACCTTCTGGTTGTTGAGTGCAAACCCGTCAATCAACCGCGGTACGCTGGAAAAAGAGAGCCGGACGCTGGCCCAGCGCCTTTCCGTTCTGCATGGCATTAACGCCCCGGAATTCTTCGACAAAGCGGTATTCAGCTCCCTGGTGCTGACGCTGCGCGACGAAGGGTACATTAGCGATACGGGCGATGCCGAGCCGGAAGAGACGATGAAGGTTTATCAGATGCTGGCAGAGCTGATTACCGCGGATGTGCGTTTGACGATTGAGAGTTCGACGCAGGGCGAGTGACGCTAAAGCCGGGTGGCGCTAACGCTTACCTGGCCTACATGTTCCGCTAAATCGTAGGCCGGGTAAGGCGAAGCCGCCACCCGGCTTTTTTATCACCAGTAACTCATCGCCAGGCCCAGAAACAGCACCAGCCCAACGTAGTTATTATTCAGAAACGCTTTAAAGCAGGCTTCACGCTCGCGCTTCGCAATCAGCTTCTGCTGATACGCAAACAGCAGCCCCGCCACCAGTACGGACCAGTAAAACTCCCAGTTCAGCCCGTTCAGGCGACCAATCGCCACCATCAGCGCCAGCACCGCCACCTGCAATATGCCGATGATCAGTTTGTCGTGACGACCAAACAGGATCGCCGTCGATTTGATGCCAATCTTGAGATCGTCATCGCGATCGACCATCGCGTATTGGGTATCGTACGCAACGGCCCAGAGAATATTCGCCAGGAACATCAGCCAGCAGCTGAGCGGAACGGACTCGCTGACCGCGGCAAACGCCATGGGAATCGACCAGCCAAATGCCGCACCCAATACCACCTGCGGCAGATGGGTGTATCGCTTCATGAACGGGTAAACCCAGGCCAGCGCCAGAGCAGCAACGGACAACAGAATGGTCATGGTGTTAAGGGTTAACACCAGCATGAATGAGAGCAGCACCAGCACCACAAACAGAATGCGCGCCTCTTTCCCGGTCACCTGACCGCTCGGCAGAGGACGATTCGCGGTGCGCTTAACATGTCCATCAAATTTCCGGTCAGCATAGTCGTTAACCACACAGCCCGCAGCGCGCATCAGCCAGACGCCCGCCACAAACACCGCCAGGATCCACAGCGGCGGCACCCCCGGCGTGGCAACCCACAGCGCCCATAAGGTCGGCCACAGCAGCAGCAGCGCGCCAATGGGTTTATCAGTACGCATCAGGCGGTGATAGGCCAGCAGCTTATTCTGCGTCAGACTCCACTCCATTTTTTCTCCCTCTTAGTACAACGGCGATGCAGGCAAAAAGAGTTCCGTCAGTATTAACGGCTTGCCACTCAAACGAAGGCGGGAACGGCGCCCCCACAAATCGGCATCGCAACCAATTTCAATAAAATCACGGGTCAGTTCAGACGAGGTGAACAGATAGCGCCCCAGGGGCGTTTTGCCGAGGCGTTGCAATGCCAGCTCCGGCCCGGAAAGTGTAGACTCAGGAACCACCGTCCGCCCGGCAAGCCACGGCTCGCCATCGGCACACAGTAAAATTTCACGCAGCCAGTAGCGTTCTTCCTGCGGCAGCAGCGGCAGCTCGCTGGCAATCTCCGCAGGCGAGACAAACCCTTCCTGAATCATCGTCACCGTGACCGTTTTACCCTGTTGCTCAAAACGTTTTGTCATGGAATCTTCCAGCAGCAGCCAGTCCAGTTGCTCCGGGTCAAGCGCGGGTATTTGGTCGAAATAGCGTAGCGCACGCAGCTGCGTGAGCGCGGGGTGTGACATGCCAGACTCTCCGATACATAACGTAAAGGCATTGTATCGCAGATTGGCAAAATGAGGACGGACAAACCAAATTTAGCGATCACTATCGCAACAATGGTGCAACTTAGCCAAAAAAAGTGCGCCCGTGAAGGCGCACTAAACGACTAACAAAATCAGCACTGTGGGGAGACGGTTACCCCTTGCCTTTTACACTGCTGATAAAGGTGGAACGGGCAGTGGTTGAACCTAAACGCTCGGCTTCATCAAGCAGTTTCAGCGCTTTATCGACATCGCCGTTTTTAACCGCCTGCTTGATGGCGTTGTTAAAGTAAGTTTCAGTATCGTTAAGCACCGGCTCGGCTTTTTTCGCCGGGGCCGGTGCTGCGGCAGGCGCGGCATATACAGGCGCGGCAGTATTACCCACCGTTACCGGACCCGGGCCAGATGAGCCAAACAGCGGGCCTACGAGTACGCTGGAGGCGCTGTTGGTGGAGACTTTCAGCTTGATCAGACCATCGGTAGTATGACGGGCAAGCGGGTCCGGAATATCCGGGACAGAGTTCCCCGTGCCTTTCGCATAGGCTTTTGCCGGATCGACCAGCTTCGTGGTTTGCTGCAAATCTTTTTCAGTTGTGAACACCAGGACATAAATCTTCTGCTGACCCAGGGCTGGCGTCAGGCGCATAACGCCTTCCAGCCGATCGGCGCTCATGACGCCAGGCTCCTGATAGCTGAAATAGTCGCTTGGGAAGAATGCGGATGGCGTCATGTTCTGATCGAGGATCAGCACGTTAGGCGCGAAGACGCTGGTCTGCTTATTGACTTCACTGGTCAACGTCAGGGTCAGCTCGCCGATATTCGCCGGCACGCTGAACGCCGCAACCGGACCGCTGATACCCGGCACGTTCAGTGACTGGCCCCCCGCTGAAAGCTGGGTAGTTTGTGTTTTCGATTGATCAACTGGCGTCCACACCAGTTGCTGAAGTGCCGCAGCCGGAATAGCTGGCGCAGCACTGGTATTTTGAGGAACAAAATTCACATCTGCATAGGTGACCGCAGGCGCACAGGCCAACAGCCCCGCAGAGAGGCACAGCGCGACGAGACTTTTCTTCATTTTCATTGTTATTACCTCTGATAGCGTGAGCACTGCGGTGGCCAGGCAATAGCGCGCAGCACCCTAAGGAGAGAGGGGCTTGCGCCCCTCTTTTCAGGTTATTACGTCAGGCTTGACGAATTACCACCAGATTTCCATCTGGGCGCCGAAGGTCCACTCATCGTTATCGCCACGGCTGAAGGTTTTCGCGGAGGTGTCGCTATACGCTACGCCAGAGGTGTAGCCCGTATCGCCGTTGTTCGCGTAGCCCCATTTCTCATCCCACTTCGCGTAGGTTGCGAAGACGCGGATAGCCGGACGGGACCAGATGCTGTCGCCTGCCTGCCATTGCTGTGCCAGGGTGATTTTGTACTGGCTGTTTTTGTCGTCAGTTTTCTGAGATTTAACGTTGTCGTAGCCCACTTCCAGCAAGGTGCTCATGATCGGCGTCCATTTGAACATTGGACGAACACCCACGGTCCACCACTCGGTACCGTTGTTGTTGTCACGATCGATGTTCTGGTACATACCGACGTACATCAGGTCCCAACGGTCTGCCAGGGTGATTGCACCGTGGTCCAGCACGCGCCACATAGAGCCGTCGTTATCGATGCTGCCGCCCTGTGGAATACCTTTACCGTTAGAGGTCATGGAGTCCGTACCGTATTGCAGCACGAACTTGTTGAAGCCTTTCATCATGCTCTGGGTGTGTTCAGCGGTGAACAGCCAGCCATCTTTAGAGGCGCCAGGTTGCAGATAGTAGTCGTCAGGAATGTTGGTATGACCGTAGTCAACGCCCAGCTCCAGCGTACCGCCCGGGTTGGTTTCCAGACCGGCTAAACGCACGTCGAAGACATCGTTTGGTACCACGTTGTCATAAATACGGTCACCGTTCGCATCACGATCGGCGAAGGTCGCAGAACCGCCGGACTCAGAAGAACGGGTCGCTGCCAGAGAGAGTTTACCAAAGCCCAGATCGATGTTTTCAATACCGGCACCAGGACCAGAGATATCCCAGTAGTAGAAGTCGATCATGTGTACGTCATGACGCTGATAGAAGCGCTTACCGGCCCAGATGGTAGAGCCTGGCAGCCATTCAATCAGGTTTTTACCCTGCACGTTAGCTTCACGGAAGGCCGGGCTGGTGGATTCCCAGTCATTCTGCTGAGAAACGGAGTACGCTACGTTGGTGTCGAAATAGAAGCTCTTGTCGCCTTCTTTCCACACTTCCTGGCCCAGTTTCAGTTCGGCGTAGGTTTCACATTCGTTACCGAGACGGTATTTACTTTGTGCGCCTGTTGCCTGGAAACATTGTTGTTCACCGCCACTTCCGGTCCAGCCAATGCCGGAACGAGCATAACCTTTAAAGTCTACGGCGCCCGCCTGGGCAGACAGGATGCCTGCCGCAATGGCGACAGCCAGAGGGACTTTGCGCAGAGTAATCATTATTCTATCTCCTGAGATCATTGCTTTTCTTTGTAATTGGAATGCTTAAACGCCTGGCTCTTTGTGCAACCGACGACATGCAGTGCCATCCTCACGGAACAGATGGCAACGCTCTGGCGGCAAACCGATAGCGAATGTGGCACCCTCTTCTACCAACACCACGTCATTCTGGCGGTAGACCAGGTTCTGACGGATGGCGGGGATCTGGATATGAATCTGTGTTTCGTGACCAAGCTGTTCGACGACCTGAACTTCACCTTCCAGCGTCACATCAGCGATGTGGCTCGGCAGTAAATGCTCAGGGCGGATACCGAGGGACATATTGGCCCCCACCTGTACGTTGGCGCTGTCGACCGGCAGCCAGACTTGCTGACGGTTTGGCAGCTCCACCTGTACCTGTTCAATGGCCGTCGCGGTCACTTTTACGGGCAGGAAGTTCATCTTTGGCGAGCCAATGAAGCCCGCAACAAAGCGGTCTGCCGGGTAGTGATACAGCTCCAGCGGTTTGCCCACCTGCGCCACGCGACCGGCGTCCAGCACCACGATTTTGTCGGCCAGCGTCATCGCTTCGACCTGATCGTGGGTGACGTAAATCATCGTGCGTCCAAGGCGTTTGTGCAGACGGGAGATTTCGATACGCATCTGGACGCGCAGGGCGGCATCCAGGTTAGAGAGAGGTTCATCGAGCAGGAACACGCGCGGCTCGGCCACCAGCGTACGTCCGATCGCCACACGCTGACGCTGACCGCCGGAGAGCGCCTTCGGTTTACGCTCCAGCAGATGTGCCAGCTGGAGCACTTCCGCCACCTGGGTGACGCGCTGGTTAATGGTCTCTTTTTTCGCGCCGGCCAGCTTCAGGCCAAAGGACATATTCTCGGCAACGGAAAGATGCGGATAAAGCGCATAAGACTGGAACACCATGCCCACGCCGCGTTCAGCTGGCGGGATGTCGTTCATTCGGGTATCACCAATAAACAGATCGCCACTGGTGATGGTTTCAAGACCGGCAATCATACGCAGCAGAGTCGATTTACCACAGCCTGATGGACCCACGAACACCACAAACTCACCTTCGTGGATGTCCAGATTGATGTCTTTTGACACCACAACGTCGCCCCAGGCTTTCGTTACATTACGCAGCTGTACGCTCGCCATGCCCTTCTCCCTTCGTTACAACCTGTCACCGACAGAAACATTCAAGATAAGTTCACTATGCGTGTTCCATTACTTTCGTGAATCCTCCACCCCCCGGCTTTTTTATGGGGGAGGAGGCGGGAGGATGAGAGAGCAGGCTCTGCGACCGCAGCGGAGGGGCCGAGGCGAAAATCGTGAAGCGGCCTGCAAAATTCAGTGGGTTTTTATGTGCGCCAGCACTCATAACTTAAATTTATGTTACAGGGATCACACAAACAGGGGGTGGGGCGTAGGGACTGGGAGGATGGAAAGAGGATGTCAAATAAGGAGACTGAGTCACGTTGAACCACCTTATGTATCCACGAGCACATCACCAATAAAGGATGGCAGATATGAAGATCAAGACTGGCGCACGCGTTTTCGCATTGTCCGCCCTCGCAGCAATGATGATTTCTGCACCGGCTCTCGCCAAAATTGAAGAAGGTAAGCTGGTTATCTGGATTAACGGCGACAAGGGCTATAACGGTCTGGCCGAAGTGGGCAAAAAATTCGAGAAAGACACCGGTATCAAAGTCACCGTAGAGCACCCGGACAAACTGGAAGAGAAGTTCCCGCAGGTTGCGGCCACGGGCGACGGTCCGGACATTATCTTCTGGGCGCATGACCGTTTCGGGGGCTACGCGCAGTCTGGCCTGCTGGCAGAAGTTACGCCAGACAAAGCCTTCCAGGACAAACTGTTCCCGTTCACCTGGGACGCCGTTCGCTATAACGGCAAGCTGATCGCTTACCCAATCGCGGTTGAAGCCCTGTCACTGATTTACAACAAAGACCTGGTGCCAAACCCACCGAAAACCTGGGAAGAGATCCCTGCTCTGGATAAAGAGCTGAAGGCGAAAGGTAAATCCGCTCTGATGTTCAACCTGCAAGAGCCGTACTTCACATGGCCGCTGATTGCTGCCGACGGCGGCTACGCGTTCAAGTTTGAAAACGGCAAATATGACGTGAAAGACGTGGGCGTGGACAGTGCGGGCGCGAAAAAAGGCCTGACCTTCCTGGTTGACCTGATTAAGAACAAACACATGAACGCGGATACCGACTACTCCATCGCGGAAGCGGCGTTCAACAAAGGCGAAACCGCGATGACCATCAACGGTCCGTGGGCCTGGACCAACATCGACAAGAGCAAAATCAACTACGGCGTGACCCTGCTGCCAACCTTCAACGGCAAACCGTCTAAACCGTTCGTTGGCGTGCTGAGCGCGGGTATCAACGCCGCCAGCCCGAACAAAGAGCTGGCGAAAGAGTTCCTCGAAAACTACCTGCTGACCGATCAGGGTCTGGATGAAGTGAACAAGGACAAACCGCTGGGCGCCGTTGCGCTGAAATCCTTCCAGGATCAGCTGGCGAAAGATCCACGTATTGCGGCCACCATGGATAACGCCCAGAAAGGCGAAATCATGCCGAACATCCCACAGATGGCTGCGTTCTGGTACGCCACCCGTACCGCCGTCATCAACGCTGCAAGCGGTCGCCAGACCGTCGATGCCGCGCTGAAAGATGCTCAGGGTCGTATTACTAAGTAAGCAGAAAAACGGCGGGTGGCGCATGCGCTTACCCGCCCTACGACTACGGCACGATCCGTAGGTCAGGTAAGCGCAGCGCCACCTGACGATAAGTTTCCACCGTTGTAGAGGAAGAACCCCATGGATGTCATTAAAAAGAAGCACTGGTGGCAAAGCGACGCACTGAAGTGGTCAGTGATAGGTCTGCTGTGTCTGCTGGTGGGTTACCTTGTTGTTTTAATGTACGTGCAAGGGGAATACCTGTTTGCCATCATGACGCTGATTTTAAGCTCAGTTGGCCTGTATATTTTCGCCAACCGTAAAGCGTACGCCTGGCGCTATGTCTACCCGGGTGTTGCCGGGATGGGGCTGTTTGTCCTCTTTCCGCTGATCTGCACCATCGCGATTGCCTTTACCAACTACAGCAGCACCAACCAGCTCGCGCAGGAGCGCGCCACCCAGGTGCTTCTGGACCGTTCTTATCAGGCGGGTAAAACCTTTAACTTCGGCCTGTATCCTGCGGGAGATGAGTGGAAGTTAGCGCTCACTGACGGTGAGAGCGGCAAAACCTATCTTTCCGACGCGTTCAAATTTGGCGGCGAGCAGAAGCTGGCCTTAAAAGAGGCTGCGGCCCTGCCGGAAGGTGAACGTGCCAACCTGCGTATCATTACCCAGAATCGCCAGGCGCTGACCCAGCTCACCGCCGTGCTGCCCGATGACAGCAAAGTGACCATGAGCTCGCTGCGCCAGTTCTCCGGCACGCAGCCGCTTTATACCCTGGCGGATGACGGCACGCTGACCAACAACCAGAGCGGCGTGAAGTACCGTCCGAACAACGATATCGGTTTCTATCAGTCGGTGAATGCCGACGGCAGCTGGGGCGACGACAAACTCAGCCCGGGCTATACCGTCACCATCGGCTGGGACAACTTTACCCGCGTATTTACCGATGAAGGCATTCAGAAACCGTTCTTCGCCATCTTCGTCTGGACGGTGGTGTTCTCGGTGCTGACCGTGGTGCTGACCGTCGCGGTGGGGATGATCCTCGCCTGCCTGGTGCAGTGGGAAGCGCTGAAAGGCAAAGCGATTTATCGCGTCCTGCTGATTCTGCCGTACGCCGTACCGTCGTTTATTTCGATTCTGATTTTCAAAGGGCTGTTCAACCAGAGCTTTGGTGAAATCAACATGATGCTCAGCACGCTGTTCGGCATTAAGCCGGCCTGGTTTAGCGACCCGACCACCGCGCGCACCATGATCATCATCGTCAACACCTGGCTGGGCTACCCGTACATGATGATCCTGTGCATGGGGCTGCTGAAGGCGATTCCGGACGATCTGTACGAAGCGTCGGCAATGGATGGCGCCGGCCCGTTCCAGAACTTCTTTAAAATTACCTTCCCGCTGCTGATTAAGCCGCTAACGCCGCTGATGATCGCCAGCTTCGCCTTTAACTTTAACAACTTCGTCCTGATTCAATTGTTGACCAACGGCGGTCCGGACCGTCTCGGCACCACCACCCCGGCCGGTTATACCGACCTGCTGGTGAGCTACACCTATCGCATCGCCTTTGAAGGCGGCGGCGGTCAGGACTTCGGCCTGGCGGCGGCTATCGCAACGCTAATCTTCCTGCTGGTTGGCGCGTTAGCGATTGTGAATCTGAAAGCCACGCGCATGAAGTTTGATTAAGGGAGATAACGATAATGGCTATGGTCCAACCCAAATCGCAGAAGCTACGTTTATTTACCACGCATCTCCTGCTACTGATTTTTATCGCCGCGATTATGTTTCCGCTGCTGATGGTTATCGCCATCTCGCTGCGCGAGGGTAACTTCGCCACCGGCAGCCTGATCCCGGATACCATCTCCTGGGAGCACTGGCGTCTGGCGTTAGGCTTCAGCGTCGAACACGCCGATGGCCGCGTCACGCCGCCGCCGTTCCCGGTCCTGCTGTGGCTGTGGAACTCGATTAAGGTCGCCGGGATCACCGCGATCGGCATCGTCGCCCTCTCCACCACCTGCGCTTACGCTTTCGCCCGTATGCGCTTCCCGGGGAAAGCGACCCTGCTGAAAGGGATGCTGATTTTCCAGATGTTCCCGGCGGTGCTGTCGCTGGTTGCCCTGTACGCGTTGTTTGACCGCCTGGGCCAGTACATCCCGTTCGTCGGCCTCAACACCCACGGCGGCGTCATCTTTGCCTACATGGGCGGTATCGCGCTGCACGTCTGGACGATTAAAGGCTACTTCGAAACCATCGATGGCTCGCTGGAAGAAGCGGCGGCGCTGGATGGCGCGACCCCATGGCAGGCTTTCCGTCTGGTGCTGCTGCCGCTGTCGGTGCCGATTCTGGCAGTCGTGTTTATTCTGTCGTTCATCGCGGCCATCACCGAAGTGCCGGTCGCCTCGCTGCTGCTGCGCGATGTGAACAGCTATACCCTGGCGGTAGGTATGCAACAGTATCTCAACCCGCAGAACTATCTGTGGGGCGACTTTGCCGCCGCGGCGGTGCTCTCCGCCATTCCGATCACGGTTGTCTTCCTGCTGGCGCAGCGCTGGCTGGTTAATGGCCTGACGGCGGGTGGAGTGAAAGGTTAATTTTTTTGTAACACCGGCCCCAAATTTCAGAGGAGGGCCGACGGTCTAGCCGCAATACACGACCCCAACCGGGTATTGTCGCCGTCGCCCTCAGCTGAAAAAGTAAGGTCAATGCCACTGCTATCCTCAACTGGACCCTACATAAATTCTATTTGTGACTGTTGGTCAGCGGCCCTGGAGGCCGCTTTTTTTATTCGCGTTTCAGGCGATTGGAGTTACACAGCCAGAGCGTAATCACCAGGATCAGGATCGCCGCGGAGTAAATGAGCACCGCCAGCGGCGACTCATGATCGACGATAATAAGCCGCACAATCGCGGTAATACCGATATAGACGAAATAGCGCAGTGGAAAGTGAAAACCGGATTCAAAATATTTAACAATCAGCGCGATAAACTCAAAGTAGAGAAAATAGACCACCAGCCCTTCGACCAGCTTGTACTTACTCACCGGCTCCGGCGTAAACAGTACGTGCGCCAGATGCAGGGTCTCCTTTCCCAGGAACACCACCAGAATAATTCCCAGGCACAGCAGTGCCAGATTCAGCACGGCCTGCATGGCCTTCGCAACGAAATTAACCAGCGGACGATATACCGACGGCATAGTGACACCTCAAATGCATGAACGTTGTCGATCTGTATAGCGCAAAAGTGTGATCCAGATCTACCTATGATTCCTTCGTCTTACGCTATCTCCGGGCTATTGATTCGAAAAGTACGAACAAGAGAAAATTGTCCTTCCAGCAACGCTGTGAGCAGATTAACAAAATCATCCGTTACGCTTAGAACGAATCAAACCAACTAACTGAAATATAAAAAGTTTACTTTTTGAAACAGGTGTATCTTAAAACCTCCCATAAGATAAAATTTTTCTCCAAACCACAGTCTTTTTATGGTTATTAGGGTAAGTTTTTTCTTATCTTTTGTCTTAGCATTATCGCAGCTGAATAAAATTTAATTTTGGACATTAAATCATTATGAACACCGATAACGCTTCCCTGTACGTAAAATGGCTCAAACAAGAGGTCGCCCCGGCTTTAGGTTGTACTGAACCCGTCGCTATTTCCTTCGCGGCCGCCTACGCCGCACAATATCTGGATCAGCCTTGCACTAAAATTAGCGGTTTTATTTCCGCCAATCTTTATAAAAACGCGATGGGCGTCACCATACCCGGCACCACCGTTTGCGGTGTACCGCTGGCAGCCGCAATTGGCGCATTTGGCGGCGACCCGCAAAAGGGATTAAAAACGCTGGAAGATATCACTCCGCGACACGTTGAAATGGCGCAGAAGCTGATCGCCAATAACGCCGTTGATATTGCCGTCGAAGAGACTCCTGATTTTATTCATCTCGATCTAACCCTCTCTGCTGGCGAGAATTGCTGTCGTGTCGTGGTCAAAGGAACCCACACCAACGTGGTCGAACTTTATATTAATGGCCAGCCGCAGCCATTAAGCGAAAAACAGAATACGCGCACCCAGCGCGAAACGCTGCCCACTTTCTCGCTACAACAGGCTTACGACTTTATTAATTGCGTCGACTTTAATGATATTCGCTTTATTCTCGACGCCGCGCGCTTAAACTCCGCGCTGGCGGCAGAAGGCAAAACAAAAAAATATGGCCTGAACATTAACGGTACCTTTTCTGACGCAGTGAAAAACGGCCTGATGAGCAACGATCTGTTAAGCAAGGTGATCATCAACACCGTCGCCGCTTCAGATGCCCGCATGGGCGGCGCGCCGGTGGTAGCGATGTCTAACTTCGGCTCAGGCAATCAGGGCATTACAGCAACCATGCCGGTAGTGGTGGTTGCAGAGCATCTCGGCGTCGATGAAGAGACCCTGGCTCGCGCTTTGTCTCTCTCTCATCTCACCGCCATCTCAATTCATTCTCGTTATACGCGCTTATCTGCGCTATGCGCAGCCTCAACAGCGTCAAAAAGCGCCGCGCCGGTTTCCAATCCAACAGCCTCAATATCCGCTGTTTTGAGCGCATAAGTAACAAGCTGTCTGATGCTCGCATCGTCCTCTGTGATATAAACCGTCCGCATGAAAAGGCCTCCTTGAGAAATGTGATCGGCGCTGTCT
>ERZ773242.2756-NODE-2756-length-13844-cov-4.034013_pt1 | contig 13844 bp, 10 predicted proteins | sample MGYA00511077_ERZ773242 | MGnify/ENA primary metagenome ERZ773242 (study PRJEB29015, sample SAMEA2737754) | human gut metagenome | biome: human gut; feature: human-associated habitat; material: faeces | place: China | collected 2012 ... | reverse complement strand
CCTGCCTCGCTTCTGCCATCGCCTTACGGCTCGTCAATCAGCGGGCTAGGGGCTGCAAATCAGCGGGCTAGGGCTTCAAAGCTGGGGAACAAAAGCACAAGGTCTGTTTTGCCATTCAAACTTCGCTTTCACTCGTTCTCATGGAACAGAACCATTGTATCACAAAAAATTTTTTTGTACAACCACAGGCCGCATACAAATGCACAGATGCTCAAAAATGTCAGTTTACCGCGGTCTGCGGCGTAGAGAAACTCTCCGGTCAGGAACCCGATGCACAAAAATGCAAATATTTCCAGACTCCACCTTCGCCATCCGCGCCATCTGCGCAGACTGATAAATGTCTCAAAGACATCGTAAACCAGTCCGGCGGCAAGCCCACCGCCGCCCATCACGCAGACAATGGTAAGCTGTGCTTTGATAAGCTCAGTCATTGCGCAGTCTGCCCGCCAAGGCTTTGAGGCGTTTGCTGCCCTTTTGCTTCTTGCCCTCGATATAGGCGAACGAGCTGATGCTGCCCGTCACGACCAGTACGCCTTCTGCAAGATCCAGCTTCTCGATGTGCAGTCCGCTGCCGCTGACCTCCACCGCGCCGTCCGCAAGATTTGCCCATAAGGTCTCCTCGTCAAAGGCGTCTACATCGACCACCTGACTGACCGTCATTTTATTGCGATTTTCCAGTATGACCCGCTGCTCCTCCATTCCGCTGCCCTCCTGCTTCTGTTTTCTTTGGTTTATTATATTTTCCCGGGAAAACATTCATGCGCGATTTTTTCGTGCAGCCTTATGGTTTCGTCGCTAGGCAGGCATCGGAGAGACCCGCTATGCGCCTGCCTGTTCAAATAAATAGGGAGAGCCCTCGCGGATCCTCCCTATCATGCTTTTTATTTTCGTTACAGATAGCTCGCCGGGTTGACGTTGGCGCCGTTCTTGAAGATCTCGAAGTGGCAATGTGCGCCGGTGCTGCGTCCGGTATTGCCGACTGCACCGATTTTCTGTCCCTGATATACCTTCTGCCCTGCGGATACGCTGATGCTGCTGCAGTGCGCGTACAGCGTCTTGAATCCACCGCCGTGGTCGATAACGATACGATAGCCGTAAGCACCCGACCAACCGGCCTTGGTGACCGTACCGCCGTCGGCTGCACGAATCGTCGTTCCCGTCGGCGCCGCGTAGTCCAGACCATAGTGCATTCTGCCCCAACGCGGACCGTAGCCGCGGTAAACGCTGACGCTGACCGGTCTGATAAAGCGTCCGGTTCCCTTCGTCGGCGGCAATGCTTTGGTTCCTTTGATAACGATTTTAGATACCGGCTCTTTGATCGTCTTGACGCTCAGATCCTTACGCTCTACGGTCTTGCCGTTCTGCTTGGTCAGACGTGCGGTGACTCTGGCTTTTCCCTTTTCTCCGGCCTGGGTAACAATGGTCTCGCCTTTATAATAGGCGGAGGATTCCTTGTGTTTCGTTTCATAATCGATCGATTCCGCAAAGGTCGCGATCTCGACGGTTTCAACCGTCAGAAGCGGCACCTCCTGCTGCGTGACGAACTTGTCGCCGACATGCAGCACCATCGTATCCTTGATGCGCGGATTCATCTCTTTCAGCTCTGACAAGGATACACCGAGCTTATTGCAGATACCGTAAAGCGTATCACCGGCAACGACCTCATAGGTCAGCTCCTGCTGTCCGCCGCTCTTGAGTTTTTTGGTTGCCGCAGCCTTACTGCTGACATTGGCCAGCGTCGTATGATAAGCCTCGATCTTGATATCTTCCGCGAAACCGACGCTTTCATAATCGCTGCGGTCTCCCTTGATATAGCTGTCCAGAATGCTGTCGAGCACCTCCTGTGCGATCGCTTCATTCTCGACCGTGATCATTCTTTCGCCGTTTACCATGATGGCATAAGCCTGCGTCTGGATATCACCCATATAGGTAAACCGCCGCAGTACGGTGTCCGGATCATCGATCTCCTTGCCGAATTTGATCACCGGCTTGAACGTAATGTCCGTCTCCGGATCAATGACGATGCTGGAGCCGTATTCCTGTGTCAGTGCCTCGCTGACCAGATCGAGGATTTCGAGGACATCGCGCTGTTCCTTGACGATACCGAGCGTTCTGCCGTTGTAGGCATATTCGTAGTCGATGCTGGTCGCATAGACGCCGACCGCGCCGACTATCACAACGCAGCCGATTGCAAAGTGCTTGACGATCTCCTTGCGGTGCTTTTGCAGGCCGATGTGCATATCATGCCATTTTCTAGCAGCATGCACAAAGGTCTTTCCGAGAAACCATGCGACAACATCCTCACCCTCGTCGAATTTTACAACAAAATCGCCGCAGATATCGATGATTTTATCCCCTTGTCTCCCTAAAAAAGGTCCAGCCTGATCCAGCAACCGGTCCGTTTCCTCTACAAGCCAGGCGCCGCGGTCGATGAGCCGCTCGGCTAGCTTGTTTGTTTGTCTCTTTTTTGCCATACTTCTGCCTCTCCTGTTCTTTGCCGAACACAACTGCACCGCATGCCGTTCTCATCGAACCCGGTATCGCTGCATTTTTCACAGGCGTATTTGATATCTGTGTAATCCATCGGATAATTATGCTCTGTCAGCAGAACAGCTCGTTCCTCCTCCAAAGCGCGCATCTCCTGTTTCAGCTGCGCCTTCTGCGGCGCCTTCATGCCGGTCAGCATGCCTTTGGTGAGCTTGCTGCCAAGCTCTCTGTGCATAGCATCGATCTCTGCCGCGCGCGGTAATATCTCGTAGATCTCCCGTTTGTGCGCCTGTGCCGTTTCCTCCGCCTGTCTGCGGAGAAATTCATAATATTGATTCAAAACAGCCTGTGTGACTGTTGTTTTCTGATTGACATCGAGTCCGCGTGCTTTGGCTTCCTCGTACCAGTTTTCGAGGACCTTGTTGACATAGCGAAGATTCGGATTGGCTGCCGAAAGCGTGCGGTCGCATGCTTCCAGCACGCGCTCCAGACTGCAGTGCATCTCATCGAACCAGACATTCATCAGTCGCTTCTCGGCCTCCGTCGCGCCGCGGTTCAGTCCCAGTGACTGCAGCACCCGCTTGTACATGCTCTGCCGGATACTGTTTTCTTTGAGGTACGCCTCCACAGTCTCCCTACTCGTAAGCCCCTGCTCAGCCCAGCCCATGACAACTTTTTTGATATAGGACAGTCCGGTCTTTTGTCTTTCGTAGCAGTAGGAAAACGCTTCCAGAATCACTTCCTTCGTGGTACCGAAGTCATGCTCCCACGAAAGAATCTCTGCCAGCTCCTTCTGCGGATCGAAGAGTCTTCCGGTGCGGCTTTCGAGTGCTTGAATAAATTCCTTGACGCTGCTGTCGCAGAGCCTGTCCGCGAGCTTGCCCGGCTTCCCGCCATGCTGCACGTCCACTGCATCCGCGTCTTCATCCTCCATGCCGCCGTTTCCGTACATCATGGCGCGCAGATTGCGGAATTCAATGTCCTCCTGCATCCCTGCCGCAGGCACAGCTGTATCTGCGCCTCCGCTTTTGCCTTTCACGCGTCTGACAGCGCCCATGCTCTCCCAATATTCCCATGCCTGCCGGATCGTTTCGTCCGGCAGCCTGAGCTGCTGCGCGAAGGTGCGCGCGTCCATATCCGCGCCCGTCTGCGCGTAGAGCAGACCGTAAAGATAGACCTTTACGTAATCGCCCGGCGCTGCAGGCAGATACTCATTGATAAAAATGTTCTCTACATCGGTGGTCAGCAGGTAAAAGTCTTTCACCTTTCCCTTAATAAAACCCATATGTTATATGTTCCTCTGTTTCTTATCTGCGCTGCCTTAGAGCGCTTTATCGCTGAACTTGGTATACCGGGATACCCAAGTCAGCTCTATCTTATCAGTCGGTCCGCTTCTGTGCTTGGCGATATTGACCTCGCACACGCCCGGCTTTTCGGTATTTTCGTTGTAATAATCATCGCGATACAGGAAAATAACGATGTCCGCATCCTGCTCGATCGATCCGGATTCACGCAGGTCCGAGAGCATCGGCCGCTTGTCCTGTCTGAGCTCCGGTGCACGCGAAAGCTGCGAAAGCAAGATGACCGGACAGTTCATCTCTCTGGCCAGAAGCTTCATGTTTCTGGACAGCGCACTGATCTCCTGCTGACGGTTGTCTGTCTTGCCCTCGAAGGTCATCAGCTGCAGATAGTCGACCACAATGAGATCCAGTCCCTGCTCGGCTTTTAACCGTCTGCACTTGTTGCGCATTTCCATCAGCGAAATGCCCGGTGTATCGTCGATGACGATCTTAGAATTATTCAGTTCATCCACACCCAGCGAGACCCGATCCCAGTCCTTGCGGTCCAGATCTCCCTGCTTCAGCTTTTGCATCTCCACGCGAGCCTGCATCGCAAGCAGTCTCTGCCCGAGCTGCTCTTTGGACATTTCCAGACTGAAGATGATCGCCGAAGTCCCATGCTTGACCGCGCTCTGCTGCGCGATATTGAGTGCAAAGGCGGTTTTGCCCATGCCGGGACGTGCTGCAACGATGATCAGATCAGAACGCTGCAGACCGCTGGTCTTTTCGTCCAGATCGTGGAAACCCGTCGGAATACCTGTGATTTTATCTTTATTTTGTGCTGCCGCATCGATGATCTTGAGATTTTCCAGTAGCACATCCTGAATCTTGGTATAATCGTTTTTTTGCCGCATCTGCGCGATCTGAAAGATCCCGCTCTCTGCGTAGTCGAGGATCTCTCTGGCTGCCATTTTGCTTTCATACCCCTTTTCGGTGATATCCTCAGCGGTGCGGATCATCTGCCGCATGATTGCCTTTTCCGCGATGATCTTCGCGTACTCTCTGCCGTTCGCGGTGGACGGTACCTCCGCGGTGAGCGTCGCAATGTAGGCTCTGCCGCCGACCATGTCCAGCGACTGTCTGCTCTTTAACTCCTCACAGACAGTGAGCATATCTACCGCACTGTTCTTGCGGTACAGCTCCCAGATGGCTCTGAAAATTTCCTTATGACTTTCGTTATAGAAGTCGTCCTCCTTGACTTCTTCCAAAATATCAAACAAAACCTCCTTATTCAGCATCGCTGCGCCGAGTACGGAACGTTCTGCCTCCTCGTTGTGCGGAGGAATCCTTTCTATCATACCAAACTCCTGATCTGTTTTCGTGTATTTTTTTTGAAGTTTTCGTAAAAAAGTCTGCTTCCCCGCATGCCTGCAGGAAGCAGACGATAAAACGCTTACTCTGCGCTGATTTCCACCGTCAGCTTTCCGGTAACTTCCGGATAAAGCTTCACATCAATGCTGACGGTTCCGGTCTGCTTGATTGGTCCGTCGAGCAAAATCTTTTTCTTATCGACAGTAATCTTATGCTGCTCTTTCAATTTTTCTGCGATATCCTTTGAGGTGATGGAACCGAATACTTTTCCATTTTCTCCTGCTTTTGTCTGTATCTTGACGGTCAGACTGCTGAGCTTCTCTGCGATAGCCTGTGCGGCGGCTTTTTCCTCAGCCTTTTTCTCTGCCGCGATTGCTTTTTGCTTTTCCAGGCTTCTGATATTGCCGTCGGTCGCCTCGGTCGCATAGCCTCTCGGCAGCAGCATGTTTCTTGCGTAGCCGTCGCTGACCTTTACCACATCTCCTGCCTTGCCGGTTCCTTTTACGTCTCTATTTAAGATTACTATCATCTTGCTCTACCTCCATCATATCCATAATTTTTTTAATCGTTTCGCCGATGCCGCTATCGACCTGCGCGGCGGCTGTGGTCAGATGTCCGCCGCCTCCGAATTTTTCCATGATCACCTGCACGTTGACTTCGCCCAGCGATCTGGCGCTGATGACCGTTTTGCCGGCATCATTCCTGCCTGCCACAAAGGACGCTTTTACGCCTTTGACGGTCAGCAGCTGATCCGCCACCTGCGCACATAAGATTTGTGCGTCGCTGCGCTCCTTGCGGCACGCCGAAATCGCTACACCGTTTTCGTAAACCTGCGCCGAAAGTACGGCTTCGGCACGCAGCTTGATATTTGAAATTTCCTCCTGGAAAAACCGCTTGACCTCTGTCGGGTCTGCGCCCTGTCTGCGCAGCCATGCGGCCGCCTCAAAGGTCCGCACGCCTGTCTTGACCGAAAACCCGTTGGTATCAATCGTCATGCCTGCCAGCAGTGCCTCCGCCTCCAGCTTATTGAGGCTCTTCTTGCTGATCATGTACTGCAGCATTTCCGCTACCAGTTCAGAGGCTGATGACGCGTAGGATTCCATATAGGCGAGCACCGGATTCTCGATGCACTCCTCCATCTTCCTGTGGTGATCTACCACAACGATGCGTTCGCATATTTTCAAAAGCTCCGGACACTGCACCAGACTCGGTCTGTGTGTGTCCGTTACGATGAGCAGACTTTCTTCATCCGCCAGGCTGACTGCTTTTTCGGAGCTGATGAACTGATAATTGTCGCTTTCCTTTGCCTGCCTGAAAATTTCCTGCAGGCTCTCGTTCACCTCATCGATGACCAGATACGGTTCTTTTTCGCACAGCACGCAGAGCCTGGTAATGCCGAGCGCGGAACCGAAGCTGTCCATATCCGGGTTTGCATGACCCATGATAAATATTTTTTTGGATTGGTCGATCAGCTGCTTGAGCGCGTGACCGACGATCCTAGATTTTCCCTTATTGCTTTTCTCGACCGTTTGGAGTTTGCCCCCAAAATATTCGACCTTGATATTGCGTTTGACGACAGCCTGATCGCCGCCGCGTCCAAGCGCCAGATCCAGTGCAGCATCCGCGTAGGCTTCTGTCTGTGCAAGGTCCTTGCCTCCGGCGCCGACACCGATACTCAGGCTTGCCGGAAAGTCCGCGCCTGTTTCCAGATGTCTGACTTCATCGAGAATATCAAACTTTGTCGCAGTCATCTTTTCCAGATACTGCTGCTCAAACCAGATGAGATAGGCGCTGTTGCGCACTCTGCTGACAGATGCATTAATCCTGCCCGCCCATTTGCGGATCAATTGGTCGATTTCGCCGGAGAGCGCCAGACGCGGCGCAGACCCTGCGTTGCTGATCAGCTCATCGTAATTGTCGATCTGAATCTTCGCGACGCATGGTTTCTCGGCATTGTATCGGTCTTTGAGCTCCTCTAAATTCGTGACATCGTAGAAAAAGATGATCAGCTCGGTTTCATCTTCTTCATTCTTCTGTGCGGCGAGCTTAAATACCCTGTCGTTTCTCTTGATGATCGGAGAAATGCCATCCTGCAGGGACTGATAAAGCTCTGCAAGCTTTACCCCTGTCAATGCAAAAAGGTCACTGTCCAGAATATCGTCATACAAAAATACCTGACTGATCTGATCGCTCGCCCCGATCACCTTTCCCTGCTCATTGATGATACAGATCGGCAGCGGTACTGACAACACAGCGGTATGCAATTCTTTTTCTGATTTTCCCATCTTAACCTTCCTCTGTAATCAAAACGCTTTGTCTGTTGATATGAGATATGGCATGCAATATATTATACCATAAGTTCTAAGCTCTGTCTGCGCCTTTGGCTTGCCCCGTAAAGCGCCACGCGCTGAAGCGCTGCGCTTCTGGCGTGAGACCTGCCTCGCTTCTGCCATCGCTTACGCTTGTCAATCAGCGGGCTAGGGCTGCAAATCGCTAAGAACTCTAGGCATCTGTCGTACATCAGTTCTGCCGTCGCCTGCGGCTCGGCAATCGCTGTGTAAGGACATTATACCATGTTTTATATTTTTTATGCAATATTTTTTCATAAAAAATATTGTTCTATGTGAAGCAGGGGTCTTAGGGGTTTTCCCTGCCTTTTGCCTTCCGAAAAGAAAAGCTCCTGCAGGCTACGCAGGAGCAAACTTTCCTCTTATGAAATTGCAAATTATCTTACAGGCTCGCTCGTTTCTTTCACCTTTGTTCGGGTCGGAATCGCAAGCAGCTCTCTTGTCCGCTGAGCAATCTGTTTTTCGATTGCTGCAAGCCGTTCTTCCGGCAGGTTCATGGACGGGTGGCGCGTAATGCCAAGCCCTAAATCATTGATTTTATGGGCTTTTTCTTTCAATCGCTGCCTTTTCATTAAGAAAATTTTATCACATCTCGCTTCTCTTTGCAAAGCAGTTTTATATGAATTCATAACGCAGAGACTGCAAAGTATACACCTACCTTGCAGTCTCTTTTACATCAATTTATGCTCCTGAAATCATTGATGTCCTGTGATGTTGTTGTGTGTCCGGGGATTCCGGCTGGTCGGAGCCTGCCTGCACCCGTCTGTGCGGGTCCTATTTCCCTTTCGTCCATGTTCTGCTTGCGTATTTGCACTGCTTGAGTGCGGTTTTCGCGGCAAGCTTGCCGTCCGCGTCGTAAACTCTGACCTGAACCTTGTAATAATACTTCGTGCCTTTTTTGCCGCCGGTATTGGTGTATACAGCGGTCTTTTTCGTGACTGCTGCCTTGTAGCCTGCGGCTTTCTTGGTCGAACGATAGAAGCGGTATTTTACCGTATAGCCCGCGTCTTTGAGTTCCTTTATGATCGCCTTATCCTGCTTGTCGAGGCTGACGGTTACCTTGACGTTCTTCTTCGCGGTCTTCGCGGAGCGAGCGACCGGTGTCAGTTTCGCGGTCAGCGCCTTGGCGTCAACCTGCGGTTCTTCGACTTCCAGTCCCAGTTCTTCCGCGTCAACGAGTGCGAAGCTTGAGAAATGCGGCGTTGTAAATTCGTAATACTTCTTGCCGCCGATGGTCAGGACTTTGCCTGCCAGCTGCTCGATCTTCGCGTCATCGGCAATGTGAATTGCCGCGACCTTCTTATCTGCCAGCTTCGCAGGAATCTCCACGCGAACCGTCGCCTTACCCTTGTTGAATTCCGAGATGATCTTATCTCCGGACTTCACAAGCAGTCTGAAGATGTCGCCGTTTGTGCCGGCAGCCTTCTGCTGCGCTTCGGTCGGTTTCGTCACCTTCGCGATTTCGATAACGATCGTGCTGCCCTTCGCCTCGCCGATGATCGCCTTGAGCGCTTTTTGATCGAAGCTGACTCTGCCGTTTGCGGTATCGAGGGTCAGGCTCGCGTTTGTCTTATCGCTGATGTTCTTTACAAACGAAGTTTCCAGCTGCAGCTGCACGTTCTCCGCGCCTTTCGTGTCGGAAGCCGCTACCTCAAGCACGATTTCTGCGGATTTGTTCTCCGTAGCCTGCTTGAGAATCTCGCTTTGGTTTTCAGCCTTGACGGTCGCTGTCGCGGTACTGCCGCTGACCTTTACCTCCGTTGGCGCAGTTGTGGTCGCAGAACCGGCAGCGCCGGAAGTGGTGACATTCTTGACTTCATCTGCACCCGGCGCACCCCACTTGTCAGAGCCTTCCTCTTTGGTGTAGTCGTCGGTGTAGTGGAAAACAATTCTGTCACCATTTTCTAAGAATTGCTGTGCCACACCCAAATTAGGATGTGTGCCGTTTAAGGTATACATCCAGCCGGAGAGATTTCCATTATCAAATTCTCCGAGTGTTACACCATTTCTTGTCAGGCTTTCAATATAAACGGTTCCTAATTTATTGCTTTCTTTCCATGTAATGCCGTTTTCTTTCAGCACCTTTTTGAAAACATCATACACCGTTGTGTTGTTGTTAATCTTTACCTTTGTCTGGGAAACCCAAGTTTGCAGATTTCCTTTTGACAGCGTGTGCGGTCCGCCGTCGGCAGTCGCTTCCTTATGATAGGAATCGCCAAGCAAAGTAAAGTAGGCAACAATCTCTTTGACCTGAGATTCCTTATACAGAACCGTTACATCGTAAGTGGCTTTTGCTACGCCATAGGTTACGGTAATGGTCTGCACTGCTCTCTTGTTCGAATCAAAGCCGGTGAATTTTAGTTTCGGATCATTAAGCGAAATATTCTGTGTAGTGCCGTCCGAGAGTTTTCCGGTTATAACCATGTTTGCTGTACTAAAGGCATCACCAGTATTATACATTGTCTTATAGTTGCCGCTCAATTCAATCGCATATAAGACCGGAGCTTCGCTGTGGTCAGGATAGCCGTCTTCCCCTTTTACCCAGTTTTTATAACTGCTGGAGGAAGCGTTGAGTCTGCCAAGCATAGTATCGCTCTTTACGTCTGCATCGGATACACTACTGCCGGTTTTGCTGATGTCGAAGTTTGTGTCATGCTGAATTTCAACTGCTCCGATTCCGTTTTTTGCACCGCAGGTATCGATAAAGTAGTTGCTGGCAACGCTCTGATTTTCGTTATAGCTCTTCAAGAAACCAACGATAGCGCCGACAACTGCATTCTCATCTTTGCCTTTGACTGTTCCGCAGAATAAATTATCCACGACAGAACCGGCTCCGTTTCCCCAACAATTTTCACAGCCGGGCTCTCCGCCTAAGATTCCTCCGACATTGCTCTTACCTTCAACGCTTCCACGTACAACGCAGTTACGGATTGTGACAACCGGTGTGTTCGGCGCGGTGCCTTTTCCGTCATAGCCGCTGCCGAGTATGCCGCCTGCATAGTTTCCGGTGGCATGAACTTCACCTGTGAATTGGCAGTTTAATACGGAACAGTCGCCCATCGACTGCCCTTTTTCGCCGGCAATGCCGCCAACCTGTGAAACACCGTTTACTTTCGCCGCGCTCTTGCAGCTAATAATACTTCCGTTCAGGCATCCTGCGAATGATCCGATTTGGCTTTCCTTTCCATCATATCCGATGATAACATTTTTCTCCACAACGGAGTTTGTGATGTAAATGTTATTTTTTCCAGAAGCATTCCCATGTATGAATCCAGATGATTTTGTGGCTGAGCCCGAAAGCAATGTCACTTTATCAACCGTTATTGTATTTGGCACTCCTGTGCTATAATCTCCATCCTCCCCATAGTCAACAAAATATTCATCAACCAGCCCTGCACCATTAATTCTACTTCCGAATATTTGCAGATTGCTTACGGATGCCTCTCTCACATAACGGAACAAAGGCGCCCCATTCTCCTGAATTATAAGCTTGCAACCATTTCCATCCAAATTGCCTGAGAAAGGAAAAACTCCCACCCCAAGAGAAGTGTCTGTAAATCCGCTTTTCAAACTGCCGATTGGCTGCCAATCGGCGGGTAGCGTAATGCTTCTTTCCTCATTTGTAGGTTGCATCTTAAAATAGACATTAGCAAAGGAATTTCCTTTCGCAACAATCTCCCTAATTTTTTTCAATTCATCGGCAGATTTAATCAAAAAAGGTTCTGCTTTTGTACCTGTACCTTCAAAGTATTGTTCCGCATTCACAACATTGACTCGAATTGGTCGACTCACAGTAGGCTGGCTTTCGGAGAAACTTCCATCCTCTTTTTTAAGCAAATTACTAACCTTACAATAATAGTATGATTCTCCAACGGTGCTCGTGTCTACGGTAACATAGTTTTCCTCGCTGGCCACAAGTTTACCTCCGGTCGTTTCCGCTTGGCTGGTTTGATACCATTGATACTTTAATATCCCCCCGCGATCCGGCGTTTTAGCTTGTATTTTTATTCTATACCCTGCTTGTCCAAAAAAAACTTCTGCACTTTCCGTTTGGGATAGAATTTCAGCAGGCGAAGCATAGGTCGGTTTTACTTCGATGTCGCATTTCTCAGTTCTTGCCGTAAGGACTATACCACTGACTGTATTTGTCACCTCGCAGTAGTAGATATTTCTTGCCGAGTGTTGTGTAGGAATTGTGTATGATGATTCGGTAGCATTATCAATCTTCTTTGCAACGCTTCCACCTTCACGTGGCTGAATATACCATTGATAGCTCAAGACACTTCCTTCCGGCGCGCTAGCTTCCGCTTCCATTTTTATCTCTGTATCTTTTGAACAGCTTATGTATTTTTTTGTTTCTGCAAACTCTGTATCTTTATTTTCCGGCGTTGCACCAACATATTTCGTTGTTACCTGCGGTGTATAATCAATCTTATTAACGAAAACAGTATACGCCGTATCGGTTCCCGTACCGTCTTCACCTGTATATCGCACAAGAATGGGAATTTCTCTTTGCCCACTGGAATTCTCTGCATATTTCGTCAAATCAATTATTGTTTCTTCTCCATTTGCTATTTCTTCGTTGTCAATCCGAATTTTTGCGAATGCTGGAGTCTTCACTGTGCAGGTCAGATGTAAACTGTCATATGGGCAAGAAATGACATATTTATTGTCTTCTTGTTCGTTTACAGGCATCGGTTGATGATCGGAATTTGTAGCCGTCACCTGCGAAAGCGCAACGCTGCGGATTAGATTAAAATAATAGGTTTCTTTTGTTTCGCCATTTGTTTTTGCTGTGTTGAGTTGAAGCTTAAAACGATGTTTTTTTCCAACCGCAACGTATTTTGCCCTTGCACCTATAAAAGTTAAATTTGCATATGAAAATTTTGCGCTTACAATCGGCATATTCCACATACCCTCTGTTATCCACTTGCTTTGTTCTGTATCAAAATACCACAATTGTGCAAAGTATTTTGTCGCCTTTCCGGTATCTGTTGCGTGAACTCTAACCTGCAAAGATGTTGCCTTATCCGGAAACACAGCTGTTACGGCATCCTCTTCATTTCTTTGCAAGCTGAGTTCGTTAGTATTCCCTCCTTCAAAAAGTTCGGCTTTTTGTATGTACTCAGATACGGTTTCCGCGCTCGCAGAAGATTCTGTATAGGCAATGGCATCCATTAAATATGTCATGTTGGAAAAAACAAGGCTGACACATAGAAAAAACGCAAAAAGATCTCTAGTAGTTTTCTTCTTTTTCATTTCCTTACATTCCCATCTCTTTTGGCAAAGCGCTGTAATAAAAATTGCAGCGCTTTGCCTCATCAATAACCATGAGTTAAGATTTTATCTCATACGCTCTTTTTTTGATCGATTACCAAGTCTGTTCGTTGTACTCGTAAATCATGTAATACGTATATCCGCTTGCAGCATTCACATTATTTGTGTAAAGATCGCTCTTATATGTTACATCCGGATTTAACGGATCAAAGTTGGAAACGTTTGCTGGAACAGCGTAAAAACTCCACGAATAGCCTACCCAAAAACTTGTATTATCCGTATCTAGTGTATTTGTCACATTCCTAGACAATTTGTTAATGAATATACCGTCTGCACGAGCACCACTTTGTGTATAACTTGGCATATCAAAGCCATACACGAAAGCTGCGCTATTCGCCGCAGTTGTGCCGTATAATGCTGCCGTTTCACCTTTTTGTGTCACTGCAAAGTTGTAGATGACGTCAAAAACATTGCCGCCGGTATTATACAAGCCTTGAAATCCTTGCGGCAGAGTAACCGCCGGTGCAGTCATGTTTGCCAGATTGACAGTGCCGGCAAGTTCGTAAACATTTACATTCGCACTAGTCATGGCATCTGCCCTCTGACCATAATAGGTATAGCCATCATGTGCAAGATTATGATAAGTCTCTCCTAAGTCCGCATATTTTTCAGGCACATAAAATTTTACATTAACCGTTCCTGTTGTGTTTGCGAACGCTGTCGCTGTCATGGCGAATACCATAGCCAGTGCAAGGACGATCGCTAGCCCCTTCTTAAATTTTCTGTTCATTTTGTTACCTCCTTGAACATTTTACTTCGCATCTCTCCGTCCTTATGGCAGTCTAAGCACCTTGAAATGTGATTTCTTCTTTTGTTGAATTAAGATTCTTTTCCGGCAACTGCCTGCCGTATCTGCAAGCAGAGAATGACTTCTTTTTTAAGCTTGTTCCAAAAAGCTGCCGTTTCTCTGCTGTACATGCATTCTATTCCGCTGCTTCCGCAAGCCTTGCGGCTTCTGCTGCCTGTTGCTCGCGAAGCTGCCTGCGGTATTCCTTATGACGCGCGCGCTTTTCACGCCGCC